>WNFA01002264.1_pt1 | contig 15855 bp, 8 predicted proteins | sample 5400481 | NCBI WGS metagenome assembly WNFA01 (sample SAMN13153340, study PRJNA577476) | soil metagenome | isolation source: 120 cm saprolite under Douglas fir tree site 2 hole 1 replicate 2 | place: USA:California | collected 2015-04-18
CTTGCGCGAATGCGCGCCATTCCTGGAGTGCTGGAAGTTGGGGGTACCGGTCACCTGCCGTTGACTGAGATGCTGTCGAATGGGACCTACGTCTTGTTGGCGCCCGGAGACCGGCCGCCTCACGCCATAGAGGAACTGGAGGCCTGGTCCCACAATGCCACGCGCACCGGATACGCAAACTATAGCCCGGCGAGTGAAGGTTATTTTCGCGCTCTTGGAATTCCCCTGCTTCGCGGGCGTCTATTCGATGATGGGGACACCATGGATGCGCCGCACGTGGCAGTCATCAACCAGTCGCTGGCCCGCGAAAAGTGGCCGGGACAGAATCCATTGGGCCATAGCATCGAATTCGGCAACATGGACGGCGATTTGCGGCCGCTCACCATTGTCGGCGTGGTCGGCGATGCGCGTGAGGACAGCGTGGAAACGCCTCCCGGTCCGATTATTTATGTGAACTACCGCCAGCGTCCGCAAGCGACATACCGCTTCACGGCGGTCGTGCGCACCGAGACCGATCCGGCCTCCGTAATCTCTTCTGTCCGGCAAATTGTGCGCTCGCTCGATCCCGACCTCCCGCCGAGTTTCAGTACGTTTACCCAAGTGTTGTCGAATTCTCTAAGAGCCCGGCGCTTCAATCTGACCCTTGTGGGCGTGTTCGCGGGTACGGCCTTGCTGTTAGCCATAGCAGGGCTTTACGGAGTGATGGCCTATGCGGTTTCCCAGCGAACCAGAGAGTTTGGAGTGCGAACAGCATTGGGAGCGTCCCCCGGCAATATCTTGCGCCTGGTGCTGGGGCAGGGAATCGTAACTGCTCTCATTGGCGTGGCGATTGGAATGGTGGGAGCCCTGATCCTGACTCGCACCCTGCAATCGCTCCTGTTCGGTCTGAGCACGACTGATCCGCTGACATTTGCGTTGGTCACCTTGGTGCTCATTGTTGTGGCCCTGCTTGCGAGCTATGTTCCGGCGCGCCGTGCGGCCAAGGTCGATCCCATTGTGGCCCTGCGCTACGAATGAGGAATAAGGAATGACAGGACTGCTCCAGGACGTTCGTTACGGGCTCCGCATGTTGTGGAGGCGTCCCGGATTCACGGCAGTGGCGGTGATTACGCTTGCCTTGGGTATCGGAGCCAATACAACTACTTTCAGTACGGTAAATGCCATGTTGCTGCGGCCGTTTCCGTTTCCGAACCTTGATCGCATTGTCACGGTCTGGGAGACGGCGCCCAAGCAAGATGACAACCACCTGAGCCCCGCTCCTGCCAATTTCCGCGACTGGACTGAACAGAGCACACAAATCGACCAGCTCTCGGCCGTCCGCGGCTGGGACGCGAATTTGACTCGCGGCGATGTCGCGGAGCATGTCGAAGGTTCGCAGGTGACCGCAAACTTCTTTTCGTTGCTGGGAATGGGGCCGCAACTCGGCCGCTACATCGGGAGCACAGATTTCCAGGGCGGGGTCGCGCCAGTGGTGGTCATCAGCTACGGATTCTGGCAGCAGCATCTGGGTGCCGATCCTGGAATCGTAGGTCGGCAACTGCTCTTGAACGGGCAGAAGTTCACCGTAGTTGGCATTGCATCTGCGGATCTTGATTTCCCGACTGGATCGAAGGTTTGGACTCCGCTCGACCTGAATGGCGCCGCGAAAGAAGACCGCGAGACTCACTATTTGACCGTGTTCGGAAGGCTGAAGGATGGCGTTTCCATACATCAGGCACAGGCGAACCTTGAGACGATTGCCGCGAGCCTGGGCAAACAGTATCCCAAGAGCAATGCCGGACACGGAGTCAATGTCAGAAATACCGTCGAAGATCTCACTGTCGGTACGCGACAGTTTGTTCTGATGCTGATGGGAGCAGCCGTTTTTGTTCTCCTGCTGGCCTGTGCCAATGTGGCGAACCTGCAGTTGGCCCGCGCTTCTGGGCGTCAGAGAGAGATCGCGTTGCGTGCTGCGCTCGGGGCCAGCCGATGGCACGTGGGGCGGCAGCTGCTGGTGGAGAGTGTCTTGCTCGCACTGCTCGGGAGTGCAGGCGCACTCCTTTTGTCGGCGCTGGGGACCAACCTCATGCGCCGTAGCATTCCCCCATTTATCGTTGAGCACATTGCGGGACTAAAGCATCTGCAGATTGATTCACGAGTGTTCCTGTTCACGTTACTAGTTGCGGTTCTTACTGGCGTCGTCGCAGGGCTGGTGCCGGCGTGGCATTTCTCGCGGCCTAATGTGAATGACACTCTGAAGGAAGGCGCGCGTGGCGGCAGTCCCAGCGCCGGCCGGATACGCTTTCGTAGTTTGCTGGTCATCTCCGAAATTGCCCTTTCTCTGGTGCTACTGGTAGGCGCAGGCTTGATGGTGAAGGGATTCCGCACTCTGTTGACCAATACCATGGGCTTCGATCGGACCCACGTACTTACGTTCCATGCCGTGTTGCCGGAAGCGAAGTATCACGACAAAGACCGTATCCGCGGATATTACGAAGGGGTTCTGCGAAACATTCAGGCTTTGCCGGGTGTCGAGTCCGCGGCGTGTGTGACCAGTTTGCCATCGGGCTGGTCGTGGAACTGGATCGAATTCACCGCGGAAGGCAAAGCGCCTGCTACGACTGGAGACATGCCGTCAGTCATTTCACAAGTCGTGACGCCAGGATTCTTCCCAGCACTACGTGTTACTCTGCGGCAAGGGCGGCTGCTTGCGGATCAGGATGGACCCAACGCTCCTCCAGTCGTGGTCATAAGCGAGACGATGGCCCGTCAAAACTGGCCTGACCAGAACCCATTGGGAAAGCACATTCAGTTGGGACGGCCCGAAAGTGCCCAGCCTTTCCGCACGATTGTGGGGGTCGTGGGGGATGTGCAGCCGATTCCCCTGGATTATGACCCGGCTCCGACGGCATACGTGCCACTCGCGCAACAGCCCGTGTCTTCTTCCGCATTCGTGGTGCGAACGTCGGGAGATCCCCTGACACTTGCAGGGCCCGTCAACGCCCAATTGCGCGCTGTGGACGCGGACCAACCCGCGTATGACATTCGCAGCCTGGAGCGAGTAGTTTCCGACGGCCTCAGCGGCGTTCAGCTGTCCGCTCGTATGATGCTGATCTTCGGCGTCTGTGCGCTTACCCTGGCAGCGGCCGGGATCTTCGCAGTTATGGCGTACTCCGTCACCCAACGCACGCATGAAATCGGCGTGCGTGTAGCGCTGGGCGCACGGCCTTTCGACATGCTCAGGCTTGTAGTCGGTGGGGCGATGAAAATGGCCGCCATTGGGTTGGGCATCGGCCTGGTACTCGCGTTGCTGCTGACCCGCGCCCTTTCGAGCCTGCTCTTCGGAGTGGTGCAGATCGACGTTGTGACATTCGCATTGCTCACGTCCCTGCTGGCTTTGGTCGCAGCGCTGGCGGCCTACATACCCGCCCGCTGGGCGATGAAGGTGGATCCCATGGTGGCGTTGCGGTACGAGTAGGAGGCGATCAAAGGATGACTGGAATTCTCCAAGACTTTCGCTACGCTCTGCGGCAGATGCGCAAGAGCCCTGGTTTCACCTTGGTTGCAGTGCTCACCTTGGCGCTGGGGATTGGGGCCAACACGGGCGTTTTTACTTTGGTCAATGCCGTTCTCTTAAAGTCATTGCCCGTGCCGCACCCGGAGCAACTCTTTCTGGTCAAGGTAAGCGGCAGACTTGCCGAGAATACGCGTTTTTCCTATCCGCTGTTTCAGAAGATGCGTGCGGCTGTCCCACCATCGGTGAGTGTGGCGGCAACGACGTGGCCTTCTGACTTCTACGTCAACTTTGGAAATAGTCAACCGGAGATGGTCAGAGGACAACTTGTTTCGGGAAATTATTTTCAAACTCTCGAAACCCAACCCGCATTGGGTCGCCTGCTGACTGTGGACGACGACCGCGTGGTCGGTGGCAGTCCGGTCACCGTAATCAGTTACGGCTGCTGGCACCGTCGTTTCGGACAGGATCGCGGTCTGATCGGCCGCAAGATAGTCGTCAACGGGATGCCCCTTGAGATCGTCGGCGTAGCGGCTCCGGGATTTTTTGGCACGAAAACGGGGTCGGCGCCAGATTTTTGGCTTCCGACAACGATGCAGTCAGCCGTCCACTATGCCCAACATTACAGCCAGACGGAAGCGGCCGAGTTCGACAAGCCTTGGGTTTCGCAGCCGGATATCAGTTGGCTGCAGTTCATCGTGCGCGTGCCAAATCGCGAGTCTCTTCCCCGGGTGGACGCCGTGCTCAACCAGGTCTTTCGGCAGGATTTCGAGCGCACGGTGGTGAGCCTGTCCGATCCACAGGAGCACCAGGCATTTCTCCGAACTAGGCTTGAGCTCGAAGCCGGAGGCCGTGGCTTGCCCAGTTTGCGCCGAAGCTTTTCGCAGTCCCTGACGGTGTTGATGGGTACTGTAGGCCTGGTGCTACTGATCGCTTGCGCGAACCTTGCCAATCTCCTCTTGGCGCGGGCGGCGGCGCGCGAACGTGAAATCGCCGTGCGTCTTTCTTTGGGCGCAACCCGGGCACGATTAGCCCGTCAGCTTCTGACGGAGTGCGTGCTGCTGTCTGGCCTCGGCGCAGTGCTTGGCATCGGGGTCGCCTATTGGTGCGCCGCCGTCTTGCCTAAGTGGGCATCCAGCGGAACGACGGCGATTCCGCTGAATCTTGCGCCTGATGCGCGGGTTCTCTTGTTCAGCACAGCCATCGCGTTGCTAACTGGAATTCTGTTTGGCTTGGCTCCGGCAGTGCAGGGGACACGAGTTGAGCCTGTCCACGCTCTGAAGGCCAGCGCGCGAGGGTTTGCGGGCGGTGGTCGGGTTGGCCGCGGCTGGTCGTTGAAACAGACGCTCGTGGTCTCGCAAGTCGCGCTATCCCTGGTTCTTCTAGTCGGCGCAGGCCTGTTTCTTCGGACTCTCCGGAACTTCTCCGAGTTGGATCCTGGTTTTGACCGGGCCCACATCCTGACGGTATGGCTGGACACGCACATGGGTGGTTACAAGCAGGAGCAACTATCTTCTTTATACCGGCGCTTAATCGAGCAGATGAAAGCGATCCCGGGTGTGCGCTCTGCATCACTGGCCAGCTGCGGCCTCGCGATTGGATGCGGTGACTCGAGCGACATCTACCTTCCCGGAATTCCACATACAAACGGCGAAACAGATGCCCAAGAGCGCCGCGTCAGTCAGCACTTCTTCGATACGGCTGGAATTCCGCTCGTCGAAGGCAGGGATTTTGCAACCACAGACAATGAAAAAACTCCCGCCGTTACGATCGTAAATCAGACTTTCGTTCGCGAGTTCCTGAAAGACAAGAATCCTATTGGCCAGTACTTCGGCTATGACGCGGTAAACGACCATCGCTTTCAGATTGTCGGTGTCGTCAAAGATGCGCGCGTGAATGACATCCGCGAAAGCGCGCCGCCCATGATCTATCACTCCATCGCGCAGGACGTCATCGATGCGGAAAGTCTCGACGTGCGTACCGTCGCTGATCCGAGCCAGTTGATTTCACAAGTCAGACAAGCCGTCCGCAGTGTCGACCCGAATCTGCCGATTGGTGGCGTAACCACGTTGGCCGAACAGGTAAGCAGCAATCTGGCACAGCAACGGCTGATTGCTCGCCTCACGACAATATTCGGCGCCTTGGCTCTGGGTCTTGCTTGCCTAGGCCTGTATGGAGTGATGTCTTATACCGTTGCGCGGCGCACCAGCGAATTGGGAATCAGGTTGGCCCTGGGATCATCGCGCTGGAATCTGCTGGGAATCGTGTTGCGCGAGACTCTAGTCGTGATCGGAGCAGGAGTACTTGTCGGAGCATGTCTGTCGTTGGCGGGGACTCGTCTTGTAAACAGCATGCTTTTTGGCTTGAGTCCTCATGACCCATGGACATTGGCCGCCGCTGCTGTGCTGCTCCTGTTGGTGTCCGTTGCGTCGGGACTCCCGCCGGCGTGGCGCGCCGCACATGTGGATCCAACAGAAGCTTTACGGGCTGAATAGTTAGCCCGGAAGTGAAGGACGTTCCGAAATGAGAGTGAAATGATTCGATTGAAAAATATCGAACGCAGTTACAAAACCGCGGCTGGGCAAACCTGGGTTTTGCGCCGCATCAATCTGGAGATTCGCCAGGGCGAGTTCGTCACCTTTATGGGGCCATCCGGAGCAGGAAAATCTTCCCTGTTAAATGTGCTTGCCTTGCTCGACGATCAGTGGGCAGGCGAATACTGGTTCCGCGAGCAGGCGGTCCACGAGATGAAACGCAAACAGCGTGGGGAGTTGGCCAAACGCAACATCGGAATGGTGTTTCAGAGCTACCACTTGCTGGACGATCTGACCGTGCGCGAGAACATCGACCTGCCGCTCTCTTATAAAGACGTCCCCAGCGGGCAGCGGCAGAGCCTGGTGGCTGACACGCTGGACCGGTTTCAGATCGTCGCCAAGAAGGATTTGTTTCCCAGCCAGCTTTCCGGAGGACAGCAGCAGTTGGTAGGAGTCGCCCGCGCCGTGATCCACAAGCCCGCCCTGTTGCTTGCCGACGAGCCCACGGGAAATTTGCACTCCTCACAGGCCAAGGAAATCATGGAACTCTTTCGTGAACTGAACCAGCAAGGAACGACGATTGTTCAGGTGACCCACTCAGAAGTGAATGCAGCCTATGGCACTCGCACCATTCAACTGCGTGACGGCTGGATGGTCGGCGACACAGCGAACCCGGATTTACAGCCGTATGAGGCGGTGAAGCAATGAAGGAGATCGCTCGCCGGCCTAATTTTCTGGCGCGATGTGTGGCATGGTTTCTCGTCGTCGTAACCGCGATGGCTTCCGGACAGACAAACGCGTCGGTTCGATTTGATATGCCTGCGTCGCACAATCCTCTTAGGGCGTATTCGGCAGACCAGGTTCCTCGGCCGGACCTCACGAATTCTCCGCTGCTCGGGCAACTGATCCGCGACGGCAAGCTGTACTTGTCTCTCAAAGACGCCATCCGGCTGGCGCTGGAAAACAATCTCGATCTGGCTATCGCCCGCTACAATCTGCCCATCGCCAACATGGATATATTGCGCACTCGTGCCGGCGGAATTTTTCGTGGCGTGAATGCCGGCGTGGTCCAGGGAACTCCCGGCGGCGGAGTTGGCGGCTTCGGTACAGGAGCTCCCGGAGCGGGAGCGGGTGGCACTACTGGCGGCGCGGGTGGAGCGGGCGCGGGCGCGGCCGGATTGGTGCAATCTACCTTGGGCGTGGGCACGCCAGTTGCTTCGTATGATCCCTCAATCATCGGCTCGGTTGGCGCTGAACATCAGACCACGCCTTTGGCCAATCAGCAGATTTACGGCGTGCCGTCGCTGCAATCGAACACTGGGCAGGCAAGCGTTGCCTACTCGCAGGCTTTTCCTACCGGAACCACCTTTACCGTCGAGTTCAACAATAGCCGTCAGACCACCAACAGTCCGTTCTTCAATTTGTCTCCTGTACTGAATTCGATGTACCGCTTTTCCTTCCAGCAGCAACTGCTGGCGGGATTCGGTTTTGGGCCCAACCTTCGCTATCTAACGATCGCGAAAAACAATAAGAAGATCTCTGACATCGGGTTTAAAGACCAGGTGATCGCGACCATCACTCAGATCAAGAACATTTATTGGGACCTGGTAAACGCCTATGAGCAGGCACGGGTCAATGAGCAGTCGCTGGCCTTCGCCCAGCAATCATTGGACAACGCCAGGAAACAACTTCACCTTGAGAGCGTTCCGGCCATGGACGTGATGCGCGCTGAGGCTGAAGTGTCAAAGCGCGATCAGGATTTGACGGTGGCGCGCACCAGCCTGCAACTTCAGGAGCTGCTCATCAAGAACGCGCTTACCAAAAGTCTTGATGATCCTGTGCTTGAAGCCGTGCCGGTGGTTCCAGTCGACCGCTTCGAGTCTATTGAAACACAGGCCACGGAAGCAGTTCAGGACCTTATCGCCCAGGCGTTGCGTGATCGTCCTGAACTTGCGGAATCTGATGTTGATCTGGCAAACCGGCAGATCAGCGGGAAAGCCGCGCGCAATGCGCTGTTGCCGTCGCTGGCTCTGGTTGGCTTTTATGGAGGATCGGGATTGGCCGGGCCGTTAAACCCAATCTATAACCTTCCGACACCAAATTCCTCGAGCGTGCCCATAGATTATTCCGGAGCTCTGGCGAATGCCTTTAACAATTCCTCTCCTGACTACTACATCGGCCTGAGTCTCAATATCCCATTGCGAAATCGCGTGGCCAAAGCAGATCAGTACCGCTCAGAACTGGAATACCGGCAGGCCGAACTGCGCCGCGAGCAATTGAGAAAGGAAATCCGGATTGAGGTGCGGAACGCGCAATATGCACTGGAGCAGACCGGGGCGCGGGTTGGGGCCGCTCGAAAAGCCCGGGACCTGGCGCAGCGTACGTTCGAGATCATGCAGAAGGAGCAGACGCTGGGGGCGGGATCGACCTACCAGACCATGACCGCCCAGCGGGACCTTTCCATCGCCGAGCTGGATATGGTCACCGCGATGACAACTTACGAAAAAGCAAAAGTTGAGCTCGATCGTGCAACCGGCAGCACTTTGGAACATAATGGAATCAGGGTGCAGGACGCGGAAAACGGCACCATCGCCAGTCAGAGCCCTTAGCTCATGCCAAGCTCAGCCAAGACGGGGGAGATTGGACTTTCCGCCGGGTTGGCGCAAGGTCCATCCAAATTTCCGCGCATTCTAGCGGCGGACGACCAGCAGCACATCCTCGAGGCCATTGAGCTTCTGCTGAAACCGCAGGGCTACGAGGTTGACGTCGTGCGCTCTCCTGAGCTGGCGCGCGCTGCCCTTGCGAGTTCTTCCTACGACGCCGCGTTGATCGATCTGAATTACGCGCGGGATACCACATCCGGACAGGAAGGGTTGGGTCTGCTTTCGGATATTGTCGCCACGGACAGTACGCTGCCAGTCATCGTCATGACTGCATGGGGCAACGTGGATTTGGCGGTTGAGGCGATGCGCCGGGGAGCGCGTGATTTTGTTCAGAAACCCTGGGAGAACGAGCGGCTGCTTGCCATTTTGCGAACCCAGGTCGAACTTCATCGCGCGCTGCAGCGAGCGGAACGGCTGGCGGCCGAAAACCGGCTGCTGAGCGTTCAGGGCCGGCCCGAGTTCATTGCCACAGCGCCGTCGATGATCCCGGTGCTGGAATCCATCACTCGCTTCGCTCCGTCCGATGCGAATGTCCTGATCACTGGCGAGCATGGGACTGGCAAAGAAGTGGTCGCTCGGACGATCCATGTCCTGTCACTGCGAGCTTCGCGTCAAATGGTCGCGGTGAATACGGGCGGCCTGGCAGAGGGCGTTTTTGAGAGTGAACTCTTCGGCCACGTGAAAGGCGCCTTCACGGATGCCCGGACGGACCGCATCGGCCGCTTCGAGCTGGCGGATGGGGGCACGATTTTTCTCGATGAAATTGGCAACGTGCCCATGCGCCAGCAATCCAAGTTGCTGCGCGTGCTGGAGTCGGGAGAAATCGAACGCGTGGGATCGTCGCGTTCCAAGCGGGTTGACGTGCGCCTCATCTCGGCCACGAATTCCGATCTCCAGGCTGCCTGTCAGGCCGGCCAGTTTCGCGAAGACCTGTTGTTTCGGCTGAATACGGTCGAAATCCATTTGCCCGCCTTGCGCGAGCGCCGCGAGGATGTTCCCGTTCTCGCCCTCCACTTCTTGTCGCACTACGCTTCCCGGTATCGTCGCGCGATTCGAGGGGTCGATCCTTCAGCCTTGCAATCGTTATTGCAATACTCCTGGCCCGGCAACGTTCGCGAGCTGGAGCACACGCTGGAGCGCGCTGTCCTCATGTGCCGCAGCGAACAAATCCAGCCTGCCGACCTGGGCTTGGGTCTGCAGCGATCGCAGGGGCAAAACCTGGAGGAACTGAGTCTCGAATCGGTGGAGACAATTCTGATCCGGAAGGCGCTGCAGCGCTTCCAGGGCAATGTAAGCCAGGCCGCCGAAGCGCTAGGTCTGAGTCGCGGCGCGCTGTATCGTCGAATGGAAAAGTATGGGCTTTAGCCCGCGCGAGACTGCAAAATCCAAACGCAAGAAATCGCGTCGAGCTCCTTTTGAGCGCCGGATTATTCGTTCGTCGTTGTGGCTGGCTATCCCCGGATTGGTCACCAGCGGTGTCTTGATCTGGCTGCAAGACTGGGCCATCGAGTCCAAGTTGGCGTTGCTTTTTGCAGAACTTGTCATTTGCGGGCTGATCGTTGCCGCGCTTCACGATCAAATTATTCGTCCCCTGCAGACATTGGCGAATGTCGTCGGCGCTCTGCGGGAAGAGGATTATTCCTTTCGCGCGCGGATGGCGGTTCACGACGACGCACTCGGAGAACTCTCTCTCGAAGTCAACATGCTGGCCGACCTGCTTGCGGAACATCGCATCGGAGCGATCGAGGCGACTGCCCTGCTCCAGCGTGTGGTCGAAGAAGTGGATATTCCGCTGCTTGCGTTCGATCCGAGCGAAGCCCTGCGGCTGGTGAACTCCGCCGGCGAAAGGCTTCTTCAACAGGCTTCTCCCAGACTGCTCGGCAGGACGGCCGCGGAGTTGGGCTTGGAAACATGCCTTTCTGCCGAGAATGCCTCTGTGATCCCCTTGCACTTCAACAGCGACGCGCGCTGGTTTGTGCGGCGAAGCTCGTTTCGGCAGCGGGGAATACCGCACACTCTGGTCGTGCTCTCCGACGTCAGCCGGGCTTTGCGGGAAGAAGAGCGGCTCGCCTGGCAGCGCCTGATTCGTGTCATGGGCCATGAATTGAATAATTCGCTGGCACCCATCAAGTCGATCGCCGGAAGCCTGCATGCGCGGCTTTCCGGAACCACCCTGCCCGCGGAGGAGCGTGAGGATTTCGAACGCGGGCTGGGCATCATCGAAGCTCGTGCCGCGTCGCTCAACCGCTTCCTGCAAGCCTATCGGCAACTGGCGCAGATGCCGCCCCCCATCCTCAAGAAATCAACTCTGTCGCCACTGGTGACCCGGGTGGCTGGATTGGAGACCCGCATCGAAGTCAAAGTGGTTCCCGGACCCGAGGTGATCGTAATGGCAGATCCGGATCAACTCGAGCAAATGCTGATCAATCTGGTGCGCAACGCGGCGGAGGCTGTGCTGGAAGGCCCGCCGTCCAAAAGCCCAAACGAAGGTGATTCCTTTCCAACGAATGGGTTCCAGCCAAGCGTGATCATTAGCTGGAAGCTGCTCGAAAAAACTGTCGACTTGACTATCGAAGATAACGGCCCGGGCTTGCTGAATCCGAGCAACACATTTGTTCCGTTCTACACGACAAAACCCTCGGGCAGCGGTATCGGCCTCGTTCTCTCACGTCAGATTGCGGAAGCGCACGGCGGATCCCTCGAACTCACGAACCGGCCCCACGAGCGGGGCTGCAGAGTGAGAGTCATTCTGCCACGACCAGCCTTATAGCGTGACTGTCCTCAATGTATTGCCCGCTTACTTCGTATCCCAGACCTGCGATTACTCACACGTTATCGCAACACCACATACGGCAGGCATTACCTCTGACTCCATTTGTCGACATCGACACAGGAGTAACTCAGAACATCAAGAAGCTTCGTGCAGGAGCACTACTAGTCGGGTCACTTGATAGCCCACTTAAGGATATAAGAAAGGTACGAGTGGAGGGGATTGAGCGTATATTGCTTGGAACCTGAGATCACAGAATGGAAATGCTCGTCGATAGTTCAGACTTAGGGCGGAAGCGTTATCTAAGATAGCGGACGTGATCCGGAGAGGAGCTTGCCGATGCCAGTCGTACCGGGTTTTAAGTACGACCTGTTTGTAAGTTATGCGCATCGGAACGACAGACCATGGAATTGGGTAAGCGACTTCGTCGGCACTTTGAAGGATGAGCTTGCAAGCAAGAGCCGCGACTTCGCCATCTGGTGGGATCCTGGCCTTCGAAACGGAGAAGATTTCAACCTCGCCATCGCCAGCGCAATTTCTGAGAGCGCCATTTTCCTGTCTGTTCTTTCAGCGGCGTATGGTGATTCCACCTATTGCAAGAAAGAAGTTGAGGAGTTTCGGCAGCAACGACATCCTGCCTTTGGTCTTACGGTTGGCACTCTGAGCCGTTTTCAGGCAATTGTCATCGAGCGTGACTACCCCAAGGAAAGCTGGCCTCCTGAGCTCCGCAGCACTTCTCCCTGCCCGTTCTACAGTGACTCTGTGGCGCTCTTTAGTAAGCCTGCCACTCTCGATAGCGCCAGTCCCTGGATCACGAATTTGTGGAAAGTGCGGGATTCGATATGGGCCACGCTGGCTGAGATGCAAAGAAGACGGAAGAACGGGGTAGCCGGAGGCCTCTCTTACCCTTGCATAAGCACGGCGCAGGGCAGGACCGTGTACCTCGCCGAGGTGACGGATGATCTCTACGTTCGACGAGAGAACCTTCATTCGTCCCTGGCCCAAATCAACGACCTGCAGGTGTCGCCCTGGTCGGACGCAGCAGCTCCGCCCTCCTCCGGCTTAGACGTCTTGTCGGTGCACTTGTTCGGGGCCTATCCGGGACGGCCACATCAAGACGCGAACCTATCCCTTCCACGTCTGCAATTGGACGCTACTCTGCGTGCCAATCCAGCGCGCCGTCCACTGGTCTGGATCGCGCGCGATCTGGACTTCGGCAAAGTGGAAACCGATGCTCACAGGGAGTTCCTGTCGTCTCTGTCGAGCCGCAGCGATTTCGAAGTGCTTAGGACGGATTTCGAGGATCTCAAGGATGAAGTTGGAAGGAGAATGCCGAAAAGTCCTGGCCCAAGCCCGAAGATTTCTCCGAAGTGGGGAGATCCTATCGTCCACATCTGGCATCGATCCGACGATCCGTCTTCTCTAGGAGCGTTGAAGCAGTACCTTCAGCAAAAGAACTGCGGAATATCCATCTTCAACTATGCCTCGACTCAGCCTGAAAAGCTTCAGTCCAGGCTGGCAATTTGCGACGGCTTGGTTGTGCCCTATTCATCTGCCACCAAATCGTGGGCAGAGGACGTGATGACGGAAGCTTTCAGATTACGAAGAAGGGAGGAGCGGCCAAGAGCTTTTGCGGCGGTGGAATTGCCGCCCACCACGAACGAGGACTTTAATTTCGAGCATCCCCGTGTCGTCTCCATCCATGCAGGTAAGACCGGGGGCTTTCAAGGCATCGATGTTTTTCTCTCCAAGCTGGAGCAAGCAGATGTTTAGTCTGGCTGCGGCCGACCCCACTGTCTTCACATTAAGCTCCGCCCGCCCCTTCCCGGGCCTGCGTCCCTTCGAAGAGGTGGATTCCGATTGGTTCTTCGGTCGCTCCGGCGAGATAAATGAACTGCTGAAGCGCCTGCGTCGCGTGCGCTTTACCGCGATTGTCGGTCCCTCGGGCTGCGGCAAGTCTTCTGTCATTCGGGCCGGCGTTCTGCCCGCCCTGCGAGATGGATATCTCGAATCCTCCTGGTCCATTGCCACGTTCCGTCCCGGGGAGCAGCCTCTCGATAATCTGGCCTCGTCCGTTTCAGCGGCGATCTCGGCTGACTTCCAGGAAGTCCGCAAGCAACTCGACAGCGGACCCATGGGCTTGATCAAGGCCATCCAGTCCCGGCAGCTTCCTTCTGGCAACAACCTGCTCGTGCTGGTGGATCAGTTTGAGGAATTGTTTCAATTTGCCCAGCGGCATGGAGACCAGTCACAGGAAGAAGTGAAGGCATTCCTGAAACTATTGCTTGCCGCGGCGAGTTCGAACGATGTCCCGTTCTATCTGGTCTTGACCATGCGCATGGAATGGCTCAGTGAGTGCTCCACCTACGTGGGCCTGGCCGAAGCCATCAACGAAGGCATCTACCTGGTACCGCAGATGAGCCGCCGGCAGTTTCAGCAGGTGATTCTTGATCCGATTGAGACGGCCAATGCGATGATCACCACAACCCTGCTGGACCGGATGCTGAATGACCTCGGTGGCAGGAGCGACCAGCTCCCGGTCTTGCAGCATGCACTCATGCGGCTTTGGGAACGCAAACGGCCCGGCGAGCCCATTGACATCGCGGACTACGAAGCGGTGGGTACCTGCTCCAACTGCCTCTCCAATCACGCAGAAGAGGTCTTCGCCGAACTCAGCGTTCAACAGAAGAAGGTTGCCGAACTGCTGTTCCGCTCCATCACCCAGGTCTACAAGAACCGCAAGATTCGCCGCCCCCGGCCGTTCCGTGAACTCGCCGATCTGCCGGGCATGAATGCGCTGGAGTTGAAGGCGGTGATCGAAGCCTTTCGCCAGCCAGGCCGGTCTTTTCTCTTCACCAGCGAAGGGCCGCTGGGACCGGATTCCGTAATCGACATATCGCATGAGGCCCTGATGCGGCAGTGGACTCGCCTGAAAAGTTGGGTTGAGGAGGAAGCCGAACTGGAGGCTCGACTGGGCCGCCTCAGGGAAGACGCCGCGGAATGGGACCGCAATGGCCGAGACCGCAGCGCGTTATATAGCGGTTACAGGCTGCAGAAGGCGGAAGAACTGCGTCCGCTACTTCAGGGAGCCGATCCTGTGCTCGATTTCCTGCTGGCCAGCCGTAAATCGGAGCGGTGGACCAAAATTTGGCGACGCGGATCTCTTTTCCTGCCCCTTTTACTGATTGTGGTTATTGCCCTGGGAATCGCATACCGGAGGGCAAAACAAGCAGAGCACCAGGCTACTTCGGCGCGCGCTATCGCCGAGAAGTTCGCGATGGAGGCCTACACACAGAAGATAATAGCCGAGCAACAGACCCAAAAGTTGGCGGCTTCCACGCAAGTGTTATCCAGCCTCAACGAAAAGGCTGTGGAGGCAGCTGTGAGTTCGCAATCGGCGACCCTTCTGCCGCGGGTGTACATGCAGATTGTCAACCAGAATGATCGCGACTACGCGAACCGGATCAAGCAGCGTCTGACAGCGGCGAGCGTATGGGTTCTGGGCATCGAATATGTTCCCACAGCCGCAGGCTTAAAGATGACGGAAGTCCGCTACTACAGTGAGGCCGACGAACCGGAGGCCCAGAAGATTCTCGGTGTTCTAAAAGATGCCGGAGAAAAGTCGGCCCGAGTGCAATATCTTGTTGGGCTTGAGAACAGCACAAAGGCACGTCCCAACCACTTTGAGGTTTGGCTGGCTTCCCGGACTCCCTTCGACCCGAACCGCGACGGCGTAAAGCGAGCCCTGGAGAGATGGAAGAGTGCCTATGAAAGTGAAAGTCTGGATGACATGAAGCGAGCCTGGCCCAGTATTTCCAAGGACCAGCAAAAGAGACTGAAAGACACATTCAAGACGTTCAACGCCATCAAAGTAGTCATGAACTGTCAAGACAAGGACATCCGGATTACCGGCAATAACGCCGAGGTCACTTGCCAGCAGTCGATGCGCTATACCCTGAAGGGCAAAGTCCAGCACGACCAGGTGAACACGGTAAACATCCGGCTGAGTAAGCAAAACGATGGATCCTGGGCAGTCACATCCGTGTCGGGAAGCTGAACCCTTGGAGGCTGGCGGTGGTGGTCCACACGCTCCGGTTTATCACGAATTGCCGCCAAATCACCATTGATCCAATTGCCCACAGAAAGGCTACTTGCTGGACGGAGCATACGGAATCACAGCCTTGAATTCGGAGGAGGGGATGCTCTCCAGGCCACGTTGGTCTACCGCCATCACCACGTAATAGTAGGTCTTGCCGGAACTCACGTTGTAATCGGTGAATGCAGGGTTCGTGACCCCGGAGGCAATTTTCTCGTATGGGCCGCCCGAACTCGTGCCGCGATAGATGCTGTAGGACGCGATCGGTCCTTGCGCTGGCTTTGCTTGCGTCCATTCAA
>WNFA01002742.1_pt1 | contig 15839 bp, 17 predicted proteins | sample 5400481 | NCBI WGS metagenome assembly WNFA01 (sample SAMN13153340, study PRJNA577476) | soil metagenome | isolation source: 120 cm saprolite under Douglas fir tree site 2 hole 1 replicate 2 | place: USA:California | collected 2015-04-18
AGATTGCCGCTCAACTCTTCATCAGCCCCAGCACCGTCCAGTACCACCTGGTCAAAGTGTTCCGCAAGCTCGGGGTGACGTCCCGGACGCAGCTTGCCCGCATCCTCGTCGACTAGCATTCGGCTATGAACGAGCCGGAGCGACAGGTCGCCGTAGACTCGGGACAGGCGAAAACTCCGGAACGAGCTCCCGGGCACCGTGAGCTCAAACCGCCCGAATGGTTCGAGGAACGGCTCGCCACCTGGGTCCAACGAATGGGGCTTAACGCTTGGACCATTCGCACCTCGTACAAGCCGAAGCTGCGGGGAGCCGAGGGCTACGCGGAGGTCAGCCCGACGTTCCTGGAAGCGGAGCTCCAGTTTCGGCAGGACGTGCTGGTCGAGCGCGGCGACGTCGTGATCGTTCACGAGTTGACGCACATCCTGACCGACGAGTGGGCCAGGGCCGTCGAGCAGGTGATCCACGACATGGTGCCTAGGCGACTGCAACGCGAGGCGCGGACCTCGATCCGCCCGCACGAGGAGTCGGTCGTGGAAGCGATCGCGCACGCCCTGGTGCGCACGGGGGAGCAAGCCGCCTCGAAGCCTGCCCCAAAGACCTGATCGATCGCTGGGCCCGGTTCTTGACGGGGTTACGGACCTGGGGTTACACTCGCGACGCTTGGCGGAGGTGGGGACCTAATGCCAGAGCCCGACGCACGGGAATCTTTCGATCATGGGAGGGAGAAATTTGATGGACGCTGTCAACTGGTCTGAACTTGAACGGCTCGTGGCGCACGGGCAGATCTCACGCCGGGTGTTGCTGCGACGTCTTCTTGAAGCCGGCGGAATCGCCGCCGTGATTGGTCCCGGGGCGACGCTCCTCGCCGCCTGCGGCGAGTCGAAGGCCGCCGGTCCGAGCGGCCCTGTACCGGCCGGATACCCGCCCATCAACAACAACATCCTGGGCAAGAAGATCACGCTCACCATCCTGCTGGCCGCCGACTACTACAACCAGGCACCGTTCACCGATCTTTACGCGGCGTTCCAGAAAGCGTATCCGGACATCAAGCTAAATGTCACGAACGCGGTCTGGGAAGACATCCCCACGAAGGTGAAGACGGCCGCACTCGGGGGTACGCCGGTCGACGTGGCGCACCAGCACGCCTTCGTGTATGGGCACATTGGCGTCGCCGAGCAGGTCGACGACCTGTGGAGCCAGTGGGGCAAGGTCGGCGACTTCCTGCCGAACTCGCTGCAGGACGTGACCTGGGCCGGCCATCGCTATGGCATCCCGCTGGACGTAAACTGCCTCTTCACCTATTTCAACAAGGATCTCTTCGCGTCGGTGAACGCCACGCCGGCCAAAGCGATCGGGCTTAGCAACAGCGCCTGGAACAACTCGGGCTTGGCGCGCGCGAATGGCGGCGACCTGCTAAAAAGCGACGAGAAGGGCGTCCAGATCAACAGCGACAAAGTGGTGGCCGCCCTCAAATGGAACAGCGAGCTGGGCTGGAAGTACAACGTGGGCACCAGCCCGGCGCCGACGAAGCGGCAGGATGAGCCGGGGTTCCTGTTTGTGGCCAGACAGGTGGCCCTGCTGTTCACCGGCCCATGGGACATGCCCGACATCAAGAAGAGCGGAGTGAACTTCGGCACCACCGAGCTGCCCAAGGGACTGGACGGGAACAGCAACGGATCGGTGCAGGGTGGCGGAAGCCTTTTCGTCGGTAAGGGATCGAAGAACCGCGAGGCCGCCTTCGAGTTCATGAAGTGGGCGGCCGCCAAGCCAAACCAGATCCGGATGGCGAAAGAGATGGCCCGCTGGCCCGTCATCGCGGATCTCTACTCGGACCCGGCATCGATTGGGGCCGACGACGCGGCTCTGAAGCCGTACTTCAGCCAGCTCAAGGCCGCCAAGCCGTACAAGCTGGAAGCCTTCCCCGAAGGCGACAAGGCCTGGTCGGATGCGGTCGCGTCGGCGTACAACGGCAAAGACGCCCAGGCGGTACTGAACGATGCCCAGACGAAAGCGGCCGCCGCGATAGGCGGCTGACGACCCGCGAGCTGTTGGAATAGGAGGCGCGGGCGGCATCCCGCGCCTCTTCCACGCATGACGGGACCATGATCCTTCAGCACCGACCGGCCCTTCCGCTCGCCATCCGCCGGCACGCCGGCGCGTACCTCTTTATCGGCCCGGCGCTCGTGCTGCTCGTGGTGTTCAACATCGGGCCCGCCTTCTACACGGCGTGGTTGAGCCTGCAGGACTATGGCATCCTGGGATCGAACGGCTTCATCGGACTCGAGAATTACGCGCACGTCCTGCGTGACGGCCTGTTCTGGCACAGCCTGCTGGTGACGTCCCTGTACACCATCGGTTCGGCGGCGCTCGGCCTGGCCGGTGCGCTCGCCCTGGCGGCACTGGTCACCCGCAAGCTGCCCTTCATGGGCTGGTTCCGGATCCTGTACTTCATCCCCAGTGTGACCTCGTTGTTCGTGAACGCGACCATCTTCGGCTGGTTGTTCGACTACAACCTTGGCCTGTTCAACTACTGGCTGACCTCGTTGCACCTGCAGCGGGCGCCCTGGCTGCAGGACCCCAACTGGGCCCTCTTCTCGGTCATCCTCGTCGGTGCCTGGGGCGGCGTCTCCTACAACTTGCCCATCTACGCCGCGGGCTTGCAGAACGTCAGTCGGGACCTCTACGAAGCCGCGTCACTGGATGGCGCGAATGGCTGGCAGCGGTTCCGATCCATCACGCTGCCCGCCATCGCGCCCATCACGCGCTACACGGTGATCCTGGCCATCATCGGCTCCTTCCAGCTAATCGCCTCGATCGACGCGCTGACCAGCGGAGGCCCGGAAAATGCCACGCTCGTGACGATCAAGTACATCCAGATGCAGGGCTTCGAGTTCCTGCACTTCGGATACGCGTCCGCCATCACGCTCTTCCTGCTCGGCTTCCTTCTCGTGGTCACATGGCTGCAACTGCGGTCCGGGCGCGACTAGCCTCGGCTCGGGCGGGGACGCGGGCAGGCCGGCGCCTCAGGCCCTCGACCGTCGTGTACTACGCGCTGGCGCTGCTCGCGCTCGTGATTTTGCTGGGCCCGTTGGTCTGGATGTTCGGCACCGCGCTCAAGGAGCAATCAGAAGTGTTCACGTGGCCGCCGAGTGTGTTTCCGAAACGCTGGCATTGGGACAATTTCGTCCAGGCGTGGCAGGGCGCCCACTTTTCGCGCTACTTCATCAACTCCACCATCGTGAGCCTGGTCTCCGTCCTGACCAACGTCTTCCTCGGAGCGATGGCCGGTTACGCGTTCGCGCGGCTGCGCTTCCCCGGTCGGAATTTCCTGTTCATCGTCGTGATGATCACCCTGATGGTTCCCAACGCCGTATTGATCATCCCGCTCTTCTTGATGATGAAGAACGTCCCGTTTACCGATCCGGGTGGCTGGCTCAACACCTACCAGGGTGTGATCTTGCCGACCGCCGTCACCGGCTTCAGCATCTTCTTGATGCGGCAGTTCCTGCAGGGGATCCCGCGGGAGCTCGACCAGGCGGCCGCCGTTGACGGCGCCAACCTCTTCCAGGTGTTCTGGCACGTGATCCTGCCCTTGACCAAGCCCGCCCTCGCCATCATCGCGGTCTTTACCGCGCTGACCCGCTGGAACGATTACCTGTGGCCGCTGGTCGCGATTCGCGACCCAGAGCTCTACACCGTCCAGATCGGCCTCAAGTATTTCGAGGGCACCTACCATACGCAGTGGAACCTGCTGATGGCCGGAGCGGTGATCGCCGCGGTCCCGATGCTGCTTGTCTACGCGCTCTTCCAGCCGTTCTTCGAGCAGAGCCTGGGCAACCTGGGGACCGGCCTCAACGAATAACTACCGCGGGTTGGCGGGCAGCACCATCCGCGCAATTGCACCTTCGAGCGACGACGGGTCGAGCCCGTGCTCGAGCCAGGTGCCGCGGTCACCATCGGCGTCCGCAGGTTTCGTCGGCCCGGACCCAGCCTGAGTCCGTTCGATCGCGGCCCTAATCTCCGCCAGGTCTGCGGCTTCAAGTGTGAGGTTTCCGGCGGTGATCCAGCCGTCTACCTGCTGCGGAGAACGGGCTCCGACGATCGCGCCGCTGACGCCGGGCCAGCTCAGCGTCCAGGCAACCGCAACCGCCGCGATCGAAACGCCGTGTCGTGACGCGGTCGGCAGAAGCGCGTCGCGAAGCGCGAGGTTGCGGCTGAGCAGGGGCTCCTGGAATTCCGCATTGCGGCGGCGCCAGTCATCGGCCGCCATCCGCTCGACCCGCTCGCGGCTGAAGCCGTCGGTGAGGATGCCGGATTGCATCGGGCTGTAGACAATGACGCCGGTGCCATGCCCGGCGCTCCAGGGAATGACGTCCGCGCCTGACTGGCGATGGATCAACGAGAAGGGCGGCTGAAGCGAATCGACATGGCGAACACGCTCCGCCCGCCAGAGCGGTCCGACGTCGAAGTTGGAGACCCCGCCGGCGCGCACCTTCCCCTCCTCGATCAGGCGCGCCATCTCGCCCCACGAGTCCTCTATCGGGGTGCCGATCGCGTCCGGCCAATGAAACTGGTACAGGTCGATCCGGTCGACGCCGAGCCGGCGCAGCGACGCCTCGACTTCTTTGCGGATCGATTCAGGCCGCAAGTTGCGCTGCGGCTCCGCAAACGGCTTCGATGGGTCAGCGACCTGACCGCCCTTGGTGAAGACGAAAGGACGCTCGGCGGCCGGGATCTCGCGCAGCGCCCGACCGACGACCTCCTCGGAATGGCCGAGTCCATAGATGGCCGCGGTGTCGACCCAGTTGATGCCGGACGCGACCGCATGCTTGATCGCGGCAATCGAAGCCGCGTCGTCCTGGCTTCCCCAGCCGTAGGCCCAACCGCCGCCGCCGATGGCCCACGCCCCGAAGCCGACCTGAGTGATTTGAAGCCCGCTCGTTCCGAGCGGACGTGTACGTAGCGTCATGATGCCAACTCCTTCTCCTGCTGCCGCGGGAGCAGGTCCGTTGAATACGCTTTGACGATCGCCGAGATATCGAGGTCGGGCACCTCCGATGCGACGCTGGCAAACAGCTCGCGGGACAATGCGGTAAGGGGCACCCTCGAGCGCATCCCCGGAACGCGTTGGTATAGCGAGAGACCCAGGTCGAGGTCCTTGAGAATGTCGCGAACCGCGAACAGCGTCGGTTCGTGGATGTTCCTGACGAAGCCAGCCTGCCGAACCTTGAGCCCAGGCGCGATCCGGCTGAGGATCGCAAAAACCTGTTCCGGGTCCACGCCTTGCGCCGTTCCGGCAGCCATCAGCTCGGCAGCCCCTGCGCTGACAATGCCCAGGAAGCTGTTGGCAATCAGCTTGAGGACGGCCGCGGTTTCGATGTCGCCGACGTAGTGCACCTCACCCAGCTGCTGCAAGACCGGCCGCACTGCCTCCAGGTCCTCGACCAGCGCTGCGCCCGCCAGGATGATGAGCGTCCCGCTGTTGACGGCGGGAATGCTCCCGATGACCGGTGCCTCCACCAGCCTGGCTCCCTGCATTGCAGCGGCATCCGCCAGCTCGTGTGCGGCGGCTGGGCCGACCGTGCTCATGTCCACGATGATGGTCTCGGCGGCAGCCGCGAACACGCCGCTCGGCCCGAAGTACACGTCGCGCAAGGCCTGCGGGCCGGTCACCATGCTGACCACGACGTCGGCCCCCCGCGCGGCATCGGCCGGCGAATCGACGACGCGACCAACCTGAAGGGCTTCCGCCTTGCTCTTCGTTCGGTCCCAAACGGAGACCTCAAAGCCTCCGGTCTTCAGGCGGCGGGCGATGGCGCCCCCCATCTTTCCGGTTCCAAGTACTGCAACTCTCATCATGGATTCAGGATGCGACACGTGGGGATTCGCAACATCCCCCTCCCTGCCGAGCTGACAGCCCTACTTTTGGGGGAACCCCCTTTTACGAGGGAATCGAGTCCAAAACCTGCTGGGTGTGGCTCATTCCGAGTCGCGTTGCGCCCGCGTCCAACATGGCCACGGCGTCTTCGTAGTAGAGGATGCCGCCGCTGGCCTTGACGCCAAGGTTCGGCCCGACCGCGGCGCGGATGAGGGCGACGTCATGGACCGTCGCGCCGTGGACGAGGTAGCCTGTCGAGGTCTTGACGAAGGCGGCGCCGGCTTCGACCGCTAGCGCGCAGCCGGTGCGCTTCTCGTCGTCCGTGAGCCTGGCGCACTCCAGGATGACTTTGACCGGGTGGCCCGCGGCGGCGGCGATGACGCTGACGATATCGGCCTTGACCGGTCCGAGTTGGCCGTCCTTCAAGCGTCCGATGTCCAAGACCATGTCGATTTCGGTGGCTCCATCGGCGACGGCCAGCGCGGCCTCATGCGCCTTGGCGTCGACGTGGGACGCCCCGAACGGGAACCCGACCACGGCAGCGATTCCCACGCCGCTCCCGCGTAGGACCTCGCTGGCCACGGCGACCCGGTTCGAGTTCAAACAGACCGTGGCGCACTGATTCCGTCGCGCGATCTCGCACGCCATCAAGATGTCGTGATGGGTGGCCGCGGGATCGAGCAGCGTGTGATCGATCCGGGCGGCGAGCTCCGATCGCGTCCATCGCCGGGTCACCGGATTTCCTGCTCCTCCGTCAGCAACAGGGCGGTCCGGGTCGCGTCGATGAAATTCGCCTCATCCGCGCTCGACGCCCGCCATTCGGGCGAGCCCCGGGCCGCCTCGAGTGCGGCCATGTCATCAAACCAGAGCTCAGCCATGCCATCGAAATCCCGCGGTGCCATGTCCCTGGGATGCGGAACCGGATGGCTCTGGACGAGGCGCCGCAGCCCGGGAATCCGCCGGCCGATTGGACCGTGCACCTCGCGCCAATACCGCGAGAACTCCTCGAGAGTCATTCCGCGTCGTCGGGTGATGCAGTAGACCAGCTTGATCATGGCCGCGTAGCCGATCCCGGTCGGGGCTCGATGTTACCTGCTGAGTCAGTCCACCCGCGGAGCGGTTGAGTCGACGCGCCTCCCCAGTTCATGGTGGCCCCCTTCCACGGCATCTTCAACACCGCAAGAAGGGCCACCGTCTGCGTAGCATTCGGATGTGGACCGATTGCAGACTCGTCCGCCGCGGTTGATCGCCATTTTCGGCTCCGGTGAGACAAGTCCGGTGATGACGTCTGTCCACCAGCAGCTGACCTCGCGGGTCGGGCGACTCACCGCCATCCTGCTTGACACACCCTTTGGCTTTCAGCCGAACGCCGATGAGATCGTCGCCCGCGCCATCACCTACTTCCGGCAGCACGTGGGCCGCGAGATCAGTCTCGCCTCTTTCCGGCACAGCGGGCTGGCCACGGCGCTGGAGTTGGAGCAATTCCTCGCCCGCCTGAGCGAGGCGAATTACGTCTTCGCGGGTCCCGGCAGCCCAACGTACGCCCTGCGCCACTGGCGTGCCACGGGGGTGCGTGAGCGACTGGTCGAGAAGGTCGCTCGGGGCGGATGCGTCGCATTCGCGAGCGCAGCAGCGATCGGACTCGGGGCCTACGCCCTACCCGTCTACGAGATCTATAAGGTTGGTGATGACCCGTCGTGGACGGCGGGCCTCGACGTGCTGGGGCAGATCGGCGTCCGCTGCGCGGTCATCCCCCACTACAATAACCGGGAAGGCGGCACGCACGATACGCGATTCTGCTTCATGGGCGAGGAACGGCTGCGTCTGCTCGAATCGATGCTGCCCGACGATGTCCTCATCCTCGGGGTCGACGAGTACACCGCCTGCATCATCGATGTCGAGGCGCAATCCGTGACGGTGCGAGGACGCGGAGGGGTCACGGTCCGACGGAGGGGTTCCGAACGTGTTTGGAAACAGACAACGTTTCCCCTGGGCGAGTTACAGGTTGGTTCGCACACACCGGCTGCTGCGAACCCGAGCCGGCCCGAGCCGGATGCGACGGATCATGGCGCCTTCGATCGATTCGACGTCGACGGGCTGGTGGCGGCCATCCTCGAGATGGAGAGTGTGCTGCAGGAGCGGATCGCGGATATTGCAAGCGGGGATGAACGCGATCGGGTGCGGGCTGAGATGCGTCACCTGGTCATCCGCCTTGGAGATCTCGCACGCGACGGCGGGCGCGAGGAGGTGCGCGGGTACGTCGCGCCCCTCGTCGACGTCCTTCTCTTACTGCGAGGCGAGGCGAAACGTGAGCGGCGCTTCAGCGACGCCGATCGCCTCCGCGCCATACTCTTGGAATGCGGTGTGGAGGTACAGGACACCCCGTCCGGGACGGCATGGTCCCTGGCGCAGGCGTGAATGGCAGAGTCAAAATCGGCTCATGACGAGCGGGAGCGACTCGCCGACGAGCGAGAACGAATCGCCAGCGAGCGCGATCGAGTTGCCAATAATCGCGACGATATCGCCGATCAGAGGGAGGCGGCGACTGACGCACGGGACGCCCAGCTCGATGAGCAGGAAAAGCGACTGGCCAACCTGGAGCTGACGCTTGACGAGCGTGCCCGAGCCCTACGTGAAGCCGTGCCCGACATGGTACGCCGGCAGCAGGAAGCGATCGATCGCAGCCGGGACGTCCTTCAGCGGGCGGAGCAGCGCCTGGTTCGAGCGGAGGCTTCGCTGGAGCGATCGCGCGCTGCGATACAGCGCGACGACGCGGAGATTCAGCGGGAGGTTGCAGGGTCGAGCGAGCGGGAGCGGGTGGAACGCGATGAAACCAACGAGGTCACCGAAGCCTCCGAGAGTTAGGCTGGCGCTCCTGGCACGGCGGGCACTGCCGGTTTTTGACTGCGGCTATATGGGGAGCGCTGCTCACTCGTCGTGAGCCGCGCCAGGGTAGCCTCTTCGCCGACGTACTTGCTCAGGCGCTCGACGTGTTCGACCGGCACGAAAACTCGATGGCCTTCGGCGTAGTCGAGTTGAAAATACTGGGCGCTCGTCCCGTCGGTTGCCTCGAGGGACTTGGTTCCCACGTAGCGGCTAAGTCCGTGAGTGGTATGGAGTACCAGCTCACCGGGATTGAAGGGGGAGGCGAACTTCGCTGGCAAGTCTCCATGATAATACCCGCCCTAAGGGCGTCTTAAACTCGGCGATCACACAACATTCGTGGCAGGTGGCGGGGAGTCGGTACGCGTCGCGCCGAGGCTCGCCAGCATCACGAGCCCGATGGCGATCACATCGCGCAGCGACAGCACCTGGCCCAGGAAGAGAAAGCCTGCCGCGGCTCCCATCGCCGGCTCGAGGCTCATCAGGATGCCGAAGACCCGCCTCGACAGGCGGCGCAACGCCGCGAACTCAAGCGAAAACGGGATCGCCGATGACAGGATGGCGACAATCAGACCAAGGGCGAGGTTGCCGGCGTTGAGGAGCCGGCTACCCGCGCCGACGATGCCGAACGGGAGGAGGGCGAGCCCGCCGACGGCGAGCGCGAAGGCGAGGCCATCCGGTCCCGGCACCAGCCGCCCCACGCGCTGGCCCAGGACGATATAGCATGCCCACCCGGCAGCCGCGCCGAGCGCGAAGAGTAGGCCGAGGGTCGTCACGGCCCCACCGCTGAACGACAGCAGCGCAACGCCGGCCGCGGCCATCGCCGCCCAGGCGAAGTCGAGCGCCTTGCGCGAGCCGACGATCGCGACGCCGAGCGGGCCGATGAACTCAATGGTGACGGCGACGCCCAGCGGGATGCGCGCGATCGCCTGATAGAAACACAGGTTCATCGCTGCGATGATCAACCCAAAGATGACGATGGTGCGCGCCTGGCGGGCGTCGAATCGCGGCCATCGTGGCCGAGCCATGTCCAGCAAGATGCAGGCGCCGAACGCGACGCGGAGGAAGACCGTCCCGCTCGGACCGAGAAAGGCGAACAGGTGCCTGGCGACGGTCGCCCCGACCTGGACAGATGCGATCGCGCCGAGCGCGTAGAAGGGCGCGGGCACGGTGCCCCAAGGCGGTCTCGGCTCAGTTCGCGCGATCCCGTCGATGTTACATCGAGGTCTTTCGGCAGCTTTCCCTCCCCTCTGGGCGAGCGTGAGTTCAATGAGTCGTCGCAACGCCTGTTGCGAGGGCAGGGTCAGGTTCGGAACGGCCGGCAGCCAGAACGCGACGCTGGTGCCGGCGCCGGGGTGCGATTCCAGCTTCCACCAGCCTCCCGCGATCTGGGCTTGCTCGCGCATGGCGGTCAGACCGAGATGGCCGGGGGCCGATTGGCAAGCAGCGTGATCTCTACCCTCGTGTGTCGGCGCGACGCGTGATGCCTAGGCGGTTCTTGCTTACTTTTTTGCAGATAGGCACAAGTGCGCAGGGTCGGCGGCTGCAACAGATTGCGCAATAATTAGGCATTCCTGCCGATGCAGTCGCTCCGAGTGACTGCAACGCTGTGCGAAGAAAGGAGAATATCGAAACTGCCTCCACTTATCCGGCCAACGGAGGCGCAGGGGGTGCAATTCTTGGCCACCGGGCGTGAATCTGCGCCGGCAGCGCATTTGGAGCTGGAGCGATTGCGCGCACCAGCTGGCCTCGAACATCTGACGCCACGACAGATCGAGGTGTTGCGGCTCGTGGCGCGAGGGATGACGAACGCTGAGATCGCTGAGGCACTCTTTCTCAGTCGCCGCACCGTGCACGCGCATCTCCGCTCGATCTTTCACAAGCTTGAGGTGGGGCACCGCAGCGCCGCGACCCGCTACGCGATCCAGCACGGATTGCTCTGATCTGCACGCCCTTGCGGGCGTCAGCTCAGGAAGTAACCCAGTCCGTACGCGAACGTCTCGTGGTGAACCTTGAGGCACTCAAGAATCGTGGTACCGTCAAACTCCCGCGCGTCATAGGCGCACAGCATCACCATCGGAAACCGTTTGGCCAGTGCGCCGCATTGGTGCTCAAAGCTGAGAAAGGCCTTGACCGACTGGACCGCCGCCAATCCCGCGACAGGCTCACCGAGGAAGCGGAACGGTCCAGGCCGCTGCCGAGTGATATCGATAAAAGTTCCTTCCAGCAGCGCGATGAATTCGTCGGGCGAGAGGGCGGCGACGGACAGCATCGTCAGCAGACCACTGCGCTCGGCGGCGTCGACGTCGATGCCCTCCCGCTCTAACGCCCGGACGTAATCCGCTCGTACGTCCGGCAGCGCGAACAGGACGCATGGTTGGCCCGCTTGCATGCCGTCCCGCAGAAACGGTAGACCCAGGCGAAGGCGGCCGGCATCGGTGGTGTAGAAGCTCCCCAGATGACTCCCCAGGGTGATGGCCATCCCCTCCAGCGAGACGGCTCGCGGAAGACCCGTCGTGGCCCGCGACGGACCCCCCTGGTCGGGCCCCATGAAGCGGAGGAGGTCATCCTCTTTGAACCGGCGTGCCCGCCGTCGACCGAGTCGTCTGGCTGGGAGCAGCCCGGCATCGGCCCAGCGGCGCAGCGACGCCTCGCTCGCCCGCAGGAACCGGGCGGCCTCCCGCGTCGTGAGCAACTTATCGCTCATTGCGCTCTCCGTTTGACTGCTATGATAAGCGATAGTTGTCGTGGTGCCTCATACACTCTCACATTACATAAGCGGACGCAATAGTGCCTAGGCGACCCAGGACGGACGGCTTGACCTCGCGCGAGGTCGAGGTGCTGCGACGGGTGACAAGCGGGCTCACTAACCGGCAGCTCGCCGAGGAGCTTGGCGTCAGCACCCGGACGATCGACGCCCACCTCCGATCCGTCTACGCGAAATTGGGCGTCAAATCACGGAGCGCCGCAACCCGGTACGCCATCGAGCACCAGATCGTCTAGCCCCGGCGGCTGAACCCTATCCGACCAGCAGGTCGTGGCGGGCGGCAGGACATAGCTGCAGATCGTCGTCAGCCTCAGGCCAAGCTCCCGCCCAATCGTCTTGTTGTCCAGGGCCTTCGGCCATCAGCAGTAGAACCTCGCGCTCCCTGGGCGTAACTCCGCGCGCAGGCGGAGCCGCTCAGCTTGTTCCTGGGAACGCTCGCGGACCCGAACCAGCAGATCGGCCAGCTGGTTGGCCGGGATCAGCATCTCGCCACCCGCCGCCTTGCGCACCGCGGTGACGACCTCGGTCGAGGCCCGGGACTTCGGCAGAAATACCGAGGCACCGGCCTGGACGGCGAGCAGCAGCGCGTCCTCGCTGTCATCACCACTGACAAACACCAGGCTGGGGTGGGGACGTCGGGAGCAGATGCTTTCGCCCGCCTGGGCGCCGTTCCCGTCGGGAAGCCGGAAGTCCATCACCACGACGTCGGGACTATCCGCCGCGGACATGGCGACCACATCTTTTACCGTACCGGCGACGCCGATGACCTTGATGTCGTCCTCGCGGTCGAGCAGCGCCTGGATGCCCTCAGCCACCAGTTGATGGTCCTCGACAACCAGCACTCGGCTTGGATGTGGCATGACTCCCCGTGGCCCCGTTTGGGGTTACGCCCGGAGCACGCCTCCTTGCGAGCGCAAACTCGACCCTGCAAATGTTGGTTCGCGGGTACCCGCAAATTTTCCCTCCCCCTCCGGGGAGGGCAGCGTGGGTCGCTTAAGCGGCTTTCTTGCGCTTTCGCGCGGCGGACAGCTTGCGGGCGAGCGGCGGCCGTGCCCTCCGCTTGCTCACCGTAACTTTCGGCTCTCGTTCCGGCTGTGCGGCCGGCGTCGCCGCTCGCTCTTTCTCGGCGTGCTCGAGCCCAATGCTGAGCTTCTTCAATCCAGCCTGGAGATCGTCAACCCGTTGACGAAGGATGCCCGCACCGCGCTTCTTCGCACCCCGAAACCACTTTTCGAGGCTGGCGTCAGCCGTGCGCAGCATGGCCTCCATCTGGTCACGATTGGAGCGGGTCACAACAATGAAACGGTCTCGGGGGCGCGAGCTTGCGACAATTCGCTCCCCCGTTTGCGAGGCGGGTGGTCGGGTTTAGAGCCGAAGCGGGCGCGGCCGGGCGAAGATCGCGGCCGGGTCGTCTTTCCAGACCGCCGGCTGGACGTCGATGTAGAGCTCGATCTCATTCCCATCCGGATCCTCGATGTAGAGGCTGTGGGTGATCGTGTGGTCTGCCGTCCCCACGAGGCGGGCGCCCGCCGCCATCAGCTGGTCCCGTGCCTCCCGAAGCTCGACGTCGGTTTCCCCGATCTTTAGCCCGAAGTGATACATCCCGACTCGCCGGCCCTTCGGGATCGGCGCCGCGTCCTCCCCCACCTCGATCAGGAGCAACTCGTGATGCGTCCGTCCGGAAGAGAAGGCCGCCGCCGGGAAACCGATTTCCTCGCCCGGGACCGTGATCTCCTTCCAGCCCAGCAGGTCGCGATAGAAACGCCGCGAGCGCTCGAGATTGCGAACGTACAGCACGAGGTGACCGAGCTCCTTGACCTGCATGATCTGACCTTAGCATCGAGCTCATCTCGCACGTTCTTCAGACTTGTTTTCTAAAACTTGATGTCGTATCGTCGTTCGGAGGCGGCATCGTACCGCCGCGTCACGGACAAGGAGGGATGACTTTGGTCAAGAAGACTGGTTCGATCATCGCGCTGGGTGGCGCCCTCGTGCTGGCCGCATCCATAAGCGGCCTGGCGAAACCGCCAACCCAAACGGCTCTCGTTCAGGTATCCAGCCCGCCCCCATCGCCGCTGGCCAGTTGCTCCAACGACGGTCAGACCGGACGCAACTTCCCGGACGCCGAGGTCGAGCCCCAGGTCGCCGTGAGCGGCGGCAACTTGATCGCCATGTGGCACCAGGACCGCTGGTCGAACGGCGGCGGCCACGGGATTGGAGTCGGCGTCTCGAGCGACGGCGGCAAGACCTGGAATGACTCCACGCTGCCGGTTGACAAGTGCGCGCCAGGCACACCCGCCTCGCTCAGCTTCTATCAACGCGCCTCGGACCCGTGGGTATCGTTCGGACCGGACGGAACCGCGTATGCTTCTGCCCTGGCGTTCGACAACGTCGACAACAAGAACGCCGTTGCGGGCGCCTCCTCCACCGACGGCGGCGCGACCTGGAACGTCCAGCCCATCCTGGGGTCGATCTTCACCACCTTCCAGGCGAGCACGGACAAGAATTCGACAACCGCCGATCCGGTGAAGCGCGGGACCGCCTACACGGTCTGGGATACGTTGATCGGTCCGACCGATCAGCCTGACGACAACCCCCACGCCCAGGCCTACACCGGCCCGGCTTACTTCTCCAAGACGACGGATGGCGGCCAGACCTGGAGCCGGGCCAAGATCATCGTCAACACGGCGAACCGGCAACAGACGATCGGCAACATCATCGTGGTCGATCCACGGAACGGCACGCTGTTCGACTTTACGAACCTGATTGTGTCTCCCAACACGCCATTCCAGGGAACGTTCAGCAACTCCGAGCTGGCCTTCGTCAAGTCGACGGACGGCGGCGATACCTGGACGGCGCCTCAGATCATCGCCCCCTTCAACAGCCTCGGCGTGATCGATCCCAACACCGGCCAGCGGTTGCGCGTCGGCGACGGGCTCGAGGAGGTCGCGATCGACCCGATCAGCGGGACGTTCTACGTGGTGTGGGAGAGTTCCACAAACTTCAACAAGAACATCAACCAGAGTAGCGGCGCCTGGGACAACGAGATCCTGTTGACGACCTCCAGCGACGGCGGGCGGACCTGGATCGGACCCAGCGTCGTGCACAAGCTCGTATCCGGTCTACCGACCTACACGCCCACGGTTGCGGTCAACGGCGCGACGGTCGCGGTGACCTACTATGACAACCGGAATCTGACCCCGGGCCAGACCGCCAACCTGCCGACCGATTACTGGGTCAGCTACTCCAGCGACAGCGGCGTGACCTTCGGTAACGAGCACCACATCGCCGGACCCTTCGACCAGCTGACTGCGCCCTTTGCGCGTGGGTTCTTCCTCGGCGATTACGAGGGGCTGCAGCCCAGCGGCAGCGGCTTCCAAGCGGTCTTCGTCAAGACCAATTGCGACGCGCGCGATGCGACCGGCCAGAGCTTCCCCAGCGGCGGTGCCTGCGCGCCGGCGAACAGCACCGCGACCGCGACGTCGAATACCAATCCGACCGACGTCTTCACGCAAACCCTGACGCCCTAACGACCACGCTGGAGGGCGGGTGCTGAGCCCGCCCTCCGTTCACTCCACGACAGGGTCAGCGAAACTAGTGGGATGCGCGACGACCATCGGCGCGCCGACCCGCTCGAGTTCACGCTGCGATGGCCCGTGCGCGGCTACGAGCTGGACAGCCGGGGGCACGTCAATAACGTCGTCTACCTCAGCTGGGCCGAGGAGGTCGCCACCGCGCACGCGGAGGCGGCGGGGTACGGTCGGGACTGGTCGGCCCGTCGCGGCGGCGGCTGGGTCATCCGGAAGACGGAGATCACCTATCACCGACCGGCCGTCTACGGGGATGAGGTGGAGGTAACGGTCAAGGTGGAGCTGGTCAAAGGCGCCCGCGGCGTCAGGCGAACGACCATCCGCCGCGTCGCAGACGGCACCCTGCTGGCCGATGTCCTGACCGAGTGGGTCTGGGTGCGGCTGAACGACGGCCGCCCGGCGGCGGCACCTCGCGAGCTGGTCGAACTGGCGGCGGCGGTTACCGAGTCGACGCTGGCGAAGCGCCGAGCGCGGTGAGTTGCGCCGACAGCCGCTCGGCCGGGGCAAAGCCGTGGTTGAAGTTCCCCACCCGCCCGTCACCGGTCAGGAGAGCGGTGGATGGCGCGGTCAGGACCTTGAACGCCGCCGCGGCGGCCGGCTGTCGCGATAGATCGACTCGCAAAATCCGAAGCGCGGAGCCGTAGGTCGCCTCGACGGTTTCGATCGCCGGATATTGCGCGGTCCGGCAGACGGTGCAACTCGGGGTTGAAAACACGACGAG
>WNFA01002446.1_pt1 | contig 15836 bp, 14 predicted proteins | sample 5400481 | NCBI WGS metagenome assembly WNFA01 (sample SAMN13153340, study PRJNA577476) | soil metagenome | isolation source: 120 cm saprolite under Douglas fir tree site 2 hole 1 replicate 2 | place: USA:California | collected 2015-04-18
GCAAGGGCGCCGCGATCATTCCGACCGCTCCGGAACGCATCCGCAATCGCGACAGCGATTACCTGTATCGGTTCGACAGCTATTTCTACTACCTGAGCGCTTTCCCCGAGCCTGAGGCGGTGCTGGTCCTCCTCGCAGGAGAGGGGCCCAGGTCGATTCTCTTCTGCCGCGAGCGCAATCCGGAGCGCGAGCTCTGGGAGGGCGTCCGCAACGGCCCGGAGGGCGCAAGGGCCGCCTTTGGTTTCGATGAGGCCTATCCCGTGGAGTCGCTCGACGAGCACATGCCGAAGCTGCTCGCCGATCAGCCTGCGCTTTACTACGCCCCCGGGGCCGACGCGGCTTGGGACGCGCGCATCATGGGATGGCTGAATCAGGTCCGGGCGCAAGCACGCGCCGGCGTCACCGCGCCTGCGGAAATCCGCGACGTGCGTGTCGCGCTCGACGAGATGCGCCTATTCAAGGACGACGGCGAGCTCGCCGTGATGCGCCGCGCGGCGGCGATCTCGGCGACCGCCCACGAACGCGCGATGCGCGCGACCCGCCCTGGTCGCAGCGAATACGAGATCGAGGCGGAGCTTCTCTACGAGTTTCGTCGCCGCGGCGCCCAGTATCCCGCCTACTGGCCCATCGTTGCCGGAGGAGCCAACGCCTGCATCCTGCATTACCGCGACAACGACGCGCGGCTCGCCGACGGGGATCTTTTACTCGTCGACGCTGGTTGCGAGCTGGACGGATATGCCTCGGATGTGACGCGGACTTTTCCCGTAAGCGGAAAATTCAGCGGCCCGCAGAAGGACGTCTACGAACTGGTCCTGGCAGCGCAGTCGGCGGCGATTGCGGCCGTGAAGCCGGGCAATGGCTGGGATGAACCGCACAATGCTGCGGTGAAGACTCTCGCTCGAGGATTCGTCGATTTGGGGCTGTGCCACGGCACCGTCGAAAAAGTGATCGAGGCCGAGGATTACAAGCGCTTCTACATGCATCGCACCGGGCATTGGCTCGGCCTGGACGTGCACGACGCCGGAGAATACAAATCGGGCGGGCAGTGGCGCCGCCTCGAGCCGGGCATGACCTTGACCGTGGAGCCGGGCTGCTACATCCGTCCGGCCGACGACGTGCCCCGGCAATTCTGGAATACCGGCGTACGCATCGAGGACGACGTTGTCGTCACGGCCTCGGGGTGCGAGGTATTGACGGGAGCAGCAGCGAAATCGGTCCGGGATATCGAGGCGCTGGTTGGCCGTGATTGAGCTGCCGGAAGTGGATGTCGCCATTGCCGGCGGCGGGCCGGTCGGCAGCGCATTGGCGCTGGCCCTGTCCGGGAGCGCGGTCTCCGTCGCTCGAATCGCCGGCGAAAGCGATCTCGCAGATCGACCCATTGCCCTGTCCTACGGCTCTCGCCTGATCCTGGAGCGTCTGGGCGCATGGAGCTCCGTCCGCAACAATCCGATCGAAACCATCCATGTCTCCCAGCAGGGTTTCGGCAGAACCGTAATGCGCTGCGCTGACTACGGCTTGCCTGCGCTGGGATACGTCACCGCATACTCCGACCTCGTCGAGCAGCTTGCCGGCCGCACTCCCGTGAGTGCGGAATCCTTGAGAGACTGGAAATCGGCTGGCGATCAAGTTGTCCTGCAGTTGTCTCGCGGCGAAAAGGAAGCCGGCATGCGCGCTCGGCTGCTCGTGCTCGCCGACGGCGGCCAGAATCGCCACGCCCGGCAGGTGAGAGACTATCGGCAGCAGGCCGTCGTCGCCGAAGTCACGGCCGAGGGCCCGCGAGCCGGCGTCGCCTGGGAGCGCTTCACCGCCGAGGGGCCGCTCGCTTTGCTCCCGTTCAGGGACCACTACGCACTGGTCTGGAGCGTGCGCCCGGCGACCGCCGCCGAGTTGCTCGGGTTTTCCGATTCGGATTTCCTCGCGCGGCTGCGCGAAGTCTTTGGCGGAAGGCTCGGAAATTTCGGCTCGGTCGGCCCCCGCTCGACCTTCCCGCTTTCTCTGCGCCAGAGCAAGATCAATCCCGCACCCGGAGTTCTTGCGATCGGAAACGCCGCGCAAACGCTGCACCCGGTTGCGGGCCAGGGACTCAATCTCGGCCTGCGCGACGCGTGGGAACTGGCTCAGATGTTGCTTGATGCTCCGAAGGAAGAAATCGGGGCGCCCGGTTTTGTCGCTCGCTATTCACGTGGACGCCGTTTCGACCGCTACGCCGGAATCGGGTTCACCGATTTTCTGGTGAGGATATTCTCGAATTCTCTTGCGCCACTCGCGCTGGCACGCGGCGCGGGCTTGGCCGCGCTCGATGTCCTTCCGCCCGCGCGGCGCTTTCTCGCCCACCGCATGATCTTCGGCGCTCGCGCGCTACCCTGAAGCCGCGCGGCGCGCTTTCCGCGCTGCGGGAACAACAAAATCCGCCGTTGACTGTCGCGCAAAGCGCCGGAGCGCTTCCCTAAGCGCTCATGTTTAGGTATAAAATTGCGCTCCTTCCAGAAAAATTTCCGTGATAGTCGATGCGAATCGGTTCGCGCACTTTGCGCAATAATCTTTTTGTCGCGCCGATGGCCGGGGTCACGGACCGTCCCTTCCGACAGCTGTGTAAGAAGTTCGGCGCGGGTCTGGCCGTGTCCGAGATGGTGGCTTCGAACTCGCTGCTGTGGGGCAGCGAGAAAACCCGCCGACGCGCCAATCACGAGGGCGAAGTCGAGCCGATCTCGGTGCAGATCGCCGGGGCGGATCCGGACATGATGGCCGAGGCCGCCCGCTACAACGTGGAGCGGGGCGCGCAAATCGTCGACATCAACATGGGCTGCCCGGCGAAAAAAGTCTGCAACACCCTCGCCGGTTCCGCTCTCCTCAAGGATGAGCCCCTGGTCGGGCGCATTCTCAAAGCCGTGGTGAAGGCGGTGAATGTACCCGTCACGTTGAAATTCCGCACGGGCTGGGATACGGGCAACAAGAACGCCCTGATGGTCGCGAAGATCGCCGAGGAAAGCGGCGTGCAGCTTTTGTCCCTGCACGGCCGCACCCGTGCCTGCGGCTTCTCCGGCCGGGCCGAGTACGACACGATCCGCGAAGTCAAACGGTCCACGCGTTTGCCCGTTGTGGCAAACGGCGACATCACCACGCCCGAAGAGGCGAAGCATGTGCTCGAGTACACGGGTGCCGACGGCATCATGATCGGTCGCGCGGCGCAAGGGCGGCCCTGGATTTTCCGCGAGATCTCACACTATCTTTCGACCGGCGAGAAGCTCCCGCACCCGCTGGTCTCCGAAATCCATGCCGTGCTGCTCGCGCATCTGCATGAACTCTACGCATTCTATGGCAGAGAAACGGGGGTCAAGGTCGCGCGCAAGCACATCTCCTGGTATACCAAGGGGCTTGCCGGCTCGGCAAGTTTCCGGCACCACATGAATCAGCTTGAAACCTGTGAAGAGCAACTCGACGCGGTCAATCGTTTCTTCGAGCAGTTCGGGCGCGAGAATCTGCGCCTGCGCTACGAGGTGGAGCTGGCGGCATGAGGCAGACAAACGAGATCGCGGACTGTGTCCGCCGGTCTCTGGAGCGGTACTTCAAGGACCTCGACGGGGCAAAGCCGCGCGCTATCTATGACATGGTACTCAAGAACGTCGAGCGTCCGATGCTCGAGCTCGTGCTCGACCGGGCTGAAGGGAATCAGTCAATCGCCGCGGATATGCTCGGGATCAACCGCAATACCCTGCGAAAGAAAATCCAGTCGCTCAAAATAAAGATGTGAACGGTGATTCCCATCCGGACGGCGCTGGTCAGCGTATCCGATAAGAGCGGCCTTGCCGAGTTTGCGCGCGGTCTCGCCCGATTCAAGATCAAGATCCTGTCGACGGGCGGCACGGCGAAACTTCTCGCTGCGCAAGGCCTCCCCGTAACCGAGGTGGCCGACTATACCGGCTTCCCGGAAATGCTCGACGGGCGGGTGAAAACCCTGCACCCCAGAGTGCACGCCGGCATCCTCGCCAAGCGCAATGCTCCCGAGCACTTGGCCGCGATCAAGGCGGCAGGTATCGAGCCGATCGATCTCGTCGTTGTCAACCTCTATCCATTCGCACAAACCGTCGCGAAACCGATTTGCACTCTCGCCGAAGCGATCGAGAACATCGACGTCGGCGGTCCCGGCATGCTGCGCGCGGCGGCCAAGAACTATGCAGGCGTTGCGGTCGTGACCGACCCGTCCGACTATCCGAAGCTGCTCGCGGAGATGGAGGAACGCGGCGGGGCCCTGAGCGAAGACACGCGCTTCGCTCTGGCCCAAAAAGCCTTCGCCTACAGCGCGGCGTACGAGGCCGCCATTGCCAATTACCTCACGGCAATTGCGAGCGACGGGAAGCGGGCCCCTTTCCCCGCACGTCTCACGCTCCAGTTCGCAAAAATCGAGGACCTCCGGTACGGCGAGAACCCACACCAGGCGGCGGCGTTCTACCGCGACGGTAATCCCGTTTCCGGCGGGATCGCCGGCTATACCCAGATTCAGGGGAAGGAACTCTCGTACAACAACGTCGCCGACGCCGACGCGGCCTGGGAGTGCGTGAAGACCTTCGATGAGCCGGCCTGCGTGATCGTCAAGCACGCCAATCCTTGCGGCGCCGCGATCGCAACTTCACCCCGCGAGGCGTACGAGCGCGCCTTTGCCACCGACCCCACGGCGGCATTCGGAGGCATCGTCGCTTTCAACCATGGCCTTGACGCCGCGACGGCTGCAGCGGTATCCAAACAGTTCGTCGAGGTCGTGATCGCGCCCGAGTTCGACGCCGAAGCACGACGGATCCTTGCCGCCAAAGCCAGCGTGCGAGTGCTGTCGGTAGGCCTCGCGCACGCCGCACAGACCTACGACTTCAAACGCGTCGGAGGCGGGCTGCTGGTGCAATCTCCGGACCGCCGTAACGTGGAGGCTTCGGATCTGCGCACCGTCACCCGCTTGAAACCTTCGCCGGGACAGCTTGCGGATTTGCTGTTCGCCTGGCGCGTGGCGAAGTTCGTCAAATCGAACGCCATCGTGTTCTGCGCGGGTGGCCGCACGCTCGGCATCGGCGCGGGGCAAATGAGCCGCGTCGACGCCGCTCGAGTCGCCGCGCTCAAGGCGCAGGAGACGGGACTGTCCCTCGAGGGATCCGTTGTCGCGTCGGACGCATTCTTCCCGTTTCGGGACGGCGTGGAAGTGATCGCCCGAGCGGGCGCGAAGGCCGTCATCCAGCCCGGTGGAAGCGTGCGCGACGAGGAGGTGATCGCGGCCGCCGACGAGCTCGGGCTTGCAATGGTGTTCACGGGCGTGCGGCATTTCCGGCATTGATCTATGAAGCTTCTGGTCATCGGCTCCGGCGGCAGGGAACACGCGATCGCGTGGCGCCTGGCGCAAAGCCCGCGCATACAAAAAGTCTTCGTCGCCCCGGGCAATGGCGGGACGGCGCGCGAGGCCGGCCTGGAGAACGTCGCGATCTCCGCGATCGACAAGCTGGCTGAATTTGCGCTCGCGGAAAATATTCACCTCACCGTAGTGGGACCCGAGGCACCGCTTGCCGATGGAATCGTCGATCTGTTCCGTTCCAGAAGTCTTCGGATCTTCGGCCCGACTCAGGCCTGCGCGCGGCTGGAGAGCTCCAAGCAGTTCGCCAAGGAATTCATGACCCGCCACCGGATTCCCACCGCGGAGTTTTCGAGCTTCGACGCGCCGAGCGCCGCGCACGCCTATATCGAGGCGCGCGGTACGCCCATCGTCGTGAAGGCGGACGGCCTCGCGGCGGGAAAGGGCGTGATCGTCGCCGTGAGCGCGGACGAAGGGCATCGCGCAGTCGAGAGAATCCTCGTCGAGCGTACCATGGGCGCTGCGGGTAACCGCGTCGTGATCGAAGAATTCCTGGAGGGCGAAGAGGCGAGCTTCATCGTGCTGGCGGACGGCGAGCACGTGCTCCCGCTTGCGACAAGCCAGGATCACAAGCGCCTCATGGAGGGCGACAGGGGACCCAATACCGGCGGCATGGGCGCGTACTCTCCGGCGCCGGTGGTGACTCCCGAGCTGCACGCGCGAGTGGTGCGCGAGATCATCCAGCCCGTTCTCGCGGGAATGGCCCAGGAAGGCTACCGCTACACCGGGTTCCTCTACGCCGGCCTTATGATCGACGGCTCGGGCAACCCCCGAGCGCTGGAGTTCAACTGCCGCCTCGGCGATCCTGAAACGCAGCCGATCATGCTGCGCTTGAAAAGCGACCTGTTCGAGTTGATCGAGAGCGCCATGGAGGGGAAGCTCGACCGCGTCAAGGCGGAATGGGACCGCCGCGCCGCGCTGGGGGTGGTTCTTGCGGCCCCGGGTTATCCGGACGCGCCGAAAAAGGGCGATGTGGTGACGGGACTTCCCGCGACGGGAGAAGACTTTCGGGTGTTTCACTCGGGCACGGCGTTGAAAGATGGCGCCATCGTTACCAGCGGCGGGCGCGTGCTGTGCGTGACTGCCATGGGAGATTCGATCAAGGCGGCGCAACGGCGCGCGTACGAAGTCGTGGAAGGCATCCGTTTCGACGGCATGCAGTATCGGCGCGACATCGGACACCGCGCCGTTGCCGCACGAAGATCTTGACCTGTGAATCGGTTCGATGAACCCGGCTGCGGTCCACGCTTATCTTCTTGATCTGCAGAACCGCCTTGTCGCGGAACTGGAGCGTGTCGAAGGACGCAGCTTTCGCCGCGATCACTGGCAGCGGAGCGAAGGCGGCGGCGGTGAGAGCCGCATCATCGAGGGTGGGGACGTATTCGAGCGCGGCGGCGTGAATTTCTCCCGGGTATACGGAGAGCGGCTGCCGCCCTCAGCGAGCGCCGCGCGGCCCGAGCTCGCCGGCCGTGCCTTCGAAGCTGCCGGCGTGTCGCTGGTACTGCACCCGCGCAATCCTTTCGTTCCGACCGTTCACATGAACATACGCTTCCTGCTCGCGACCAAGCCGCAAAGCGAGCCGGTCTGGTGGTTCGGGGGCGGAATGGATATGACCCCCTACTACGGCTTCGAGGAGGATGCGCGTCACTTTCACGCCACGTGCCGGCAGGCGCTCGAGGCATTTGGGCCCGAGTACTATCCGCGCTTCAAACGCTGGTGTGACGAGTACTTTTATCTCAAACACCGCAGCGAGCCGCGCGGCATCGGCGGGATTTTCTTCGATGATTTGAACGAGAGCGGCTTCGATTCGTGCTTCGAGCTTGCTCGCAGCGTCGGCGACCATTTCCTTCCGGCCTACGTTCCCGTTCTGGAGCGCCGGCGCAGCCTTCCCTACGGCGAGCGCGAGCGCGACTTCCAGGCCTATCGCCGCGGCCGCTATGTGGAGTTCAATCTCGTCTATGATCGCGGCACGCTGTTCGGCTTGCAGTCGGCCGGCCGCGCGGAGTCGATATTGATGTCCCTGCCCCCGCTCGCGAAGTGGCGGTATGACTGGAAACCGGACCCCTCGAGCGCGGAAGGAAAACTCTATCGGGATTTCCTGCGACCGAGAGATTGGCTGGGCGAATGATCGGAGAGAGGAGAGCAATGGATACACGCAAGCTCGGAAAAAATGGACCCGCCGTCTCGTCGCTGGGTCTGGGTTGCATGGGAATGACGGGAATCTACGGAGAGCCGAACGAGCCCGAGTCGATCGCGACCATTCACCGCGCCATCGATCTCGGCATCAACCTGATCGTCACCTCGGATGCCTACGGGGCGGGCGCCAACGAAGAGCTGGTCGGGCGCGCGATCAAGGGCAGACGCAACCGGGTGCTCCTCGCCACGAAATTCGGGAACATGGGCCTGAGCGGCTTCAAGCTTCCCGAAGGCCTTTCGGGGGGGCACCCCGGCTACGTGCAGCAGGCCTGTGATGCGTCTCTCAAGCGCCTCGGCGTCGAAGCGATCGACATCTACGGGCTGCATCGCGTCGACCCCAAGGTGCCGATCGAGGATACCGTGGGCGCGATGAAAAAGCTGGTCGAACAAGGCAAGGTGCGCTATCTCGCGCTCTCCGAGGCGGGCGCGGCCACCCTGCGGCGCGCGCACAAGGTGCATCCGCTGGTCGCGCTCGAGACCGAGTACTCGCTGTGGTCGCGCGACGTGGAAAAGGACATCCTCCCCGCCTGCCGCGAGCTCGGCATCGCATTTATGGCGTACTCGCCCCTTGGCCGCGGGTTCCTTACGGCGACGATCAAGACGCTGGGCGCGCTGCAGCCGAAGGATCGCCGTCGCGATCATCCGCGCTTCAGTCCCGACAATCTCAAACGCAACGTCGGGCTGCTGCAACCGCTCGAATCGATCGCCGCTGCCCACAAGGTCACACCCGCGCAGGTGGCGCTCGCCTGGGTGCTCGCTCAAGGGCAGGACGTGGTGCCGATCCCGGGAACAAAACGGCGCAATTACCTGGAGCAAAACGCGGCTGCAGCCGGCATGGCTTTGAGCGCCGCGGAAATCGCGCAACTCGCGAGAACGTTTCCTCCCGGGGTTGCCTCGGGCACGCGCTATCCGCAGATGCAACTCGCCGGGCTGGGCATATGAACCTCCCCGGGCCGGTCTCAGTCCAACGCCCGTGGGGCCGACCCGAGGTTGGCGCTCGCGCGAAAATGCCGGTTGGCTTCTTCGATTCGCCCGCCGCGCTCGAAAAGCCGCGCGAGCGCGACGTGTGCCGCTTGCGTCGGCTGCGTGGCAAGGCTCGCTTCCAGGTAACTTTGAGCCTTTCCCCACAGCTCGCGCTGCACGCATAAGCGGCCCAGCGTCAGCAACAATTCCGCTTCTCCCGGGCGCTCGCTCAACCATCGTTCGGCCCGCTCGAGCCGCTCGAACGCATCCTCGTCGGTGCATTCCCCGTAGAGCAGGGCGAGCGCGCCGTCCCAGTCCCTCGCGAGCGCTTCCTCGATGATTCGGTGGGCCTTGCGACAGTCTCCGAGCTCGATGAAGGCGCGCGCGGCCGCGGCCGCTACCTTGGGACGGACGCGCTCGGAGCGCGGCGTGTCTTCCCAATGCCGGGCGAGGCCTTCCCGATCGGCGCGCTCGCGCGACAGTATCGCGATGTGGGCGTTGACGCGCACGTTATCGAGGGCTTCCGGGGGCATTGCATCCCGTTTCTCCAGCAAATGCGCCACGCGCAGGACCTCCTCCCAATTTGCCATGCCCTGCTCCGCGCGCAGCGACAGCAACAGTCCCTCAACATGCCGAGGCCGGCCCGCGTTCAGTTCGCGCAGCACGGCCTGCGCTTCGACGAAACGCCGTTCCTCCAGCAAGAGCTCCGCCGAAGTCATCAAACGCGCAAGACGCCACTCGCTGTCCCCTTCCTTCGCCCGTTCGAGCCACTGATCGCGCCGGCCGAATTGCCGCAACCTCTGCGCCGCACGCGCCGCAACAAGACTCGCGAGACCCGGCGCCGCGCCCAGCTGGGTCGCTCCCGAGGCGAGTTTCTCAGCCCGGACAAATTGGCCCTCGAAGAGCGCCTGAATCGCCTCCAGCTCCGCTGCGCGTCCTTTTTCGTCCCGTCTTCGTTCGCGAAAAGCGCGCACGTACGAAGGAAGCCTCAGGGCATGCCACCCTACTCTGAGCAGAAAGTACCCGGCCGCGAAGACAACGATCAGAAGAATGGCGAGCAGGTTGAGCGAGATCTCGGCGCGCCACGGATGCAGCACGAACAGCGCGTAACCGCCGTGGCCTCGCATTGCCAGCGAAAGCGCCACGGCGAGCGCCGACAAGACAAGCAGCCACAGCAATCCTCTCATCGCCCGCCCTGCTGCCGAACGGATTTGTAGCCGCGCACGGCCGCAAGGCTTTCGCCGATGGTCGGAAAGGAGGCCCCTACAGTGCCCGAGCCGAGCTGTTTCAGGATCACGGCCATCGCCGCGGCGGCCCGCGAACGCGTGTCGAAGTATCGCTCGAGCCAGTTTGCAGCGACCTTCACGTCGCTGCGGTAAGCAGTTTCATCGCGCGCGAGGAGCGCGAGACGCGCGTTCAGCAAGCGCAGTTTCAGGTTCTCGCGCAAGAAAAACGCCTGCGGCGGGCTGAGCAACGCCGGGTCGGCGCCTTCCACGTTTTGTATCCTGACGAGCTGCTTGAGCTCGCCGAGCAGCTCCGCGACCAGCCTTTCCCAGAACCCATCCGACTCGCGCTTGGCGACGGCCGTCGCCTGCGGGCGCGCGTCCTGAACGAGCGGTAGAGAATCCACGCCCCCGATCAGCTGATCCAGCTTCACCACGAGTCCCGGAACATCCAGGCTGGGCGCGGTTTTCAGGCGTTCGATGTCCCGGGCGAAGACCTTGCGCAACGGCAGGAACTGCGGGCGGCCCGGGCGCGCCAGGCGTGCCTCGGCCGTCTGCAACGCGGCCAAGGCCACCTGGACGTTACCGGTGAGCTGCAGTTGCTGCGAGGCAATGGTGAGGACCTGCTCGATTTCGGCGAGGACCCATTCGTCGCGACTGCGCGACAGCTCCTGGTAGAGCGCCTCGAGGCCGATCTGATGATTCTGAAATTCCGCGAACTTCACCTCGATCTGCGCGAGTTTCGCCTGCGCCTCGCGCCCCGCTTCTTGTGCTTGTCTCGCGGCGAGGCGCGCATCGCGGCTGTCGGATTCGCTTTCGCGCACGCGCTGGGCAAGCTCGTCGCGCAACGCGTCGATCCGGTTCCGACCGTCGTACCACTGCCAAACGAAAACGAGCGCGACCAGCCCGAACGCGACAGCCGTCGGCGAAATGCGCCAGGCTTTGCGCTTCGAAGCTCGCTCGGTCGCGGATGCGGGCGGGGTGTCGTTTTCCATGCGTGAGCCGACTACGGATGAGAGGCGATCATACTTTAGCAAAAAAAGCGGCTATCTCCGCTACAGTGCGATCGTCGCCGCGCCCGGTCACGACGATCTCCCGCACGTCGAGCTTCCGCGCAGCAAGCGCGATCCGCGGATGCGGCACAAACACCGGGGTCGCGCGCAAGTATCCACGGCCGGTCGGGCCCAGCATGTCGAAGAAATTCGCCAAGCCTTCGGCGCTGGCGATAGCGACCGCTTCGACCCCGCCGCCTTGCCAGCGGGCGAGCAGGGATCCTGCATCGGCGTCGGGCCGCGCGCGGCGGTAGCATTCGGCGTACTCGACTCGCGCGCCCCGCTCTTCGAGTCTCGTTCGCAGCCACTCGCGTCCGCCCTGCCCGCGAAAGATCACGATCGAGCGCCCTTGCAGATCCTGCAGCTCGGGAAGCGCGGCGAGCGCCTCGCTGTCGGCTTCGCCGGCGGGTGCGATCACCGCATGGATCCCCTGTTCCTCGAGTGCTCTTGCGGTTCCGACCCCCAGAGCGGCCACACGCAGCCCCTCCGGCCAGTTCCGGCTCGCGCTCACGAGTCCGTGCCCCCGTACCGCTGCGGTCGGACTGACGAAAATCGCGAGCTGAAAACCGTCCAGACTCGCGATGAGGTTCGAGACTGCGCCAGGATCCTCAGGAGGCAGGATCTCGATCGTGGGAAAGAGAATCGGGTCTCCGCCCGCCATACGGATCCGCTCGGCAAGCGCTAGAGCGTGCTCGCGCGGGCGAGTGACCACGATACCGCGGCCCGAGAGCGGTCCCGCCTTCATGATAAGGATGCAAGAATCGCGTCCGCGCCCAGAGTTCGCAGTTGCGTCGCGAGCATCTCGCCCAGTTTTTCCGGGGCCGCGATCGGGCCGCTCAATTCAGCGCGCACCGCCCTGCTGCCGTTAGGCATCGCCACGAGACCCCGCAAACGAATCTCCCCTCCTTTTGGCACGCCGTACGCAGCGAGTGGCAGTTGGCAACTCCCCGACAATGCGCGGCTCAGCGCGCGCTCGGCTCGCACGCACGCGGATGTGGCGGCATCGTCAAGGGGAGCGAGCCACCGCCGCAGATCGCCGCGATCCTCCCGGCACTCGATCGCGAGCGCCCCTTGTCCGGGCGCGGGCAGGCTCTGTTCCGGCTCGAGCATCGCGCGGATTCGCGCAGCAAGGCCGAGCCGCTTGAGGCCTGCCGCAGCGAGCACCAATGCCTGGAATTCCCCCCGATCGAGCTTCGCCAGGCGTGTGTCCAGATTGCCGCGCAGCGCCTTCACCCCCAGCGTTGGATAACGCTCGCGCAACTGCGCCTCGCGCCGCAGGCTGGAAGTCCCGACGATGGCTCCCGGCGCTAGCGCCTCCAGGCTCTCGCTCAGGTTGGACACGAGGCAATCTCGCGGATCCTCTCTCGGGGGGATGGCCGCCAGGCAAAATCCCTGCGGCATACGCATCGGAACGTCCTTCGCGGAGTGCACGGCAAGATCGGCCCGCCCGTCCTCGAGCGCGGCCTCGAGCTCCTTTACGAAAAGCCCCTTGCCGCCGATTTGAGCGAGGGGCCGATCGACGATCTGGTCGCCTCGCGTGGTGATGCCGAGGATGCTCACCTCGCAATGCGGATACAGGCGCTTGAGCTCGCCCGCGACGTGCTCGGACTGCCACATCGCGAGCCGGCTCCTGCGCGAGGCAATGACGATTCGTTCAGACATCTGACTCAACGTTTGTTCCCTAGCTTACCAGCGACTTGACCTGCGCCCATTGCCTGCGGCTCACCGGCAGCTTTTCCTCGACGCCCTCCAGGACCACGGACCATCCGACTTCGCCTTCGGTTTCGGCGCCGCGCTCGACCCCGCGGATCGATCGCCGCGCCACCAGACAATTGCGATGAATCCGCACGAACACGCCGCCAAATTCCTGCTCGAGTTGCGTCAGCGACTCCTCGACCAGGTACTCGCCGCCATGGGTGCGCAAAGTAACGTACTTGAGCTCTGCTCTCAGGTAGACCACGTCCGAGACCCGGACAAGGGTCATGCGCCCGCGCTCGGCGACGCTGAAGTAGCGCCGCGGGGCCGGATCGATGCTCTCGAGCACCCCGCGGGTGAGCCGCGCGCCGGTCGCGGCTTTCTTCAAGGCCGTGAGCAGCCGTACCGCGCGAACCGGCTTGGTCAGGTAGTCCACGGCGTTGACCTCAAACGCCTCGACTGCGTAGCGATCGTGAGCGGTGACGAAAATCACGGCGGGCGGCCGCTCCAGAACCTGCAGATGCCTTGCGAATTCGATTCCGCTCATTTCAGGCATGTGGATGTCGACCAGGACCACCTCCGCTTCACTGGCGGTGACGACTTGCAAGCCCTCCACGCCGTTCGCCGCTTCGCCCGCAACGGTGTGCGGCAGCTCCACGCGGCAGTCCTCCAGAAGCTCGCGCAGACGGTTGCGCGCCGGTTCCTCGTCGTCGACGATGACCACCCGGAGCGCGGTCATAGGCTGGTGCGATAAGGCATCGCGATACCGATCTCGTAGCGGCCGTCGGCGATGCGCGTATCGAGGCTTGCCTCGACGTCGAAATGGAGTTGCAGGCGCTCGCGGATGTTGGCGAGCGCCATGTGATTCCCCTGGCGATGTTGATAGTCCTCGTGGTACGGATTCGCCAATTGCAACCAGAGGCGGTCGTCCCGGCGCTCGATGCGCACCTCGATCACGCCGGGCGCGATTCCCGGCTCTATTCCGTGATAGACCGCGTTTTCCACCAGGGGCTGCAGGAGCATTGGCGGCACCAGAGCCTCCTCGATGGCTGGATCGAGCCGCCAGTCGACCCGGAGCCGATTCCCCAAGCGCAGCTGCTCCAGGTTCAGATATTGACGGCACAAAGAGAGCTCCTCTCCGAGAGCGATCAGCTGGCGGTTGTCCACCATGACCGTGCGGAACAGCGCCGCGAGATCTTCCAGAGCACCCTCTGCGCGCTTCGGATCCTTGCGAATCAGCGAGAGCACGGCGTTCAGGGTGTTGAAAAGGAAATGCGGACGGATGCGGGCCTGAAGCGCCTGCAGCCGCGCCTCGGAGATCGCCGGCGAAAATGCGCGGTTGCGAAGATGGAAATACCACGCGATCGCTCCCGTCCCCAGCGCCGCATGGCCGAGACTCCAGACGAGTTCGCGCCACTCACCGCTTCCGCCGAGCAGGGTTTGGAGCGGAAAGAGCGCGGCGGTCACCGCAAGCACGATCGCGAGCACCGCCAGCAGGCCGTGGACATAGGCGAGCCGCTCGAGGAGCGTCGACCCGGCATAAAGGAAGATGACCACGACGAGCAATATCGGTTCGAGCGAACCCGCGATTTCGGTGACTCTTGCGGCGAACTCGCCGATCTCCCGCGAGCGCGCCAGGGCGAAAAGCAGGGCGAGCGCGTTGACCGAAACGAGGATGCGCGACATCACGCCCAGATTGCGGAAGTTCGGCAGGGCGTCGGGCAGGTCGTTTTGCCGTATACTTTGCACTTTTGTGCGGACGCAAAAGTCGACGCTTGCGGCGGTGGGCCGCGCGCTTCACGACTTCTGGCATTTTACAGTCAACCATGGCAGCGAAACCCAAGCCCGGCAAGAAACTCTGGTCCGGGCGGTTCGCCGAACCGGTATCCGAGCTCGTCAAGCGCTACACCGCCTCGATCCGTTTTGACCGGCGCCTTGCGCCCCAGGACATCCGGGCGTCGCTCGCACACGCGCGCATGCTTCGAGCCGTCGGGGTATTGAAGCCGGCGGATCTCAAGGCGATCGAGCGAGGCCTCTCCAGGATTTCCCGCGAAATCGAAACGGGACGCTTTCGCTGGTCGCTGGAAGCCGAGGACGTCCACGTCAACATCGAGCGGCGCCTGATCGCTCTCGTAGGAGAGGCGGGCAAGCGCCTGCACACCGCACGCTCGCGCAATGACCAGGTCGCAACCGACCTGCGCCTGTGGCTGCGTGAGGCGATCGACGAGATCGGCGGCCTGGTGCAAAAGCTGCAGCGGGAGCTCCTCGATCAGGCGGAAAGGCACGCCGCCACGGTGATGCCGGGTTTCACCCACCTGCAGGTCGCGCAGCCGGTGACTTTCGGGCATCACCTGCTCGCGTACTTCGAAATGCTCGAGCGCGATCGATCCCGCCTTGCCGACTGCCGTCGGCGCGTGAACTGCCTCCCGCTCGGCGCCGCGGCGCTTGCCGGAACCTCCTTTCGGATCGACCGCGCGAGGGTCGCGCGCGAGCTGGAGTTCGAGGCGGTGAGCGGAAACTCCCTCGATGCGGTGTCCGATCGCGACTTCGCGATCGAATTCTGCGCCTGTGCGGCGCTTGCGATGGTCCATCTCTCGCGCTTGTCCGAGGAACTGATCCTGTGGAGCAATCCGCGTTTCGGCTTCGTCGCCCTGCCGGACCGTTTTTGCACCGGCTCGTCCATCATGCCCCAGAAGAAAAATCCCGACGTTCCGGAGCTCGCGCGCGGCAAGACCGGAAGGGTTGCCGGCGACCTCGTCGCGCTGCTCACCTTGATGAAGGACAAGGAGCCGCTTTTCGACGCAGTGGATACCCTGCGCGACACGCTCGCCGTTTTCACCGAATTGATCGCCGGCATCCAAGTCAATGCGGCCGCGATGCGCACCGCGGCGAAAGAAGGCTTCGCCACGGCGACCGACTTTGCCGACTACCTGGTAAGAAAGGGGGTCACCTTTCGCGATGCTCACGAAGCCGTCGCGCGGGCCGTGCGCTTCGCCGAAAAATCGGGGCTGGCTCTGGAGCAGCTGCCGCTCGCGGAGATGCGCCGCTTCTCCTCAAAAGTGGAGAAAGATGTCTACCGCGTGCTCACGCTCGAGGGCTCGGTAGGCAGCCGCTCGCATATCGGGGGCACCGCGCCTGTGCAGGTCCGTGCCGCGATCAAGCGCGCGCGCAGACTGCTTAAGGCCGACCCGGCACCGTGATCCCGCAGTGATGGGAGGCCCATCGGGAGAGCTTCTCGCCGCACTGCAGACATCCGTTTCAGATGTCGTGGGCTCGTTCCGAATCGAGCGCACGACGCCTGTCGCGGGAGGTTGCATC
>WNFA01008499.1_pt1 | contig 15833 bp, 14 predicted proteins | sample 5400481 | NCBI WGS metagenome assembly WNFA01 (sample SAMN13153340, study PRJNA577476) | soil metagenome | isolation source: 120 cm saprolite under Douglas fir tree site 2 hole 1 replicate 2 | place: USA:California | collected 2015-04-18
CGCGAGTACCGGACGGTGACGAACGTGGAGGCGGTGGACGGAAAAGTCGATGCGACCATCTCAGACGGCACGAGGGCGCGGGTCGATCACATCCTGCTGGCAACCGGCTACAAGGTGGACATCAACAGGTTGACGATGATTCATCCATCGCTCCGGGCTGAAATCAGGACAGACATGGCAATCCCCATCCTGAGTCACTGGTTTGAAAGCAGTGTGCCGGGGTTCTACTTTGTGGGATTCACCTCGTTACGCGCCTTCGGTCCGCTGTATCGGTTTGTCGCGGGATGTGGAGCCACCGCTCGACGCGTGGCGAGGTCCGTCGCGCGAGAACGCGTCGGACGCCCCCGGGCGACCGCGGTAGCTCAACGGCCGGGGAGGGCCTGTCCCGAGGTCGCTACCTAGGGCTCAAGGGCGGCGCTGCGGACGCTCGTCCACACCGCGAGCCCTAGTGTGGAGAGGGTGCCACAATCCTCGATCTCGTTGGAATCCAGGGCTCCGATGTCTCGCACTATGTCCTTGTTCTGCTGAGACTTAACCTTGTCGAACCGATAAGTAGGCCGTTAGCGCCACGGCGCCAGCCTTGCAACCGCCCCAAGGCATGCTGGCAACGAGCGGATCAAAGTGCCTAGTCACTGGGGGCGCCGGATTCATTGGCTCGCATCTCACTGAGCGCCTCGTGGCGCTCGGGCATTCGGTGCGCGTCGTTGACAATCTCAGCACCGGGAGTCTGGGTAACATCGCCGCCCTGAACGGTGGAATCGAGTTCCTGCAGGGCGATTTGTGTGATGCCGCGGTCTGTCGCGAAGCGGTCGTCGGGGTTGAGGTGGTGTTCCATCTCGCTGCCCTCGCCAGCGTGCCGCAATCGCTCCTCGATCCATGGGCGGCGCATGCGGCCAATGTGAACGCAACGATGCGTTTGTTGGAGGCCGCCGCGGCGGCGAAGGTCAAGCGAGTGGTCTATTCGAGCACGAGTGCCGTCTACGGCGACACCGACGCGACACCGCGAGCTGAAGCCACCGAACCGTTGCCGCGGTCGCCTTACGCAGCCTCAAAGTTGGCCGGCGAACAGTACGTGCTGGCGTTCGCCCGAGCGGGCGTCATCGAGGGCGTCGCGTTGCGGTATTTCAATGTGTTCGGTCCTCGCCAGAGTCCCCGCTCGGCGTACGCGGCGGTGATCCCGACCTTCTTTCAAGCAGCACTCGAGAATCGTCCCGCCTCGCTGTACGGGGATGGCCAGCAGACGCGCGACTTCATCTACGTAGATAACGTCGTCGATGCCAATATCCTGGCCGCCTGGGCCACCAGCGACGCAGCCAATGGTTGTGTGGTCAACATCGGCGCCGGCCGACGCACCTCCCTGCTCGAGCTCCTCAGCATGATCAGTAGTGTTACCGGCCGCCCGGTCGAGCATGTCACGTGGGCCGCGCGGGCGGGTGATGTGCGAGACTCGGTCGCCAGTCTCGAGCGGGCTGAGCGCGTGCTGTGCTACAAGTCGCGCGTCTCTCTCGAGGACGGGCTGGGTCGAACGTGGCGGTGGTTTGCGGCCGGCGCCCACGCGCCTGCGATACAATCTGCCGAGCAAAGTCGGAGCATCGCACCGGAGTTCGTTTCCCCCAAAGGGGTGCGAGTGGCGAAGGTTTCTGGTTAGCACGGGTTCGTGACAGCCAACGGGGGACTACGGCGCATTGCCCGATCGCTTCGGCGGCTGCCTGAGCGGCTGCTTCACCCGCTCCGGCGACGCAAGGCCTTGGGCCGGCTGCGCGGGGGGTCCACCCCGCGCTCTGTGTTGGTCGTGTGCCACGGCAACATCTGTCGGAGCCCATATGCAGCGGTGCTGCTGGGTCGCGAGCTCACGCGGTCCGCGCATGGCGCGATCCGCATCGAGTCCGCCGGCTTTGCGGGCTTGGGGCGTCCTTGCCCACCGGTAGCAGTCGATGTGGCGGCGGCACTCGGCCTGGATTTTTCGGGGCACCGCTCGAAACAGCTCACGTCGGCTACGGTGTCTGATGCGGACCTAATCATTGTAATGGACGAGGCCCAGGCGCGGGCGCTGCACGCCCTGTTCGGCTGCGACCTCCGCGATGTCCTCATCCTCGGTGATCTCGATCCAGAACCCATCGAGACCCGCGTAATTCAGGATCCCGTCGAGCAGCCGAAAAACGTGTTCAAGCGGTGCTATTCGCGCATCAATCGCTGTGTGAGCCAGCTCGTTCAAGCCGTTGCCGAGAGCACCGAGCGTGCGGCCCCGCAGAGGCAACCGGAGCTCACAACGTGAATGCTACTGGCTCCGAACCCGAAGCGCAGATCGAGCACCACTTCACGGTCGATGTCGAGGAGTACTTCCAGGTGTCGGCGTTCGAGCCTCATGTATCTCGAGCGGATTGGGGCCGCTTCGAGAGCCGAGTCGCTCGCGCCGTTGACACCCTCCTCGCGTTGCTCGACCGGTATGGAGCGCGGGCGACGTTTTTCGTCCTGGGGTGGGTCGCCGAGCGACAGCCCCTCCTCGTCAAGGCGATTGCGGGCGCCGATCACGAAGTGGCGTCCCACGGGTGGGATCATCGCCGCGTCACGCAGCAAAGCCGCGAGCAGTTTCGCGAGTCGGTCCGCCGCTCCAAGGGAGTGCTCGAAGGAATCGTTGGAGAGCCCGTGGTCGGGTTCCGGGCCCCGAGCTTCTCGATCGTGCCGAATCACGAATGGGCGCTCGAGCTGTTGATCGAGGAGGGCTATCGGTACGACTCGAGCTTGTTTCCTATCGCGCGCCGCGGCTACGGCTACCCCGGTGCCAAGCGCGACCCGCATCTGCTGAAGTTCAAGGCGGGAACGTTGGTGGAGCTTCCGCCGGCGACGCTGCGCCGCGCGGGGATCAACTTCCCGGCCGCGGGCGGCGCGTACTTCAGGCTGCTTCCGTACGCGCTCCCGCGCGCTGCTTTCCGCGACTGCGCGCGCCGCGGTGTGCCGGGGACGTTCTATGTGCACCCCTGGGAGGTGGACCCGGACCAGCCCCGACTGGATGTGTCGTGGTCGGCCCGGACGCGCCACTATGGTGGGCGGGCGCGCACCGTGCCGCGCCTTGAGCGGCTGCTAACCGAGTTCCGATTCAATTCGGTGCGTGGGGCCGGTACCTTGGCGCGGTTGCTTCCGCGCGCGGCCGAGGCGCCGGCATGGCGTCCGTGACTCACACGGTTGAGCGTTTCGGCGATGCGCCGGCAGAATGGGACGCATTCGTGCGGTTCGCCGAACGAGGGACGCAATGCCACCTCTGGGGATGGAAATCGGTCATCGAGCGCGTCCTCGATCACGAGTGCCTGTACCTGGCCGCGCGAGCTCCAGACGGGAGAGTCGAGGGGGTACTGCCGCTCGTCCGGGTGTCGAGCCGACTCTTCGGCTCGTACCTCGTCTCGATGCCGTTCCTAAACTACGGCGGCGCGGTTGGCAGCGACCGGGCGGTGCAGGCGCTCGTGGCTCGCGCCATCGAGCTCGCCAGGCGCGACGACATCGAGCTGCTGGAAATGAGAAGTCGCAACCCGCTGCCGGTGGAACTACCGGTTTCCCATCGCAAGATCACGGTCGTGCGGGACCTCACCCCGGGTGACCCGGGCCAAGTGTGGGACACCCTGCGGGCGAAGGTGCGCAGTCAAGTGCGCCGGCCGCAAAAGGAAGGCATCGTCGTGCGGTTCGGCCCCGATCAGGTCGGTCCATTCTTCGAGGTGTTTTCGCGGCACATGCGCGATCTGGGCACACCGACACAGTCCCGGCGTCTGTTCGAAGCACTGGTTGACGTGTTTCCGGCCCAGGTGTGGTTTGGGTGTGCGTACGACGGCCCCCGCGCTGTCGCCGCGGGATGCGGTTTTCGATGGAACGGCGAATTCGAGATGACGTGGGCGGCATCGCTCGCGCGGTACAACGCCGTCGCTCCGAACATGCTGCTCTATTGGGCCTTCATGGAGCGGGCGGCCCAGCAAGGCGTGGCGGCGTTCAACTTCGGTCGTTGCACGCCGGGCAGCGGCACTCACCGGTTTAAGCAGCAATGGGGTGGACGTGACGTCCCCCTCTGGTGGTATCAACACACAGCGGGAGAACGGTCGGCGACGCCTTCGCCACACGACCGATCCTTCTCGTGGGGTCCGCGCGTGTGGAAACGACTGCCGCTTCCAATCGCCAATATGCTCGGACCGCGCGTCGTGCGCCTGATCCCGTGATCCTCCGCCGCCAGCTTCCGGCGTACTCCCCGCTAAACGCTACTTCGATCGGGCACGCGATTGTGCATGGGCTGGGCCCTGGGATGGATGGACAAGCCAACCTCAGCGCGGCGCTGCAACGGGAGTATGTCGCCGACCACGCCGTCCTCCTCGGAAGTGGCACACAAGCCCTACAGCTGGCCCTCGCGTTGGCCATTCGACAGGTCGGAGATCCTATCGTTGCACTCCCGGCCTTTACCTGCTTTGACGTCGCATCGGCTGCTGTTGGAGCGAGTGCGAGCATCAGGTTCTTCGATGTCGATCCGAGCACGCTCGCGCCTGACTTGAGGTCCTTGGAGCGCGTCTTGGCCCGAGGCACCCGTATCGCGGTCATGACCCCCCTGTACGGTTTCCCGGTCGACTGGGACGAGATTGCGGCACTGCTCGCTCGATACGGCGCCATCGCGATTGAAGATGCCGCGCAGGGGGATCACGCGGAGTGGCGTGGCCGGAAGTTGGGCAGTTTGGCCCCGATCAGTATCCTAAGCTTTGGGAGGGGGAGGGGATGGACGGGGGGCAACGGGGGGGCGCTGCTCGTGCGCGAACAGTCGCCGTGGGCAGGGCTGCGCGACGCGGCGAAGGAACTAACGGCGAGGCCGAGTCGGCGAGCCGCCGAAGTCCGCGTCCTCGGCGAGCTGGCGGTGCAGTGGGCACTGGGCCGACCCGAGTGCTACGCGATTCCGCATGCGCTTCCGTGGCTCCAATTGGGGGAGACCGTGTATCGACATCCGGTGTCGCCGCGTCCCATGACACGTGCAGCGTCCGCCTGTCTCGCAGCCACGCGGTCGACGACGGAGCGGGAAGCGGCGGCACGACGTGCCACGGCGGCGGCGCTGCTCGAAAGGATCGGCTCCACATCGCGCGTATGCCCCATTCGGCCGCTCCCCGGAGGGACGCCGGGGTACCTGCGATTGCCGCTGCGGCTCGCGCGCGGGCTCGCGGGTTTCCCGCAAGTGGCAGCGGCTAGTCGCCTCGGATTTGCGCGAAGCTACCCCTCCATCCTTCCAGCCATCCCTCAAATCCGTCCGTGGGTGGATGATGAGACCACGGGTTGGCCTGGGGCTGAAGAGCTCGTTCGAACGCTGTGCACGGCGCCAACGCACTCGCTCGTCACCGGCGAGGAGCGATCCAAGGTGATTCAACACCTCCAAGCCTATGAGCGGAACCCATGAGCTTCGCCCGTTCAGGCGGACGCGGTCACGGGCTGCGCGGCATCATCGGCGGCGCGCGCTGGAACGGTATGGGACCGAGCCTCACCGACCCTGTCTAACCACTCCCGGTCGCGGTCGAAGAAGATGCGATACCAGAGCTCCACGTTGAGCGCCACCCACGGCGAGACCTGCTCGACAAGGCCGTTGCGGAGTAGGCGGGGATCGAACACCCCTCGCTCGAGGGTCGTGCGCGATCGCAAAACCTGGCGCGTCAGCGGCACCAGCTCACGGGAAAGCCAGCGCTGAGCTGGAACGGCGAATGGACCCTTGTCGGTGCGGTCGATGACCATTGCGGGCAGCCAGCGCCGCGCGGCGCGTCGCAGGAGTGCCTTCGGCCTCATGCCCGCGGTCTTTTGTGCCGGCGGCACGGTGGCCAAGAACTCAATGATGCGATGATCCAGCAACGGTACGCGCGATTCGAGCGAACGGGCCATGCTTACGCGGTCCTCGGCGTGCAGCAGAATCGGCAGGTAGTGTCGCAGATCGTGGTACAGGCAGCGGTCCAGTATCTCAGACGTCGCGGCGGAGCGCAGCGGCGCGAGGTACTCGTCGACGGGGTCGTATGAGCCAATCGCGCGCAGCAGCTCCGGGTGGAGCAGCGGGTCGTCCGCCGGTTTGCTCGCGCAATGCGATCGCACCCAGAGTTGCTCGAGTGTGTCGGCGGCTTGCGGTGTCGCCGGCAGGGCGCGTCGCAGCAGCCGGCCTGCCATCCCCAAAAACCCGTGGCGACGTACAGCCATACGCGCGCGGCTAAGCGCGCTGGTGCGATAGCCCAGGCTACCGAGGCCGTTGAACATCGTCGTCGATCCGTAGGCCGCCTGGAACTGCGCCGGATATCCCGCGAAGATCTCATCGCCGCCGTGGCCTGTCATTGACACCTTAACATGCTCGCTGGCTAATGCGGACACGGTGTGATACGAAAACGCGCTCTCAGGCATGAGCGGCGCGTCCATATGCCAAATCAAACTTGGCAACAAGCGGATCAGGTCTGCTGCCGTCGGCGTTGCGACGAAACGCTCGGTCCCCACATGCTCGGCCACTGCACGCGAGTAGGCGGACTCGTCGTAGGGGCCGCCCTCGTCGAAGCGAATCGAAAAAGCTTGCACCGCCTGGCGGTGGCGGGCCGTCAACGCGACAACAGTGCTCGAATCGAGGCCGCCACTCAGGTGGCATCCCAACGGGGCGTCGCTGCGGCAATGAATCCGCACGGCGTCATCGACAAGGTGCGCGAGCTCCTCAACGGCGTCGTCGAGGGTACGCGCGTGGTCGTAGCGGTATTCGACGTCCCAATATTTCCACGTCGTGAAGCGGCCGTCCACTATTCGGAATGCGTGCCCCGGTTCGACCTGGCGGATGCCAGCGAACAGCGTGCGTCCTCCCGTCGGAGCGCCGGAAAACAGCCATCCAGCCATGCCTTCGGGATCGGGCGCGCGAGGAACGGCGGGGTGCTCGAGAATGGCTTTGACTTCCGACGCGCAGACGAATCGCGCGGCGTCGCTGTAGTAGTACAGCGGCTTGATCCCAGTTCGATCGCGCGCGCCAAACAGCGTCCTCGTCCGCGCGTCCCAAATGACAAAGCCGAACATGCCGTTGAGCTGGTCGACGCACTTTGGCCCGAGCTCTTCGTACAGGTGGATGATGACTTCGCTGTCAGTGTGCGAGCGGAAGCGGTGGCCGCGCCGCTCGAGCTCGACAGCGAGCTCCACGTAGTTGTACACCTCGCCGTTGAACACAAGCCAAATCGAGCCGTCCTCGTTGCACATGGGCTGGCGGCCCGAAGGCGTGAGATCCACGATCGAGAGACGGCGATGGCCCAGGCCGAGTGGCCCGTCGGTATAGAGGCCGGCGTCGTCTGGACCGCGGTGGGTCATGACGTCGCGGAGGTGACGTAGGAGGTCGGAATCGACCGGCGCACCGTCCAGGTTGTAGAGCGCAAGAATCCCGCACATTTGCGTGTCTCGGGAGGCAAGAAGGGTGCCCCGCCAAGCTGAAGAGTGGTACCGGCGTGGCGTGGCGTTACGCGCGCGTTGTTGCGTGACCGCCACATGCACCCAATACGGCCGACGTAGCAGGATGGTAACACGTTGTGACAATTGTCTTTTAGCGACACGTGCTTCGAGGCGTGTGTCTTGCTCCTGCGAGAAGAGCGCGGCCGTCCGACGAACCGATTCCGGCGGGGAAACCATGGCTCACATCGTGAGCGAATTCTGGCAGTTTCTGAAGGTTCGGAAGAAATGGTGGCTATTGCCCATCATCGTGGTGATGGTGTTGGTGGGTGCGTTGCTCGTGTTTGCTCAGGGCTCCGCCCTCGCCCCGTTCATTTACACCATCTTCTGACCGCGTTGCAGCGGCGCGTCGTGTTGCTTCGACCTCGGATGCGCCCGGCTCGATGAAACGGCGTTTGGCCCTGACGTCCGCGGCGAGCGCCGGTATTACGCTCGCGCTCGCGCTCGTCGCGGGCGAGGCCGTCGTGCGCTACCACGAACGGCACCGCACCGTGGTTCCCGGGACCACTCCCACGCTCTACTACCGTCACGCACGCCTGCGTCACGCGCTCGTGCGCGACTTCTCTTACTACGGATGGGCGAGCGTCGATTCGTTCGGATTTCGCAGGACCCCCGGCGAAGTCACGCCTGGCTCCCGGCATCCCACCGTCTTGATCTTGGGCGGATCCACGACCTTCGATCCTCAAGTGTCAAAGGACGAGCGCGCCTGGCCGGCACGCCTCGAGAGTGTGCTACGGCAGGGACCGTCGTCTTTTCCTGGTCAGGTCATCAATGGCGGCGTGCCCGGATACCGCATCATGGATATCCTCGTTCGGCTGGAAACGGAGCTTGCGGCTTTTCAACCGGACCTGCTCGTCCTCTACGAGTCGCACAACGACCTGTACGCCGGGCTCGGCCCGCAGCCGTCGCGTGCCTTCACGCAGCGACCGAGCCGCGCCGTCACGCTCACGCCCTGGACCGCATGGCTGGAAGAGCATTCCCTGCTGTATGCCAAGCTCGCCGGGCGGGTGCAGGCGCTGCGGTCGCACAGCCGCGCCGCGGCGCGTTCCGCAGTCGCTGGAAGCGTGCCGTGGGACTCGATTCTGGACGCGGCTGCGGGAGCGTTCGAGCGCGACGTCGAAAGCGTCGTGGCGGTGGCGCAGGCGCGCCGGATTCCGATTGTCCTGATGACGGTGACCCACGTGTCCGCATCGGTTCGCGCACTATGTTGCGAGCCAGTTGGCCCCCTTGCTGGCGCGTCAGCACCCCATCCCGGCGGCTCCGTAGTTACGAGAGGGCAGCCCGCAGGGCAAGGCCCGACGCCCATGCCTGAAATGGGGCGTCACCGATTCCCGCTGGCACGTTGATGCGACGCACGCGCCATGGATCGCATCCGTCGCCGTTAAATCCAGCGTCCAACGTTACCGCGCCCGCGTAACCCGCGTGGCGCACAGCTCGTTGGACACGCGCATCCCACCATCCATAGGGATAAGAGAAGAGATCGACGGGACGTCCTGTGGCCGCGCGCACTCGTTCCCGCGACTCCACAAGTTCGTTGTTGAGGTCGTCGTCGGACAACGTGGACAAGGCACGGTGACTCGCAGAATGCGCGCCGACGTCGAGATTCCCCCCGCACGCCGCTCGAATAGCAGTCCAATCAGCCGGAAGTAGATCAGCGGGCGGTCGCCAGGTCGGAGACGCTGCCACCTCGGCGAGGATCCGTCGCGCATCACCTTGAAGGGCGCGGAGCCAATGGTCGCGTCGGCTGCCGTCGCCATCGTCCCGCATGGCCGGATGATCCCACCAAAACCCAGCTGGGGACGCAGCGGCGTTGGACACCACGAAGACGGTCGCCGGGAGTCGCAAGGCGCGAAGGGTCCCCACCGCGTGATGAAAGAAGCCCTGGTATGCATCGTCGAACGTAAGCGCCGCCAGACCGCGCATGGGTCGCTTCGCTGCGATCCGATCGACCAGCTCGCACAAGGGGATCACCGCGAAGTGGCTGGCGATCCACTCCATCTGCCGCTCGAAGTGCGCGCGGTGCATATGCAGCCCATTGTCGTTCGGCAGTCCCTCGGTATCTGCCACGACGTTGTGATAGCAAAAAACCACCCCGTGCGCTCGCCGGCGCCGGGCCAGACTGACGAGTCCCGTGAGGCCCAGGAGGCGATAGACGAGTTCGGTGCGGTGCCCCGACGCCATCAGGCAGACGTCAGGTCGTGACTGGTAGGGTTGGGCGCACCGGGGATCTCAGCGGGGGCTGGCCGTGCATCGGGCGCGGTTGTTCACCACGTATCCTCGCCGCGGCGGCCGTGTAGGTCCCTGCCATCAACGCCATGAGCAGGTAGATGGGGTCGAGGTAGGCGTGCGACACAAGACGCGGCAACCGCGTCGCGAGGCCACGCATCTTCACGATCCCTCCGAAGATCATGACGAGCCACAGGATCAGGCCGGGGAATCCGAGCTCAGCACCGATCTGAAGATACGAGTTGTGTGGGGCGGTACAGAGGAGCCTAGCCTCCGGCCTGGCGTTTTGCGCCTTGGAACTCATCGTGCATTCGGCGCGCGGGAAGTTGCCGATCCCCAACCCACCGACTGGATACTCCATCATGTAACCCACGCCTCGATTCAGGATCTGTCTGCGTCCATCTTCTGCCGTCCAGTTGTAGTCCTCCTTTGGAGCAAGGATCGTGTTCATGTGCTCCCAGTAGCCAGGAGGCGCGGAGAGCACGAGGCCAAGACCGATCACGCCGATGAGCCCCACCCGCTTCGCAACGGACACACGGTTCATCGTTAACAGCAGAGCCACGCCGACCACTACGAACCCGAGAAAACCGCCGCGGGAGCCGGATCGTGAAACCGCGGCTCCGATACCCAGCATCAGGACGATGGCTGCATAGCGTCGAAGGCCGGTGGCAGTGTGGGCAAGGAGCGCGACGAGACCCAGGCCGATCACGAGGATGGAATTGATATCGTTGGCATCGTACATGTAGAGGTGCCAGAGTCGCGGCGTCCCACCAAACGTCGACAACTCAAAGAAGAAGAGGGACAGATAGACCAGAAAGGCACAACCCAGCGCGAAGGCCCAGGTAAAGGCGACGAGATCACGCGCATGGCGGGTCGCCGCGACCAGCAGGAAGAACAGTAGTAGCGTCTTCGAGAAATCCGAGATGATAAAGGTCGCCGATCCGCCTAACGAGATGCCCAACACGGCCGAGGCGAGGGCCATAGCCCCGATGGCGGCAACGATCCTCGCCGGCCACGTCCCGAGCAGGGGTGCATGGTTCAAGTACTTCGGCTGCAACAGCGCCAGGGCCGTCGCCAGCCCCACGAGGACAAGGGCGGGACGGAACGCCGCAAGGAATGCGTAATGCTGGTGCATGCGTCCTATGGAGAGGAACACCACCAGGAACAATGAGACGTGGAGGAGGTCGATCCCCCCCCGAGTGCCGGACGTGGTGGAGAAGCGGACGCCCCGAGGGCGGTCCACGACCATGAGCGGTGTCGCGGATCCCGGTCGATACACGGTCTGCATGACCATGCGCTCCGCCAATATCGTACCGGAGGGCCGGGGCGACTCTGGTGGAGGGTGTGTTGCGTGAGCACCACACCCGTTGCGGAGCGCGGCTCTGGACTTGGCAGCTTCCCCGGCCTGCATGTCAGAACCGTGGTGCAGCTCGCTCGAACGAAACTTGCCGGTGGGACGCGCCCATGATCGATGAGTCCGGGTCAAGGGGAATGCTGATTGGTTGAGGCCGCGATGCGTACCGACCGGCTACGGATCGGGCTGTGGCTTGAGTCCGATGGACCGGGGGGGGCCGAGCTCGTCGTGTTCCGCCTAGCTGAAGAACTGCGGCGACGCGGCCATTACGTGTTGCCGATGGGACCAGCCGAGGGGGTGGGTTGGCTTGGTGCAAAGTTCCGCGACGCAGGGTTCGCCCCGCGGGTGTTCACACTGCGGCGACCACTGGACTGGGCCTGCCTGAAAGACTTGGTAAAGCAAATCAGGCAAGATCGATTGGATCTGGTCCACTCGCACGAGTTCACCATGGCGGTATATGGCGCAGCGGCCGGGTGGGCGGCTGGCCGTCCGCACGTCACGACAATGCACGGCAATCAGATCATGACGAAGGCGCTGCGGCGCCGCATTGCGTTGCGGTGGGCGTTCCGGAGCAGCGCAGCCACCATCGCGGTCTCCGGCGAGACCCGCCGGTACCTTGATACCGCGCTGGGTCTCGCGCCGGGTGTCGTGCAGGTAATACTCAACGGCGTACCAGACCGTCCAGGCAATCCGCTCCCAATCCGGCGGGAGCTCGGCGTTGGTCCGGGTGAGCTGCTTGTGGTTGCGATTGGGAATCTCGATACGCGCAAAGGGCACATCTTTTTGCTCCAAGCGCTCGAGCAGCTGAGAACCGCCGGGCTTCAAACCCCCTGGCGCGTGGCGATCGCCGGCGGCCGAGGCGGGGATCAGCGGGAGGCGCTCGAAACATTCGCGCGCGAGCACGGATTTCAGGATCGCCTCCACCTCCTTACTCATCGCGATGATATCCCTAACCTTCTCGCCGCGGCTGACGTCTTCGCCATGCCATCATTGTGGGAAGGACTTCCATTGGCGCTCCTGGAGGCAATGTTAGCGGGCAAGGCGATCGTCGCGTCGCGAATTTCGGGGATTCCGGAGGCGGTGACCGACGGCGTGGAGGGGTTGCTCTCGACCGCCGGGGAGGTGACGAGTCTGAGTCACGCGTTAGGGCGTTTGCTTTCCGACTCGGGTTTGCGGACGCGCCTTGGCACCGCTGCGCTGGCGCGGGCAAAACGGGAGTTCACGGTCGAGGCGATGGTCGATGCCTATGAACGGTGCTATCGGGCCGCCCTCGCCTAGATCACGTCGCTACTCCCGTTGCGCACGGCGCTGAGCAGGACGTCCTCAAGAGTCCTCGCGCTGCTTTCCCACGAGTAGCGGTTTCCAACGAAGGCGCGCCCGCTTGTGGCCAGGCGGCGAGCGTGGTCCGGATCCTCGATCAGCTGCACCACCTTCGCCGCGAACTCCGTCGGTTCGTCGGCAACCAACAGGTCCATTTGCTCGCGCAAGTCGAGACCGTCCAGACTCTGCCGGGTGGCGACCACGGGCTTCTGCATCGCGAGCGCGGCCAGGAGCTTGTTCTTGATGCCGCTGCCATAACGGATGGGACAGACAAAGATGCCGGCCTTCTCCATATAGGGGCGTACGTCGGGCACGCCACCGGTCACGTGCACCCCCGGTCTGTCGCTGAGCTGTCGTACTTTCGCGGTGGGATCTTTGCCGACCACCCAGAGTTGTGCTGCCGGCTGACGGTGTTGAATAAGGGGAAGGACGTTGTCGGCAAAATGGACTGCAGCGTCCTCGTTCGGGCCGTAGTTCATGACTCCGGTGAAGATCAGCTGGTGTAAGTCCCCCTCGGTGTCGGCCGGTCTGAAGAAGGTGGTGTCGACCCCGTTGCCAATCGTGAGCGTGCGGGCTGTGGGAGCCACGCCCTTGAGGTACTCCTCGTCGACGGGCGAATTGGTGATGACGGTGCTGAACACGCGGCTCAAGGACCGCTCGCAACGCGCCATGCTCCGTGTTTCCAGGTACAGCGCAAGCTTGCGGAGCCAGTTCCGCTCAATGCGTGTCGTCCGGGCAAACAGCCGGGTCAAACAGTCGTGCAGGTCGATGATCGCTGGACGCTCCATCCCGGTGTCCATCACATACTGGGCCATCAACAACCCGTCTACATAAAACACGTCGAACCCGCCCTCCAGAAAGAGGTCGCGAACGGACCGGCACTGCTCTGCGTGGTACCGCGCGTTGCGGGAGCGAGTCGCAAAATGGACCTCCTGCCGGAAACGATGCACCTGCGTGCCCCACCAGCGCGGGGGCGGTGGGTTGGGAAGCACGATGATGCGCTCGAACACACCGGCCGTGGTCGGGTCATCGAGAAAGACTTGGGACCGCTCCTGATTGCGGCCCAGGGTCACCAACGTGAGCCGATGCTGACGCGCCAGACTGCGGCACAGGTTGAACAGTCGCGGAGAGCCCGGCATGTTGCTCGTCGCTGGTATGTCGAACGTGAGGACCAGGATGTTCACCAACAGATCCCTTCGTAGCGAGCGGCGGTCGTGAGCTGTTTGGCGGGCCGGGCCAGGTCAATGACCATCTGATCGGCGCGCAGTGACTCCACAGCTTGCACAAACTCCGGAGCCGCGTGTCCGACGACGACGACGTCCGCTTGGGCGGTGAGCTCGCCGAGGTCCTCCACAAGCAATGATGACAAATGGGGAATGTGCTCCGCGACGAAGCGTTGGTTGGCGCCGATCAAGCGGCTCGTGCAGACGTTGCGGTCAAAAATTCGGACATGATAGCCCTTGCCCAACAGCGTTTCGATGATAGTCACCAGGGGGCTCTCGCGGAGATCGTCCGTATCGGGCTTGAATGCCATGCCCAGGAAACCGATACGCTTTTTCCCCGCACTCATGATCAGCTGAAGACCGAGCTGTACCTGGACCGCATTGCTTTGCAAAATGGCATTCAGTACCGGGCTGTCGAGGTCCAGTCGCTTGGCCTGGTAAGCCAGCGCACGCAGATCCTTGGGCAGACAGGAGCCGCCAAAGGCAAAGCCCGGCTTGAGATAGGCAGCGGATAAATTGAGCTTCTGATCCTGACAGAAAATGTTCATGACCTCGTGGCTGTCCACGCCGATCCGCTTGCACAGATTTCCGATTTCATTTGCAAAGCTCACCTTGAGGGCATGGAACGCGTTGTCACAGTACTTGACTATCTCCGCCACCCGAATCGAGGTGCGAATGACCGGGGCCTCGATGCCGGCATACAATTGCAGGAGGGTCTCGCCGCCCCCGGGTCGCTGTTCCCCGACCACTATCTTGGGGGGGTGATAGAAGTCGTGCACTGAGCTTCCCTCACGCAGGAACTCGGGGTTGTAGCACACGTCGAAGCCCTGACCGAGGCGCTTGCCGGAATGACATTCCAGGATTGGAATCAGGAGATCGTCGGTGCTACCCGGCAGCATCGTGCTCCGCAGCACGATAAGGTGAGGCGTGTCCTTGTGGCGGAGCGCGGTCCCGATTTCTTCACAGACGCGCTTCATATAGCTCAGATCGAGGTTGCCATTGAGCTGACTTGGCGTCCCGACGCAGACCAGCGAGACAGAGGTGGCCTGAATGGCATCGGTCGCGGAGGTCGTGGCCGAGAGCCGACCCGTCCTATGCCCCTCCGCGAACAGCTCGGCCAGTTTCGGTTCGACGATCGATGAGACTCCGGCGTTCAAGCCGTCGACTTTTAACGGGTTGACGTCCACGCCGACGATGGTGTGCCCCTGCGACACGAAGCAACCCGCGCAAGTAGTCCCGACGTACCCCAATCCGAAGATGCTGATTTCCATGATGACGGTCGCCTATCGCGTCACGAGGTGAGGACTACCCAGGTTCGCAAGAAGGAGTATTGGAGCCATACCGCCACACCCAACCAGCAGACCACGCTGGCAACGCGCAGCGACACGTACCACCGCGGTACCGTGCGACGAACCAGAAAGACAGACAGCTCTTGGCCGATGATCAACAGCACGAGGAGGTACGTGACCTTTTGACGGCGAGGCCCATACTCCTGGAATGCTGGGTACAGGCTTGCCGTAGCGTCGTACGCAGTTCGAATGGTCCGGAGGTCGGCCGTTGGGTCCTGTGCTGGCGCCAGGTGCAGTGTGTCTGTGAAAGAACGACCGCGATGCGTTTGGGTGAAACTGAACCCGTCTCCCACACGCTTGAGCGCGGCCGGCCCAGCGTTGGTCCGGAGCGCGACGGTCCATTCCTCGGCGCTGCTGTCTCGAGACAGCCGAGGCGGTTCACTGACGCCTGGAGTAGTCTCGGGGGCCAGCGACACGATCACAGCCAGCCACGACTCCGCCGCAGGCTGCTCCACAACGATCGCGGTCGCGGGTTCTGGCGAAAAATGCACCACTTGCCAGCCGGCGAAGGGCTCATAACTGCCGCGGTACTCGTGGAGCACCGTGCCGCTAGAAGTCAGAAACGCCACACGCGCAGACACTCCAGAACGGGCCGATTTCAGATCGTACCAACCCCCCTTCCCGCGTCGGACGTTCACATCGGGGGGAAAGGTCCACACGCTCCGCGTCTTGTGTGGTGCGGCACCGCGCAGATGATCCATGATCACCCACAGATCAGGCTGGACGCGAACCACTTGTCGCCGCGCGAGAAAGGGACCTGGACCAGACCGTTCGAGATCCACCCCCGCCATGCTCGCACTCCGGCCCGACGAGACCAACTTGGCAGACCTCTGGCTGTCCCCACTCTCGTCCACGAGATGCGGAGCGTTGCTGGCTGCCCATGATTCAGCGTCCGCTCGGCCCTGC
>WNFA01002268.1_pt1 | contig 15825 bp, 15 predicted proteins | sample 5400481 | NCBI WGS metagenome assembly WNFA01 (sample SAMN13153340, study PRJNA577476) | soil metagenome | isolation source: 120 cm saprolite under Douglas fir tree site 2 hole 1 replicate 2 | place: USA:California | collected 2015-04-18
CAGGCGCTTTGCCAAAACCTGGGGAATCATCGAGCGCTAATGAAGGAGATTAGGAAATTTCCTCCTTCACCAGTTCCGCGGGATAGAGCTGCTCTGTCAAGAATCGGCGGAAGACTGCCAGCCGATCAGCGCTCTGGAGCCATGGCTGCATCAGCCGCTTCCCGTAGAAATACGTGAAGATGTAATAGTCAACGAAGCGACTCTCGCTAAATTTGCGAATGGCTTTATCTATGCGAAACGCGAGAAGAACGTACTCGCGGAACCACTGTTCGCTCATCGGTCAATCCTTAAAGCCTTATGGAGCACTCGCGATAGGCATCTGCGCTACATCCGCCAGGGCGCGATCCAGCAGTTCAGCAGCCTCTTCCGAGTCCTCGCGGCTCAAATTCAATGGCGGGACCATGCGCAAAGTTGACGGGCCAAGGTTGTTGAGCAGCAGGCCATACTTGAGCGCCTCCTGCACAATGGTGGGAGCAAGTTCATGCTGGACATTTACCGCCTGCATCAAGCCTATGCCGCGCGGGCTATCGATGAAAGCATATTTTTTACACAAGCCTTCCCACCTGGCACGCCAGTATGTGCCCATCTCTGCAGCATGCTCCACCAGGTTCTCATCGCGAATCGTCTTAAGCGTTGCCAGGGCCGCCGCGCAGGCGACGGGGTTGCCTCCAAAAGTAGTGCCGTGATCCCCCGCGACAAACACGTCCGTGCGCGGCCCGGTGAGCATGGCGCCAATTGGTATGCCCCCTGCCAGGCCCTTCGCCATCGTGACGATGTCTGGCACGACGCCGTAGTGTTCCCAACTGAAGAATTTGCCGGTGCGTCCCATGCTTGCCTGTATCTCGTCGCAGATCATCACCAGGTTCTGCTCGTCGCACCACTGCCGCACCCCCTGGACGAACTCCTGGGTGCCGGGATAGATGCCGCCCTCACCCTGCACCGCCTCGATCAGCACACCTACTGTCTTCTCGCTCGTGGCCGCCTTCAGAGCCTCCAGGTCATTGAAGGGCGTCTGCTTGAAGCCGTCGGCCAGGGGCACCCAGGTCGCCTGGTAGTACGCCTGTCCGGTGGCCGAGGTTGTAGCCAGGGTGCGGCCATGGAAGCTGCGCTCCATGCTGATAATCTCGAACGCGCCATTGCGATGCAGCCGCCCGTATTTGCGCGCCAGCTTGATCGCTCCCTCGTTAGCCTCCGCACCGCTGTTGGAGAAGAATGAGCGCATGCCGTTGCTCAGCAGGCCGAGCTGCTCCGCCAGTTCGATCTGGCGCGTATTGTAGTACAGGTTAGAGACGTGAACGAGTTGCGTCACCTGGTATTGTACCGCCTCGATAATGGCCGGGTGGCAGTGCCCCAGTACATTGACGGCTATCCCCGCTACCAGGTCCAGGTACCTCTTCCCATCGCTGTCCCACACGCGCGTACCCTCACCGCGCACAAATGTCACCGGTTGGCGTTTGAACGTCGATTGATAATACTGGTGCTCCAGCGCCACCCAGTCACGTTTATTCACTTCTGTTGCCGACATGTTCATTTTCCTCCTTCTTTAAGCTTCTATGCAAATTAACACGGCATACTACCGTGTATACAATGTATTCTCATCGATATAACCATGCGTCAGGTCGCAGCCCCATGCCGTGGCTCTGCCCTCCCCCAGGTGAAGATCTATACCAATCGTCACTTCTGGACCCTGCATGGCAGCGCGGGCGGTGCCATTGTCATACTGAGCGGCCATGCCCTGCTTCATCACCTGTACATCGCCGATGTAGATATCATAGTTCTCTTGCTTTAGTTCGCAACCGCTGGCTCCCAGTGCGGCGACGATGCGGCCCCAGTTTGGGTCACCGCCCGCCAGGGCGCACTGCCACAGCGGCGAGAGCGTGATCGCGCGCGCGGCCTTCACTGCATCCTTCTTATCGCTTGCCCCCTGGACACGCACCGTCATCAACTTCGTAGCGCCTTCGCCATCGCGCGCCATCTCGCGTGCCAGGTATTGCGTCACCCGGCGCAGCGCCTCGCGGAACGTGCCCGCCTCCGGGTGGCGATCGTTGATCGGCGTGTTCCCTGCCAGCCCATTGGCAAAGAGGATGCAGGTATCGTTGGTGGACATGTCGCCATCCATCGAGATCATGTTGTACGAGTCCTGGACGGCAGCGAGCACTTCCGCTTGCATCCAGTCAAGCTCTATGGCGGCATCGGTCGTGAGGTAGGAGAGCATCGTCGCCATGTTTGGGTAGATCATGCCCGCGCCCTTCGTTACGCCACCCAGGCGTACGCTGCGCCCCTCGATCTGAAATTCCAGTGCGATGCGCTTCGGGTGGGTATCCGTCGTCATAATCGCCTCGGAAAAGGCATTGCCCTTGTCACTACCAAGTTCAATCGCCGCCACGCCCGCCTCTATCTTCTCCATCGGCAGTTGGCGCCCAATGATGCCGGTGGAGGAGCAGAGCACCAGCTCGTTCTCCAGGCCCAGCTTCCTGGCTGCCAGTTCGGTCATGCGGTAGGCGTTCATCAAGCCGGTATCGCCCGTGGCACAATTAGCGTTGCCGCTGTTGACGATGATAGCCTGCGCCTGGCCGCCGTGCAGCCGTGCCTGGCACACCAGCACCGGCGCGGCGCGTGTGCTGCTCGTGGTAAATGTGCCTGCTGCAATGCACGGCACGTCCGATGCTAAAATAGCCAGGTCCGGAATCGAGCTATCGGACTTGATGCCACAGGATGTAGTGCCCGCGCGGAAGCCCTGTGGTGCGGTCACACAGTTATCGATCTCGCGAAAAATATCAGACAACGAAGCAAACCTCCTATCAGAAAGAGTTCCCGTTCCCGTTGCGCTATTCGCAAGAGGAGATCACCGAAACTGGGAATGCAGGAACCGGGAACCAGAAACTCGTGGTCAACTTTATTGTACTATGTGGGAAGAAGGGGACACAACCCCCAAGTCTGGCCACGGAAACCAGCCATTAAAGGAGAAGCCCATGACTCAAGCCAGCTACGATGAGATTGCGGACTGGTATAACGAGAGCATTCAAACAAACACGCTCATGCATGACCTTGTTCTCCCCCCTATTTTCGACCTGCTCGGCGATGTTCGCGGGCAGCGCATCTGTGACCTTGCCTGCGGCCAGGGTGTCCTCTCTCGCGCGTTGGCGGAGAGAGGAGCTGGAGTAGTGGGGGTGGACTTGTCCGCGAAAATGCTCGAGTTTGCTCGACAATATGAGGATGCGGAACCATCGGGCATCGTCTACCTTCAAGATAACGCCCACACACTTACTACCCTTGACGATGCAGCCTTTGACGGCGTGCTTTGCAACATGGCATTGACCGACATTCCTGATCTGAGGGCAACCTTCCACAGCGTCAATCGCATCCTGCGTCCTCGTGGATGGTTTATCTTCTCGCTTACTCATCCATGCTTTCTAACGCCGTCATCGGGGTGGCTAACTGAAGCAGGTGGAACGACCCACCGCACGGTGAGGGGCTACTTTGACGAAAAGTTCTGGTTCTCCGACAATCTATTTGGGGTACGGGGCAAAGTTGGCGCCTATCACCGTACGCTGAGTACCTACATCAATACCCTGGCAGAAGCAGGGTTGCTATTGGAACGCCTTATCGAACCGCAAACAACACGGGACAGAGATGTTCGCAAAGGGTATAGTGAAGTACCGGCTCTCTTTGTGGCGAGGTGCAGGAAAATATATCCCCGTTGAGGAGGATTAATAAAGATTACACTGCAACGGGTGAGGTCTTAGTACTCAATGTACCTACTTACCTGTTTTCACGTTTATCTTTGGCAACACGAACAGGCAGAGCCGCGAAAACCCTTTAAAGGATTATGAACTTCCTTCTTTTGCGGCATGATTGTATCCTCCGTTCGTGAGTTTGCTAAACAGCGTCTCCCAGTCCCTTGCGCTCAGGACATGCGTCAAAAACTCCGCCTTTGACCCTCTCCAATGTAACACGAACTCAAGTATATCATCAGTGGTTCCTAAAAATCGCAGGCGGAACAGCTCAAAATCCGGCTCGCCGCCATAACCGGCGAAAAACGGCTCCCACCAGCGCGTCGTTATTGGGAAATCTCGCGCCATCTCCGTGGCAAAGGTGACCAGGTCCTGTGTACAATCTCCTGCCGACGCCACCTCCAGGTCGATAAAGCCAGAGACCATCCACCATCCAGCCTCCTCGTAGAGAAAGAATTGGTGAGCGTGGCAGTCCCCATGCGCGAAGTGAGGCGGGTTGTAGGCCGAGGCGAGAGCGTCTTCCATGGTGGCGAAGATGACCTCCAGGCGTATTAGCAGTTCACGAGGAAGTTTAGGAGCGTCCTTCCAGAGCATCGCGAGCGCATTTTTCTGCCGTTGTTTTGCGGTCCAGATCGGATGTTGCCATCCATTCTCCTCTGGCGGAACTGTAGGACCATTATCCATAATGTAACCCGGAAAAGCGAATGTAATCGCGTGGACCCGGCGCAAATACTCCCCGGCTCCCATCAATAATGCTCTGAACCGCTCTTCGTCCGCCTGCTTGAGCAGTTGTGTCAATGGTTCGCCACGTAGCTTCCTGGTCAGGATAAATGGGCGTCCGAATGGGTTATCACGATTGCGGAAGGCCAGCAGGACTTCGGGCGTTGCCAGCCCGTTTGCCGCGAGGACGGAGAATGCGCTGTGCTCGTGTGCTACCGAATAGCCAGTCTCGGCGTCTTCGCTCGGATACCAGTCCTTTGTATGCGTCTTGAGGAAGAAGACATCGCCGCCGCGCTCAATGCGGTAAACGTGGTTGTGCTCGTTCACCAGGGTGACGTGTACGTCGCCTTCGCGGCCAATGAGATGCGTGATTTCCTGAGCCTGCTGGTTCGAAAGATGGGGAGTTGAGGACAAAGAGCCTCCTTAGTCGCGTGGTATAGCTTGACGCCCGTACATGTGCTATGATCATCAAAAATGGCTGCCCGCAGGCAGTCTCCCCTTGCGGGGGAGTGTTTTTGAACGGAACACTCAAACCGCCCCGTTAAGGCAGGCTTGCGCCTGTAGCGGGGGATTGCTCCCCCATATTCCCTTCGCCACTGACTGCCAGAGGGAAAGCGGATTAGGGAGGCGTCCGCAATGTCTGGTGGATTGCCATTCGACCACTCGCAGTTCAGTTCCCTTCAAACGGCCCCGTATTCGAAGATACCAGACCTTGGGCAGGCTAGTCTCACTGTTACCCCCGTGAGTCTCCCACTGGCAAGGTGGGTTCGCTCACAAGCCCCTGCCTTCGGGCATGGGGTGCTTGACTGTATCATGTTAGTATTCAGGAATATCTTATCATATCTAGTAGTTGAGGTCTGTCAAGATGAAACACATCAAAGTCATCGTCGAGAAGCATGCTGATGGTTATGTTGCCTATCCTCTGGGTCTAAAAGGCATTGTTGTTGGTGAAGGTGACACCTACGAGGAAGCCTTAGCCGATGTGAGATCAGCCATCCAGTTTCATATTGAGACCTTTGGTCCGGAAGTTCTCGAAGCAGCATCAAAGGATCAACTCTAAGGACAATCTGTGTTCAAGCAGGTGTCCCGCGAGATGAATTTTTGAGAGCATACGATGAAGCTTAGATGAGCCTATAGAAGATTACGAACTCTCCTCAAGCTTATATGGCTGTTGTAACTGTGGAGGCAACAGATGCGTGTCTGCGGGTGCAGTCACAGGCTCTTGCCCACTCTTTTCCCCAATCAGCCTCGGCATACCCACCAGAATCGACGGCTCCTCATACTGGCCCTCGTTGATCGGCTGATTGAACAGCGATTCAAAGAGGGGTCCTTCTAGCGTCTCCTCCTTAATCAGGCGTTCGCTGATCATAATCAGGCGCGTCTTGCTCTGGTTCAGAACATTGTAAGCCTTGTCAAACGCTTCCTGGATGATGCGCCGGATCTCTTCATCCACCTCCCGGGCCGTCTGTTCGCTGTAGTTGCGCTGTTCGCCAAAATCGCGACCCAGGAAAACGAGTTCCTCTTTATGGCCCAGCGCCATGGGACCGATACGCGTGCTCATACCATACTCGGTAACCATCGAACGGGCAACCTTCGTCACGCGCTCGATGTCGTTCGAGGCGCCGGTCGTGACCTCGCCAAAGATAATCAGTTCGGCCACGTGCCCGCCCAATGCGTAGGCAAGCATATCCTCGAACTGTGGCTTACTCCACAGGTAGCGGTCCTCGGTAGGTAGCAGCATGGTAAAGCCACCGGCCTGCCCTCGTGCCACGATCGAAACCTTGTGGACCGGGTCAGTGTTGGGCAGCATGCGTGCCACTAATGCATGCCCCACTTCGTGATAAGCGGTGATGGCTTTCTCGCGCTCGCTGATGATGCGGCTCTTGCGGGCCGGTCCTGCTACCACGCGGTCAATCGCCTCTTCTAGTTCGCTCATCCCGATAGATCGCTTGTTGCGGCGCGCCCCCAGGATAGCCGCCTCGTTGAGCAGATTAGCCAGGTCAGCGCCTGAGAAGCCCGGAGTCCGCTTTGCCAGCGTCTCCAACTTCACACTCTTTTCCAATGGCTTGTTTTTCGCGTGTACTTGTAAAATGGCGGTACGCCCGCGAATATCTGGGCGATCGAGCACCACCTGCCGATCGAAGCGACCGGGGCGCAGCAGCGCAGGGTCAAGCACATCCGGGCGGTTCGTAGCAGCAATCACGATCACATTCGTGTTCGTATCAAAACCGTCCATCTCCACTAGAATCTGATTTAGCGTCTGCTCGCGTTCATCGTGCGAACCGCCTAACCCTGCTCCGCGCTGGCGTCCAACGGCGTCAATTTCATCGACAAAGACAATACAGGGACTATTGCGTTTGGCCTGTTCAAAGAGGTCCCGCACACGGCTGGCTCCGACACCCACGAACATCTCGACGAACTCTGAGCCGCTAATACTGAAGAAAGGCACACCGGCCTCGCCGGCCACTGCGCGAGCAATCAGCGTCTTGCCCGTTCCAGGAGGCCCAACGAGCAGCAGCCCTTTAGGAATGCGCGCTCCCAGGGCGACAAACTTATCGGGGTACTTCAGAAATTCTACAATCTCCTGTAACTCCTGCTTCGCCTCCTCGACCCCTGCAACATCAGTAAACGTCACGCTGGGCTTGTTGCCCATGAACATTCGCGCCCTGCTCTTGCCGAACGAAAGCGCCTGGTTGTTGCTCCCTTGCGCCTGGCGCATCATAAAGATCAGCAGGCCGCCAATCAAGAGGAAGGGTATCAACCCTCCCAGGATACCTAACCACGTGCCCACAGCACTGGGCGGATCGTACTGCAGTATTAATAGCTTGCTGTTCGTATAGTCAATGCCATTGTCTTTGAGCACTTTGGTAATGTCAAAGCTATCATTAATATTTGCCTGCTCTTTAGGCGCGTTCTGTCCCTGTCCTCTTGTCAACGTAATGGTGTCACTGGAAACATCCAGGGTGTCCTTCTGACTTTTAGCCATGTCCACCTTAATGTCGGATAGAATGGTAGATACGTTGACTGGTTGTGTTTCTGACAGCGGACGGAAAACTAAGACGATGACCACAACAGCCAACGCAATCAGAACAACAATGAAGCTGATTCTGAGCCATCTCCCACTGCTTGGCATCGAATCTCCTCTCTATCATCAGAGAAAGTAGTGTATCCACTCTTTGAAATATCTATTCACTATCGTGCAATATTATAACACACTCGCCGGTCAATCTCGCAAAGGATATCCTTTCCGAACGCCGTCACCTTGGGCAGTTGCTCTGCCTCGACATACCTGCGTACGTCGGTTGGCCAGTTAATCTCCGGCCATTTGCCATCCTTGACCAGGCAGCAGATTGAGGCAGCCTTGAACCGTTTTCCAAGCATGGCGCTGGCATCCGTACCTCCGGCCCGCAGGATATACGGCATGGCGCCGTGCTGTCCCTTCTCAGAGGCCGTTACCAGAATATCGACCACTTCGTGTGGCACATCCGCGGGTCGCATGAAGCGCTCTTGTGTGGTGTAGTGAATGCGCCCGGCTCCAACCGTATCGATAGCGAAGAAGTAGGCGTCCTTGAGTTCCTTCCCGTGGCGCTCAACGAGCGCGTGGGCGCCGCGCAGGCCCGTCTCCTCGCTGCCTGTACCGGCAAACCATACTTCGGTATGTTCTAATGCTTGCCCTTCCCTGGCCATCTGCTCGGCCAGGCTCAATAAGACCGCCACACCGCTGGCGTTGTCGTTGGCTCCTTCGCCATCGAAGCCGGGGATCAATTGCCCTGCCAGCAGGGGGGAGGCGACTGCCAGCAGTGTAGCTCCCGCTATGCTCGAAACGCCTCCTGCCGAGCGCGCCAGGGCGCCATTCCGCTTGCGACGCGCAAATATACCCACTGCTGCTGCCGCCAATGCCGTCAGATAGGAGAGACCCATGAGAGGAATCAAGAAGCGCCGGGGCGATTTTCCTTGTGATGGCTTCATATAGCTGCGCACTCTAACCGAATCGTAATGCGCCATGAGCACCACCCTTGCCTTGCGTTCACCTCTTGCCGGGAGGATGCCGATGACGTTGTGGCTGCTGCCTCGTTGCATCAGGCTCGTGAGGGGTCCCCGGTTGCTTCGCAATTCACCGATTAGCATCGCGGGCGAAGCCAGCATGCCTCCCAGTCCAAACCGGGGAGCAAGAGGAGCTATCAAGCTGGAGCCAATCAGGGCGAGGATGTAGGGAAAAAAACCGCTCACGCCTTCGCTAGAACTACGGAACGCTTCCTGCCGTACCTCTTGCAAGCCGTAGTTATGTAACTCTTGCTCGATGTAGTTCGCGGCGCGATGTTCGCCTTCCGTCGTGGCAACGCGATAGCCGATCTCACCGGCCAGCACGTTGATATGCTCCATCTCGCGGTTCATAGGCATTTCCTTCCGTCGAAGCAATAGGCCTGACTCATACAGGCCGGGCAAGCACAAGCCCCCTCACTGCTGCTGCGCCTGCAGCAAAGAGCGGGGCTGCACATGCTTCCAGGGTGGCTCCCGTTGTGTATACATCGTCTATCAATAGGATTGTACGTCCGTGGAAGGCACGAGTTGCAAATGCCCCCGTACAGAGAAATGCGCCTGCCACATTTTCGCGCCGTTCTACTGTGCTCAAACCAACCTGTGCAGGCGTGGCCCGGTGACGTACGAGTACATCATTGCGCAGTGGCACCCCTATCCTTGCAGCGCAATGATGCGCCAGCAGGTAAGCATGATTATAGCCACGCTGTTGTTGCCTTTCGCTGTGAAGCGGTACGGGGATCACCACATCGGCATGCAGATCATAGTTGATGTAGCTTTCTGCCAGCAGTTGGCCCAGCGGCTCTGCCACGCGAGTATTACTCTTATATTTTAATGCGTGGATGCAGGATCGTAATGGTTCCTGGTAGGCGCCCACGACATGTACTCTACTCAGTTTGAGGGGATGATACTGGCATTGCTTGCAAGTACCTCCGGTGGTGAGGGGTGTGCTGCAGTGTCGGCAAACCGGCGCTGGCAGTGGGGAAATCTGCATGATACATGACGAGCACAGGATGTGCCCGCTCTTCTGGCACCCTGCGCAGCATGGTGGGAAGAGGATATCCAGGATATTCTCAGCAAACTTCATAGCATCCCTTGCGCTCATCATGCCCGCTCCAGCTTATACACGTAATGCAGGTGTGGCGAGTATGTAATGCTCACCAGCGTCCCCTCCTCCAGGGAACGGTACGTCTCGTAGCTGATACTGAAGGTCATAGTCTGTTGCGTAGCATCTTCATCGATGGGATCAAGTGCCACTCCATACCACGAACGCGAGAACTGCGGCAGGAGTCCTGGACGATTTGTACCCCGCCTGGCGACAGTGCGTACTGCTGCCCGCTTGCCAACAACTTTAGCCGTCATTGTACATCGTCCATCCCCGCTGGCGCGTTTGGGGTGCAGGTCGCGCCAGCTCCAGAGTGCCAGGAGCGCAGGATAGGGGAGAAACACCACGCCCAGGAACAACAGCGCTATTGAGCCCAGCGGATCGTCCGCCTTGCTGGTCCCCGGGAGAGCGTAATACTGTCCAGCGCTCTCCAACGCGTAGAGAAAATGCAGTCGTGGCGAATAGTCTGCCGTGACATGTTCTCCGTCAGAGATACTTTGATAGGCAGCGTTTGAGACTACAGGCGAAACGCTGCTAAGAAAACCTGGCGTGTGCATACGAATGTTAAGGTGCGGGAGGCCATCGAAATTGTTCATCGTGTGGCCCGCTACCACGCCAGAAATCTGTAAGGGCGGCGAGAATCCATCCAGTACCCCCAGCGCCAGCGTAATCAGACCTATACCAATCAAAAGTAACGCGAACAACGTGATCAATCCACCTATGACCATGGCCTTGCGTGGCTTGATGCCTGGTCGCCAGCTCCACCAGTTGACGGAATCATGATCGTGCAAGTCATATTCATGCTGCCGTTCTGCCCTATCGTCTAACATGCTATACCCGTTGATACATGGAATGACTCATCTCGTTGCAAATACCCGCGCTAGTATGGCATATCCGGGGTACTGGGTCAAGCAGGGATTACTTCAGAACAGGGGCTCTTTCAATGTGATATACTGGAATCGCACTTATAAAAACTCTTCAGGAGCTACATAATGGACGAAAAAGCTGCATCCTCTGGTGCGCAGGTGGAGCAATCCACTGCCGCACAAAGCCCCACGGCCCTGGGACAGGAACTTGCTTCCGAACACCGAGAAGCCTACGGCACAGCCAAAACAGAAAACCTGCGTGATTCGGGCCTGTGGCGTATCTTACTGCCAGGTTTTGTCGCCCTCTGCTGTCTCGCTGTACTGGCAATCCCGCTGGTTATCCTGGCGCTTCTACTACATAACTCTCCAGGATTCGTCTGGACCTGGATTGTAATGCTCATCATTGAGATCGGCGTTGCAGCTATTCTGATCAGGGGTTTCATCAGGATCTTCATGACCCAGGCGGGCAATTATCGGAACTGAGAGTTACCTTCGAGCGAGAGCAGCCAGCGCTTGGCCGGCAATCCTCCGCCGTAGCCCGTGAGAGTCCCATTGCTGCCAATGACACGGTGGCAGGGAATAATAATTGCCACTGGATTGGCGCCGTTGGCCATACCAACTGCGCGGGAGGCAGTCGGGCGACCGATAGCCCTGGCAATTTCTGCATAGGTGCGTGTCTCTCCATAGGGTATACGCAACAGTTCTTGCCACACTGTGACCTGGAAGGGGGTGCCATGTAAATCCAACGGGCAGGTGAATTCCACTCGTTCCCCTGCCAGGTAACGCCTCAGCTCATCCATAGCATGTTTCAGTGGTGCAACCTCTCCGTGTGAAACTACGTACGTACCCGGCAGCCTCTGCTCAACCCATGCCTGGCCCTCTATTGCCTGCGTTCCTGGTGTCCCTGCCCAGCAGACCCCGGCTTCCGTTGCCATGACAACACACTCCCCGTATAGGCTGGGAGTGCTGCTCATATAGAGCGATTTCTTCGCTTGTACTACTGCAACCATCGCTTCTCCTCCCTCCTTCAGTCCTCAGTGCACGTATAACACCATGAGATCTTCATCCCAATACTGCTCGCCCAATTTAAGCGCTCGGGGCGTCGTTCCATACACCTCAAAGCCCAGGGAGCGGTAGAGGTGGCAGGCAGCGCGATTCGTAGTGACGACAGTCAGGTGCAGTTGTTCCAACCGTTGCTAAAACTCGAAACTAGCATATACAATCGATAACTATCCGCACAATCGTAAGAGGATAGGAGTAGCGTACGACGAGCGGAGCGTTACCGAATGGTGCCAGCCAGGATACGAGATGTTCCCTCCCTTATGGGAGCGACTCCGAAGAGTCGGCGGTGGCAACAGCAACACCGCGCCTTCGGCGATATACGGCGAAGGCTTGACCGACGGATCGGTCATGGAGAAGGCACGCGCCTTGTTCGTTGCCTGCATCTGAGCGAGGTACGCGGCTCCCAGCCGTGCAATATTGATCGCCGCCGCATAATCTCGATCGGCGGAGTAGCTACAGTGTGAACACACAAGCCAACGACCCCATTGCACCGGCCTAGTGCGGTGTTCGAGTCGGGGGGAGCGGTACGTTTCGGCAGGTTTGCTGCAGCGAGGACAGGTATGCGAGGTCCCACGGGGACGCTCTGAACGGAAACGGATGCCTGCCAGATGGCTTTTGTAACGCAGGATGTGCCAGATCTCGCCCCGGATCGTGGTGTTGTTGCGCCAGTTTCTCCAGCGCCCACGCACGCCACGCCCTCTCCCAGTTGATTTGAGCGTTTTAAGCGACTCCCCTGAGATCAGGCTGCACCCGAAGGCCGTCGCTAACAGCAGCAGGACATTGGCAGCTAGATGCGCCAATTCCCGGTTGCGTGCCTCATAGAGACGCCAGCAGCGCGCAATTTCCCGCTCATAGGGCCATCGCCTGGGATCGTCGGAGGGCAACTGCTCTCGCTTCGCTTTCAGTTCATCGATCTGGCGGCGCGTGCGTGCCTGATGCCCATCGATGCCCCCAGTGGAGAGGAAAAACGGTCGGCTCACCTGCCGACCTTCACCATCAAGGACCACCGCTGTAATCAAGCCATGCACCCCCCAATCAAAGCCGAGCACGCGTTCCATCGTGCTCCAATCGGGAAGCGCAGCTTTGGGCATCTGCACGATGAAGTCAAGTACCGCGATCCGGCTCCCGTCTGGGCGAGGGTGTTCTCGTAAGGTGGGAGCCAGGCGTGATCCTCCCTGGAGACGCTCCTGCACAATTCTGGGCAAGGTGAGGATGGTTGGGGTGTTGCGCCATTGCCACGTTCCCATCTCATCAGGAAAGCGGAAGAGCAGAGAAGCGGTCCCGGCATTGAGATTGAGGGTGAGGCGGTAACTCTGTCCCAACTCGGGACCGTCATCCCCAGCGTAGGTCAACATCCCCACCTTAAGCAGGGGAACAGGTTGCAGTTCTTCATAGGTGGTGGGGAAATGCCCCCGAGCAAGAAAGAAATTGCAGCACTGCTCCACCACATTCTGTAAGGTGACAAAGGCGGTGTCGTCATCCCCGAGGGTCTTCAGCAGTGCGGAAATGGCCTCTTTCATTGCCTTGTGGTCCTTGCCTGCAGAACGCTTTTCGGTTTTCGGACGAATGAACCCATCGGTCAGTATGGGCAGAATGGTGTGAAAGACCTGTTTGCGTTCAGCCTGCCCCCGCATCAGACGGCCCACTGTCTCGGCCTCGCAGCGCCACTGCCGGTTACCGTGGGGGGTAGGTGATTCCATCATCGTCACCACCTGCCTCCACGCTGGTCCGGTGTGCTCGCTCATGAAGTCATCGAGCTGCGGCCATAGCGCGAGCAGTGCAGCATTAACCACTTGGCGGGATGCATCCAGCAACCGCAAGGCCTCAGCCTGTGCCTCATCTGGGAGCCTGATATCGTAGCTTAAGGGCTGGTGCGTCTGGCCTGCGCGCATGTTCTCTCCTTAGATAAACATCTGTTCTAGGTTGCCGATAGTATAGCATAGCTTACGCTTTCAGGCAACTGTTCCAGCCCTGCCATCTGCTTCGCCTGGACAATAAGTTCCTGCATCAGCGCTTTGCCGATGCCGTGCCCGCGCCTATTTGACGATGATAGTTCCCATCATAAAAGTATGGAACTGGCAATGGTATGCGAACGTACCTGCTTTGGTAAACGTGAAGCTGAAAGTTCCTCCCTGGGCGCCAATAGGAGTGTTTATGCCGGAATCGAAGCTCTTCCCATCATCGCTCGTCACAGTGTGAGGTGCGCCCGTCGTATTTGTCCAAATCACCGTCGTGCCAACGGAAATGGTCAGCGTGGCAGGACTGAAAGCAAAAGACCCGGAGCTATCGGTCATGATGGTGACCTTCTTTGTAGGGCCGGAGGTAGTTGTTGTCGGCGTAGACGCTGCCGTCGTGGGTGTCGTGTTGCCGTAGCCTTTCGCATTGACGGTAGTAGGCGTGCTGCCAACAGACGTGTTGGTGGTCGGCGTAGGTGCCGCCGTTGATCCGGTAGTAGTGGCATTACCACAGGCCGCGAGGAGGATAAGAGCGCCCAGCGTCAATAGACAAAACCAGTTTCGTGTATGAAGTATCGAGGTAAGTGTTTTTCTTTGCATCTTCTTTTCTCTTTCTCAAAGTGTGTTGCAGTGATAACATAGAGAGATCACTTGGTGGAGAATACGGCGCCGGGTTACAAGAGAGCCAAAAAGCTCTTGACTTTTGCAAGTGCTGCGAGTACACTCATATCCAGAGTCACTGTAGCTAAGTTTGAGTCAATGATGATGACACGCAGATTTAAAGGGGGTGAGTTCTATGAAAAATGTACTGGGAAGTACGGCACGTTGTGTGCGAAGCAATGGAACTCATCCATTAAGCAACCCTGGAGCGTAGGAGAAGATTTCCCTATGCCCGTAGGTGTTGCTGCTTGGATGCTAGTTCATCCAGGCATTTTCTTTTGCCTCTTTGCCTCCTCACAACGCACTGTGCTTCCTCGATATGAACATTTGCCAGCTTTGTTTACAAGGAAATCCTCATGAAGTATACGCCTGTTATATGCCCCGGGATGGAGCTTATAGATCCGAGGCATATTCGTATACACACTGCTAGAGAAAGGCACCAACCGATTTGTTAAGCCCTTTTGCCTTAGTCTGCCCGCAATCAAATGATCGCCACTCCACAGGAGAGGAGGTGAGAGCGTGAGAGGCAAGCTACGTGATAAACGTATTGATGCCAGGCGCGACAAACTAACACGTCAACTGATGGAGCGCCGCCGTGGCGCCAAGCGGGAAAGCCGTGCGGCCGTGACTCTTGCCTGGCAAAACCAGTTGCTGGATGAAGAGGCCTACGATGGCCTGTTAGATGGCGAGAAGCCGCTCGTCACAGAAGTCAAGAAATAAGGGGCGCACTCACGCGCCCCTCCGTCGATACGCCGACTACCGGAACCTGCTGCGGCTATCCCTGCGTCAGGGTATGTCCACCTCTGGGAATAAGCGGCGTGCGATGACCAGCCGTTGAATCTGGGCAGTCCCTTCAAAGATATCAAAGACTTTTGCATCGCGGAACCACTTGTGAATCAATAGCTTGCGCTCGGAGTTTTCACCAGGAGCAGTGATGCGTACAGCCGCCGCCGTCGCCTTCATGATCAATCCTCCGGCGTAAGCTTTGCACATCGAGGCTTCTTTTGAATTGGGCGTGCGGCGGTCAAGCATCCAGGCAGCCCGCCATACAAGGAAACGTGCCATCTCCAGCTCCTGGCGCATCTCCTCCAATTCGGCCTCGATCTCACGTCGCTTCTGCGTTGGATATCCCTTCGGCAGTTCCTCCTGTATCCATTCGCAGGTGGCCTCGTAGGCCGCGCGTGCGATCCCTACCGCCAGCGCTCCCACCATTGGGCGCGTGGCATCAAGCGTTCCCATTGCCGCCTTGAAGCCGGCTTTTTTACTCTGTTCGCGCCCACTTAGCAGGTTCTCCTTAGGAAGACGGCAGTTCTCGAAGATCAACTCGGCCGTCTGCGAGGCGCGCAGGCCCATCTTCTGCTCGATGCGGCCGACATTAAAGCCAGGTGTGCCCTTGGGGACGACGAATGGACGAATACCCTCTCTTCCCAGGCTCTTATCGATTGTAGCGAAGGTGACAACCAGGTCGGCGCGTGCTCCATTGGTAATGTAATGTTTGTGGCCGTTGATCACCCCCTCGTCGCCGCCCAGAACAGCCGTAGTGGACATGCCCGCTACATCCGAACCGATGCCGGGTTCCGTCAGCGCCAGCGCTCCCCAGTGCAGCTTCCCATCCATGTATGGCCCGAGAAACCTCATCTGCTGCTCAGGAGTGCCTTGCGAAAGAATTGGAGGAGCAGCCAGTC
>WNFA01002271.1_pt1 | contig 15817 bp, 9 predicted proteins | sample 5400481 | NCBI WGS metagenome assembly WNFA01 (sample SAMN13153340, study PRJNA577476) | soil metagenome | isolation source: 120 cm saprolite under Douglas fir tree site 2 hole 1 replicate 2 | place: USA:California | collected 2015-04-18
TGGAGTTCAACCGCTTCCACGACGACATCCTTATTGAGATTGTCGGGGAGCTTCGGAAGGAAGAAGCGCACATTCAGGTTGGCATTGCGTGGAAAAGATTCGAAGTTCCTGTGCACAGCTAGTAGGGTGAAGTCTTCCAGGGCATCTACGTGAACAGTCGTCCCCTCGCGACGGTTCGGAAATTCTTGCATCTGGGCCGGAGAGTAGGTCGCCGCAACCGTCGCCAGGAACGCTCCTACAGCGACAAGACGTCCGCAAATTACCGTGAGCTCCACCATCGCGACCCCATTCTGGGGAAGGAGACGCAAACGCATTATAGACCCATTTCGGTCAATAAATGTCAAACGCGTCGGCGCGCAAAAAATATGTAAGCCAAAAAAGCTCCATAACGTGCTGCAATCGCTCTCTGAGACCCCACGACTGGCAGCACGTTCCGATGGGTCGGTCCTGGAGCGATGTTCACGAGACATGCCATTTCGCCAATTGAAGTAGTCGGTTGCGCGACCTTTCCGCAAGAGCCTGTGTAATCTGATTCCAAGAATAGAGCGTATGCTGCAAGGAAAGGTGCGGTTCAATAGCTTGCTGGATCTGGTGAAGCGCGAAATTGAATTCACGCCACGGACCACATGGTCCGCCGCATCGAGAGTGGGTAGCCCGAGGGGGAAATATCGCGCCCGATGCGGATCAATTTTAGTGTCAGAAGCGTGACAAGCAATTTCCCATAAAGCCAAGCGCGGGAACTGCGGTCGTCATGTTTGGGCAGGTGCCCCAGTTGGGCGAGGCTCTTGAGTCGCTTAAACACCAGCTCAATCTCCAAGTGCTTCATCTGGCGTCGCTTAGGGAGCAGTGCACCGTTCTTTCTCTCGCTCAGCTGTACCGAAGTTGTACCGAGAGCCCTGCATCCACCGTCGGAAGAGATCAATGCAGATTGATCGTCTCGGCGAACCTAGATCTACGATTTGCTGATTTAAGAGTTATGTGTCCCGATGCGGCTGCATGATCGACAACTGCGGCCATCACAATAACTTAACGATCAGAAGACCCGCATGGACGGTTTCCGAAAGCGTTGGAAAAGTTGGCGGAATTGAACCGCATCTAACTGCGAAGGACACAAAAAGGACACATTCAGCTTGGCCCTCTTCTGGAGAGTGCTGTCGATTAACCATGCCAGCACGATTGAGATTCCCGTGAACGTTCCAGGGGAATTGTTAATCGCGGAGTCCATCGTTTGCGTCCGGAGGGAGTCGAAGTTTCATGGATCGCGCAGGGTGATTTCGGAGAACCACTGGCCTTTGGGTTATGAGTTGCGTTAGGAGTAGCAGTTCAATCACATAAAGCGGCACGGATGGTCGCTTGAAGTCACGGGAAAAGACACACAAAGCATGCAAATGGGAGCGGAATCGGTGCACGTAACTGAAATCTCATATGCTTTCCGGCACGCGAACCGTGATACGCAACGCATATGTGTTAACTCGTTTCTCGAAAATGTGAGAGGAATTAGTTTGGCAGTTGAACATTCGGAGCGTGCCGCGCGGACTGACTTCCCAGACGGAGAATTCGAGGTGTGCGCGTTCCCAGCCTACGCTGCGGGGCTGAGACAACCAGTAATCGCAGCGCCTAAGCGCTGCGTCACCTGAAATCCGGCGCGGGTTCTTCCGCGACCTGTAACGTAATTTTACCGACGCCATTCGTCGATCAGGTTGGCGACCAATCCCGTCCAACCTGTTTGGTGGCTGGCGCCCAGTCCCATGCCGGTGTCACCGTGGTAGTACTCGTTGAAGACCAGACAATCACGCCAATGCGGATCGTCCTGGAATTGACGGGATGCACCGAAGCAGGGTCGCTTGCCATCCTGATCGCGCTTGAAAATTGAGATCATGCGGTTGGCGGTTTCTTCCGCAACCATCGAGGGTGTCACTGGCTTCCCATCGCCTCCGGGTACCTGCACCGAGAATTGCGGCCCCAGCGCATCGCGGAATCGCAAGAAGGAATGGATCAGCAGGTACGAGGTCGGGAACCACACCGGACCACGCCAGTTGGAATTCCCTCCCTTGAGTTTGACTTCGGCTTCGCCTGCTTCGTAACCCAGCACGCGGTCTCCGAACTGAAAAGGATGATCCTGGTGATATTTCGATAGGCTGCGAATGCCATACGGCGAGAGAAACTCTTCGGGATCCGAGATACGCTGGAGCAGCCGCTTGAACTGGTTCGGGTCGGCGATCGAAAGCACATAACGTTTGCGTCCGTCATCCACCGCATAGCACGCATCCCCGACCAAGTCGGGCCGGTTCTGAATGAACCATTCGACGTCCCTCACAAAGCTGGGGTAAGCCTTCAATTCCTCGCGGTCCAGCACTTCAATTCCATAGAGCGGAATCAGGCCAACCAGCGACCGCAGCCGGAACTTGTGAAATTCGCCGTTCGGGTAGCGGAGTACGTCGTAAAAAAATCCTTCCTTCTCGTCCCACAACTGGTATTGGCGGCCACCCATCTTCTTCATAGCGGCGCCAATGTAGATGAAGTGCTCGAAGAACTTGGTGGCGACACCCTCATAAACGGGGTTCTGCTTCGCCAACTCCAGCGCGATGCGCATCAGGTAGAGACAGAAAAAGCCCATCCAACCGGTTGCGTCGGCTTGTTCCAGGATGGCGCCGCCGGGAAACCGTTCGCCGCGGTCCACCACCGCGATATTGTCCAAACCCAGAAATCCGCCTTCGAAGACGTTGTTGCCCTGGCTGTCTACGCGGTTCACCCACCAGGCAAAATTCATCAGCAGTTTATGCAGACACTTTTCCAGAAACTCGGTATCGCCTTTGCCGGTGCGCTGTTTCTCGGTCTGATACACGCGCCAGCAGGCCCAGGCGTGCATCGGAGGATTCAAATCGGAGAACTCCCACTCATAGGCGGGAATTTGCCCGTTCGGGTGTTGGAACTGCTCAAACAGGAGCACCCACAAATTCTCCTTAGCAAAATCCGGATCAACCAGCGCCAGGGTAATACACTGGAATGCCAAATCCCAGGCAGCGAACCAGGGGAATTCCCACTTGTCTGGCATGGAAAGAATGCGCATCGAGTTCACATGCCGCCAGTGCACATTGCGGATCCGCTTGCGAGATTCCGGCGGCGGCAACTTGGGATTGTCGCCCTCCAGCCATAGGTCTACGTCCCACAAATAAATCTGTTTGCCCCACAACATTCCGGCCAGAGCCTGCCGCTGAATGTCTTTCTCTTCCGCGGTGGCCTTGGGTGGATGCACGATGGCGTAGAACTCATCGGCTTCCTTTTTTCTTTGCGCGACGATCTTGTCCACGTCATCCAGAGGTCGATCCATCTTCTCCGGCGTCAATCGCAAGCGCAGGACTACAGACTCTCCCGCGGGGACAGAGTACTTGTAGTGAACGCACGATTTGGTCCCCTGCTGCACCGGATTTACGCAGGCTTCCCTGTTCACGACGTAGCGATGAAATGCGTCCTTCACGTATGGCTTGCGATTGCATGCGCTTTGGTAGAGGCGCACCGCATTGTTTTCATTGTCCGTGAACAACGCGTTCCCACTTGCTGGAGCATAGAGATAGCGGCAGCCCAGCGAATAGGAGAACTGGAGGTTGTGGAGCGCGGCCTTTTGGAAGTCATCCGCAACCAGCGTGATATGGTCGTTGCGAGCGCGCTCAAGGCTGATCAGGGGCTCGCTGCCCGGCGGATCGGTCCAAGCCCAGGTGTTGCGGAACCACAGGTGGGGCAGCAGATGAAGTTCGGCAGCCTCAGGGCCCCGGTTGAAGACCTCGATACGAACGCAGATGTCTTCAGTGTCCGACTTCGCGTACTCGACGAACACGTCGAAGTAGCGGTTATCGTCGAAGATCCCGGTATCCAGCAGTTCGTATTCGGGCGCTCCCGCGACCCCCTGGCGCCGACGGTTTTCCTCCAACAACTGCGCGTAGGGAAACTCCCGCTGCGGATATTTGTAGAGCATCCGCATGTAGCTATGGGTGGGTGTGTTATCGAGATAGAACCAGTATTCTTTGACGTCTTCACCATGATTGCCCTCGTTGCCGGAGAGCCCAAACATTCGTTCTTTGAGGATCGAGTCACGGCCATTCCAAAGCGCCAGCGCAAACACCAATAGCTGGTAGCGGTCGCAAATTCCGGCGATGCCATCTTCTCCCCAGCGATAGGCCTTGCTTCGCGCCATGTCGTGGGTCAGGAATTCCCATGCGTTTCCATCCGGACTGTAGTCTTCTCGCACACTCCCCCAGGAACGCTCGCTAACGTAGGGTCCCCACTTGCGCCAGGACGCGACAGTTTCGCTAGAAGGCTCGGCCTGACGCTGGTGTTCTGGACTTAGCAACGGACTGCCGGGGTTGACGCTCGGTTTATCGGCCGGCTTGTAAGACATGGGTTAACGACTTCCCTTTTCCGGGGACAGGAGCGCACTCACCTTCTGCATTTGCGCCGCAAACCGGGGTGCGTTGTAGGCAGATGGATCGTCCAGTTGCTGGAAGAGACCGCTGATCGCAACCTTAATTTCCGTTTCATCGAGGTTCTTCGCATTGCGCTTGTAGACGCCGAACAGGGAGTCCAGCGACATGGCAGCCTGCCCGGCGGCGCGCTGCCCTTGTTGGGAAATGGCACGGGAATCGCCGGCGATTTCCCGCATGACTTGCAAGGTAAACGCCTGATCGTAGCCGCGGCTGTTCAACGAGCCGGTGAGGGAATGAGCGAGTTCGGCGGCGCGATCAGCCGAGGCCGCAATTTGTTCACGGTCACCGTTGAGTTGCCCCATCAAACCGCTGAGCGTTGCCATCTCCGATTCGAGTTTGCCTGCGGTGGAGGAGTCGGTTTCAGCGGCGGCATAACGGAACACTACGAATCGCGCAGAATTCCAGGCGGGAACTCCCGGCGTGCGGGCATCGTAGCCGATCTCCTGACGCCAACTATCTTTGGCGGCAGTGAGGCTGTGGTGACAGGCGAAGCAGTCGAGTTCGGAATATTCCGGCCAAGTGGAACTGCGGGCGCGGCGAGCAAGACGCTGCAGACTGTCGCGCAACTGCATGCCCTGGCCTACCGCCCACTCCTTGGTTCCGAACCACGGAGCGTCGTCGGAATCCTTCCAGTGGCGGGGCATCACGGCGCTGAACAGATTGAGTTCGAAGGTCAGGTCCGGATGGCCGGCCGCAATCATCTGGTGATCGACGGATTGTTCCTCAGTTCCCACATGGCAATGAAGGCAGGTGTGGCTGCGTATCGCCAAGTCGCGCAGATCGCGCATGCCTAGCTGGGCTTTCTGGTCGGCGGTGCGCGTCTCCCAGTCTTTGACCGTGTGCGCTCCCAGCCAACCGGCTGCGGGGCCATGGCAATGCTCGCAGCTGACCCCGTCGCTGATGTCGAAGGACTGGGCGCGCATCTCGGGTGAAACTGAAAGTGCATGGCAGGCGAGGCATTTCTGGTTCTGGTTTGGCGGCGATTTCAAATTCAGAACTTTTCCCATGCGAACGGAAACATCGCTTGAGAGCACCTGGTAGGCCCGCGCGTGCTTGTCTTGCCCGGCCCAGATGCTGTACTCGTTCTGGGGAACACGGGTGATCCGTTTCGGCTGGATGCTGCCATGACAACTGCTTGAGGCGCATCCGCCTGGGCCGCTGTACTTGCCCACTACAGAATTCTGGGCGGCTGACGTTGTAATAATAAGGATTGCAAATGTCAGACACTCCGCCATTCGCAATGCCGTTCGTCCGTAGTTGACCGTGCGCATTTTGGGGTAATCGTCTTGCTTATACCCACTCTTTAGCACGAAATCAATGGACTGGATGGTACGTCCTGAAACCGATGGACAGCGGCCGGGCTGACGCTTCCTGCCCCAAGTTCGCCATTCCCCAAGGTGAACCTTTGACGTTAAGATTCCTGACAAACTTGTCACCATGCGGAAACAAGGGGACCGTGGCGCTTGATCGACGAACTTAGGTCCATTCAGCACGAGTTCGGCTATTTGCCGGCCGATCGATTGCAGGAGCTCGCCGCAAAGATTCAGGTGCCGCTTAGCCAGATCCACGCGGTAGCCAGTTTCTATCCCCACTTCCATCTCACACCGCCGGCCCAGGCTGAAGTGCGTGTCTGCGCCGACATGGCTTGCCATCTACGCGGTAGCACCGAACTGAAACGCGGATTGGATCAGGCTTTTCGGGGAGGCGGTCCAGAAAATGTCGCGGTACGGGACGTATCCTGTCTCGGCCGCTGCGACCATGCTCCCGCGCTCTCGATCAATGACCGGATCTACAGCGCACTCGATGAGCATCGCGCCGTTGCGCTTGTACGGGACGTGCTCTCCGGGCGACAACTTCCCGACGAAAAGCACGACCATCATCGGGCGCCGGTCGCTTCCGATCCGTACAGCGGCGACCCCAAATATTCTGCGGTCCGGCAATTTGTCGAGACTCCGGATTGGAATGGCGTGATCGCCACCCTGAAAGCCAGCGGCCTGCGCGGCATGGGCGGCGCCGGCTTCCCTACCGGCAGCAAGTGGGAGATTGTGCGCAACGCTCCGGGCAAGGAAAAGTACATCGTATGCAATGCCGATGAAAGCGAACCCGGCACCATCAAGGATCGCTTCATCATGGAAAACGTCCCGTACCTGGTGATCGAGGGCATGATCATGGCCGGACTCGTCACGGGCGCCCGTCGCGGAATTCTTTACATCCGGCACGAGTATGAACATCCCCGGGAAATCCTGCAGAAAGAGATTGATCGCTGCTATCGCGAAGGGCTTCTCGGTCCGCGAATTCTCGGGAGCAGCATGGCTTTCGACCTTGAAATTTTTGTAAGCCCGGGTGGTTACATCTGCGGCGAAGAGAGCGCGCTGCTTGAAGCCATCGAAGGCAAACGGGCCGAACCCCGCAACAAGCCGCCCTTCCCGGGGACGAATGGGCTCTGGAACCAGCCGACCGCCATCAATAACGTAGAGACATTTACCTTCGCTACCGTGATCCTTGCGCGTGGCGCCGAGTGGTTCAAGGCCCAGGGGACGAATGGCGCGTTCGGCATGAAGTTCGTGGGAATCAGTGGCGACGTGAATCGTCCCGGAATTTACGAAGTCCCGATGGGCACGAAATATTCTCAGCTCATCTATGAATACGCGGGCGGAATTCTCGAAGATCGCAAGTTGCTGGCGTATGCGCCTTCGGGGCCGTCCTCCGGATACCTCCCCGCCTCGATGGCTGACCTCGCGCTCGACTGGAACACGGTTGCAGCCGCAGGTTCGATGGTGGGCTCGGGAGCGATTGTGGTTTGCGCCGAGGGCCGGTGCATGCTCGACATGGCGCTCAACGCAGTCCGTTTCTACCGCAACGAATCCTGTGGCAAGTGCGTTCCCTGTCGGGTGGGATCACAGAAGCTCGTCGAGATGCTTACGGGATGGACCGAAGGCCACGGCTCGAATACCGATCTGCAATTGCTCGATGAACTCACCCATGCCTTGAAGTTGACCTCAATCTGCGGACTTGGCCAGGTAGTTCCCGCGCCGATTGCGTCGGTGCTGAAGCATTTTCGCGAGATCGTTGACGAACACCTCACCAATCGCCGCTGTCCGGCGGGTGTCTGCTTCCCACAAGGAGGGACGGCATGAGTTCCAAGGCCGCCGCCGAGATTCAACTCACCATTGACGGCGTGCCCGTGTCGGTTCCGGCGGGAACCACCATTTTCGATGCTGCCCGCCTCCATGGGATTCCAATCCCAACCCTCTGCCACCAGCAGAACGAAAATCCGGTGGGCGTATGCCGCGTCTGCGTAGTCGACGTCGGCCAACGTGTGTATGCCGCGTCCTGTATTCGTCAGGTTGAACCCGGCATGGCGGTGAAGACCTCGACCGATCAGGTGCGAGCTGCGCGTCACACCCTGGTCGAGTTGCTCATGTCGGACCATCCGACGCCTTGTGCTCGCCAGCAGCAATCGGGAGACTGCGAACTGGAGCACCTCGCCAGCGTCGCTGGCATCAAGGAGCCTCGTTTCCCTCATCGCACTAACCCCCGCGGCAAGGACGATTCCTCCGCCGTCATTGCGGTCGATCACGAAGCCTGCATTCTCTGTGACCGTTGCGTTCGCGGCTGCGACGACATACGGCACAACTGGGTGCTGGCGCGTCGTGGCAAGGGATATCAGGCCGGCATCGCCTTCGATAACAACTTGCCCATGAGCGAATCATCATGCGTCTCCTGCGGCGAGTGCATGGTCTCCTGCCCCACGGGCGCGCTCACCAATAAGCGAGTCGTCGGCACCCAACTCGGCCAGGGAGATGTGCTCGATCCCGCGGAGTTGCTGAACCTGCCGATTTTCCAAAACGTCTCCGGAACGTTTCTCGAACTGAACCAGAAGGCAGTCGTGAAGCGGCATTTCAAGGCGGGAGAAACGGTCTGCCGCGAAGGCGAGTTCGGCTCAACGGCTTTTTACATTCTTGAAGGCAAGGCGGAAGTTTTTCTTTCCAGCCCGATTGCACACGTCAAGACGGAAGGTAGCAGCAAGGGCTTCTTCAGCAAACTGCAGAGTCTGCTGGCGCCGCGCGAGGGAGACCGGCGCAGCGAAGAATCCGACCGGCCGTTTATTCCCATCGACGCCTCGGTGGACCTGCCGTACGACAATCCCATCGCCGAACTGAATCCCGGCGATATGTTTGGCGAAATGACGTGCATGAGTTATTACCCGCGGTCGGCGACTGTGCGAGCCAAAACCGACTGCGTGATGCTCGAAATGCTGCGCAACGTGCTCGACATTTTGCAGCGCAACAAAACCTTCCGCGCACAACTAGAGCGCAACTACCGCGCTCGCGCGCTCGATTCGCACCTGCGTAGCGTCCCCGTCTTTAAGTCCCTCACCCAGGATTTCATCGATCATCTGCGCGATCGCGTGGAGTTGCTGCGCTTCAATCCCGGTCAATTAATTTGCCGCCAGGGAGATCCTGCCGACAGCTTTTATCTCGTCCGAATCGGTTTTGTGAAGGTTTCAGAACTGCGCCCCGGCGGCGAACTGGTACTAGCCTATCTGGCCCGTGGCGGGTACTTTGGCGAAATCGCCCTCCTCAGCGGCATTCCACGGTCCGCGACCTGCACCGCTCTTGACCACGTGGAGGTCGTGCGCATTTCTGGTGAAGATTTCCAGCTCATGCTCGACCGCTTTCCGGAGGTTCGCCAGAAGCTGGAGGCGATCGCCCGCGAGCGGATTGAAGAAAATCTGCGGCACACCGTCCAGGCACAGAATGTGCCCGTGGATCAATTCTTAGCCCAGGGACTGATGGAGGCGCAAAGCCTTCTTGTGCTCGATCTGGAGAAATGCACACGCTGCGACCAATGCGTCCGCGCCTGTGCCGATGCCCACCAGGGCGTCAGCCGTCTGGTCCGCGAAGGTCTGCGCTTCGATAAATATCTCGTGGCCACCTCCTGCCGGCAGTGTCGCGACCCGCTCTGCATGGTCGGATGCCCGGTGGGCTCCATCCGGCGGCGCAATACACTGGAGGTAATCATCGAAGACTGGTGCATTGGCTGCGGTCTTTGCGCCACCAACTGTCCCTACGGAAATATCAATCTGCATCCCTTTCCGGCAGAACTCGATGACCCCGCGCACCCCGGGCACAAGATCGCTGGCGTGCGGGTCAAAGCGACATCCTGTGATTTATGCCACGACCACGCCGAACCGAGCTGTGTTTATGCCTGCCCACATGACGCAGCGCATCGCGTGAATCCACCGGAGTTTTTTGCCGGTCTCCTGGCGCAGCCTACGCCCGCCAAAGGCAGGAGCTGAGCCCAAGTGCTGATTGATCACACACACCGTAAATGGTTCTTCGTCAGCGTCGCAGGACTGGCTGTTGCCACCGCGGTATATATCCCCTATAGCTTGCACTCACCTCAAGGACCACGCGGAGGCAGTCCCCTGGGATTGACCTACGGAATCGCAGGCTTCCTCTTCATGCTCTTCGTGGGATTGCTGGGGGCGCGCAAGAAGGTTCCGGTGTGGCGTGTGGGACGCGCGCAGTCCTGGATGCGCGGACATCTTTGGCTTGGCTTCCTCAGTTTCCCGTTGATTCTCTTTCATGGCGGTTTTCATTTCGGCGGACCACTCACTCGGATGCTGATGTGGTTGTTCATCTTCGTTTGGGTAAGCGGCATACTAGGCGCGGCATTGCAGCATTTCATGCCGCGCTTCCAAACCGCGCAACTTCCGATGGAAACGATCTACGAGCAGATCGATCGCGTGCGCGGGCAACTAGCGGAGGAGGCCGGCCAACTTGTTGAGGAGACCTGTTCCACATTGGAAGGCGAAGTTTCGCGCGCCAGTGATCGGCAGCGAGCGATGTCGGCCAGTGCCGGCACACAGGGAGGACTTACGGTGGCGTCCGGATTGCAAGCCAACCGGCAAGTGAGCACGCAGTTGCGCCAGTTTCTGGACGACGAAATGCTGCCTTACCTGGAAAGGCCTGGAGCTCATGCCATGAGCTTGAGCAATGAGGCACAGGCGCAGGCCATGTTCCAGCGCTTTCGTGTGCTGCTTCCTTCCGAACTCCATTCGAATTTAGATGACTTGGAAAACATTTGCGAAGAGAAGCGGCAACTGGACAGACAGAACCAACTGCACAAAATTCTGCACGGCTGGCTGCTGGTGCACATCCCGCTCTCCTACGCACTATTGCTATTGGGAGCTGTGCACGCGGTGGTGGCTTCGAAATTCTGAGATGCAGCGATGCTAAGAAGGACACGGACAACCAAGAAGCTCGCCAAGCGCATTGACTTGCAGTACTTCGCGCACCCGCATCCCTTTCGGAGTTGGCGTTTTTGGCTGTCCTTGGCGGTCCCTTTGCTCGCCACGGCTTGGTTTGTCGCACAGCGCGTTCATGGCGGGCAGAAAGTGTATTCCAGTGGGCAACTTTCGCGTGCTCACGCCGTGTTCACGCAGCAGTGCACGCTCTGCCACATCGCCGAAGCTGGCTCTTTCACAGCGCAAGTGACTGACAAGGCCTGCCTCGCGTGCCACGATGCTCCCCTGCACCACGCCAATCAGGCATTCACGCCCGAGTGCGCCACGTGCCATGTTGAGCACAAGGGTGCAATGCTTCTGCAGGCCACGGCGGATGCGGCGTGTACCCAATGCCACGCCCAGCTTCGCACGCGCGACGGCCAACCGCACTTTGCCTCTTCTATCAGTGGTTTCGACAAGAAGCATCCGGAGTTTTCGCCGCTGCGTTCCGGCATGGTCGACCCGGGAGGAGTACGGCTGAACCATTACCTCCATTTGCAGCCGAACCTGATGGGGCCCAACAACACGCGGGTGCAAATGACGTGCGATGACTGCCACCGCGCGGCAGATGGAGGGGTTTGGCCGTACGAGGCGGAGATGCATCCGGTCGCGCTCAACGACCTGAACCCTAGTCGCCCCCACGGCAAGGCCTATATCCCGGTGCCAGAGTTCGCGAAGCACTGCGCCGCCTGCCACACTTTGCAGTTCGACAAGCGCTTCGGTAATGAGCAGGTCCCGCATGACAAGCCTGAGACTGTGCACGCGTTTCTGTTGAAGAGATTCGGCGAATACATCGCGGCTCATCCAGATGGGGTTCATGAGGTCAATCCATCGGACCGCCTGCTTCCGGAGCGGGTTCGCGTACTGCGCGTTGCGCGCAATGCTGCCGAGTGGGTTCAGTTCCGCGTTGCTGATGCCGAATGGCTGCTCTATGCCAAGACTTGCAAGCAGTGCCACATGCTCACGCCCACCAACAGTCCGCTGCCCGAAGTTGCCAAGTCGAACCTCACCGCGCGCTGGATGTCACACGCCGATTTCGATCATCACGCGCATCGCATGATGTCCTGCACCACGTGCCACAGTCGCACTCCCGACAGCCGTGAAACGACCGATGTGCTATTGCCTGGAATTCGAACGTGCCAGCAGTGTCATCGCCCCCAGGGACCCTTGAAAGAGGCTGCCGAAGGTCGCTGCTTCGAGTGTCACCAGTATCACGATTGGACGAAGGCCAAGCCAACCAAGGGTGGATTCACGATTCAGCAACTCCGCGGGGATGCTAAGACTCCTGTTCCGTCAGGGTAAGTCGCAACTCGGTGCCGCCCCTGACGGGACTCTTTGGTTCCACTCTACGTTCCCGTGCCGCCGCTTCGCGGCCGTAGTAATTTGCTTGTTCCACTTCTTTGCAAACCTCGGGGTTACGACCCAAACTCGAGTCGCCCTCGGGACACCCAGCGAGATGCCATCGCTACCGTCGGTCGACGGCCGGGGGTTCATCGGTCACGGTGAACACCTCTCCGTCATGCGAATACATCCGTTCCATCTCCTGACCGTTGAAGGGGCGTGCGCCTCGGCGTCCGAATACCGCAAGCTGATTCCCGCTCTCGTCGACCGCGCGGTCCCGGTCGATTCCCTTAGAGACAGCCAGCGCGGGACCATGCGTTTGATAAGTCGCAATCAGCTTCGGCGTGGGCCGAGGGCTGAAGCCGCCGAACGCCGGGTTGTCGGGCGGAGAGAATAGCTGCACAACTCGCAAACCATTTCGTCCGTCCGCAACATAGGCGAATAGGCTCGAACTCACCATGCCCAGCTTCACGTCATTGGCGTCGCTGATCTCACCACCGGCGTTGAACATCTGATCGAGTCTGGGTTGCTCGGGATGCTCGACGTCCACGATTGCCACTCCCTGTTTCCCGCTCGCGACATACGCGTAAGTGCGGGCAACGTACAGATTGCGCGCGTCCTCCAGCGCGACCACCGCACCCGGCACCGGTTTCGGTTGGGCGAGGTGGGTGACATCCAGAACTTTCAGGCCTTCGCGATCCACAACAAACGCATACCGGAACTGTACGGCAACTCCTCGTGGGTCGTTCAAAACCGGCGATCCTATTTCAGCAGTGACTTTCGGCTGCAACGGATTGCCGAGATCCACCACGACCAGCCCGCGCTCACAAAGAATGTAGGCGTAGGTTCCGGCGATGGTAATGCGGCGCGCGCCGTTCAATATCCCGCCAGGATTAAACGCCAATGCCCGCTTTAGAAAGTTATTCGCCGGATTGCCGTCAAGCAGCGTGCCCACGCCGGGGCTCTTGCTCCTGAGATCGGGATTGCCGACGATCACCAGCCCTTCGTATTTGTCGGCGACATAGAGAAATCCGTACATGAGATGGATGGATTGTTCCTCGTTCTCTTTGCGATGCGAGCGCAACGGGTCCACGCCCAGGGTGGTCGGGGTCGCTACCGCCATCGCGTACTTAGTGGGCAGGTAAAACCGCTGTCCCAGCGGCGAGACCGGCGATGTGACCATGCGCTCCGAGATATCTTTGTTATCGATGTTGGCGATGTCGTAGATGCGCAGGCCGCGCTTTCCCATCGCGGCGTAGAGATATTCACCGCGCGCCTGCAGGTCGAGCACCTCTGCGCCGGCATGATGGTGCGCCTCTTTTAACATGCGATGATTTTCGAAGTGTTTCTTGTAGTTGTCGGGGTACGCGATCTTCTGGAAGTCGCTGCCGATCACTGCGGGTGGCTCGTCATGCTCAGTCACGGCGACGGCCTCATAACCCTGGTTGCCGCTGGCTACGAAAACGTATCGCCCCATAAAGTTCATGAAGTTCGTTCCCTGAAGAAGGAGTTGCGCCATCCAGGCATTGTTGTCATTGGCACGCGAGACATGGCAGTCGGTGCAGCCCTTGGTTTCCTTCCCACGCACAGTATGCGGGACGAACGTGCTGAAGGCCTGTCCGCTGAGGCCTTCCGCGGAAATGGTTTGCTGCTGGTAGTAGAGCCAGTCGCGGTCATTATTCTGTGAACTGACCAACACTGCACAAGCCGATCGCACGGGCGCAACGCGATTTCCGGTCACGGTGCCGTCAATCCCCAGCGTGTAGATGTCATCCCGTAGGACTTGAAAGTTGTAGGACGTCCAGTTGCGCGTCGTCAGACCTTCGTTGTGCAGCATGGGCGTGCGCTGGTTGGCGCTCATCGAAAGATGGCAGCCATAGCAGGTGGGAGCCCACGACGAATGGCAGGTGTAGCAAGTCATCCGGCTGTTCTGGTGCGCCAGCTTGGTTTCATCTTGGGCTGCATCGCCCCATGTTTGGCCGTCCTGTTGGATGGTCTTTGCCAGCCGCGACTTCTCGCTGTAGTGCGGATTGCCGGGAGTGATGGTGTCGCGCACCTGCACTACTTCCCATTCTTTGCCCTTATCGAGCATGGAGCGCTGATACAACCGGTCGTCTTTCCAGTAGAAGCGGCGCTCCTGCCACGGCGTGCGCAGTCCAGCGAGATTGGTACCAGTGGCGGGTGCAGCCGGACCAGAAGTCACCAAAGAGGTCCGCTGCTGAATGGTGCCGTGGCAATCCACACAGTCGATCTCGATGGCGTTGCGCGTCTCGCCATAGAGTTTGCCGTTGCCGTGGCTGTCCTGCTCGAAGTGGCAGTCAATGCAATGCATGCCCTTTTCTAGATGGATATCTTTGAGGTGGACTGCCTTCTGGAGTTTCTCGGGATCGTCGAACGAAACAACTTTGTCATTCGGATCGAGCAGGTTGCCTTTGCGATCGTGCTTGAATACGGCACGGAAAATCCAGCCGTGACTATGGAAATCGGCAAACTGCGTGTGCTGAAGTTGCTGGTTGAATTCAGGTGTGCCGGTCTTTTCCAGAAAGGCAGTATCGGACCAGAGCCCGCGAACGGCTGAGCCTTCAGGATTCCGCGTCTGGACGCGGCTTTGCTCCTCGGCGTTTGGATGGCGTTGCTCAGCGGGCCACATGTGCTCGCCATCCATTTCGTTGTCCCACCAGGTATAGCCGAAGTAGGTGGAGACCATGTTCGTTCCCGGATGAATATGGCAGACAATGCACTGGCTCGAAGGAATGGAACGCGTGAACTGATGACGAATGGGATGGCCGGATTCATTGCGCGGAATGGTGGGATCGGCGGTCGCGGTCTGGCCCAGATTGCCGTGGATAGCGTATGTGCTGGAATGTTCAGGCGAACGGTCATTGGCATAGACAACATGGCAGGCACTGCATCCGCTGGCCCGGTAATCGCCGGGTTGATCGTTGGTGCCCGGGAACGAAAGCAGCGGGTCAAGCAAACGAGTCTTCTGCAGTCCCAGAAAAACGGGGTCGGTGCGAAGTTCGGTGCCGAGACCGCGCGCGCTCAGCTTGAGCTCAGGCTTTCCGGGATCTTCTTCGAGGCTGGGATTGCCGATTTCGGGTTTGGCTTTGCCTCCGCGTTCAAACACTCGCAGCACATTGCCGGGCTGAGAAATTTCCCAACGCGGCAGCGGATCGAGATACGGGAGAATTCCCTTCTTGCTGATTTCCTCCGGCGTGGGTGGCGGAAAAGTTGTGAGGCGCCGCGGACTGCCGTCGGGCCCGTAGCTCTCGCCGAACTGCGGGGCCTTTAAGGGAAATGCGCCGTTGTTGTAGAGCGCAGCTCCCCACAGCATGGCGCCGTGGGTCATCATGCTGGTCTGAACTTTACGCACTTCTGCGGTATGACATCCGGAAGTTCCACAGGTTTTTTCCGCGACTCGCAAGTCTCCAGGATTTACGAAGCGGACGTAGTCCCAGTCTTCCCTCAACCAACTGGTGTTGACCCGCTCTGGATTGGCGGACGAATGCGCTTCCTTCGGATTGTTGGGCTGCGGATGGGCACGCGTCTTCGCCTCTGCATACGCGGCAGAATTCTGCGTACTACCCGGGGCGATGCGCTCCTCGTTATTCCCTCCGTGACAATCGGTGCAACCCAGGCGAACCGTGCCGGTGACATGCATGGTGGGAGTGTCGGTCGAGGTATGACAAGTCAGGCAACCGGC
>WNFA01007940.1_pt1 | contig 15806 bp, 17 predicted proteins | sample 5400481 | NCBI WGS metagenome assembly WNFA01 (sample SAMN13153340, study PRJNA577476) | soil metagenome | isolation source: 120 cm saprolite under Douglas fir tree site 2 hole 1 replicate 2 | place: USA:California | collected 2015-04-18
CAGCCTCGATGAAACGCAGCCGCCCGCGTTTCACTACGAGCTCGGCAATCGACTCGCGCCGCTGCGCGATCAAGGCGTGCTCCTCATGGGCAGCGGCAACCTGGTGCACAACCTGCACGCCTATGCCTGGGGCCGCCATCCGGTCGATCCGTTCGACTGGGCGGTTCGCTTCGAGACCGCCGCCCGAAGGCTGATGGTCTCTGGCGAACATGGACCGCTGGTGGACTACGAATCGCTCGGGCGCGATGCAGTTCTCTCCGTGCCAACCCCCGATCATTACCTTCCGCTCCTCTACGTCCTCGGGTCGCAGCGAAAGGGCGAGAAGGTGACGTTCCCGGTCGAGGGCGTGGACGGAGGCTCTATCTCGATGCTTGGCGTTCAAGCGGGCTGATACCCTACCCGGCGAGCCGCTGTTGGCTTTTCGAATGGTTGAATTGACATTGGCAAAATTCCTCTCCAGGAAGACGGTGCTGCAATGGAAATGCAACAGGGTCAACCTTTTGCGAACGGAACTCCTGCCCCGAAATTCCGGCTGAAGGCGACACCCGATCAGAGTCTTTCCCTTGACGAGTGTGTCGGCTCACCACTCGTCCTCATCTTCTACCCTGCGGATTGGAGCCCGGTGTGCTCCGATGAGCTCGCCGTCTTCAACGAGCTGCTGCCGGAGCTCAAGCAACACGGCGCCCAGGTGTGCGGCATTTCCGTGGACTCGGTGTGGTGCCATCTCGCTTTCGCGAAAGATCGGCGCTTGCGCTTTCCGCTCCTCGCGGACTTCCATCCCAAAGGGGAAGTGTCGCGCCGCTACAACGCCTACCGCGAAGACGACGGGTATTCCGAGCGAGCGCTTTACGTGATCGACGGAGAGGGCAAGATCTTTTGGGGCCACGTCTCACCGCTGGCGCTGAATCCGGGAGCAGACGGGGTCCTTGACGCTCTCGAGCGACTCTCCGCCGGCCGCCAGGAACAGCAGCAATCGCAGTCGCAGGAGGCGCGGCCATGAGCAAACTTCGAACTCCCGTAAACTCTCAGGATCACCTCCTCGGTTCTCCCGATGCGCCGATCATGCTGGTCGAATTCGGCGACTACCAGTGTCCGTTCTGCGGCGCGGCGCACCACGAGGTCAAGCGCCTGCTCAAGGTTCTAGGAGAGAAGTTGGGCTATGTTTTTCGCCACTTTCCGCTCAGCCAGGTCCACCCGTACGCCCTACAGGCAGCGGAGGCAGCGGAGGCCGCTGGAGCCCAGGGTCAATTCTGGAAAATGCACAACACGGTCTTCGAGAACCAGGGTGCGCTCGACCTGCCCGCGCTGCTTTCGTATGCCGAGGCGCTGGATCTCGACGTTGACCAATTCACTCGGGATCTTCAAGAACACCGTTTTCTGGATCGCGTCCGCCGCGACTTCATGGACGCCGTGCGTTCCGGCGTCAACGGCACCCCCACCTTCTTCATCAACGGGGTTCGACACAACGGCGCCTACACGTTCGACGCGCTTCTCGCTGCGATCGAGGGCGGCGCGCCTGCATCCTATTGAGGTAACCCCGCGGATTGGCAACCCTCCGCTGCGATCGCTACCTTCAAACGGTGGCCGAGCTTCCAAAACCGTAATAATTTTACAAAACCTGACTTCCAGGTGTGTTCACCGGCGATCCGCTCGCCGCTGCCCGGAAGGACTCCGTCAGCATTTCAGACCGTTGGCCGTTCTTTGGCGCGTAGTGCCCGCATCCATGCGAGAACGGGCCAATGATCAGCCACTATCTGCCGCGCGTCTGGACGATCCTGGTTCCGGCGATCCACCTGCTCGGCGCGATGACGGCCATTCACGCGGTGATGAAGACGCGGACCAGCCAGGGCGCGATCGCCTGGGCTCTGGCGCTGATCATCCTGCCCTACGTCACGCTTCCGCTCTACTGGGTTTTTGGCCGCGATCGTTTCCTTGGCTACATCGAGGCGCGGCGGGAGGAGGGCCAGCACATCGAGCATCTGCGAGCTGCTTTGGCCCAGGCTGCGAAGGGGTGCGACTCGCTGCCAAGCTCGGCGCCCCCGGCCTACGGCGTTTTCAACCGCCTGGCCGAGATGCCGTTCATGACCGGGCACAAGGGGCGCTTATTGATCGACGGCAAAGCCACCTTCGACGCGATCTTCGCCGGCATCGAAGCGGCGACCCGGTACGTTCTGGTGCAGTTCTTCATTGTCCACGACGACGAGATCGGGCGCGAGCTCAAGCAGAAACTTATCAGCAAGGCGCGCCAGGGAGTCAAAATCTACTTCCTCTACGACGAGATCGGCTCCCGTGGATTGTCGAGACGCTACCTCCGCGACCTTCGCCGGGAGGGAATCGCCGCGCGGCCGTTCCGCACCAGTCGAGGTCTGAGCTTCCGGTTTCAGATCAACTTCCGGAATCATCGCAAGATCGTCGTCGTCGATGGGCAGCACGCATTTGTCGGCGGCCTCAATGTCGGTGACGAGTACCTCGGTCGCAGCCGGCGGTTCGGCCCCTGGCGGGATACCTTCGCCTCTGTCACCGGGCCGGCGGCGAAGGCAGTCCAGATCTCGTTTGTCGACGACTGGCACTGGTCGACCGGGATGGTTCCCGAGCTCGACTGGTCGATCGAGCCTGCCGCAGCGGATGGGAAGGCGGTTCTGGTGCTGCCGACCGGTCCCGCCGACGAGGTCGATAGCTGCACCCTCTTCTTCACCCACGCCATTCAGATGGCGAAGCGGCGAATCTGGATCACCAGCCCATACTTCGTTCCCAGTCCAGAGATCCTGGTCGCTTTGCACCTCGCGGTGTTGAGAGGCGTGGACGTGCGGATCATCCTCCCGTCCAAACCAGACCATTTGATTGTCTGGCTTGCCGCGTTCTCGTACCTCAAGGATACGCTGCCGTATGGGGTGAAGATGTACCGCTACCAGGAAGGTTTTCTCCACGAGAAGGTATTGCTCGTCGATGACGACCTGGCGGCAGTCGGCACCGCCAATCTGGATACGCGCTCCTTGCGGCTCCAGTTCGAAATCACGCTTCTTTTCGCGGATGCCCCCTTCGCCGCGGAAGTGGAAAAGATGCTCGAGGCCGACCTTGCGCGGTCCCGGCCCCTGCTGATGAGCGAGATCACCGACCGGTCATTCGCTTTCAGGGTGGTGGTACAGATCGCCCGACTCTTCGCGCCGGTGCTTTGACCTGTCACCCCAGCCACTGAGGATTCTGGTAGGTCCCATCGAAGTGGTGGCTGGTTTTGTAGAGCTCGTACTTCCCCTGCTGCGCTGCCGGGCCGGTCTTCGCGAGAATGGCCTTGATTTCGCTCGGCTCCAGTGGGCGGAAGGTCCGTGCCGCGATGAGCGCCTGCTCCAATATCTTCATCGAATCACATCCCGTGATCACCACGCTGGTCGGCAAGCTCATCGAGTAGTGCAGACACTGGATCGGAGTCGCCGTCTTGGTTTCGAGGATGAAGTGGTCCCCCATCGGCTTCATCCCGAGCACGCCGATGTTGTTCTTCACCAGCACGGGCAGGACCTTCTCCTCGAAGCTGTCGTAGTGAGCGTCCATCACGTTCAACGGCATCTGAACCGTCTCGAAGCGGAACTGATTTTTCGCGGCGGTTTCGAGCATGTTCAGATGCATCGCGGGGCTTTTGTGCCCGGTGAAGCCGATGTAGCGGATCTTTCCCGCTTGCTTGGCCTCGAGCGCCGCTTCCATCGCGCCTCCGGCGGCGAATATCCGATCCGGATCGTTTGTCCGGATGATTTCGTGAAACTGCAGCAGATCGATGCGATCGGTCTTGAGCCGGCGAAGCGAGTCTTCTATTTGCTGCGCCGCCGTTTTCTTGTTGCGACCATCGATCTTCGTCATCAGGAAGGCTCGCTGGCGATAGCTATTCTGAAGGCCCTTGCCCATGCGGATTTCGCTCTGCCCGCCGTTGTAGTCCCAGCAGTTGTCGAGAAAGTCGATCCCGTTGTCGATCGCCGTGCGGATGATGCGAATGCTCTCGGCCTCCGGAAGCTCCTTTTTGCCCAGATGATATCCGCCCAGGCCAATCGCAGAGACCTTCTCCCCGGTGCTGCCGAGCGTCCGGCGTGGGACTTCTCCCTTGGCTTCCGCGGCATCCACGTAGCGGGGCAGGCCGGTCAGGATCGCCGCGCCGGCGGCGGCCCCCAGGAGCTGGCGCCGGGTCACTTCCGAACGGTGCGGGCCCGACATGTCTTGGTACTGGTCGTGCTCACCCTCTGTCAAACGCGGCACATCCCGACTGCTCGTCCCATCTGTCTTGGCCATCGCACCCTTCCTTCTCGAGTCGCGGTCGGATCGGGGAGCGATCTTCAACCGCGAGATCGTCTCAGTAAGCTGGATCCAAGGCGCGGATGGGTCAAGGTCGCGCGAGAGTCAAACTCGTTACGAACAAGCTCCGCGGCAGGTGCTCAAAATCTATCGCTTCGGTACATCTCGGTGCCGAACCGCTGCCGGTTGTTTGCCGAACACCGGAGGGGATTGGGGCTCCGCGGCGCCGTCCTTGCGAGGATCGGATGCTCCGAAGTTCACCCCCTGCCCATTTCGCAGCACCGCCTGGCCACCCCCGACCATGGGCGAGAACGGCGAATCAAGAATCTTGAGCTCGTGGCCCAAACGGGTCAGCTCGGCGCGCGTGCTTTCCGGGATGCGCGGCTCGATTTCCACATCCAGACCCTCGAAGGTCCCCTTGGTGAACCGCGGCGCTTCCAGGGCCGCCTGGATGTTCATTCCGAAGTCGACGACGTTGGAAACGAATTGGGCATGCGCTTGCGCCTGGTTCCACCCGCCCATGATGCCGAAGCCGATGCGCACGTCCCCCTTCTGCAGAAACGCCGGGATGATCGTGTGCAGCGGGCGCTTGCGCGGCGCGAGGGCATTCGGATGCTTCGGATCGAGGGTGAACAAGGCGCCGCGATTCTGGAGCCCAAAGCCGGTTCCGGGTGCCACCAGGCCGGAGCCAAAGCCGCTGTAGTTGCTCTGGATCAGCGAGACGATGTTCCCTTCGCGGTCAATGGCGGACATGTAGATCGTGTCTCCGGCGTGCTTCGCCTTGAGGTCGTCGGCGGCGCTCGGCGCCACCGATGCCTGGGCCCGTTGAAGGTCGATCTGCTTCGCCCGCCGCTCGGCCTGTGATTTCGAGAGCATTGCCTCGACCGGAACTTCCGAGAACCGGGGATCGGCCACGTACTGGAGCAGGTCCGCGTAGGCGAGCTTCTTGGCCTCGATCATCACGTGCAACGCCCGCGTGCTGTTCTGCCCGTATTCAGCCAGCGGGAACCGCTCCATCAGATTGAGCATCATCAGCGCGGCAATCCCCTGCCCGTTCGGCGGCAGCTCGGTGACGGTCCAACCGCGGTAGTTGGTGGTGATCGGCTGGACCCACTCGGCCTCGAACTGCGACAGGTCCGCGGCTTCCATCGCGCCGCCCGCCTCGTGCGAGAGCTGGACGATCGCCTCCGCGATGGGCCCTTTGTAGAAGCCATCCCGGCCGCGCTCCGCGACGCGCCGGAGGGAACGACCGACATCCGGGTTGCGAAAGATGTCACCGACGTTGGGGCCGTGGCCTCCGGGCAAGAAGGTTTGCTTGAACGCCGTGTTCAGGGAGGTCAGCTTCTCGGCGTTTTTCCAACCGGCGGAGATCAGCTCGGTGACGGGGAATCCCTCCTCGGCGTAATAGATGGCGGGCTTGAGCAGGGTCTCGAATCCGAGTGTCCCGAATTTCGCGTGCAACGCATCCCACCCGGCCACGCAGCCGGGAACGGTGACGCTCAGGATCCCGTCGTGCGGCATCGTTTGATGCCCTTGGCCGCGCACAAATTCCACCGTCATTTTCTTCGGCGCCCACCCGCTCGCGTTGAGCCCGTAGAGCTTGCCCGTCTTCGCCTCGTAGACGATGGCGAACAGGTCGCCGCCAATGCCATTGCTCGTAGGTTCAACGACGCCGAGCACCGCGTTGGCGGCAATAGCGGCATCCACCGCATTTCCGCCGAGCTCGAGGACCTGCGCCCCCGCCCGCGACGCAAGGGTCTGGCTGGTGGCAACGATGCCGAAGCGGGTGATCGTCATTGACCGCGCCTGCGTTCGCTTCGTCCCGGCGGCTCCCCCCGACTGAGCCCATGCCGCCGCGGAGAAGACCGCCGCGCCGGCGATGATCCAGGCGGTGCATCGCAGGGACTGCATCGCGTGACTCCAAAAAGTCGTATCCATGATCTGCCTCGCTTTGGCTCGTTCAAGACCCGCGAGCCCTATATCACGCCCCGGGGGAGCGGAAGGCCGCCGTCGACGACCGTTGATGGAGCGCCGTGGACAGTGCCGATAACTATTTGTTAAGCACAACTGCGCTCGGATCTTGAGCACCGAGGGGATGAGACATGAACAATTCAGTGAGTGATTTCCTGGCCATTCGTCTGCTCGCAGGATCGATTCTATTTGCGCTGCCTGGATCCGCGAGGGCAACCTACTCCATCGTGGCTTCCGACCAGATGACGCAGCAGGTCGGAGGCGCGGGGACATCCTGCGTGGGATCGCTGTCCGTGCGGATCATCTACGGCGTGGCGATAGGTCACGGAGCGGTTCACGCCCAGGCGCAAATAAACACCCTGGGACGCGACCGCGCCGTTGTGCTCTTGCGCGACGACGTCGACCCCAGCGATATCATCGCGGAGATCACCTCTTCGAGCTTCGATCCGGCGGCCTCCGTTCGTCAGTATGGAATCGTCGATCTCTTTGGCCGCGCAGCGGGCTTCACTGGACAGAATGACCTGCCTTACGCGGAGGATCGGCAGGGTTTTGTCGACCTGTATACCTACTCGGTGCAGGGAAACATCCTGACCAGCGTTCGCGTGATCGACCAGGCCGAAGCCGCGTTCGTATCGAAATTCGGCTGCGACCTGGCCGACAGGCTGATGCTTGCGTTGGAAGCCGGCGCCGAGGGCGGGGAGGGCGACAGCCGTTGCACCCCTCGAGGAATCCCATCCGATTCCGCCTTCATCGAGGTCGACCCGACACCGCGGAAGGAAGCTACCTTCGCATCGAGGTGACCAATACCTCACCCGAAAATCCGCTCGTGCCGCTGCGCGAGCGCTTCGACGCCTGGCGCGTGGAAAATCCCTGTCCGAAATAACTAAAGGGAATCCGCTGTCGCGCTGCCGGTCACGCTCAGGCCTCCAGGCGCCTATTGCTTGCGGAGACGCACTAAGGCGGCTCCGGGAGATGAAGAAATGAAAACCTGGAAACGAAGGATCCTCGCCGTGGCAGTATTGCTCACCCCGGCGGTTGCACTGGCGGCGAATGCCGCAGCGAATGGTTGCCATTGCCCCTGGTGTCCCTGATCGCTTGACCTGCTAGGGAAGGCCAGGTGGACAGCGCGGCACGGGCAGAGCTGCAGAGGCAGATGGCGAGGCTCGCGGATGGGGATCGATCCGCCTTCCCCGCCGTGTACCAGGCGCTCTGGCCCGTGCTGCGCAGCTTCATCGCTCGACAATTGCCCCCATCCGAGTCGGAAGATGTCGCCCAGGAGGCCTTGCTCAAGGTCTTCGCCAGGGCATCCGCTTTCGACCCCGACCGGGATGCGATGGCCTGGGTCCTGGCAATCGCATCATTCGATGTCCGGACCGCGCGCAAGCGCTCGATGCGCCGAAGAGAGCACCTTTTCGCTGAATCACCCGCGATGGGCAGCGAATTCGCCGAGGAAGAAATGATCTCCCGCGACCTGAAAGCGGCTGCCCTCGACGTCCTTGGCACGCTCCGACCATCAGACATCGAAACACTGCGTTGCATTGCCAGCGGGAAACGGCCGCCGATTCCGGGGGCCACTTTCCGCAAGCGGGTGCAGCGCGCTTTGAAGAGGCTCAAGCTCGCTTGGAGGGCCAGACATGGCGCTGACTGAAGACTCGCTCCAGGCGCAGGCCGCGAGGATGTACGAAGTGGGTAGACTGCGGCACGCACTTTTGGAGAGCTGGCCGGTTGTCCCGATCATCGCGATCGGCGTTCTTCAACGCTCAAGCGGCGTTTTCGTTCTTGTGGGAGGAGCTATCCTCTTAACCTTGACCACCGCCTTTTCTTGGCGCGGACTCATTTGGCGGCGGGCGATCTGGCCGGGATTTTTGGCGGGCGCCCCTCCTCTTCTCATTCCGCGACTGGCACCGGCGAATTCGGTTTGCTGGATTGGCGAAAGCTGCTGGGCCTGGTGCGTTTTGCTCTGCCCTTTGAGTGGCCTGATCGCCGGGCTGACGCTCGGAATGTTCTCCTCGCGGTATCAGGGGCGCGGGTTGCAATTCCTCATCGGAGCCGCGTCGATCGCCGCAGCGACCGGAGCCTTTGGGTGCAGCGTGGCGGGTGCATGGGGAATCATGGGAATGTTGGCCGGCGGTTTGCTCGGATGGCTGCCGATCCAGATCCGTGATCAGGTTCACTAGCTTGGCAAGCAAGCGGATCGATCGGCCTGCTCGCCGACGACGGCCATCGGGCGATGGAAAACGCCGAGATTTTCCCTCGGGAGGTAGGGTCGGACCCGGTCAGGCCGGCGTTGCCGACACCACGGTCTTCTGCGGCGAAGGCTTGGCACCCGACTCCATCCGGCACGCGCCCTGGAAGAGTGAGCCCTTCTCGATCGCGAGCGACCCGGTTTCCACATCTCCGCGAAGCTTGCCACCTTGGCGGATTTCCACCGCGGTCTTCGCCTGGATGTTCCCATTTACTTCGCCGTGGATGATGATCGTGCCGCAGGTGATTTGGGCGTCGATGCGCGCCGCCTCGCCGACGACCAGGACGTCGTTGGTGATGATGAAGCCGATGAACGTCGCATCGATGCGAACTGTACCCTCGAAAGTGAGCTTTCCCTCAAATCGTGCTCCGCGACCGAGCAACAGGTCGCTGGGTGCGCTGGGGGCATTCGGAAACTCGTCTCGCTTCAGCATCGCCATAGCAGTTCGACTCCTGTGGCCTGTGGGGAATTGCGCCAGGATTGGCGCCGATCCGATGAATTACCACTTCTCGTCCTCTTCGGACATCGCGGACGCTTAGCTCCCTGGTAGGCAGACACCCGACCGGCGACCGCGGGTACCGACGAATCGGCGGCGCTTACGCACCCATTGCCCTTGGGCCTTGACGCAAGTATGAGATCTCGCTGAGCACTTCCGGTCCGACTCCCGCGCGCGGCCGATCACGCGCCTCCATAGACGGGCAGTGCGGCTCCGGAGATATCCCCCGTCGGACAATAGAAAACCGATCGCCTGCGCCAGAGAATCGGGCGATACCCAACCCTTCCGATCCGAGCTCGGCATCGCGGCGCGATTCGCGGCGGTGTCGATCGTGCTGGGCAGGACTGCATTCACACGAACATTGTCCGCCGCCACCTCGGCCGCCACCACCCGCGCCAGAGCGACCACGGCAGATTTTGAAGCGACATACACACCGCGGCACCGATGGCTCCCTCGATGCGCGGCAACCGCCCGGTGCGCTATAAGGCTTGCGATTGGCAGGCAGGCATCGCCATTTTTGCCGGCAAGAAACCATGGGAAGAATATTCGAGACTCGCAAGGCCACGATGTTCGCCCGGTGGAACCGGATGGCGAAGGCGTTCACCCGGATCAGCAAGGACATTGCGATCGCGGTGAAAGCGGGGGGTCCGAGCCCCGATGGCAACCCGGCGCTGCGGCGAGCCCTCCAGAATGCGCGCGGCGCGAACATGCCCAAGGACAAGGTCGAAGCGGCAATCAGGCGCGCCAGCGGCCAAGACCAGCAGGCCTACGAGATTGTCCTCTACGAAGGCTACGGACCCCACGGGGTCGCGATGGTCGTCGAAACCGCGACCGACAATGTGGTGCGCACCGTCGCCAACGTGCGGAACCATTTCAAGAGTCATGGGGGCAATCTGGGCAATGCGGGAAGCGTCGCCTACCAGTTCCAACGGGTGGGCGTTTTCCGCCTTGCCGCGGAACGGCTTGACCCCGATGCGCTCGCGCTCGACCTGATCGACCATGGTCTGGAAGAGATTGGCGAGGGGCAGGGAGAAAAGGGCGACAAACAGATCGTGATCCACTGCGCGCTGGCGAATTTTGGCCAACTACAGGCGGCGATCGAGCAGCGAAAGCTGCCCCTCATCTCCGCGGAATCCGAGTACGTCGCCCAAACGCCGGTTCAGCTGCCGCAGGATCAAGCCAACGAGGTCCTGGCCCTGGTCGACGCGCTGGAGCAGGACGACGACGTCCAAAGGGTCTTCCACAACCTCACCTGAGCGGCCGGAGCAGTAGGTCTGGCACTTAGGGATGGTGAGCGTCTCCAGCCGGTCGCCGCCTGCTCCGCAGACAGTCCGGCGGGTGCGCTGGACCACCTCCCGAATGTCGTCGCGGCCGATCTCGGGAACCCGGCGCCCAGCCATGGGCGTGCCAGCCACAGGCTCGGCGGTGGCAATCGGCCCGGCAACCCAACGCGTACCTGCAACCGGGATCTTTTGGCGAGGTGAGTGACATTTCGGTGCCGCGGGGACCCAAAATGTCACACACCTCATCCAGGCAACTAAGGTCGCCGTTGCCTGTCGCCTCACGATATCGGAGAGAGCCGATCCGTCGAGCCAATAGCGAGCTACTTGGTTTACGGGGACGGCGCTTCCCTGTGCGCCGTTTCGCCTCTGCGATAGTCTGGCCAGCTGCGACAGCTGGAGCTGGGATGGCAAGGGACAGCACGGCGGCTGGGCGGACGGCGGACTGATCGTTCAAGTTCGTCCGGCGTACGCGCAGGCCCCAGTCGACGAGTGGGAGCGGTGGTGGATGAAGCGGAGATTTCAAAAACAGAATGAGGAAAGCGGGAGACGGAGAAGGACTGGGGTCGCGTTTCAGCCGATCCCACCTGTTTTCTGCGCGGCTTGCAGCTGCGGATGAAGCGCGGGGCCGAGAATCGCATCCTCGAGGATCTTCGAGCCCGGGGGTTGAGCGGACTCGCCCTCCGAGACGCGTTCATCCTCGGGCTCGGGTGGCGCGTGATCGAATCATCGATTTTCGCTCACGAGGGCAGACATGCGATCGACGCGGAAGGGAGTCCGAAGTGGTGGAGGTGGTTGCTGAACCCCGGCTGGAAGTCCGAATACCAGGCCAAGCTGTCCGAAGTCGCCTTCCCACCGGATCCGAGGCTCGCTCTGACCGGAGGAATCATCGTCAACAACATCGGAACCGAGTCGCCCCACGGAGAGGCCAACACCCGGATCATGAGGGGGGATGGTCGAGTGGATGAAGGAGCATCAGGCAGAGATTGTAGGTCTCGATCGGAACAGGCCACTGCTACCGCAACTCGACGAGTCAACCGACGACCGGCTCCAAGCGGTGGCGCGCGGGATGGACCCGATGGCCAATTGAGGTGCGCGCGCGAGTCTTCCACAACCGCGGCTGGACGCGCGGATGGCGCTACTTCATCGCTCCGTACGCCAGCGTCCAGAAGTCGGTGAATACCTTCGGCGGTTCCGGCGAATCCATCATGCGCTGCGTGAGGAGGATGCCGATCATCCCGTTCTCAGGATCGGTGTATGCCGACGTGCCGAAGCCGCCATCCCACCCGAATCGGCCTGGGGTGCGGAAGATTTCGTTGCGCTGAATGTCCACCGCCATTCCGAAGCCCCAGCTGCTGGAGGAACCGAAAAAGTTTTCGGCGCCTGCGCGTTGCTCGGCCGTGACTTGATCTGAGGTCATCAGCTCCACGGCGGCGCGGGAAAGAACTTGTTCTCGGCCGTGCCGGCCTTTGTTCAGCATCATCCTGCTGAAAGCAAAATAGTCATCGATCGTCGAGACGAGCCCGCCTGCCCCTGATTCGAACGGCGGGTCGGGCCACCATGCGCTGCTCGCCATCTCGTCAAACACATCCAGAGTGCTTGTCTCATGATTGAAGGAGTAGACCGCGGGCAAGCGCTCATTTTTTCCGGGAGGCACGTGGAATGCCGTGTCTTTCATTCCGAGCGGACCGAAGATGCGCTCCCGCATGAAGGTGCCGAGGGAACGTCCCGACACTCGCGCAATCAAGACCCCGAGCACATCGCCGCTCACGTGATACATCCATCGCTCCCCTGGCTGCGCCAGCCACGGCAGCGAACCGAGCTTCTGCAGCCATTCTTGCGTGCCCGGTATCCGCGAAGGCAGTATCGGGCCGTCGCCGCAAACCCTATATTCACGGATCAACTTCTGAATCGGGTACGTACCTGGTATCGCCATCACGCTGCCAAAACCCATTCGGTACGTCAGCAGATCGCGAACGGTGATCGCACGCAGCGCAGGAACCGTGTCATCGGGCTGCGAGAACATCGATTTCAGCACGTTGCGATCTGCAAGCTCCGGCAGCCACGGTTCGATCGATTCGTCGAGCCGAAACTTGCATTCCTCCACCAGAATCATTGCCGCAACTGCGGTGATCGGCTTGGTGAGCGAAGCGATGCGAAAGATCGTGTCGCGTTTCATTGGCGCGGAATGGCCGATCGCCATCGTGCCGATCGCCTCCACATGGACGTCGTCATCGCGGCTGACGAGCGCAACCAGCCCAGGCATCTCTTGACGCTCGATGTATCCGGACAACGCTTGATGCATTCGCTCAAGTCGCGACTTCGAAAGACCTGGCATGCTCTCTAGTAGCTGACCGATGCTGCCCCATTGGAGAGAAATTCGACCAGCTTCGCACCACCGACGACGACCGCCCCGTCCACGAGCTTGTTTTCATCAAGCCCGCGCTTCTTGAAGCAGGGCGAGCAGACCCAGATTTTCCCGCCCGCCTTGGCGAAGTTCGCCATCAGCTCTCGCAGCGGCGCGAACCCCTGCTCGTGAATGTCATCGGCGTAACCCTTCTGGGCGAGTCGCACGCCCTCCGTGCTCAGGAACACGATCGTCTCCTTGTCCGAAGCGACGGCGGCATTCGCAATGACGAAGGCAACGGTGGCTTTGTCGGTATCGTTCTTGGCAAACGATAGACTGACGCAGAATTGTTTGGTCATGGGTCTTTCCTCCGTTCAATGAGGTACTGCGGGTGATTCGCTTCGACGAGTCGATGCCCGGTCATCCGGCACCACGAGGGAAGATCTTCCGGAGCACCCGGGTCGCGCGCGGTGAGCCGGAAGCACTCGCCGGGGCTCAGCGCGAGCATCCTCAGGCGCAGTTCCATCACCAGCTCGCCACAACCCATGTCACCCGCGTCCCATTCGCTCCGGGACGAGCTCATTTGCCAAGAGCCGTTCCCCAGCTCAGCCATTCGGCCCCAATAGCAAAGCCAGGCGCGAACCGCCAACCCGAACTGCGAGCGAATGGCAGAAGGCAAGTCACTTCACAATTTTGTCACCTGGCCAGCCGGACCCGTGGCTCATCACCGCCTCCGTGGCTTCGAGACTGCCTCCACGGCTTCGAGCCATTTCGGCGCTGTCGTCCCGATTCATCCCCCGGTGTCCGGGCACATCGGTGGCTCCGAGACACCCAGGACGTAGGTCAGGCTGGCTGGGGAAAACTCGGGCTGCAGCGTGCTCGACTCCGCCGATTGATATTGAAAGCCACCCGGATCCGAAGGGGGCCCGCCGCAACCAGCTCGGATCAGGCCGACATGCGTCGACAGATCCACGTTGCCCCAGACGGTCCAATCCCTCACGCCGTTGACCGCATATCCATACCCGAAATGGGCGCCCTGAATCACGTTGTCGGTGACCGTGCCGCCGTAATTGATGGTGTGCGGGCAACTCCAAACGTCCGGCCCCATCGCGATGCCCACCTTGATGAAGGCGCTGTTCGCGTCGATAACGTTGTTGGTCACCATCGTCCCGGTGTAGTTGCCGTTCGTCGGGTGGTAGTCGACCATGTTGATTCCCCCCAAAAGCGTCCGCGTCAGGGCGATGACCGTGTTGTTCGCGACGATTGACCCCGGAGCGCCGAAGACGACGATCGCACCATCGGTCGCGTCGGTGATGACATTGTTCATCACCGTGCTGTTACCGCACGCGTGCGAGATGCCGTCCGCCCACCTGCCGTCGGGGGTACCCGCCGGACCTATGGTGTTGTCGGTGATCGTCGCGTTCTGGCACTCGGGGATGCCGTCGGTGACTCTTCCCTCGTGGATGTGGAGAATCGACCAGCTTCGAGTGTCATAAGCGACAATGTTCTGGACCGTCTGGTCCGAACCGGTGCCTATCTCGATCAACGCGGTTCCAGACTGATACCCGAGCTTGGTCCGATTGCCGTCCACCTGGATGTTTTGAATGACTATTCCCGATTGACGGTTGCCATCGATGGCGTTGGTGAGCGTGCCGCCGCCGATGCGCAGCAATGCGCGCGTGTCATCGAGGGGGAACCCCTGGGTGTAAATCCGTTGGTCGGGCGCGGTGAATCGCACTGGGCCCGTCAAGACAAAGACCGCACCGGCACAGAGGACCGCCTCCGCGGCCGGCCCAACGAGCGATGAATTGATCTCAGCCTCGGTCCCGGACGGTATGCAGGTGGCGAGAGCCGGGCTATGGCTCTTGACGGACACACTGCATGAAGTGGCACAAGCGAGCAGCGATGCAAGGATCGCGACCCTCCAGCGACTTTCGCCGGGATCCCCACCCCGCCAACGTTCGTGGAAGTTGCTCGACGCAGTGGCTGGTTCGCTTTGCATGGTCCTTCGTTTCACACTGCCTGCGCAATTTCCAGTGACCCGCCGAAAATCCGCTCCCGCCCTGACAAAGGCCCACCCGTCGATCGAACCGGGCCAATGCGAAGGCATGACACAGCATCGCACCGGCGTTGGTAAGAGCGCACTCAGGAGAGTGCCGGCTGAGTCTCTGGCGATGCTACGCTCGAGCCAATTGAAACATCACTGAACAACCTCGAATATCGGATTGAAGTGACCCCGGAGCTTGCGCGCGCGGCCACCGTTCCACTCGAGCAGGCGCTCTGGCTGCAGAATGAACGCCTCTACGAGCAGCTGCGCTCGCGCTTTCGCTCTCGCTTTCGCCCGCGGCTTCGACTCGCGGGCATTCTCCTCGCCCTGGTTGGCGTGGGACTGTCCCTGCTGGGCTGGACGCAGGATCCCGGCGGGGAATCATCCTTCCCAGTATTTGCCGCCGCATTCGTGGCATTCGCAATCGTCTTTGCGTTCCTGCCGACGAACGACGCGGGGCTGCGCCGATTCACGCGCCGAATGGTGACCCACCGGGCGCGGCGGATGATGGAGCGAGTGGCCGTCAAAGCGCCCTACGTCATCGAATACAGCCTCGCCATCAACGTCCTCACGGCCCGGGTGGAGAAGCTTGGGTTCTCGCGCCTTCTCGATCTCAGGACTATCCGTGTTGCGGTGAAGGCGCGGAATTTCATCGTTGCATTCACCCGCCCCTACTCAACGCGCCCAATGCGCCTGCTCTACTTCCCCAGTCCGACCGAGCGCGACCAGGTCTTGCAGGCAATCGGCTCGGCGGGGGCGGGGCTTCTGGAACTGCCGGACTAAAGTGATACAAGGCCGAGCTTCAGGCTGGTCTCCGCCTGGCGTTCAAGCTCGCTCCGTTTGCCCGGCCTGCTGCAAGCCAAGCTCGTTGAGCCTTCGAGCGCGGACGATCACTACGTCGTGGTCATGCCGAGTCAGGGACGGGCAGGTTTCAATGTCCCAGCGCGGCTTTCGTCGGGTGGAGACGGCGAAGCATCTGGAGCCGGGCGACCCCAAGCTGGGCCCAGGTCAGAGGGGGAGCCGTCGCTCGTTCTCACCTCTGCGTGCCTCGTCCAGACGTATCGTCGCTCCGCTTGTTCGGACGATTCCGTTTGTCCTCAACGGGGCGACTGGCCGGTTTCCTCGCAACAATCTGAGCCTTCGGA
>WNFA01009235.1_pt1 | contig 15801 bp, 13 predicted proteins | sample 5400481 | NCBI WGS metagenome assembly WNFA01 (sample SAMN13153340, study PRJNA577476) | soil metagenome | isolation source: 120 cm saprolite under Douglas fir tree site 2 hole 1 replicate 2 | place: USA:California | collected 2015-04-18
AGTGAGAACGAGCCTGATGCATGTTGGGAAGCACTCCCAACACGCTCGTGCTTTTACCGCGTCGGAGCGTTTTACGACGGAACCCTGCTAAACACGATTGGAAAGGTGCTCTGTCTGAGAGAATAGCAGAGCATAGAACAAATGTCAATAGGAGGGATAGTGTCATAAAATGCTATAAAACGCTAGATTTCGCTAGATTTTCCAAGGAGAGAGATCATGAGTAACTTGCCGATTGCCGATTATGCTTTACTGTCAGACTGTCGCTCAGCCGCGCTGGTCAACCGCGCGGGTTCCGTTGACTGGCTGTGCTTTCCCCGCTTCGATGGACCGTCGGTCTTTGCACGACTGCTGGACGAGCAAGCGGGACACTGGTCCCTCTACACGGTTGGCGCTACCGAAGTGAGCCGCCGCTACATTGAGGGGACGATGGCACTTGAGACGACCTTCCGCACCCCAACGGGCAGCGCAGTGCTGGTCGACGCGATGGCTATCGGGCGCAATGAGCGCGGACACGAACTGGGCGTCGACTCGCCTGGAATAGTGCTCCGCTCTGTGTCCTGCCAGAGCGGCACTGTGGAGATGGAGCTTGAGTATGCGCCCCGGTTCGAATACGGCCTCATCTTCCCCCTGCTGAGACCAATTCAGGGAGGCATTGTCTCCCGTGGTGGCGCAGATGTCCTGGTACTCTCCTCACCGGTGGAGTTGTCTATAGAAGGCTCGACTGCACGCGCTCGTTTCACCCTCCAGGCAGGTGAGCAGGCGAGCTTCGCATTACAGCATCGGGCTAGCTGGGAGAAAACTCCGGAGGTGTATACTCAGGCAGGGATCACCGACTACCTGCATGACACCATCGTGGGATGGCGTACCTGGTCAGACCTGCATCAGAGGTATGAAGGACCGTGGCGGGACCTGGTCCATCATAGTGGCCGTGTGCTGCAGGCACTCATGTTCCGTCCCACGGGAGCCATCGTCGCCGCACCCACCACCTCCTTGCCCGAGTCCATAGGGGGAGAGCGCAACTGGGATTACCGCTACACCTGGATTCGTGACGCCTCCCTGACGCTGGAAGCGCTCTGGGTTGCTGCTTGCCCTGATGAGGCACACTGGTTCTTCTCCTGGATGGCTGGTGCAGTAGCTAGCCAGATCCGGCGAGGTGCTGAGCTTCAGATTATGTTCGGGGTCGGTGGCGAGCGCGATCTGAGCGAACGCTCGCTCAACCACCTGGCTGGATGGCGTGCCAGCCGACCGGTGCGCATCGGCAATGGTGCCTGGAATCAGCGCCAGCTCGACGTCTACGGGGAGCTCCTCGGTGCGGCGCACCGCCTGCGCGACCAACTCAGTGGACTCGACGAGGTCACGCGCCACTTCCTGGTCGAGGTGGCCGACGCGGCGGCAGCACGTTGGCGGCAGCGCGACCAGGGCATCTGGGAGGTGCGTGGAGACCCAAGGGATTTCCTGTACTCAAAGCTCATGTGTTGGGTAGCGCTTGACCGCGCTATCAACCTTGCCGATCTATTGAATGCACATGACCGGATTGATACCTGGACAGCGACACGTGAGCAGATCCGCGAAGCCATCCTCAAGTATGGGTGGAGCGAGAAAGCTGGAGCATTCACCCAGGCTTTTGGCTCCGATGACCTGGATGCCTCCACGCTTATGATGCCGATTGTGGGGTTCCTACCCGCCACCGACCCACAAATGCGATCCACAATAGACGCGATCGCTGAGCGGCTCACCGATGAGCATGGGCTGGTCTACCGTTATCGCGCATCCGATGGACTGGCTGGCGAAGAAGGGACATTCCTGCTCTGCACGTTCTGGCTTGCCCAGGCGCAGGCACTGGCCGGGGAGGTCGAGCAAGCCAGGGTGACCTTCGAACAGGCGATTGCCTATGCGAATGACGTCGGCTTGCTCGCCGAGGAGGTAGATCCGGTAAGTAACGAATTGCTGGGCAACTTCCCGCAGGCATTCAGTCACATTGGCCTCGTGAATGCAGCCTGGGCTATCTCGCAAGCGCAGTGACAATATCTCTTTTTCTATCGAGGTAGCGGTGCACCGCCACCTCGATATATGTTTAAGAGGATGCGTTACCCGATCCGCTGAATATTACGAGCAGTCAGGCCAGTTCTGCCTTCAACAACCTCAAACTTCACCGGGACGCCTGGCCTGATGGTGCGATAACCCTGTCCAGGGATGGCGGTAAAGTGAAAGAAGACGTCATCGCCTGATCCATCTCTTGCGATCATCCCCACGCCCGTATTGGTATCGAACCAACGAATCACACCCTGCGCTACAGGAAGACCATTGGCTCCTAGCGGTGGTGCGCCATCAGCCCATGCTTGCTGGGGAATGCGGACCTGTTGCACCTCTGGCCTGGTATACGCCTCATAACGGTAATCAGATCGTGTTTCCATGATAGCCCGCAACTGATGCCGCAATTCTTCGTTGGTGGGGCGACCGACAAAGTACCATCCGTTATAGATGGCGTGAATACGCAAGTCAGGCCGCAACACAAACGTATACGGCTGTGCACGATACGCGTACTCACCTTCAGTCTCATCAAGAATATTGATCTGCTTGATGACGGTGCGCTGCTCATCGGACAAGAAGGTCCACTGCGCTCCTAAACCAGCACGAAACGCTGCCTGTACAAGAGGCGGTTCCGCGCTCACAGCCACGAGCTTGCCGTAATTCACCGCCAGTTCGTGCTGAAACTCCACCAACTGCCGCATCTGCTGCTGGTCACGCGGGCAGAAGAAACCACGAAAAAAGACGAGAATTAACGGGTAACCATCCAGAAACCCCAACTGTTTGTCGAGGAGGCCTGGCCTCGTGAAGTGTGAGAGTTGCATCAACTCGTTCTGATGATTCGGCAAGGCAATGTCGGGAAATTGTTCGTTCACCTGAAGATTGGTTGTCATATGAGGATTCTCCTGTTGGTGAAATTGCTGTCTGATCTTGTCGCCAGCTTAGCGAAAAGCACATATATCATGTTACCTAGTCTTTCAGGAGCATCGAACGTTACAGCCTGTTTTTGATACTGCAGCTAGTCCACCACCTGGCCCTCATGAAGAACAACTGGCTCCAGTTGTTCAGTCCCAAAAACAACAGCCTGAATCCGTATTAATAAAATCAACATCAATATTGATTTTATTAATGTTGGTATTGATTTTATCAATCACTCATGTTATATTTCATCATAGTAGTGGATAATACTTGCTCAGTATCTCTGCCATGGCAAGCAGTTCACCGGCTCATTCTATTGAGCCAGAGAGAGAACACAAAATCGAGAGGGGATATTGGATATATGGAGCAGGTGCATACGTTTGATGGAAATTGTCCTGTCTGTGGCAATGACATGGTAATCTCACGGCTCACTTGTAGGAACTGTGGTAGTGCGCTCGAGGGCTCTTTTTCACTGAGTGAGCATTCTACCAGGTTCGATGCACCTGTCCGGCATGTTGGTGTTCGCAGCGATCGTGGAGAAGCTCACTTTGGACACCTGGCGCGCCTGGATGGCGCACAATTGGAGTTTGTCGAGGTATTTCTGCGTTGCCGTGGCATTATCAAGAACGTCGAAGATATGCTGGGCATCTCTTACCCGACAGTAAAGGCGCGGTTAGCGAACGTGTTAGAGGCGATGGGATTTGACTCTGAAGAAGATTTGCCTGTGGCTGATCACCGGCGTGTGCGTCGTGAAATTTTAGCCGACCTGGCCGCTGGACGTATTTCCACAGATGATGCCCTTCAGATACTTGCACACAATCCTATAGCGCATGAAGATAAAAGCGGTACTTAGCCTATCAAATAGCGTACTGAACGCTCATGAGCTAAACAGAGAGACAACGTTATGGCAAGTGGTGACTATTTTGATTCTGGCTCGGTTAGCGAGACCTCTCTGAGCAATGCTGATCCTGCTTCGTTACCGAAAGGAGCGGAGAGCAAAGGAGAGAATGAAGCGCGCGCCAGAGGTTACAGCATCGAAGCCCCTGGTGTTCAGCCCATTGTGGACGAACCAGCCCTGGGCGGACAAATAGAGGGGCCTGCTCAAGTGCGACGTATTGAGATAGGTTTAGTTGAAGGGGACGCGATGATTTTAGGAGGAGCATCGCAGATGTTCCTCAGGATTCACGGAAAATCTACCGCCGGAGACATTATTGAAGATGATCATGAAGTAGTGCGGTTTGCAAGGCTCCCAGCAAGAAGTGAGCTTCGCGTCCCTTATGATGTGGAAGTAGTGGTTGGTGAAATCACGGGCGATGGAAATGTGATCCATGTTTCTGGGCCCGTAAACATTGGGAGGGTGGGTGGTAACTTACTGGTTGTAGATGCTCCCGGTGGCGTGCTTGCAGAGGTAGGTGGTGACGCAGTGCTGGATACATCGCTCAGCGTACATGCCAAGTTTGTGGTACACGCAGTTACCAACATAACTTTACGTACCCACGACGAAATCAATGCTCGCTTCGTGGCCCAGACCTCGCAAGGAGAGATACAAACGCGGCTACCATTAATGGTAGAACGCGGGCGAAGACGCAACCTAGTCGGAGTCATTGGACGTGGTGACGCTACTGTCAACCTACGTAGTCAATATGGTGACATTACTATTATCGCTGCAAATAACGATGAAAGGGATTACTCCATGAACAAAGATTTTGCCTCGAGTGACAAAGAGCAAGAGAAGGAAGGCGCACAGATATGGGAAGGCGGTTTTGGACGGACCCGCTTCCGCGCGCAGTGGCATCGAGGGCCGGGACATGCCAGGTTCCATTTCCAGGGCCCATTTACCGGAGATAATGACCCGGATGGATTTGGTGTTCCATTTTCGCCTGACTTCGGCTTTGAGTGGGAGCGTGGTCGAGGAGCTCGCACATATGGCGAGTACGAAGAGCGCTGGGATGATCTAAGAGAGAAAGCCGAGCGGACAGCCCGCCGCGCCGCTAAGCGTGCCAGGCGCTATGCAGATCGGGCAACCCGCTACATCCGTGATACGAATTTGGATGCTGTGGAACGCGAGGTGCTAGGCGCAGTGGAGAAAGCGATGACTGAACTGGAAGAGGCGCTTGCATCTATTCGAAGTGAGTGGAACAAACGCCTGGAAGGATCCGAATCCTCTAAGAGTAAGCAAAGCTCCAAAGCACAGCGTGTGCGTATCGAGTATGATAAAGTGGATGAACCATTTGACGAAGATTCCTCTACTGGCTCGACAGGCACTGCCCCCTCAACACCACTTTCGCGTGAGGAGCGTGATGCACAGCGCCGCGCTATTCTTGAAGAGCTTCGTTCAGCCGCAATATCACTCGAAGAAGCAGAGCGCCGCCTGAACAACCTGGAATGATACTCCTTTTGTACTGACGTACCAGCCAGAAGAACTCCAGGAAAGGCCCAAACAAGCACTTTTAGTAACTATTCAGGACTCCTCACCGCCTGCGGCGGTTCGCAATAGTTTATATGTGCAGTGGACTTTGCAGCCGCAGGCTGCAAAGTCCACTGCACATACATAAGGGAGCCGCCGCAGGCGGCGATGAATCGGCACCTGAATAGATACCACTTTTATAACTGGAGTTCATCTCCTGGTATCTGTTCTATGGAAAATATATTTTTGTTTCGTAGAAATAGTAGAAGAGCTAATATAAATACTTGACAAGGCAACAGACACGAAGTATACTTTTTACTGTGACTACAAGATGACCAGGTTGTTACAAACGGGCAGCGTTCTTTCAGGTTAGAGGAAGTGATCCTTTTTCATGGAAGACGCAGTAGGAAATAGGAAGTTCGGCTGTATTGGATACAGCAAGAAGTTCTATGTGAAAAAGGAGGAAAGTATCATGGCTAAGGTAAGTCCAGCAGAAGTAGAGAAGTTTCTCAGAGGAGTGGATTATCCTGCGAGTAAGGCCGATCTGGTCAAACATGTGCAGCAGGAGACACAGCAGGTACTTGAGGTACTCCAGAGGTTACCCAATGAGACGTTCCAGAGGCCAACGGATGTATCCAAAGCCTTTGGTGAGATGGAGCGTGGATCAAAAGGTTCATCTTAGATAACACTCATCATCTGGCAGAGGGAGACCTGCTTGAAGCAAGGAAGTCTTCCTCCCCTCAATTGGCGTGAGCTTGCTTTCCCGATTGTTTTTCAAATAAGCAAGCTCACGCCTCCTTTTGTATTTCTCCGCGCTCTGCCTCTGACGCTGGCTAACCCATCGCTACCTTGCAGGCACATACCTGTTTACAATCTGCGGGCTAGAAAGCTCCCGTCATTCATGCGGGGGAGTGTCAAAGATTCATGGATTTGAGAAACTCGCTCACTTTTTTATGGTCGATCTTTGCTTTCTCGGCATATCCCAGGATCTCCTCTTTCTGCCGGGCATACATCTGCTTGATCAATTTGCGTTTGGAAGGATCGATCCCTTTCGGTGAGGACTGGCCAATTTCGTAGAGGAAGCCGATCATATCCAACAGTTTCAGCTCATCGTGCAGCGCCTGGTCTTCCTGTATCGCAAAAGCGTTCAGGATATCGTGCTGGATGGCATCGATGGCCTCCCTCACAGCAGCAGTTTTGAAAAAGGGCAAGATATCACCAATGACCGCTTCATGCACATCATGCACCAGCGCCAGGGTAACGAGTCGATCCCGTTTTTCTTGTGGGTAGGAGTTGTATGCAGACCAGTAGAGCGTCAAGAATGCGACGGCCACGGTATGCTGGCCAACATTCCACGTTCCAAATCCGGAGACACTATACACCCTGGGGATGTTGAAGATATTCATGAGGAAATCCAGGTTGGGATGTTTGGAGACATGACCCAGCATGCCCTGGGGAGTAAAGATGTTCTCATAGTCAATGTGTTCACTCATATATGTTGATCCTGGCCCGATGTCGGTTTATTCACAGACCCTGCCTATAATTCCAGTGGTCAGGAGCAGGCATTATCCACGCGGTCCTGGCCCGATTCGCTTTTTATCCTGCAATCCCGCTTGTATCTCTCGCACCGCTTCTCCTGGACTTGACGCAAATCGCAGGAGGTTGATGTCTACATCGCTCACTACCAGGTGCTCCCGAATGGACTTGATGATCGGCAGCCAGCAATCGCCGAGCAGAACAAGCGGCAAGCTGGGTACTTCGGTCTGACTCGCCGCCCAGACTAATGCCATTTCTGAGAGCGTTCCAACGCCGCCCGGCAGGGCAATGGCCGCGTTACAGTGTAGGATATGGTTCAGGCGAGTACCATAGTTGCCAGACCAGCGCAAGTCAGCATTCCATTGATTCGGCTCTATGCCTGCCCAGTGCCGCATGGGTAACCCGATCACGCGACCGCCCCTCTCGTGTGCCCCGCGACTAACTGCTGCCATCAGACCTCCATAGCCGCCAGTCACGACAACATATCCTTCATCTGCAAGCAGCGCGCCCAGTTGATGGGCTTGCGTCCACCGGTCGTCGTTTTCAGTGAGCCGTGCAGAGCCCAGAACAGCGATCTCAAGTCGTTCTCTGGCAGGTGGCTTGTTATCATTCACATGCATGTTATAACTCACGCTGGCTCCCCTTTTGTAACCCGATGAATTGTCTCGTAATGCTCCTGCGCCGCTTCCGGGTTGGGAAACTCAAATTGCTCCTGGCCGCTTGCGCGGGTCAGGTAGAAGGCAAAAAGGCTGAGTGGCAAGGCAGCCAGGAGCGGTGAAAACTCCTCCGGCAGACCCGGGACCAGAGGAATAAACGTACCAGGCGTGGGGCGCGGTCGAAAGAGGCACCAGATGGGGCAATGAGGAAGACAGGTGTTCCTTTACCGCTCACGAAGTACTCCTCGTGCGCCCACTCTTCGGTGTTCGTAGCTATACCCAGCTTTTGCGGACCCTCAAAAAGTTTGGCAGCCCCAAAGTGTGCCGTGCCCAGGTTAGGTCCTGCCCCGAGAAAGGTCACCCAATCATGCTTTACGATCCGCTCCGCCAATCCCTGTACAGGCTCATTCACTTCTTCGAGCGTATGCTGGGCAAGATCTGCTACATTCAAAAGGAGTGCACGTGCCCTGACCGTATCACTTCCACGAGCCTCGCCCCAAGCAACCGAGAGGTCAAGCAGTGCGGCCAGTATGGCCAGGTACGTGCTTGTTCCCGGAGAGTAGCCCAATGTCGGGACGGACAGAGTTATGACATCGGTTGCCTCATTCCCTAAAGGTGAATCCGGGTTGCCTGTCAGAACAATTACCCGGTGACCGAATCGTCTCGCCTGTATGGCCGCCTCAATGGTTCTGCCAACCCTGCCGGAAAAGGAAATGCAAACAACCGCGCTGCGTTCTGGTAGATAGCGCACGCGGTAACGTGCCAGGTCAAGTGCATGTACACCCTCGGCGTGAATGCCCGCGTGCTTCTGGAAGGCGAGAGCCGTTGCTGCACCTGCAAAAGCCGAATCCCCACACCCGACAAGGTAGAGGTGTTCGATGCCTCCGGCACTCAACTTACGAGCAAGGGCGCGAAGCGGCCCGGCCAGTATCTCAAATTGTCCCGCTAGGAGTTGCGGGATCATAGCGATCTCCCTGCGCATCATGTCTACAGAACTGCTGATTCCTCGATCCGCTCCCGGCACCTCAACTTGTGAGAGCGGTGTGGGCGCTGGCAGGAGACGCACCAGCGGAAGATCGGTGAGGGTGCGAACCTGCGCTTCGGCGGGATCACCATGAGCCAGCGGTATGGAGCCGAAGCCTGCCACTGCATAGGAGGCAGAAATGGTTCCGCGTTGGGCTGACTGGACCGGGCTATACCCCAGCGATAAGCCCGCAGCAAAACCGCCACAGAACGCATCGCCAGCCCCCGTAACATCCACTACCGGCCCATGTGCCACACCTACCTCGTGCAATGTCCCCTTCGCTTTATCCCAGATCAGCACACCCTCCGCTCCCATTTTGATCACGATAATTGGCGTCGGAAGGTTCGTGAGGTCCGAGAGAGCGGTGAGCGGATCGTCGTAACCCACCAGGTCCGCTAACTCCGAGCGGCTCGGCAGGAAAGCATCCACCCTCGCGGCCAGCGCTCGTAATCGCTGCCGGTAATCAACGACATAGTCCTCATGCGTGTCTAAGGTGATGATGGCGCGAGGAGAGATGCGCCTCACAGTATCCACGATAACTTCTGCCGCGTCCAGTGGCATGGCTGTAATATGCACCACCGGTGGTGGCTCCACCTCTAGCCACTGGACTGGCAGGTCACTGGCCTGTACAGCTACCTCGCGAGATCGTTCCCGTGGAGTGCGGTAGATCCAGTGGCGCTCTCCGTTGGTCTCATAAACCACCCAGTTGCGGACGGTGGGACCAGGAATATCGACAACCCCATCAGTCGCAACGCCGAGGGAGTGCAACACGGCAGTGAGGTCACGTGGAAAATCTTCACCCCTGCGCGTCACCAATCCGACACGCGGCTGCCAGAGCCGTACGCCAAGAGCAGTGTACAGGCTATTGCCTCCCACGCTGGACATCTGAGTCGTACCGTCGGGCAGCACTACGTCGTCGATGGTCAGGTTACCCACCACGATAACTCGGGGTGTCTCGTGTTGCCCGTTCGTTTCCATCGCCATAGATCCTACTCCGGTGGAATCTCGCGGTATGTCAGGCTGATATCAACACCCCGACCACGATTCAACATGTAGGCAGCAACGTACCAGATGATACCCACAACAATGACACCAATCATGAAGGAGAGGGACAGTTTTGCCGTCACACCGAACGTTGAGTTGATCGTACTATTGAGGATGAACGTCAGCATGAGGCTACCGAGGACAATCACCCCACCTATACCGGCCAGCGTGACAGAAGGAATCCCAAAGAGCCTGTTGCTACCTGCCGATTCCCATACATGTCGCAATCGATAGGGGAAGACGATACCGGCGATCGATACCAGGATAAAGGCGGCAATCTGCGCCAACAGAGCACCGAGCAGGCTGGCCTGTGGCAGGGCCACTAGTGCGATCAGCGCAAGCGTTCCGGTCACTGTACAGAAGACAATGGCTTTGACCGGGGAGTGAAAGCGTTCGCTTACGTCACCTAAAGGAGCCGGAATCATGCGGTCAACCGCCCAGGATAGCATGTAGCGCGTAGCCTGGAGTTCGGAGAGGGGTGTCCCCAACAGCGCCCAGAACACAAAGCCGATGCCAATTATGAGTGGAACCAGCACGTTACCAGAGATCAGGCTTACGATGAAGTTGAAGCTCGGTGATAAGTTGCCTGGCAAGTTGAGAATATTAGGATTGTTAATGGAGAGGTAGCCGACGCTCCCAATCCAGTTCACGCCAACGGCTTGCGTGAAGGCAAAAACGAGGAGTGCCAGCATCGCGCCGTTGACCAATACCCCGCCAACCATGGCCAGGTACTGAGAGCGAGAGGCATGTTTAACTTCGCCGCCGATCTGGGCGGAACCCTGCGCATAGCCCACCACGAAAAACACCCATGGCAGCATGAGCAGTGTATCGGTCAGGCTAAAGCCATGAGGTAATACGTAGCCGTTCTTCACCGCCATGGGGATCACCTGGCTGAACATCAGCCCCTTGTGATTGAGGGCAAAGCTGTTCCAGGCACTCTCGATATGACTGCCCCCAAATACCAGGAGCAGGAACGCCAGCACGACACTGCCGCCAGCAAAGAGAAAGAACAACTTTTGCCAGCGCCAGAAACTCTGGCCGCCCAGGATCAAAAGCGTGGCGAAGCCGATATTGATCAACAGACCGATAATCAGAACCCACCACTGCGTGGTGATACCAAGTATGGGGAACGATGCCAGCAAATTATTGCTAAAATCAATCCAGCCGCTTTGCCCGGTAGCAGCCCCGATGGTGGTGAGTGCAACCGGTACGGCAAAAGTGAGAGCAAACCAGGCGTTAAATCCTATCCAGAAAAAGATGAGCCACATACCCTGGCTCCAGCCCAACAACCAGCCCAGAAAGGGGTGTAATACACGGCTTACGAACACGTAGTCGCCGCCAGAACGGGGCATGGCGGATGCAAAGGTTGAATACACCCACAACAACGTGAATGCCATCACCAGTGTGCCAATGATCACCGCAACCAGCATATTGCCCTGTGGGAAATAAGCGGGTGCTTGTAGGAATAGAAAAACGGCGCCGACTGCAATATTCATGCCGAAGGTGTTCATGATGAATGCGTCAAACAGTGACACTTCCCGTCGTAGGCCAGTCGCATTACGCAGAAATATATTGCCTTGATTGCCTTCGATGGCAGAAGAAGCCTTATTCATGATCTTGTGCCCTCCTCTATGTCCGGCTCGCCGATGAGGTGCAACACCCTATCATCTCGCCGGAAGCTTTCGATGGTGAAACGGAAACGGTCGGCTCGATAGAGCACCTGCGCAAATTCCACGAATTGGTCTGTTACATCGTATGTCTTTCCCTCCACTTGCAGCATTGCCGTTCCCGGAGGAATACCGAGGACGGTTGACTGAGTACCATGACAGTGCACCACTTCAATCGTGCTTTCCGCCCGTGCCAGCACGATACCGTAGCGCTCTTCCAATGTTTTGTAGAGTGATCGCCCATTGAAATCCAGCGTCTCAAGTCCGGGCACAAGCCGCGCTGGCAGATAAGAAGAAAGCAGAGCTATCGCCTTGCCCTCGACCAAAGCGACGCGTTGGAGAAATACAAACTGCTGGTCATTAGTTTCAAGCGTTGCCTTGAGAGATGGAGGGGCCATGCCAACACGCTGATCAACCACACGCAGGATTGCATTGAGGCCCTTAGCTCGCATACTCTCCGAGAAGCTGGAAAGAATGCTGATCTTCTCTTCAACCTTCTCCTCGCGCACGAACGTCCCCCTGCCAGGTACACGGGAGAAGTAGCCCTCTTTGACAAGGTCGAGGATGGCCTGCCTGACAGGTGCGAGGCTAATCCCGAAGCGGGCCGCGTACTCGCGCTCCTGTAATAGTTTTTGACCCGGCAACAATTCCCCGCGTTCAATACAGCCAAGCAGATAGTTCCGCACCTGGTGATGCAAGGGAACCGGAGAATCCCGGTTTATTGCCATTGTCTCCCCATGTTGCGTAGCCCCATAGAGAGAGGCCGTCATATCAGCATTCGGGTCTGCGCTCATCTAAAGCTCTCCTCCTATCAATGTATATAATATTATAATATAATGTTTTGATGAAATCAATGCTCTGCTTTCTAGAAGGTGAGTTTCATAGTTTTGTACGGAGTGTGCGTAGGGACCCGATTGATCGCGTCCCACGGGTGGGGAAAGGTGGGGCTCATGGGGATACGTCCGAGCGTTGGCCTCACCCTTCCCCACCCGTGGGACGCGATAATGCAGATTAACTACTGATGTCGGCGGAAGCGAGTAAAGTATGCTAAACTGGGAGGGATGGGAGCACCAAGAAAAGCTGATTGGCGAGAAGAACGGCGCAAATGCGCCTGGAAGCTGAAAGAACAGAGCTGGAGACAAAAAGACATCGCTGTAACGTACGAGTTAAATTCACCTCGCATGCCACACCGATACCGAACTGTCCCAGGAAGCAGAAGCGATTTGTTCTCCATTGGGCGACCAGGCCAGGGCGAGCACTGGATCAAAATGACTGCGGTAGATGTAGATAGTATCACCACTGGCGGCATCCCAGATGTGCACTGTATTATCTGCCATGTAGTTATTGCTGCTTCCCGACCCTGAAGCAATGTACTTACCATCAGGGGACCAGGCCAGAGTATGCAATCCATCTGCATGATCCTGGTAGATCAAAGCGGGTTTCCTGCTAGCTTCGGTCCAGACATGTACCGTCTTGTCATCGCTGGCCGAGGCGATGAGCTTGCCACCGGGCGACCAGGCCACGGCACGTACCCTGTGAGAATGACCACGGTAGGCGTTTTTGCTGAAGAAGATACTGCGCCTGGTTGTAGCATCCCAGACATGCACTGTGGCATCATCGCTGGCCGAGGCGATACGTTTGCCGTCTGGTGACCACGCCACAGCACGCACCCAATCGGAATGACCGCGGTAGGTGAAAAGTTGATGACCGGTAGCTGCATCCCATACTCTTACGGTATTATCATCGCTGGCCGAGGCGATGAACTTGCTATCGGGCGACCAGGCCACGGCATTCACTCTATCGGTATGACCAGGGCAGGTGAAGGCAAGGATGCCGGTGTCTGCCTCCCAGACTTGCACAGTAGCATCATTGCTTGCAGAGACGATGCACCGTCCATCGGGTGACCATGCTACGGTACTCACTGCAGAGGTATGACCCGTATAGGTGAAGAGATGATCTCCGGTGGCGGCCTCCCACACCTGAGCGGTCTTGTCGTCGCTCGCGGAGACGATATGCGCACCATTGGGCGACCAGGCCACAGACCGCACCTTATCGGAATGACCTGGGTAGATGAAGAGGGCGCTTCCCAGCCTCGCACGACCAACCGCTGATTGTGAAGTTGGAAGAGATTGCCTGGGAACAACGGGAGATAGGTGCCCATACCTGATTCCAGGTTGTAAGATGCCGACTTGCCTGATAGTTCGCTGAGCTGCACAGCGCTGCAGTTCCAGCTTGATGGCATGCATGCTGGCCGGTCTTCTATGCTCATCTATCTCAAGCATACGCATGATCAAGGTATCGAGCCCTACAGGAGTCGTTTGGATGCGCGGCTGGAGGGGCGCAAAGCGAAATGGCGTCTGTGAGGGGTCATCCCCTGTTAGCAACTGGTGCAACGTGGCACCAAGAGCGTAGATATCCGCACGTGGAGTCGTCTGCGTTTTGCCATATTGCTCTGGGGGAGCATAGCCTGGCGAGCCGAAAGCGATTGTATCCCTGGACTGTCCCGGCTTAAAGTGGCGGGCTATGCCGAAGTCAATCAGGTAGATCTGTCCAGGGGGGGTCAGCAATATATTAGCAGGTTTGAGATCGCGGAAGATGATAGGCGGTTGGCACGTGTGCAAGTAGCCAAGCACGGTGCAGAGTTGCATGCCGACATCGAGCACCTTCTCAACCGGCAGGTATCCTCCCCTGGATGTACTCAGGTGTTCCTCGAGGGTCTCGCCTTCGATGAAATCCATCACCAGATACCAGTGTCCAGACTCACCAAAATAGTCATAGATGCCAGGGATATTGGGATGTTGCAGTCCTGCGAGCAGGTGCGCCTCGCGTTTGAAGGCCCCGGTGGCCTCGATTATCTCTTGCGGACTCAGGCGGCTCTGGCTCATCTCCTTGACGGCCACGAGCCGGTAGCCAAATAGCGTATCCGCGGCCTTGTAGACAGCCCCGAAGCCGCCCTGACCGACCTGGCCAAGGATACGATAGCGTTCTTTGAGCAGGTAATGCTGAGCAAGCAGCCCAGTGGAAGAGCTGATGGCGACTCCAGCCGCGGCAGCCTGTAAGGGGTGTCCACAGGCAAAGCAAAATGCTGCTTGCGACGGGTTGCCTGTGCCACATAGGGCACAGTAAAGATGAGCAGATGCGACCATATTTTCTACCCCTCCCCGCTTACATCAGCATTTCCCAGAGACACTAAAATCTAAAGCTCAGTCAATATATCTATTATACGACAGCTAACTCGATTTCTCAGGTGTGCTAAGTAGCCTGCAAAGGGAAAAAGCGCCACTGGTGGCTCTCTCAGTTCCTTTTCCTCAGTCCTGCCTTGCCCCGCACCACAGGATTACGCAGTGTCCCGAGACGATCAATCGTGATATGCACCACATCGCCGGGTTCTAAGGTGAATGGACTTTCCGGTACAAGCGCAGTACCAGTGCACAGAAAGACGCCATCAGGGAAATCATCCTCGCGGAAAAGGTACATCACCAGTTCCTCCAGGCGGCGCTTGAGTTCACCGGTGTTTGTCTCACCCTGCCAGCAGATCTGCCCATCTCGCTCGATAGTCATACGCATGGCCAGCTTATATGGATCGGGCACCTCCCAGGCGGGGGTAATCCCTGGTCCAAGCGCGCAGCAGCCAGTATACACTTTTGCCTGCGGGAGGTAGAGCGGATTCTCACCCTCAATGCTGCGAGAGCTGACATCGTTGCCGATTGTATAGCCGACAATTTCAGCATATGCGTTGACCACTAGAACACACTCCGGCTCCGGCACATCCCATGTTGAGTCGGAGCGCACGACAACCGGCATATCCGGCCCGGCCACTCGCCGTGGCGTTGCTTTGAAGAATAATTCAGGGCGCTCTGCTACGTAGACTTTCGAATAAATATCTGGCGTTTCGCTCTCTTCAACCCGCGCCTCTTTTGAGCGCTTGTAGGTCACCCCTGCTGCCCATACCTCTATGTTGCCATCGATGGGCGGCAGGAGACGCGCGGGTTGTTGGAGAACCGGTTCAGACTGGACCGCAGCATCGCATAACGCCTTGAGCTCATGCAACCGTAGTTGGAGTACATTGTATAGCGCGATACCCGAATCAGGAAAATTGTGGATGAGCTGTGCATTGGAGAGTACCCCCAGTACCATTTTGTCCGCGGAAGACCTGTAACGAACGATTTGCATATCAGTGCTCCTTCCGTAACCTTGCCCATGCTATCAGCATGGGCAGGTAATCTAAAAGTAGAGATGTCGACCTCGTCTTTTTCCGTAACTCTTCAGGACTGCTCGCCGCCTGCGGCGGCTCACCCAGGTCTGGAGTGGGTGCGGGCGGTGCAGCCTGCGGCTGCACCGCCCGCACCCACTCCAGACCTGGGTGAGCCGCCGTAGGCGGCGAGCAGTCCTGAATAGTTACAATTCATGTTGAAAATGTACAAAATCGGGAACTATATTAATAAGGCGAAAACACCACTTCACCCTAAACCAGCCTCAAAGCTGGTTCTTGACTCACGTTCTGTGAGCGGTTTATCATAC
>WNFA01002279.1_pt1 | contig 15798 bp, 16 predicted proteins | sample 5400481 | NCBI WGS metagenome assembly WNFA01 (sample SAMN13153340, study PRJNA577476) | soil metagenome | isolation source: 120 cm saprolite under Douglas fir tree site 2 hole 1 replicate 2 | place: USA:California | collected 2015-04-18
CGCAATCCTCGTGTTGTGCCTCTGACGGATGATTCAGGCGGGGTGATTCCGGGGCGATGCGTCGCGTCCTGCGGATCGACCCGAAACAACTTGGTCCGAAATTTCGCGCTTGATCTTGTGTTCACTATATGTTCTCATGCACCGGACGGTACTGGCCGGTTTCCGAGGCCGGTGGCCGGATTTGAGTTCGAGAGTGGCCGGTTTTCGCGGAACTCAATATCGGTGCGAGTGAGCAATTTTGTACAGACGCCCGCAGGGCGATGGGCTCAGAACTCCGCAAGCTACGCAGACGAATCATAAGGCGTCGCGTAGCAGGAGAGGGGTTTCAAAATGTCAGAGGCCGAACAGTTCCGGCAATATGCCGAGGAGGCCATGCGCTGGGTTCGCTTGGCCGGCAACGAAAGAGATCGGTTAGCGCTGATTAAACTTGCGCGCACATGGCAACTTGCGGCGGATCAAGCCGAGCGCATTATGGCCATTAAAGAGAGTCCCGCTCCAGAACGCCGGGTCGCGTGAGGGCCGCCTCAGTTAGCGGCCTCGTCGTTACTGTTCGCCGGGGCGCGGCGATCGTTGCGCCAATGCCGCCTCAATCTTGATCCCACCATCACCCTTGTAGATCAGATCGAAGATGTTGGCGGCGGTTTGCAGCCACTTTGCGCGCGCTGTTGCGGGCCATTCGGTTTCGGGCTCGGGTAGAGTTCGAAGCAACCCTTCAATAAACGGATGGCGAGTTGGCGGAGTGGTTCCTCCGCCAGTGTCCTTGCTGTCATTTTCCTTCGGCTTTTCCTCGCCCGCTGGGCGCTCGCTTGCCGAGATACCGCCAGGCATGACGAGCCGATCCCGGCCCATTTCGAAAAAGCCAGCGGTGCCGGCCGATCGCTCGAATGTTTGGCGGGCACGGTCCGACTGCTTTTGCGCAACTCCCAACAGCGTAATTTCTCGCGTCAAAGCCGCGGTGGGGGGAAGCACTTTCCCGCGATAGTGTTCATGCAGCTTGTTGTACAGGGGCACTGCCAAGAACGCCTTGACCTTGGCTTCGCGCGCCCGAGCGGCGTCTACAATCATTTGTCCGAGCGAGGTCAAACGAAGGGCGCCGCTGCGATCTGATTCGACGAGACCGAAAAGCCGAGCTGCCGAGACCCGCATGCGATAACCGCTGCTGTTCATGCTCTGCTGGACCGCCGCAGCAAGCTGGTCGTGCTGACACGGACTAGCTCCGGTCGTTTCGTGAATGCCACGAGCAATCGAAATCGCGTCATCCAGATCCATGTAAGGGAACGCAATCGTTGACTGCTCCCGCTTCTGATCCTCTTCGCCTTCCAAGGTCTCGACCTTCGCATTCACGTCTTCGGCGGGCATGGCAACCCTCGATTGACCAACGCATTCAGCAAGAAGCTAGACAATCACGTTGCGGCGGTCGCGCTCTATGTGGCGCATTACAATTTCTGCCGCGTTCACGAAACGCTCGGGACCACCCCGGCGGTTGCGCTTGGCCTCACCGATCATGTGTGGTCGATCAGCGAGTTGATCGACGCCGCCCATGCGGCTGTGCCACCGAAGCCACACCGACGGCGCCGGATCGACGGCGGCAGTTCCGTGTAATTGAAGGGGACAGGAAGGATTAATATGCTCTAATCCAACAGCCATCCCATTCGTATTTGAGTCCGCCAGTTGTTACCGATTTTCCATCAAGGGAAAGTGCAAAAGCATGAAGCCCAAGCTTACATCCATTATCAAGATTAGCACACTGACGATCTGTCTTGGTAGCTCGGGCGCGCAAGCGACCTTTGTTGCTGCCATCTTTAATGACGATACGTTTGTTATTGGAGCGGATAGTCGAAGGATGACTGAGGGCGGCCCTGTAGACGACACTTTCTGCAAAATTATTGTACTCACCAATCAAGCGGTCTTCACAATGCTCGGCGTGCCTTCGGTAGCCATAGGAACGCAAGGTCTCAACATATTCGACTTGAACAGGCAAGCCGCCATCGGAACAACAAATCTTTCCGAAATGGCAAGACGATTTGGCAGCATGGCAACATCGGAACTGAACCGGATAAATCCGCAACTTCGCACACAATTTCGACGAACCTCCGGTTACCCAGTCATCGCTATTGGCGTTTATGGCGGTTTCGATGCATCCGGCATTCCCTCTTTGTCTGTCGTAAGAATCTCTCACGACGAACCATCGAACAATTTCATCGTGCTGAACCAAGAAAGGCGGTCGGATACCAACGCCGTAATTGTTTTCAACCTCCTGAATGAAGCGAACGAGATAATGCGCACCGAGGAACTGGCGGCCATCCAGCGCAATTTGACTGTCCCAACCGCCATTCGATTTGCGGGAGCGGTGGCGACACTCATTCGGCAGATGATTTTGAGACGGGTCAATGCAGAGGTCGGTGGCGTGCCGACTGTTCTTATCATTGAAAGAGGCAGGGGCGCGTATTGGTTCACCCGCGCGAGCACCTGCCCCAACCTCAATTGAGATGGCGATAGCAACCCCAATAATGCACAGCCAGCAGTGGCCGGTTTTCGACCGGCGAGTGGCCGGTTCCGGCCAGTACCCACCGGACGGTAGTGTCCTAATTCCGAGGCATCTGTCCTAATTTGATTCGCCGGGTGTCCTAATTAGGCGTAGCGTCGAATCACCATCGGCAGCGACCCTTGGTCAGGCGCCGGTGGCTGAGAGTTCGGTAGCGCTCCCGCCTGCACAGGGAGCACGTCATGGCAACTCGTAAGATCAGCCTCAAAGTAGTTCACGCGCCGGCAGTCGGCGTCGTCCTGGACGCCCCGCCCGTGCTCAAGGCGAGCGATCAGTCGGTGGACTACACCTGCGGCCGCTGCGGCACGACCTTGCTGCACGCCGAGGAAAACCAAGTTCGCGGTGTCCTGCTGCGCTGCACAAACTGCGGATCGTACAATTCAACGGATGCGTAGGCCGCCTCAGTTGGCGGCCTGGTCACATCGGCCTACCGCTCTTGTCCTGAAGTGGAAGCGCGAGCGTTTCATCATATCGCGGATGAATGCGATCAATCTTTACCTCGAAGTCTTCATATTCGTTGCTCAGCTTCAGGTGATGTCCGCTGCGCCACCTCATTCTTGATCGGCCCCCAGACTCCAATCCCTCCCCCGCAGGGGGAGGGTGGCCGAGCGCAGCGAGGCCGGGTGGGGGACCAAGCTTGCTATGCCGGGCGATCAGCAAGAACCCCCACCCGACCCGCCTCGCTACGCTCGGCGGGCCACCCTCCCCCGAAGGGGAGGGATAAGAAGGCCGAGCCAGCTGCGCATAGGCGATCGCCCTCCCCCTGCGGGGGAGGGATGAATACCGCGATTCAGCCAGTCAAAATCACTATGTCGAGGTACTAGGGGCAGCACGCCGAGATCGGCGAGGTTTTCTGAAAAGCGTTCAGCCGTCTATTTCACGGCGTCACGTCTCACGCCTCGAAGCGGAACAGCCGGAAGAAGTCCGTCGGATCGACGAAGACTTGCCGCGCCTCACCGAAGCCGGCCTCGCGGCCGAGCTCGCACCAGACGGCTGAGGTCTCGGGGAAGTCGCAGGTGGTGACATGGTGCCGGATCTGATCCCATTCAGCCGGCGTCAACACGCTCCACAAGGGCTTGTTCGTCCGCATGAAACGGTCGAGAAATGCGGTCCGATCCTCGTCGGCCCGACGCGTCGGCTCGTAGAGCAGAAAGATCCCGCGGGCCCCGATGGCGCCGCGGATCGCCTTCATGAGGCGCAGCTTGTCGTCAGTCGCCAGGTGATGGACCGACAGGCTGCACCAGGCTGCGTCCGCATGCTTCGGCCTGCGCATCATGGCTTCGACGAAATCGCGGTGGTCGAGATCAATCTCGAACGGCGATCCGGCGAGATTGGCGGCGGCGAGCTCGAGGGCTGACTGCGACAGGTCGATGCCGTGATAGTGGCGGACTTGGGTTCCACGCAGCGCGGCCTTCATCATGCTGGCATCGCCGCAGGCAATGTCGAGGAAGGAGAAGGCCGCGGTGAAGACCTCGTTCAGGGTCTGCTGCAGAATATTGCCGATCTGTCGGTGGGCCAGACAATCGCTTTCGACCAGCTTGCGGTAGGTGGCCCACTGCTCCTGGAATTGCGCAAGCGCCGCGGTGTCCACAACGGCGCCGCCGGGTTGGAATTGATGAATATGAACGTTGACCAAGGTCGCTGCCTCCTCAAACCTTCCGCGCTGTTGCCGCTCGATCGAGATCAATGAAAGCCACCAGCTCTTTCGTCAGGTCGGTGAACAGTTGAGCACCGAGCGTGCTGCCATGATAGCGAACCTAAATCATCCGCATAATGATGCGGGCGATCAGATCGGCACCTCCGTATCTGCGGGCGGATATCGTTTGGCTCCATTTGGCACATTCGCGAGCATAAGCAGGCTTCGTAATCACATTCTCGATGGCGCGGCGGACATCGTGTACGGCGATTTGGTCCATCGGAACGAATTCTCCGCATCCCAGCGCGGCCAAGTTTCTCGCGTTGTATTCCCGTTCGGCATGCGTCGGCACGATTACGCTGGGAATGCCTGCGCTGATCGCAGTCAAGCACGCGCCATGACCGCCATGATGAACGATCAGGTTTGGCTTGTAGTCAGGCGATATGACGCGCCATGGTACGATCTCAAGCTGAGGTCCCTGGTATTCCGGAATATTGAACTGGTTGCCGCCGGTCGCAACGGTCACCGTGGCGTGAAGACCGCCTAATGCACCGAGGCCGACGTTCAAGAGCGTCTGTCCCGATGGCCCCGCTATATCTTGTGGTCGACCTGGACAGAAAAATATCTCCGGCATGGCGTTTGCGGACGAGGATCGATCCGCCGAGGGGAGAGGAATGAGTTGATTGCCCAAGATCGGCCCAACATAGTGAAGCGAAGGGGGCGCACCCTGCATGGGATCAAATTCGGGAATCGACGGGACGAACGTGACGTCACCAACATCCAAATACTCGGCGGATTCAACGCCATCGACGCCATAATGGGCGAGAACCTTGTTGATGGCGGGTAGCGCAGAGGGCATCCCCTCCGGAACTTCTTTCCACCAGGTGATCGAAGCGAATTTTCGGAACGGCAAGAAAATAGACTGCGAGATCGTTATGTGTGGAATTTGCAGTGATCTGGCCGCGAGGGCAGCCACCGGGTTGATATCGGTGACAACGACTGCAGGGCGCCCAGCGGATATCGCCCTTCGGTAGGCCTCGACGTGATCGAGGAGCGCCGCAAGATTTTCGAGGTCGTGAAGCGCGAGAAAATGGTAAGGTGACCACCATCCTGCTGCCTCGTCCGAGGGCGCGTTGAATTCAGGAAGATCGAGCTCGATCAAGTCGAACCCGGCGGCGCGAATTTTAGGACCAATTGCCCCTCCGATGGCAAACGAGCTGGTGATGCCATGATCGACCAGTCGATTGGCAATCGGAAGGGTACGAACGACCGGACCCCAGCCCGCACTCAGGAAAAAGAACACCACCTTGTTTGAACGAACGGAGGACATGCTGGATTTGACCGCGTAGTGTTGCTGCGTCAAGTCGCCCCAATCGAAGTAGGTCGTTTGGGAGGTCCTGTTCTGGGAGGGTGCTTGGCCGGCATCGCCAAATCACGGCGCGTTCATCCAATCAGCAGTTCCAAGGAGCACCCATGAAGCTTGCGTTTTTCGACGACTTCAAACTGGGCGTGGTTGCGGACGACGAGGTGGTCGACGTGACCGACGTGGTGAAGGACATCTCGCGGCTTGGCCCTCAGGACGTCATGCGCGGCCTGATCGAGCGGTTCGACGCGCTCAAGGGCAAGCTCGCGGACGCGGCTGCGAAAGGGCAGGGCAAGCCGGTCTCGCAGGTGAGGTTCCGCCCGCCGCTGCCCAGGCCCGAGAACATCATCTGCATGGCGGTGAACTACATGGAGGACGGTACGCTGCCGGAACCCGCCCCCATCAACGCCTTCATGAAATCACCGAGCGCGATCATTGGCGACGGCGACACCATGGTGCTACCCGATATGGCGGCTACGATTTTCGAGGGCGAGGCGGAGCTGGCCGTTGTGATCGGCAAGCGCGCCTCGCACGTCAAAGCGGCCGACGCGATGAGTTACGTGTTCGGCTACACCAATTTCATCGACGGCTCGGCGCGAGGCGTGGTGCCGCCAACCAATGTCTTCTATCAGATGAAGTCGCGCGACACGTTCGCCCCGATCGGCCCCTATATCGTGACGGCCGACGAGATCAAGGACCCGCACCAGCTGCAGATCAGGCTCACGAACAATGGTGTTGTGATGCAGAATTTCAACACAGACGACATGGCGCATAAGATTCCGCGCTGCATCGAATGGGTCACGTCGATCCACACGCTGCAGGCCGGCGACATTCTCGCAACCGGCACCAACCATCGAGGGCTCAATCCGTTCATGGATGGCGACAAGATCGAGCTCACCTGCGAGGGCTGTGGCACGCTACGCATCACCGTGCGTGACGATCTCAAGCGCGTGTGGGCGCGTATCACCCGCCTGCAGCACAAACAGAGTGGGGTTGAAGGCGTGCACACCAAGCAAACCAGTGGCAAATACGCTCCGGCGAAGTGAGTCGGCGCTGTCGTCTGTGCGGCTTGCTCAGCGGTTGTGCCGATCAGCCCCGCGGAGCTGCTCATCGCGAAGTAAACGCCGGGATGGGTCGTGGCCAAGCATCTTGAGCCTGCAACTGAGATGATGCGCGCCCACGCAGGCCTCCATGCCGATCAGGCACGACGGCAGGTTGGCGAGCCGTGTTTCCGTGCGAGACGCAAGCGCGTTACCTTTCGACAGATACAATCCATCTTCTTCGCAAAAATTTCGACCGGAATCGGCCCCGCTCACCCCTCCGGCCGAAACCCGAAGGTCTGCTCGAACCGCCTGGCGTAAGCGGGCCACACCTGCGGATTGACGATGCGGGGCGGGCGCTTGCCGTCGAGCGTCATGATCAGCTGCTCGGCGGCGATCTTGCCCATGTTGGCGCGCGCCTCGCGCGTCACGCCGGCGGTGTGCGGGCTCGCAATGACGTTGTCGAACTTCAGGAGCGGATGGTCGGCCGGCGGCGGCTCCTTGTCCCACACGTCGAGGCCGGCACCGGCGATCCTTTTCGTCCGCAGCGCCTCGGCGAGCGCGCGCTCGTCGTGGATGAAGCCGCGCGCGGTGGTGATGAAATAGGCGTGCGGCTGCATCAGCGCGAATTCGCGCGCGCCGATCATGCCGCGCGTCCCTTCGTCGAGCGGGCAGTTGATCGACACGAAGTCGGCGCGCCGCAACAGCTCGTCGAGCGTGACCTTGGCGGCGCCGCGCCCCGCGATGGTCTCATTGTCGAGATAGGGGTCGCAGGCGATCACCTGCATGCCGAGGAGCCCGCGGCAGAGCTCGGCGACGCGGCGGCCGACATTGCCGATGCCGACGATGCCGATGGTGCGGCCGCGCACGTCGCTGCCGGTGAAGGCGGCGCGGTCGTGCATGGTGCCGCCGCGCAAGGCATGGTTGGTCTGCACGATCTGCTTCGACAGCATCAGCAGCATGGCGAGCACGTGCGTCGCCACCGCCTCGGCGTTGCCGCCGGTCTGGTTGACGACGAGAACGCCGGCGTCGGTGCACTCCTTCACGTTGACGGTGTCGAAGCCGGCGCCGGTGGTGGACACCACGAGCAGGTTCGGCATGCGCGCGATCAGCTCACGCTGGGCGTGGAACCGTGACGGCAACTCGTCGCGCGCCGAGCCGATCTGGTAGGCATGGGCGGCCGCGATGATCGGGTGCACCGCCGTGTCGGCGTCGTCGTTCTCGAGCTTGTCGAGCCGGATTTCCGGCCGCTGCGCGATGATGTCGAGATAGCATTGATGGGCGACGCGGCGCACGTAGAACACGCGCTTGACGTTGTCCTTCATGGTCGCGAGGTCCTCGATGTCGGCGGCGGTCGGCGGCGAGGCTCATGCCGGCGGATGGCGGCGGAAATATTCGGCGTCGCGCGGGTCCTGCTTCCACGCCGCGTTGCCGCGCCATTCGAGGTGGTGGCTCGCCATGTCGGTGCCGTAGCGCACCCGGAAGAGGAGCGTGCGCTGCGGCCCGTTGACGTATTCGTGCACTTCGCCCGGCGGATGGACCACGAACGCGCCCGGTACGACGTCGACGGTCTCCTTCTGCGTGCGCATCTTGCCGCCGCCCTGGAAGCAGAAATAGATCTCGGTGGCATCCGGATGGCAATGATTGGGGCTGATCTGGCCCAGCTCCCAGCACGCGACCGTGACGTCGCCGTCGCCGATCTCGCCGAGGATTTTCTCCACGTGCCGCTTGGGATTCCACTCCTGCTCCCGGTGCAGGTTGAACACTTGCATGAGCTTGTCCTCCGGCGGCGTTATGCCAGTCCCTCGACGATGCGCAGGTCCCGCTCGGCGGCTTTGTCAAAAACCTTCAGCGCCGCCTGGTACCCCTCGCTGTCGTGGGCGGCGACCGCGCGCTCGACGCTGTCGAACTCGATGATGACGACGCGCTGCGCCACCCCCATTTCATAGGCCTTCGCCGCGTTGCCGCGCGCCAAAAAGCGCCCGCCCGCCGCCGCGATCGCCGGCCCTGCGAGCTTGGCGTAGGCCGCCAATGCGTCCGGATTCGAGATCGAACGATAGCACGCTATCCAATAGGCCTTCGCCATTGTGGTCTCCGTCTGTGCGCCCGCCGCGCGGGCGGGACGTGCGGGAAGGGCGGGAGCCTACCCGATTGTCGGCGCGAAGGGAGCCCCGGGCCGCGGCGCAAGCGCGCGGGCCCGCTTGGCGCGCGGACCGCCTTGCCGCAACCGGCATATGCGCTACCATCCCCGCCCCGAGCTTCACCCCCGGAGGTCAGCCATGACAATCAAGACTTGGCTCGCGCTCATTGGCGTCCTGGCCATCGTCGCCGCGATCGGGGCCGGGGTGTTCTTCTTCGGCGGCTACTTCAACGTCGCCGCTTCCGTCGAGAACCCCGGCATCGTCAATTGGGCGCTTGCCCGCGTCAGCGCGGCTTCGGTGGCGCGGCACGCGACCGACACGCCGCCGGGCGCGCTCGACGATTCCGCGATGGTGCAGCGGGGCGCCCGCGCCTATTCCCAGCGCGGCTGCCCCACCTGTCACGGCGGGCCCGGCGTCAACTGGGCGAAATTCTCCGAGGGCCTCAATCCCGACCCGCCCGACCTCAAGGAGGTCGCCAACGAGCTTGAGCCGCAGAACCTGTTCTGGGCCATCAAGCACGGAATCAAGATGACCGGGATGCCGAGCTTCGGAAAGATCGACGTGCCCGACGACGAAATCTGGAGCATCGTCGCCTTCGTCAAGAAGCTGCCGAAGGTGTCCGACGCCGAGTTCAAGAGCTGGACCGCGCCGCCGGTGATCACGACCGTGCCGCGGTAGGCCGCATCGGGTTGCTAGCGTTCCCGCGTCAGATAGCGCTTGTCGAGCATCGCGTGGATGCCCTTGTTGCCGTTGACGACCTGGGTCACGCGCAGGTCGGCGGCGAGGCTGGCGAGCGTATAGGCCTGGTAGCGGTCGAGCCCGGCGCGGGCGCAGATGAGATCGAGCAGCTGGCGCAGCGCGATCACCACGCAGTCGTCGAGGTCGGGATCGAACGCCATGGTGATGACGTGGGTCGGCGTCTCCGCCATCGGCCATTCGAGCCGCATGTCGGCGCGCGCGGTGAGGCGGAAGGTGCCGGTGAGCCCGGTCTCGACCGCGGTGATGCAGACCTCGCCGTCGCCTTGCACGCCGTGGCCGTCGCCGACCGAGAACAGCGCGTCGTCGACGAAGATCGGCAGGTAGAGCGTGCTGCCGGCGACGAGCTCCTTGTTGTCGAGGTTGCCGCCGTTCTTGCGCGGCGGCAGCGTCGAGATCGTGCCCCAGGCCGGCGGCGGCGCGACCCCCATCACGCCGAAGAAAGGCGCCAGCGGCACCTCCTGGCCCCAGGGCAGGCGCCAGCGCTTGCGGGCGCGGTCGAGCACGATGTGGATGTGGCGGCTCTCGGGGAAATCGTAGGGCAGGGCGCCGGCGAGCGGGCGCACGGAATTGTAGCCCCAGTCGTAGAGCACGTCGATCGCCTCGATGTCGACCTGCAGAACCTGCCCGGCTTTCGCGCCCCTGACCGCGACCGGACCGGTGCAGATGTGGCCCGGCACCATCTTGCGCGTGACCTGCTCGTGAATGGCCGGGAGCGCCTTCGGGACGACGAGCGGCGGCGCCGGCATCAATTCGGGGCCGCCCGACACCGTCGAGATGGTCACGCGCTCGCCGCTGTCGACGGCCAGCCGCGGCTCGAGGCCGGCGTCGAAATAGCCCCAGTGCACGGTGTGCGGGCCGGGTTCGAGGTGAGGGACGGGCATGGCGCTTGGTCCGCCGCGGGGGAAGCGGTCACCACAGCATGTTTCCGCGGCCGATCCAACGGGTGAATCAACTCACAGCGCCGCGACGGTCTGCACCTCGATCAGCAGCGGCTCCTGCACCAGCCGGTCGACGATCAGCAGCGTGTTCGGCGGATAGGCGCCGCTCGGAAACAGGTGCGGGAATTCGCGCAGGCGGTAGGCCATGAACTTGGCGATGTCCTGCGAATGCACCAGATAGGTGGTGAACTCGACCACGTTGGCGAAGCTCGCGCCCTGCGACTGCAGCGCCGCCGCGATATTGGCGAAGACCTGCCGGCACTGCGCGTCGAAGTCGCCGCCGACGACCTGGCCGGCTTTGTCGGTCGCCACCTGACCGGCGATGAACAGAAGCTCGGATGCCTTCACCCGCGTGATCTGCGAATACTGGCCGAGCGGCTTGCCGAGCGCGTCCGGATTGAGAATCTTGATCTCGGGCATGGCGAATCACGCCGTCTCGTCGGCGCCGGCGGCGGCGTCGGTCTTGAGCCGCTTGAACATCTTCTTCAGCGCCGCGATCTCGGCCTCGAGCTTGGCCACCCGCTCGGCCAGGTCGCCGTCGGCGGGCTGGTCCGGCGTCCCCGCGGCGGTCGCAAAGGCGATGCCCAGCTCCTCGCCACGGCGCCACTGCACGTGGGCCCGCAGCATCTGCTCCTTTTGCGGGATGTGGAGATCGACCACGTCCGGAACGCTGACGGTATCGGAGAAGATGAGCCGGGCGCCGGTCTGCGAAACGTCGCGGATGAGGCAATCGATCGCCGAGCGGCGGTTGTTGAAATAGATGCAGCCGCGCAGGAAGCTCTTCTGGCGTGTCGATCGGCGGCGCTCGCTCATTTATACGTTCTCCCCAGGCGGGCAAACCAACGCGAGAGTATCGGCATTGCCTTAACGATTTCTTTACCGCCCCGCGCCCGGCCGGAGCGTTGTGGCGCGGTACCTCGCGAGCATGCCCACCGCTGTCATTCCGGCCGAGCGATCCCGGCTTGCCCGGGGAGCGAGAGCCGGAATCCAGTAACCACCGCATGTCCTTGTCGAAGGATCTATGTATGATCCCGCGGCCGGTGATTACTGGATGCCCGCCTACGCGGGCACGACAGCGGAGCGGTTGGGCCAATCCCAGCACGACGGTCACGCGTTCGGGATTACCGGCAGCAGCAGGTGCGAGGGATGCTGCGGGTCGTGGTAGACCTTGTGCAATACGGTCTTGCTGCTGCAGATGTGGTAGGGGATGTATTCCACGTTGGTGGCGCCGCCCACGCCGGTTGCGACGTCGAGGCTCGTGATCTCGACGCAGATGCGGTGGCCCTGCCTGAACCGGTTCGCGGTCGCCATGATCTCGATCGCGTATTCGTTGATCTCTCCGGGCACCACCGGCTTTTGCGCCGCCCGCGTGAGCGGATGCCACGGGCGCCCCGGCAGCGAGCGCGTCGCATCGAGCGCCCGATGCGAGGCCTTGAGCCAGCCGCGGGTGAGCTCGCGCTCGCCAACGCCGGCCGCGATGTCGCGCTCGCCTTCGCGCGCGGTCTGCACGCCGGCGTCCGGGCCGACGTCCTTGAGGATCACGATCCAGTTGGTGTCGTCCTGGTCGATCGCGGCGTAGAGATTAAGCACGCTCGGCCCGGCGATGGTGAGGTCCTCGGCGAGCGGCTCGCTCAGGTAGCGCAGCTTCTGGATCCGGTTGGTCTGGCTCGCCGGCATCTGCGCGAACGCATCGGGCGCCTGGTAGTCGTCGGCGCTCGCGGGCACATGGGGCGCGGTGGTGAGCCGCTCCCAGCCCCGCAGATAGAGCTTGATCCACTGCGTCTCCGGCAGCGGCCAGTCGCTGCCGCTGCGCCATTCATTGGCGCCCATCACCCAGAACCGCACCGGCGGGTCCTCGAGGATCCCGGTATCGATGCCCTTGAGCCACTGGTCGTACCAGCGCAGCATCTCGTCGTGGAACGCTTTGACCGGCCGGTCGAGATGGGCGGGGCCGGCGAGCAGCAGCTTCTTGTGCGGCGGATTGATGTTGCGAAACCAGTTCTGCGCGCCAAGCAGATGAGTCTTGTAGGTGTAGGCGTACCAACCCGTGCCGGTATAGGTCGGGACCTTGACCTTCGCGAACTCGGCCTCGCTTTTCCTGACCGCCTCCTCCTTGTCGTAAGGGTCGATCAGGATGTCGAAATAGGCGGGGAAATGCTGGCCCTTGAGCGCCAGCACGTTGTAGACGTGCGGATACATCTTGAAGTCGGGATTGGCGATCGCTTCCTGCCACAGCTTCTCGCGCTCGGGCGGAAGCGGCCCGGGCTGGCCCTTCTGCTGATGCGCCGCGGCATAGACCTGCAGCAGAAACCGAAAGAGATGGATGACGCCGCCGGGATACTCGTCGCGAAAGCCGCCGGCCTCGCCATAGGCGCCGCGTGGGTCGAGCGCAAAGATCGCCTTGAGGTGGGGCGGCGCGAGCTTCGCGGCCATGAGCTGCTCGGCGCCGAAGCCGGAGATGCCGACCATGCCGACATTGCCGTCGCACCACGGCTGCGCCGCGATCCATTCGATCAGGTCGTAGCTGTCGAACGCGCGCGAGCCGCCAGCTTGTGACTTGCCGATGCCGCGGGGATTGCCGATCACATGAACGTAACCCCGAGCAACGAAGAACCGCGTGTCGCCGGCTTCCGCCGGGCCGGTCCACAGCATCGACCAGGCCGGATGGGTGAGCGAGGCTTGCGCGAGCTCGGGGCCCTGCAGGTCCTTGTTGTGGATCGAGAACGCGAGCAGCGCCGGCAGCTTCTCGGCCGTGTCGGGACGATAGATGTCGACCGCGATTTTCACTCCGTCGCGCATCGGCACCAGCACGTCCTTGTCCGCGACCAGGCCGGAATGGGTCGGCGCGCGATCGTACGCGACCGGCGCGCGCTGGCTCGAGAGCGAGAGTTGAAAGGCGCGGTCGTTCCCTGCGGCCATCGGCGACGTCCCCCCGGAGTGTTGCTCGAGCAAGCCTATCACGCGCGAGCCGCGGACCGGAAAGGCCGGACGGGTTTCGCCGCGAATGGGACGCGCGCGCCGCTCGCCGGCGAACATGCCTGTCCCGCGTCGGCGCCGACCGCCGCTGCTTGACCCGCGGCCGCTTCGTCACCATGGTCGGCGCGAGGATCGCCGCAAGCACGAACGCCGAAGCGCAAAGCCGCACATGCTCTCGCCCGCGACCAATGACGCCGGGGTCGAATCGCGCTTGGCCTGGCTGCGGCTCGCTGCCGCCCTGACGCTCGGCACCATCGGCAGCGTCGGCATGTGGTCGGTGCCGGTCGCGCTGCCGGCGGTGCAGAGCGAGCTCGGGCTCGCGCGCGCCGACGCTTCGCTGCCCTTCACCATGGTCATGTTGGGTTTCGCGTTCGGCGGGGTGGCGATGGGGCGGTTGTCCGACCGGCTCGGCATCGCGGCGCCGGTCATCTGCGGTGCGCTCGCCCTCGGCTTGGGCTACGTCGCGGCGGGCCTCGCTCCCGGTCTCATGGCGATTGCGCTCGTGCATGCGCTGATCGGGTTCGGCGCCTCGGCCACCTTCGGGCCGCTGATGGCCGACATCTCGCAGTGGTTCGCGCGCCGGCGCGGGCTTGCCGTCGCCATCGTCTCCTCCGGCAGTTACGTCGGCGGCGCGATTTGGCCGCCGCTGCTGCAGCACTTCATCGCGACGGCGGGCTGGCGGCCGACCCATGTCGCAATCGGAATATTCTGTGCGCTGGTGATGCCGCCGTTCCTGCTGGTGCTGCGCGCTCGCGCGCCAAGGCCGCCGATCGCATCGGCGGGCTTCTTCGCCGAGGCCGGAGGCGGGCTTGCGCTTTCGCCGAACGCGCTGCAGGTCGTCCTGTGCGTCGCGGGCGTCGCCTGCTGCGTCGCCATGGCGATGCCGCAGGTGCACATCGTCGCCTATTGCGGCGATCTCGGCTACGGCGTCGCGCGCGGCGCCGAAATGTTGTCGTTGATGCTCGGATTCGGAATTTTCAGCCGCATCGCCTCGGGGTTCCTCGCCGACCGCATCGGCGGCGTGACGACCCTGCTGCTCGGCTCCGTGCTGCAGGGCGTGGCGCTGCTGCTCTATCTGTTCTTCGACGGCCTTGCCTCGCTCTACGTGATCTCGGCGCTGTTCGGCCTGTTCCAGGGCGGCATCGTGCCGATGTATGCCGTGATCGTGCGCGAGTATTTTCCGCCGCAGCAGGCCGGCACGCGGCTCGGCATCGTGCTGATGGCGACGCTGCTCGGCATGGCGCTCGGCGGCTGGATGTCGGGCGCGATCTTCGACTTCACCGGTTCCTACCAGGCGGCCTTTCTCAACGGGCTCTTGTGGAACCTGGTGAACGTCGCGATCGCGCTCTGGCTGCTGATGCGGCCCGGCCGGCGGGTCGCCCATGCGTAGGACATCACCCGACCCTCAGGGCGATGGGCCCCGCCCTGCCGTCATTGCCGGGCTTGACACCCCAAGTCGGGTTTACCCGACTTGGGGCGTTTAATATTGCGAAACTCGGGCAAGCCCGAGTTTCGGTGCAATCCATCTGCTTCGTACGAATTCCTCGCGAAGCGGATGGACCCCCGGGTCAAGCCCTGGGTCAAGCCCGGGGGTGACGCGCGTGGGTGCTCGACCGGTTACTCGAATTTAGCGGAATGCGCTTCTCGCGGAGCGGCTACTTGAGCTGGTCGGCGACCTTGTCGAGCCCGGCCTGCACGCAGGCTTCGTCCTTCTCGCCGCCCGGCGCGCCGGAGACTCCGGCCGCGCCGATGACCTCCTCGCCGACCTTGACCGGCAGCGCGCCGCGGGCGGTGGTGAAGCCGGTGAGAAACTGCGCGCCCATCTGCGGATTTTTCTTCAGCCGCTCTTCCATCTCGCCCGACGGAATGCGGAAGGTGCGCGAGGTATAGGCCTTCTTGAAGCTGTTCTCCATGGTGTGCGGTCCGGTGCCGTCGCCGCGGATCTGCACCAGCACCTCGCCGTTGCGGCCAACCACGGTTGCCGACACGCGATAGCCGGCGGCCGTGCAGGTCGCGATGGCGGTTTGCGCGATCGTCACCGCCATGTTGGCCGACAGGTCCCTATGGGGGAGAAGCTGCGCACCCGCGGGCGTCGTCAAAGCGCAGGCGAGGCCGATTCCGGCCAGGCGATACAACACCACAGACATGATCGAATCCTCCCGTGCAATCGAAGACGCGCCTCGTTCGGGTGGCGGGTCTCCCGGGGAGTCTAGCTTATTTCGGCCGGTTTGTACGGGCCCTCGAGGCCGGTTTCCTGTCCGCCGCCACGATGTGGTATCTGCGGGCGGGAAGCATCGTCCGGCATCGGGGTGAAGGCGGTCCTGACGCTCATGGCCAGCTCACCATTTCGGAGCGCGGAGACATCATCGTGATCGGCGTGGGCATCGTCGGCTGCAATTA
>WNFA01002602.1_pt1 | contig 15794 bp, 14 predicted proteins | sample 5400481 | NCBI WGS metagenome assembly WNFA01 (sample SAMN13153340, study PRJNA577476) | soil metagenome | isolation source: 120 cm saprolite under Douglas fir tree site 2 hole 1 replicate 2 | place: USA:California | collected 2015-04-18
CACACGGGCTGACTATTGACACTGAGCAGCATATCGCTTTCATTGCATGCGTCGATTCCTCTCCCCCGAGCCTTTTGAGAGTTGACTTGCAGACCATGAAAGTCTTCTCTGAACCTCCCTGGCCGGTGGAAATCAAGCCAGATATTATCGTTTTGGACCGGCCGTTGCATCTTGTATATGTTGGATGTGGTGTAGGGGTTGCAGTGTTCCAGGAAGAAGGTCGTAACTTGAAGTGGCTGGGCAACTATGTCTATGGCATTAACATGCACACAATTGCTGTTAACGAGGAAACACACGAAATTTATCTGCCGCTGACACGCGTGGGCAACAGGCCCGTACTGCGCATTATGCGCTACAATGCAAACGCAATAGATTGATTGGGATCAAAGTCATAATGTGCTGCGCCCAATGCTCAAAAAGATGTCCAGGTGGTGCCTGGACATCTTTTTGAGCATTGGGCGCAGCAGCTAAAACAGCTAGAGATGTAGGTCCTCTACGGTCTCCAGTACTTCGTTGGCGTGCTCTTCTGGCTTAACCTTATGCCAGATCTTACGCACTACACCATCCTTATCAATCAGGAAGGTGGAGCGCTCTACACCCATATAATTTTTGCCGAACATGTTTTTCTCTTTGTATACATCGTACAACTGGGCGACGTGGGCATCAGTATCGGAGAGCAGAGGAAAGGGCAGACCGTACTTGTCAGCAAATTTCTTGTGAGAGTTCGCATCATCTGTGCTGACTCCCAGTACAACAATACCGCGCTTCTGCATTAAGTGATTAGCGTCGCGGAAGCTACAAGCCTCTTTTGTGCAACCAGGTGTGTCATCCTTGGACAACTGGACCCCTGTGCTAATTACGTTCTCCCTTTCAAATTCCGGCACACAGCAATCCCATAATCTGAAAGTGAATATCCATACATTTAGCCTGACTTCATAAGCAGTACGAACCAGGCAGTTACTAATCCATCGCATTTCTCTAGAGAAATCAGGAACCTTTCAATCCCATTTGAAAAGTAAAATTCCTGATTTCTTTCTCTAGCCAGCTCAGATAAGATTAGAGTCCTAATGACTCGATTGTATCCAGAACCTCTTGAGCGTGCTCGGCTGCCTTGACTTTGGGCCAGACTTTACGTACAATCCCATCTTTATCGATGAGGAACGTCTCGCGATTAACGCCCATGTATTTCTTGCCGAACATGTTCTTCTCTTTCCACACGCCATAAAGCTGCGAAACAGTTGTATCTGTATCAGCCAGCAGAGGAAAGGACAAGCCGTATTTGTCGGCAAATTTTTGATGCGAAGGGATATCATCGGCGCTTATGCCCAGCACGACAACTCCCCGTTTTTGCATCTCATGATCGGCATCGCGGAACGAGCACGCTTCAGCAGTACAGCCAGGGGTGTCGTCTTTTGGATAAAAGTATAAAACAATATTTTTGCCACGTAATGCGCTTAACTGAACCTGGCCATTTTTCACCACATTATCGCTTCCTACAGCTGGAAGTATGAAATCAGGAGCAGGTTGTAACTCCTTAATCTCTGTGTCACTCATGTCAATACCTCACTTCAAAGCAGTTTTCTTAACAACGTGCAATCAACTCGAATTTTGATCAGTGTACCACAAGAAAAAGCATAACAACCATCCCACTGCGGAGACGGCTGTCACGATTTATCAGTTCAGTTTGGTGTAGCTAGTCAAGGTCGCGCGGACGAGTGGTCTGAGGAGGCTTAATGTGCAAGACAAGTAACCGTTCTTGACCCCTCAAAAGATATCGCAGTTTATTACATCAACACCGACTCGCATGACAACGGTTTGTTTACGATCTACCCTGTCAGCATAACCAACCTTTCTTCTGCCAACCAAGCACTCAGTGTTATTGGTAGCTATATAGCGATTTCCGGCCCTCCGAAAACCAATGGGTTAGCCGGAAATGATGTACCCAGTTATCGAATCTATGATAATTCCGTTTTATCACAATACCCCTTAATCGTCGGACAACCAGCGCAGTTCCCGAGCAGGGGCATGTTCACGGACAAAAATACTGGTCCCGGTACGTGTACGGGTTCATTCATGGCTGAGCCTACTTTCAGTGTTAACAGCATTGCAGATGCCCAAGCATGGTTTAACAGTACCAGCGCTAAAACAAGCCTGCTGGTCCTCAAGTCTTTTTACTACCAAGCTTCGCAGTAGCAGTCAACACGCTTAGACAAAAACCACCTTGCACAGTATCTATGCCAACCGCCTGGCACACCGCCCGCCTGCCAACCCGCCTAGCACCGCGCCGCTGCTAAGCTGTACGTTACGTTATCGCTGCCAAATGACTGCGTGTTGGCCATGATCGGCGACTGCACTTCCGATAATCTGACCATAGCTGTTGATGGCTTTTGGGATCGTGTGATGCTCGATAACATATGGAAGCCAGATGATCTGTCCTGAAGCCAAACGGAGCCATGGCCTTTGTATCCGGTCCACCCAAGCCCAACCTATGACATCGCCTTGGTTGTTGATGTCGAGTGCTTCCCAGGCATCATCAATTCCTAGGCGTTCCCAGTCACCTCCAGGCTGACAGATAACGACGCTGGGTTTTGCCTGATTGTTTCGTGCTTTACCCAGCACGAGACCCTCATCCGTTAGCGCGATTGGGGATACGTTTGCGGTATGATTGCCGACGTAGAACCAGCTTCCATCCTGCGGTGTCCAGAGGATGGATCGAGCATCAAAAATAGCCTGATTAGCCACCACTAGAACTTGACCACGCTCGTTAATATCAACCGCGTTGCTACCAAATTCCGCTTTGAGCTCCATCAATACGGTTGGTGGCTGCCCTGACCAAAACACTGCGGCACGTCTATTGGGGCGGCCTCGCTCTTCAGTGCGACTTTGCACACTTCCAGCTACTGTCCCATCAGTACTGATTGCATATGCGGAACTGTCCGTACCCGCAAACACTCCTGGCTCCCCATGGTAGAGCGGAAACGTGGTGAGGAGGCCTCCTTCGTACACAGTAGCACGCTCACCTTGTTCGCTTTGCAGCGTCCCGGCTACCTGCCCGTGATTGTTTATAGACACAGCGAAGCCGGTGTAATTCAGGCGCGTCAGTTGGCCGTTCTGCATCATCCACGGAATATTTGGTTGTGTTCGCGACTGCCCCGTGCCGACGACTTGGCCACTATCATTGATATCGTTAGGTGTCATTGAGTCGAGGCCTGGGGATGTAATTTCATGAATACTGTAGCCGGATGTAGGATCAGCTACAGCCACTGCGAACGGGCATGAAGCAGTTGATACCGAGGGGGGACCAGAAGAATGGCTTGAGGCAAAACCACCCTGCACGAGTCGTATTTGTGCAGGATCAATGCCCAGACTCCTGAGAGCATTGTTCATGGCCTGGGCAACGTTCATGCCATACATAATATGGGGAAACTGCGGGGGCACTTCGTCCGCTTCGTTATTAAGTTGGAGTATACCGGAGCCATCGGAGCGAAATGACAAGACAACACAATCTTGACTGATGAGCCCTTTGCTCACCGGGGGCATAGCAGCTTTAGCATTGAGAGCCTCCATCCTGCGCCGGATACGACCCCCATCCATAGGATACCTAGAAGCAAGCGCACCTAGCTTGCGCCTATCGTCAGTGGGCACAGCCGGTTTGTATCCAGTTACGATCACAGTCGCCTTACTACCAGCACGGAGTTTACGAGTTGTGACTGTCAGCTGCTGGTCAAGGGATTTTCGAACCGTCCCGAAGCAATCCTCGAAATTCGATATTACGAAGGCACGGGCAAAACCGGCTTCGAAGCCAGCGAGCGTAAACGTGTGTTTAGGCTGACGTCTGAACTGCTGCCGGTATGCGGTTAAAAGCTTGGTACCTTCGTCTGCCAGATGGTTTGCTACCTCAGCCATAGATCGCTGTTTCCCATCAGCCAGCCACCCGGCTACCCAGTCAGAGAGATCTTTGCCGTACCACCTTCCAAGCCCCGTATATGTGACGAATCCAATCCACGTGGAATAGGTCAGTACTACCGACTTCGCTGATTGATTGGTAACCAGCTTTCCATTATCAGTGAGACGGAAATCAGCGGACTGATAGATCGTTGCTGGCGTTAGGATTGTTACATTGAGTGTCAAATCGGATTCCTATTGTGACAGGACCCATGACCAGAGACCAGAATTTATATGTTAATAACATGGTGCAGGTAGTCTGTCAAGAGTAAACCCCGGTGTCTGGTTGCTTGGGTAATAGAACGGGCATCGTGAGCTTATTAAAGTATAAAGTGACCAACTGCTGTAGACACTTTCAAAAATTCGATATACTTAATGCCAATTTAAGATATATTCAGCTTTTGCTGAAGTTCGGGAATCGCCTGTTTGATTTCCTGGTAGTCAGCGAAAGTTCTTGCCCAGCTTAGCTTTTCGATCTCATCCGCGATCTCTTTATAGTGGTTTGCTTTTTGCTCCTCTTTACTGAGCCAGAGCTGGAAGTGCAAGCGTAGAAGCATATTCACGTAGCGGTTAGCTTCATAGGTGAACTTGTTTAAGCTAAAATCGTCAATCGAATTAAGCCAGCGAATTGTTTCGTCTCTGGCATCTTCTTCTTGCTCACTAAGGCCTTCTATAGTAATCGGGCCGCTAGACCTAATGGTAGAGAGCAGATCGCTGGATGTGTCGTGGATTTTCTTGAGATGACTTAGCCACTCCGACCAACTCCTGCCACCATCCATTGCGAATCTTACCTTTGTGGCAGCCAGAATTTCATTGTATATGGATTCTAGTCCTTGGTAATAGTCAGATTCCTCGCCTAGTGTCCTTTTGATTTGATTGAGGCTACTCTCAATTGAGACGCGGCTGATTTCCAAATCACTTTTTAGCCTATCGAGCTGAGGATTCACATCCTTTTGCTCGTATAGGTTCAAACTACTGAGGATATTCATAAGCACATAACCGATCCATGAGATCGTTGTAGCCTGCTCACGATTGTCATTCTTGGGGCGTTCGAGTTCTGTTGGTAGGATTGGCTCGTGGTTTGCAAAATATTCCTTGAAGTGAGCTTTTACTTCCTCCGGCTCTGCGGGCCGTGATGTTGTGCCCTCACGGATATAGGGTTTGCCCATGACATAGTAAATCGGCTCACCCTCAAGTACATCAATTCTGATCAGGCTTAAGCCAGTAGCGGGGTCAACAAAATAATAAGATTTCCAATTGACCTTTGGCTTAACTCTTCCCACAGCCCGTTCAAACAGTTTCTCTTGCCATGTTTGGTGCGAGCCACTAATACCCTTGACTGTCCTATCATCACTGATACCTATATAAATTTTGCCGCCAATGGAGGCAAGGGCTGCAAGTTCGTGGGCAAGGTCATCCTTCCATGAGTCTGCCATTGCTTCCAGATGTATATGGTCATACTCTTTAAACTCTATGTGCCAGGATTCCCCCTCAGCCAAGTCTAGCTGAAGCTGATCGGCAAGTTCTTTATCATTATACCTATTACGCATTACACACCCTCGGGACGTTTGTCGAGCACCTCATGAAACTTTGTAATTACCCGATTCCAGTTGTATTCGGGTTCGCCTTGACATGAGAAAAGGGACACGATATGCAGCCATTGTAGCATACCAAAGCAATACGTCCTTATCGCCGCTCTTTGTATAGAGGGCAAGTACCTCCTGCGCGAGCCCAGAGTAATTTACGATCACGAACAGTTAGAGGCATGGCTTATTATAGCATTACCTACCCCTGTTATAGCGCGTCGCCAAATTGAGTGTTGAGCGACAGCCAAAACCCATTTGACACTAAGACACTACGATAAATCAGGGATTAGTGGTAGGCAGCATTTGATATACAAATGGTGGCGAGAAGCTAGCCGGACATCCTTGAAGAGTTTCGATGTAACCCTTGTATACCTGCGCTAGTGACTGGTTTGCATTCTGGTAGGTTTCGTCGATAGCCTTTGCTTCCTGAGCGTAGGTTGGCCATTCCGCCTGATAGGAGTCCTGCGCGGCCTTTACTGCTGTTTCTGTCTGGTTGATTATCCTGCTTGAAGCATCGTCATATGCACTATCGGCATTGACACGCCACCAGCATGCAGGTTTAGCAGGCACCGAACTTTCAGCAGATTGATTAGACCCCGTTAGCTTAGGGGTTGCCGTGGATGATGCTACCGGCGAACTATCAGAACTAAACAACCTTGGGCAGCTCGGCGTAGAATAATTACATATCACAATTGAGTTTGTACCGCCAGACTTAGCCCTAGTGGTACTAACAGGCTTAAATGCAATTCTTTTTGCTTGATTATGGCTCACAACAGCAGCGGTTACACCTACCACACCTATAACCAGCACCACCGTTAGAATGACTATCCACTTCGCCATACGGACGTAGTATAGCACCAGCAGAATTATAAGATATGTAACCAACCTCACGACTCAAATAGTCCACAAGATTCATCCGTAGTAACACGCGGTCCTTGAAAAGTATTCCATGAACAATTCGCTCTCACTGGTCCGCAAACAGGCCTCATCTATTTTGTGTTAAGGTGGCCGTACTGTGTTGGGCGGCGCCCAACACAGTACGGCCACCTTAACATGTTTTTATAGGTTGCGACCCTCGGGTCGCGAGTTGTCATTAGCCAGCAAGTTTACACAGGTCAATGATCAAAGAGCGAGCATGCGCTCCAGGGCAACTCGGGCCCAGTGAGCTATTTCTTCATCGACAATTACCTGGTTGATGACCTGGCCTTCGACCAGTCCCTCAAGCACCCAGGCGAGGTAGGCTGGATGGATGCGGTACATGGTGGAGCAAGGGCAGACAACCGGGTCGAGACAGAAGATGAATTGCTCTGGATGTTCCTTTGCCAGGCGATGTACGAGGTTAATTTCGGTAGCTACGGCCCACTGGCTTCCCGCCGGGGCACGCTCGATTTGCTGTATGATGTACTCGGTCGAGCCGTAGAGATCGGCAGCCTCGACCACTTCGCGGCGACATTCAGGATGTACCAATACTTTTATGCCTGGATACTCGGCTCGCGCTTTGGCGATTTGCTGTACGTTGAAGCGCATATGCGTAGTGCAGTAACCTTTCCAGAGGATAATGCGGGAACGCTCGATCTCCTCGTCGGCATTATCCGAGGCCATAGGGTCTTTAGGGTCCCAGACTACCATCTGTTCCTCTGCTATACCATATTTGAGTGCGGTGTTACGGCCCAGGTGCTCGTCAGGGAAGAAGAGTACGCGCTTGCCACGACTGAACGCCCACTTGATCACGGCAGGAGCATTTGAGGAGGTACAAACGATGCCGCCATTGCGCCCACAAAAGGCCTTGAGGTTGGCCGCCGAGTTCATGTAGGTGACCGGGATAATACCAGCATCATCACCCAATGTATCAATGAGCATTTCCCAGCATTCTTCTACCTCTGCGATATTTGCCATATCAGCCATCGAGCAGCCGGCGGCGGGATTGGGCAGGATCACTTTCTGGTGCGGCGCGCTAAGAATATCAGCGCTCTCAGCCATGAAGTGCACACCACAAAAGACGATGTAATCGGCCTGGGGGCGTGCCGCTGCCAACTGTGCAAGCTTGAACGAGTCGCCACGAAAATCGGCGTACTTGATGATCTCATCACGCTGATAGTGATGCCCCAGGATGACGAGCCGTTTAGCAAGGGCAGCCCTGGCAATTGCGATACGTCGATCTAGCTCTTCGCCCGACATTTCCGCATAGTATTGCGGAATGGTATCGATACGATTTGCATGATTATGTCGAGCGCGTGAAGTTGGGTTTAAGAGTGGTAGAATTCGCTCTTCTTTACTTGATGCACATGCTGATTGTAGAGCCATGTTTTTTCTCCTTGTTCAGACCCACACCTTGAGCCGAGCAAAGCGTAGGGACCCGATTTATCGCGTCCCACGGGGCGGGGAAGGGGCAAACGGCCGAATATACCGATATGTGCCACCCCGCCCCGCCCCGTGGGACGCGATAAATCGGGTCCCTACGCACTTGGCTCTGCTATGGGTAATGATGAGTCTATGATTACTTTGCACTGTTTTGATCCGTTATAATCAGGCGAACTCCAGGGATATGTCGAAGTTGGGAGCTGAATGTGTTATTGCTCCGAGTGAGATGAAGTCTACGCCTGTGGCTGCAACTGCTGCCAGTTTCGTTGTGTTGGTACCGATGTTGCCGGAAGCTTCGATTAGTACATGTGGAGCGACGCGGCGCACTAAATCTACGGCGCTGCGCATCGTCTCTACAGGCATGTTATCCAGCAAAAGCACGTCTGCTCCCGCTTCCAGTGCTTCCTGCACCTCGGCGAGCGATTCGCACTCCACTTCGATCTTGAGCAGGTGGGGAGCCATGCGACGCGCAAGGATGATAGCAGGCACGATGCCTCCTGCTGCTTTTATATGGTTATCTTTGATGAGCACACCGTCGCTTAGATTAAAGCGGTGATTGTGCCCTCCACCCAGGCGAACTGCCTCTTTTTCCAGGCTGCGTAGTCCCGGCGTAGTCTTACGCGTATCGAGTATACGCACTTTTGTTCCTTCGAGAGCACGTACGCACTGGGCCGTAATGGTGGCTATGCCGGAGAGGTGTCCAAGGAAATTCAGTGCGACACGCTCTGCGCTTAATAGTGAGCGGGCAGGGCCACTGAGATGGGCCACTACCTGGGCAGCCTGAACGGTTGTGCCATCCTCCACCAGCAGTTCAACCGATACCTGGGGATCCAGTTCGCGAAAGGTTGCGGAAGCGACAATCAGGCCGGCGATTACACCTGCCTGGCGGGCAATAATGCTGGCCTTAGCTTGATGGTCTGCTGGAACTGTACATAGCGTAGTGATGTCGGCCTCGGCTCCATCTTCTTCCAGGGCATGCCGGATAAGGTCTAATGGTGGTTTAGGCATAGGAAATTAGCTCCTTGTGCCCCACATCGAGGCGGTCAGGATGATCTCCCTCCCTAGGGTTGCCACAAGTCGGGTGACCCACCAAAGGGCGACCCACCAACGGGCGACCACCAGGGTCGCCCCTACTATGCCACGGATGAAGCGACTCTCCAGGTCCGTCCATAGTAGGGGGGGCGACCCTGGTGGTCGCCCGTTGGTGGGTCGCCCGCTGGGAAGATGGGAATCGCCCCTCAATCGCATTCGCCAGCAGAGTCTTACAATGATACGATGTCGGGATGGGTTGAAAGGCGTAGTGGTAACCTGATAGTGTGTCATTGGGGGTGGGATAGTCGAGACGCCAGTGGCTGCCGCGACTTTCGCGTCGTTGCAGGGCGGCGGATATGACGAGTTCGGCTACTTTGAGCATATTGACTGTTTCTAGCCAGGCAGTCTCGATTTTTTCTTCATCTTGCTTTGCTGATCCATTGGCTATGGTACGATCGCACAAGCCATGTAGTTGATGCCTGGCTTCGAGCAGCCCTTGTTGGTCGCGACGGAGCGAGACATGCCGCCACATAATTTGCTGCACCTCGCGCCGCATTTGCAGGATGCTCTCGCGGTCGAGTTTGATGTGTAATAGCGCTTCCTCGCGTGAAAGGTCGTCATAGACGGGAATGGTGATGGCTCGCCTTGAGGGAAGGATATCTTGCTCGGCAGTCGTTCCAGCCAATCCATCGGCCAGGCGCAAACCAAAGACCAGTCCTTCTAACAGCGAGTTGCTGGCCAGCCTGTTGGCCCCATGCACACCTGTACAGGCAACTTCACCAACAGCGTATAGCCCTTTAAGCGTCGTGCGGCCATACGTATCTGTCATCACACCCCCCATACAATAATGAGCCGCCGGTGCTACCGGAAGAAGATCTCTTGCAAGGTCGAAGCCATACCTGCGACAGATAGAGGAAATGGTGGGGAACCGCGCATATATGTGTGCTGCAGCGAGATGACGCAGATCGAGATACTGGTATTCGGTGCCCTCTGATAGCATCTCGCTGAGAATGGAACGGGCGACGACATCTCGCGGGGCAAGCTCAGCCAGGGTGTGGTACCTGGGCATGAAACGCTCGCCAGCGTGATTGAGCAGATAGGCACCTTCGCCGCGCACAGCCTCGGAGACCAGGTGAGAACCTCCGCCGGCTACCAGCACAGTCGGGTGGAATTGCATAAATTCAAGATCCGTCAAGGCTGCACCGGCACGCCACGCCAGGGCAAGTCCGTCAGCAGTTGCTCCAGCGGGATTAGAGGAATGCAGCCAGAGACCTCCCGCGCCACCATTTGCTAAGATCGTCGCCTGCGCTTCAACAGTAAAGGCCTGACCATTTCGATCAAGAGCCTCCAGGCCTGTACAAACACCATTCTCTACTTCTAGACTACGTACATAAGTTTCTTCATACAACACTATCGAGGATCTTTTACGTACCGCGGTCATGAGCGCTCGCTCTATCTCGGCACCAGTGGCATCACCACCCGCGTGCAGGACACGCCAGCGGCTATGCGCTGCCTCGCGGCCAAGCAGCAAGCCATCTTCAGTGACGTGCGCGTCGCTTCCAGGCTGCGCTCGATCAAACTGCACGCCCATCGAGATGAGCCAACGCACGGCTGCGGGTGCCTCTTCTGCCAGGATGCGCACGACTGCATCATCACACAGGCCTGCTCCCGCGGCAAGGGTATCCTGGAAATGCAGATCGGGGCTATCATCCGCGCCTAATGCGACTGTGAGGCCACCCTGGGCATAACGCGTGTTGCTTTCCCCAAGTTGTCCTTTGGTGAAGAGGGCCACGCGCATGTGTCCTGGAAGGCGTAATGCAACCGAGAGACCCGCGATGCCACCGCCTATGATAGCGACATCATACGATTGGCTAAATGCCATCAACCGTTCTCCTTCATAAGTGTACAAAATACACTTACTAAAGTGTAAAAAAACATTTTGTCCGAAGACAAAAAAGGAAAGGTAGTGTTTATTATACACTAACTCTTGACTGGAAGTATACCAGAGAATTTTGGCAAAAACAAGGGTAAAGCTCCCCCTCCTTGGATGACTATTTCTTCTGCATAAAATCGTCATCGAAGCTCTCGCCTGCTTTGTAGATTGTAGGCTGGCCATTGCGATACAGCGTTACCGCACCCTGACCATAGACGCGCCAACCGATTTTCCTGCCCCCATCACCATCATCGAGCATACCTGTCTGTTCGTCGATACCGAGCAGTACCGCGTTGGGAAGGTATACTGTCATGCGTTGTGCCCAGCCCTTGCCGAAGGTATTGTGGTGGGGTAATACACAGGTATTCGGTAGCAGCCCAAGTCCTTCAACGATCTGAGATCTGCCGGGGTCATAATAATACTGGCACAAGACCATTGCTCCGGCGCTGCTTCCAGCGATAACCGCTCCATTAGAGTAGGCGTTGAGCATCGCCTGCCAACTGGCGCTATCCTTCAGGGTCTCTGCAAGATAACCAGTGAAGCCCCCTAGCAAATAGATCAAACGCGATTGGCTAACCTGGTTCGCAATGGCGGGGTCATTGGCCGAGGCTTTGTCGATGAGCGGGAGAGACTCGACGTCAGTAGCACCGAGACTTTTAAACCAGTTTACGCCATTACGTCCCGCTCGCTGGTCGTTATTATCGGGGGCTGCTGCCGTGGGGATAATGCTGATGAGTGCACCAGGGCCACCAGCAAGCTCTATGGCACGGCGGTCCGGTTCGGACATTTGTCCGCCGAATTCAGCGCCGCCTTCTAATAGAATGTAGCCTTCCATTTTTGAGTCCTTCGATTACGTGGTGACCTGGTATCCGCGTGCGAATAGGCGGTCACAGTATGAGCATCTTATGTGAATGATATATGAACTGTACGTTGGCGTGGGCCATCCAGTTCGACCAGTACGATACGCTGCCATGTTCCTAAGAGCAGTTCGCGGTTTCTGTATGGAATAGCAAGAGATGGGCCAATTATTGATGAGAGGATGTGGTCGGGTGTATGAGAGGGATCATGAGGGTGCCGATAGGAAATGCGTGGCAGCATACGCCGCAGGGCGTCGAGGAAATCTAGATCGGTTCCCGGGTCCAGGTCTGCTGTGGTGAGAGCACAGGTGGTATGGGAAACGAAGAGGGCGCAGGTGCCGTCTTCGGTTTTGGCGTCTCGCAAATGTGTTTCTATGCTTTCGGTTATATCTACTATTTGATCTTTCTTCTTTGTTGTGACGGTGATCGTTTTCATTGATGGCTCCTGTTTGCCTATCAGATTCGTTTTACTCCCAATGCTTTTTGCCTCATCAAGGGCTACCAGTAGTGATATAGGCGCGCTTCTCATCTCCCCGCAGGGCGACCGCAAGGGTCCTATCTCACTCCGCCTCTCAGGGGTAGGTTTTTTCTGCATGCCCGTGTACAGCGTCTTCAGACGCGATTGGCCATGACCATTCAAAATAACCTGCCTCTGAAAGCCCTCCTCCACACCACTCCCGCCCTTACTATATGACACAGCGAGTACCGATGATTCATATTTTACAACGAATTTATAGATCCTGCTGTTTTGGAATTGCTCCAGTACGTGGCCTTCCTCTGCTCGCGCTGTTCGTACTCCTCTGGTTTCTCATCGGTGATGAGCGGTTGATGCGGTTTCTCCCACCTTCTCTCCGTGAAAGGCGTGGCGATAGGGCTGGGGCGAGATGTGCAGGAGACGATGAAAGTGCAGACGAAGCGTGGCTGCCGAACTGAAACCACAGTACGTAGCGATGCGCTCAATGGACTCGTTCGTTGTCTCCAGTAGGCGCTGAGCCAACACAATGCGTTGCTGGAGGAGCCATTGATAAGGGGTGGTGCCACAGGTCGCACGGAAACGGCGCGCAAAGGTCCGCGGACTCATCATGGCCCGAGCCGCCATCTGCTCGACCGTGAGGTCTTCGTCGAGATGAGCCGCCATCCATGCCAGTGTCGCGCCAAACGGTTCGTCCTCATCTGGGACAGGAAGCGGCTTTTCGATATATTGCGCCTGTCCGCCATCACGATGCGGCGGGACGACCATCCGTCGCGCAACAGCGGCAGCGATCTCAGCTCCGTAGTCCTGGCGCACAATGTGCAGCGACAGGTCAATCGCGGCAGCCGTTCCCGCAGAGGTCAGCACCTGACCATCGTCAATGTAGAGCACCAATGGATCGACCTGCACCGTGGGATAGCGTTCAGCCAGTTCCGCCGCCCACGCCCAATGGGTGGTAACGCGACGGCCATCCAGCAGTCCCGCGGCTGCAAGCAAGAAAGCCCCGGTGCAGAACGAAATGATGCGCGCCCCTCGCTGGTAGGCAGCACGTAGGGTATCCAGCAGCATGTCTGGCACAGGAACGATGCCGGGGCGGGAACTGGGAACGATCACTGTATCAGCCCGAGCCGCGTGCTCCAGGCAATAGGGGGTGGTGAGGAAGATGCCTACGGAGGTCCGAATGGGGCGTGGCTCCACGGCACACACTAGAAACCGGTACCAGGGCACCCCGAGTTCGGGACGGTCGAATCCAAAAATTTCCGTGGCCACCGCTAGTTCAAAGGGATTGACGGCGTCGTAAGCAATGGTCGCTACTGTATGCATGGCAGTTTTTTGATGCTCCCTGTCTTTTCTGCCACTGGCAGAAGTCAGCAATTCATGGCAGAATTCTAGCATACAGATAGTTTTTTGCCAAGAGGAGAGATCTTTGGGGATGCCGGCAAGCACGCGCGCGCCGCCATTGGCGTCGCCGAACTGCCTTCGGGAGCGCCGGTAGAGCTTGAGCTGATCGTTGAGGTGCAGCCTTGATAGCCAGGTAGATACTTGCCTGATCTTCTCCTCTCGTATTATCGTATGGTTTCGGAAAATCAGGAGAAAAACAGAGTGATAGCGTTACAAGATATTCAGGCAGCACAGGCCCGCATTACCAACTACATCCGGCACACCCCTCTGGTAGAGGCAAAGCCCGTCAAGCAATCGATATGCCAGGCCCAGTCACTCTACCTCAAGCTGGAATGCTTGCAGATTTGTGGCTCTTTTAAGGCACGAGGCGCTGTGAACAAACTCCTCAGCCTTCCCTCGGAACAGCTTCAGCATGGGCTTGTCGCCGCTTCGGGTGGAAATCATGGATTGGGAGTCGCCTATGCCGGGTGGCTCGCTAAAGTCCCTGTGACCATTTACCTGCCACATAGCACGCCTCTTGTGAAAGCGCAAAAGCTGGAGAGCTGGGGTGCCCGGGTAATCTTCGAGGGGGCAGTCTGGGACGAGGCGAACCAGGCAGCCCTGCAAACTGCCGAACAGGAAGGCTTGAACTATTTCCATCCCTTCGCCGACCCGGCTGTGATTGCCGGGCAAGGGACGATTGGCCTGGAAATGCTGGAAGAAGCGCCAGATATCGATCTGCTGCTGGTAGCCATCGGGGGCGGTGGCCTGATCAGTGGAGTGAGTAGAGCAGCACGGAGTGTAAAACCAGGGATAAAGGTCATAGGGGTTGAACCGGTTGGGGCACCGACGCTGTACGAGAGCGTGCGAGCAGGCAAAATAGTGGAATTGTCTCAGATTACGACAACAGCCGGTACGCTTGCTCCTCGCCGCAGTGCTGTCATCAACCTGGAGATCATTCAGCAGAATGTGGATGATATCGTGCTGGTAACCGATGAAGAGATGCGGGAGGCGGCTCGCTGGCTTTGGTTTGAGATGGGTGTGGCAGCCGAACTGAGTGGAGCTGCAGCTGTTGCAGCACTCTTGTCAGGGAAAGTATCCCCTGAGCCGTCGGAGAGGGTGTGCGCGTTGGTATGCGGAGCAGGAAAGGATGGGATACAGTAAGGAGAAGCCTAATCGAGGCAGCGGTCGAGGTGCCGCTCGCCTTGCTCAAACGCTTTCGGGCCACGGATTTATAGATCCTGCTGTTTTGACCTATTAGGCCTGCGACCGAAATTTACAACGATAGCGTTGGCAAATCCCGACCAGATCTGCACGGTGAGCGGGAAGCCATGCTCTTCCAACGGTGAGCGGGAAGCCATGCTCTTCCAAGGTTTTGCGCACGAAACGTTGTAAAGCTCTCGGCAGGGCCTAAGGCCGTACTGCGACCATGCGCAAAGATCCTTTCTTAAGACAGCGTACTTAGCCGAAAGACGGGATGGCGCGGTGCCTCGCGTTCAAAATCAGCCAGCGGGGAGTCCAGCGTGACGTCGAAGTAGTTGGTCACGAACGACGGGGCGTCGGCCAGCGATTTTTTGAGGATCGGCGCGGCCTCCTGGATGCTCAGTTCGACGGCAGAGACGCGCTCGCTGAGGCGACCCCGCGTCAGGGTCGCCTCGCCAGCCGCGCGCAGATTGCGCACCCAGTTGACCGTCCCAAACGGCGCGATCAGCAAGCGATCTTCATCCAACTCGACCAGCGTGACCGGGGTTGTGCGCGGTTGGCCGCTTGTGCGACCCCGGACGATGAGCAGGGTCATGGTTCCCATCTTCACGCCCATGCGAAGCAGAAAGGTGGTCATTGCATTGCTGATGCGCACAAATGCGTTGACACGATAGGTTTTTGCCATGTAACATGTATCTCCTTTTCTCGGGTTTGGCTCGCAGTTCTCTGTGAATCCAGAGGGAACAGCGAGCAGCAGTGGGAGCTCTTCCAGTGTTTTGAGCCAGGTGGCGAAGGAAATGTTGCGCTAATCATGTTGTTCTCTGTTTCTTTCTGAAAGCACACGGTCATGCAGTAGATCTGTAGCAATGTTGTCAGTAGCTCTCTTCTAATACCCTTCTCTGTATGTGAATAATCACTCACATTGAGAAGTATAATCGGAAGAAATGTCTCTGTCAACTGGACTTTCGGACAGGATAGGGCTATAACTTTTCTTTGATCTACCGAGGTAGCGCTCGAACAGCCAG
>WNFA01002661.1_pt1 | contig 15793 bp, 13 predicted proteins | sample 5400481 | NCBI WGS metagenome assembly WNFA01 (sample SAMN13153340, study PRJNA577476) | soil metagenome | isolation source: 120 cm saprolite under Douglas fir tree site 2 hole 1 replicate 2 | place: USA:California | collected 2015-04-18
CAAGAGTTTTGAATAGCACATTTGGGGAAGCTGGTAATGGTTAAGCTCTATGTTTGGACTTTGGAAAGGGGGTAGCAGGAAAGGACACCATGTGGTATCAAACAGGTGAACAAAAACCCTTGAGACCACGGAGATGTCCGAAGCCACAGCCCATTATGGCCTATTCGTTCTTTGGAGACAAAAACGCGATGGAAGAAACGGAGAGAACGTTACGTTTTTGGCGTTCACGTGAACGTTATCTTCTTCTGTTTTAGAGAAGACGTCACGTAGCGTTGTCGCGTTTTTTGCCACACCACTGTATTCTCATTTCGTTCTTTCCTATGGAGAAATGACGTTCACATGGGCACAGAAGCTGCTTCTACGTTCTTTCCTCTAAAGATCCTTTTGGCCCGCCGACGAAATGTACAAGCGCTTTGCGAGCTGAGCTTTGCCAATGGGCTCTCCCGTAAGATTTGTGCGAAACTGGCCAATGGACGAGATGGGAGCAGAGGATCAGAAGCAAAGGCACCTGGAGGAGGCGCAGCAGGCGTTCTCCTCTGCACGGCACATCATCGCCACATTGGCAGAGAGCATCGAGAACCCTGATCTCCATGAGCGTTTTGAGCAAGCCGCGCTTGCGACGCTGCCGAAGGAAAAACCTGTCTCACCGCGCAGAGCCACCGCTGAGCAGTACGGCGGCTTGACTGAGCGAGAGCGGGAGGTGGCTGCCCTGATTGGGCAGGGCAAATCCAATGCCGAGATTGCCGAGCTGCTGGTGGTAAGCAAACGGACGGTGGAAACCCATATGAGCAGCGTGCTCTCGAAATTAGGCTTACCCTCGCGCTTCCAGATCGCGCTGTGGGCCCGCGACAATGGGTTGGCCAGTCGCGAGCCGTAAGGAGGCGCTCTTTGAAGCTCATCACACACCAAAGTTGTAGAAGAGCCGATTGGACATGCTCTTCCAACTTTTGCTTCTGATCCTCTGCTCCCATCTCGTCCATTGGCCGGTTTCGCATCAATCTTACGGAAGAGCCTATTGGCAAAGCTAAGCAAGCTGAGCGTTGTAAATTTCGTCGGTGGGCCTAATAGACCATAATGGGCTGTGGCATCGGAGACCTCTGTGGTCTCAAGGTTTTTTGTTCACCCGTTTGATACCACATGGTGTCCTTTCCTGGTGTCCTTTCCTGCTACCCCTTTCAAAAGTGCAAACATAGAGAAGAAGAAGCAAGGAACATTAAGGTGATGATTTGAAGATAAAGGTTACATTTCCTTAACCAGGAATGCTCACCGGCAAATGCGCTCGCGCCTGTCTCTCACTAAAAAGTGTTAAAATAGAATTTGAGCCTGTACTGATGAAGATGCATTGAAGGCTACTCACCATGCCTGCCCCTCTCCGAGTATTTTGGAGAGGTTGCATAGATAGCAAAAAGAGAGAAAGAGGAAATTCCTATGCCAAGCAATATCACTGCTTATGAGTGGCCTCTGAATGGGACCACACATATTGCTTATGAGACCGGTGATAATCACATTCATGAAATGGCGGCTGGACAGGATGGGAGATGGAGGGATGATGATATCACACGAGTGGCTGGCGGTCCCGAGCTAGAGGATGCCATCCTAACGGGTTATATCTGGCCTGATGGACGTACTCGGCAAATAGCCTACGCCAGTTCTATAAGCAATAACGGACATATTCATGAACTTGTCATGCTGCAGGATCACTCCTGGAGCTATGAAGACCTCATGGCTCAGCCCACCGGCGCTCCTTCGGCAGATGGCTTTACCCTGGTGGGCTACGCCTCGAAAGCTGCTGGGACCAAGCAAGTGGTCTACACGGGGCCTGATGATCACATCCACGAATTGTCAACAGGTGTTACGGGGATGTGGAGATACACCGACCTCACCCAGGTGACCGGCTCCCCTCTAGCAGAAGGTGAGACACTTGCTGCTTATGCCTGGGAAACAAGACGCAGCAGGCAGGTTGTCTATAGTAGTGGCGATGGGCACATTCACGAATTGATGTTGGAAGTGGGTGGCACATGGAGCCATACCGACCTGACGGATTTTGCAGGAGCCCCGCTGGCAGATGGTTCTTCCCTTGTAGGCTTTGCCTGGGAGGGAGGAGGTACCAAACAGGTGATTTACACGGGCAGTAATGGAAATATCTACGAGCTGGTGGCCGGACCGGATAACATGTGGAGGTATGCGGATTTAACAAGCTTGACCAGCTCGCCCCTGGTGGATGGCACTGCCCTCGCAGGTTATGCCTGGGAGACAGGTGAAACGAAGCTAATTGTCTATGTTGGAAGTGACCGCCATGTTCACGAATTGATGATGGATGCGAATGGTAAAGGTAAATGGCAACACACAGATTTGACGCGGCTCGTCAGATCTCCCGAGGCTGGTAATGATGTCCTTGCCGGTCATGAGTGGACCCCTCAGTTTGCAAAACACGTCGTCTACTTGGATGCGAGCGAAAACCCCCATATTCATTCACTCATGCTCAAACATGGTGGTTCATGGCATCACAGGGATCTGACAGATCTCACCGGCGCTCCACCTCTTGTGTGATCGTGCTGCCAGGGCTATTTTATGAGTTTTATAAATTAAGCGGGATACCAGAACAGCCAGCAAAGGCCGATAAATCGGCGGTGTGCGCGAAGTATTGATACGCGCTCCGCTTCGCTTTGCTGAGGCACCTACTGGTATCCGGGTTATTTGCTTAAAACCCTTTAAAAGAGCCCTGGGAGGAGACGGACACAAGTGCTATAGGGCTTGTCTCTCGCCAAAAAGTACGCGTACAGCGGCGACCAGGGCAGGCCGGGTATATTCGTAGGTGGCGAGGTAGGTGCGAAGCTGCGGAAATGCCTGCAGATCATATGGATTACGCACGGCTATGACGATGATGCGCTGGATTGATCTTGTTCCGGTCGGAAACGCACTGCGTGCTACGGCTGCGCCGTCATCCGACCGGGAAGGTAGTATTGATCTTGTTCCGGTCGGAAACGCACTGCGTGCTACGGTGTCTTGCCCGTTCCTCCAACGCCACTGCGTGGCTACCGCTGCGCGGTCAGTCGGAACGAAAGGCACTGCGCCGTCATCCGACCGGGAGGGTAGTCCCGATGATATAAAGTATCGCACAAGTTCCGCCTGCTGCTCATCCAGGTGCGCATTCACTGTCGCCACAATAAAAATAGTGGATGTTTGCAATAGCTTCCCGCAAGCGTCTTCCACGCTGCCTGGAGCAACAGGCACAATCCTCACAGGCGTATGATGCTGCTCGATGATATCCGCCAGCACATCATCGGAGTAGTAGCGATCTTCCACCATCGTCATGGTGTTTCTCTGCGGAGAGAGTATCACGATTTGCTCCCCTGGGTCCAGGTGCAAGGGCAAGAGCGCGTCTTCGTTGCGTACCAGCGTGGTGGACAGCTCATAAGCCTGGTCCTGTAGTTGTGCGTGAGCTTCGCATCCGATACACGCGAGGTCTGTTGTCGAGGTAATTATTTCATTCCAGGAGAGATAGCCCGCTTTGAGCTTCAATACACGTTCTGCCGCCTGTTGAACGGCTTGCGAGGAAAGTTCACCCGCCAGTACCGCCGCCAGCAGCGCCTCAATGCTCTCTCGCTGCTGGGTATAGTGATGAGAAACCAGTACCAGGTCAATACCAGCCTGCAGGGCCATCACCGCCGCCCGCTCCGTGCCAAATGTTTCTGAAATGGCCTTCATCTCCATGCAGTCAGAGAGAATCATGCCGTTGAAGCCGAGTTGCTTCCGGAGCAATCCCTGTATGATAGCAGATGATAGCGTAGCGGGTAATGCATCATGCTGAGTAAGAGCGGGGAAGCAGACATGCGCTATCATTACACTCTCGGCCCCGGCCTCGATACCATGTCTGAAAGGCACAAGTTCCAGGGTTTCCAGCCGTTCGAGGGTATGGGGAATCGTGGGAAGCGCCAGGTGCGAGTCTACAGCGGTATCACCATGACCGGGGAAATGCTTTAAACAGGAAACGATTCCTGCTGCCTGGTATCCTTTAACCATCGCAGCGCCGAGACGAGCAACCTGCTGCGGGTCTTCACCGAACGAGCGCACCCCGATAACCGGGTTAGCCGGATTATTATTGACATCAACCACCGGAGCCAGGTTCATATTGATACCGAGTGCTTTGAGCTCGCGTCCTGTCGCCTGCGCTACCTCGTATGCAATCTCCTCCGAACCGATAGCTCCCAATGCCATATTCCCTGGAAATATGGTGGTCGCCTCCCCAAGTCTCTGCACGATACCGTTCTCCTGGTCAATGGCAATGAACAAGGGATAGCGCTGTCCCGCCTCCCTCGCAATCTGCTGCAGGCTTCGGGTAAGCTCAAACACCTGCCGGGCATCGCGAACATTGCGTGAAAACAGGATGATGTTCCCAACGTGGTAGTGTTGAATCAGGTCTATAATTTCCTGAGAGGGGGTACTTCCCCAGAAGCCTGCCATCAGCACCTGGCCGGCCTGCTCTTCCAGGGTCATCTCGCCGGTGTAGTTTCGCATATGCTCAGATTTCCCTTCGTGCCAGCTTGATAGCCGCGCGCGCCGCACTCAGCGCCGGCTCCTCGACAAGTACAACTTGCCTGATCGATAGTTCCTTGCCTATGCCCCGCAGCACCTGCGCCCGGAAATCGGCCTCGTGGAGCAATAACCCTCCTCCCAGCGCGAGAGATACCTCCTCACCTGGAAAATCGAGCGTATTCCTCACAGCTACTGCTGCGAGCGCGAGTTCATCAGCCGCGCTTTGCACAATCTCGGATGCAATTTCGTCAGCGGCCCTCGCTGCCCTAAAAACCAGGGCCGATAGGCTGGCGATTGCTGCTTTACTGGGGTCAGGGTAAACCTTGCCAATGATGTCGCTAGCATCGGTTAGATTCCAGTGTTGCAGAAGAAGTCCCACTAACGCGGTCATTTGCCCTCTTCCATCGACTGCTCTCGAAACCGCCTGCAAGCACCGGCGGCCAATATCGTAGCCACTCCCCTCGTCGCCTATGATATATCCCCATCCTCCTGTGCGCATGACGGTACCGTGCACGTCACGCCCCAGCGCAATCGATCCTGTGCCAGCGATCAGGGCAATACCCACTGCATCATCTAAGGCGCTCAGCACCAATTCTGCATCGTTTGTCAGGAGAATAAACTCAGCCACTGAACGGAGGTGCGGAAGAAGTATTTCGTTATCACCGGGGCGATCAATGCCGGCCAAACCTAGCCACGCGGCAGATAATGGCAGCGAACAGCTCGCTGCTCGTGCGGCTTCCTCAACCGCGCTGTGTATCTGACGAACTGCCTGGTCGATCCCCACGGTAGCATAATTCGCGCTGCCAGCGATCCCACGTCCCCGCTCGTTACCTTGAGCATCTACCACCACGGCCAGCGTCTTGCTACCGCCGCCATCCACACCTATGGCATAGGAGCGCGATGCATCTCGCGCACCAGACTGCTCGTTCTCGTGCTCCCGCTGGTAGAATAATGCTTGTATCATTGTGTGGCGTCCAGTGCTGCCCGGAGAACATAGCCATGCGCCGCGAGCCTTTCCCTGGCCTGCTCCGGTGAAATATTGGCGCGTGCCACCAGAATGGCCGTTTTGACTTCGCCTCCCGAAGTCTCTAACAGCGTTTGCGCGGCATCTTCGTCCAGTCCCGTAACCCTGCATACAATTGACAGGGCGCGTTGTTGCAACTTGTAGTTTGTTGCCCGTACATCCACCATCAGGTTCCCAAAGGTTTTCCCCAACAGGATCATGCTGCCTGTACTCAGCATATTCAGGACCATTTTTTGTGCCGTGCCTGCCTTCAGGCGCGTCGAGCCGGTAATCACCTCGGGCCCAACGACCGGTGTGATCATGATCTCGACTTCTTGCTCAAGTGGAGTACCGGCGTTGCAGGCAAGGCCGATCGTCAACGCGCCTTGCTCTTTTGCATAGGTAATGGCACCACGTACATAAGGAGTTCGCCCACTGGCGGTAATGCCAACCACTGCGTCTGCTTCAGAGATGCCGAGACTCGCCATATCGAGCTGCCCTGCCTCCAAACTGTCCTCGAAGTCTTCGTGTGCCTGACCCAGCGCCTGTGGGCCACCAGCAATGCAAGCTGTCACCATTGCTTGCGGAATGTTGAAGGTCGGTGGGCACTCAGAGGCATCTAAAGCTCCGAGACGACCAGAGGTACCCGCCCCGGCATAGACAAGCCGCCCGCCGCGACGCAGCCTGCTGGCTATCTCTTCAATCGCCCTGGCAATGGATGGCAATACTTGCCTGACGGCCTGCGCTACCTTCGCGTCCTCGTTATTGATGACCTGCGCAATTTCCAAGGGGCTCATACGGTCGATTTCGGCTGTTGCCGGGTTCGCCTTTTCGGTAGCCAACACGCTCAAGGAGCGTTCAACGCGCGTATCCATGTGTCTCCTCCGGTCTGCCTGCGTCATCTCTACGGCGGATTATGGCATCAATTGCTCTCGCTTCATATGGGTATAGAACGTGTACTTGTTGCCACAATACACAGCCTTGGCGTATTCAATCGGCTGGTTGCGTTCTGTGTAGGTAACACGGCGCGTGAAAAGTACAGAGCTGCCAACGGGGATTTTCAGAAGTTGAGCGTCTTCGTTGCCTGCCAGGCCGGCCTCTAACTCCTGGTCGGCCTCCATCAGCGGTACCCCGTATTTCGTCTCTAACATACGGTAGAGTGAATTGTGTTCCAGGTCCTCTTCCAGTAGCCTCTCGCAATCCTTGAAACTGATCTGGGATAGTTCAATGGCAAGAGGCTCTTCATCTGCCAGTCGTAAACGCTGCAGGCGGAAAATGAGCGTTCCTGGACTGATGCGCAGTTTTTCAGCGGTCGCCTCGTCGGCCGGGCGCATCTCAGACGAAAGCACTTTCGTACCGGGCCGTTGTCCACGTGCCCGGATATCTTCAGTGAACCCGGTGAGGTGTATCAACTGCTGGGTGATCTTGCGCTGGCTGACGAAAGTCCCTCTCCCCTGCTCGCGATAAAACAGCCCCTCATTTACCAGGTCCGTGAGGGCCTGGCGGGCCGTCATGCGACTGATTCCATACTTTTCGCCTAACTCGCGCTCAGATGGAATAAGATCACCCGGCTTCCACTCACCGGAACGGACCCTTTCCCGCATGATCTCTTTCAATTGATAGTAGCGAGGCAGGGGACTGTTTTTGTATATAGCATTCATGTACTTTCCCCAATCTTGTCAACAGTACTCACAAAGCGTACATCTACCCTCATGATGCCAGTGACATCATTTGATAGTATTATTACACATTGTGGGCGCATATGCCCGGCCAAAGACCTCTTGCTTTCCCTTCTCAAATATGGTACAAGTTACTACAGGTGGTATAATTGGTATATTGTATATACCACTGTACTTGATTACAATAATCACATACTTTTTCGTGTCTGTCAAGTGTTCAAAAGGAAGGTTAGACATTTGGAGATAACGCCTGTCACCCTGAGCGCAGCGAAGGGTCTGGCTCGCCGGACGCAGAGATCCTTCGCTGCGCTCAGGATGACAGCCAGGACCCCTCTCAAGTCCGCTCACGGAAAGCCTTCTCTCCAAACGTCAAAAGGAAGGTAAAGAGGATCAATGCGGTTTACGTTACGTGATGCCCACCTCATAGATGCCACAACGGATATTGCTCGCGGTGCCATTACTATTGATGGCACGCTTATCCAGGCTATTGAACGCCCGGAATACGCACTTGATCGGCACGAGAAGATCATCGATGCAGCCGACATGCTAGTAATGCCCGGATTCATCGATGTGCACACGCACGGCGGTGGTGGCTACAACCTGCACACCACAGATGCCGGCGAAATTCGATCCTATGCCCGCTGGGTGCCTGAAACAGGGGTCACCTCATTTCTTATAACGATCGTAGGCGTAGCCGGTTCAATACCTGCGCAGCAGTTAAGGGCAGCCGTCGAAGCGCTGGATGATGGGGTAACAGGAGCTGCACCCCTGGGGATTCACCTGGAGGGGCCTTATATTAACGTGGCGAGGCGCGGGGCGCATCAACCATCGTGGCTGCGCATGCCTGATGAATCCGAGACAGAACAATTGCTCGCGTTAACGGATGGACACCTGCGCCTGCTTACACTGGCGCCTGAACTGCCGGGAGCTTCAGCCATGATCCGCCGGCTGGTAGACGCGGGTATCACGGTGAGCATGGGTCATACCGATGCAACCTACGAGCAGGCGCAGGAGGCGATAAAACTGGGCGTCACGCATGTAACCCATTGCTTCAATGCCATGCGGCCACTGCTCCATCGCGCACCCGGCCCGCTCGCTGCGCTCGCCGAGGCCGAGTGGGTGCGCGGCGAGCTGATCGCAGACGGCGTGCATGTGCACCCGGGGGCAATGAATGCGCTGGTGAAACTGCTGGGGCCGGAGCGAACGGTCGTGATCACGGATGCACTCGCGGGAGCCGGCGCACCCGATGATGCCTTTGATTTCGCCGGCCAGTCCGCACAGGTAATCCGTGGTGCTGCTCGTTTATCCGATGGCACGATTACGGGTAGTGTGCTGACCATGGACCAGGCGCTGCGTAATGTGCTCCAGATGACGGAAGCCTCGCTTCAGCAGGCCGTGGGGATGCTGACACTCAACCCGGCTCACGCAGCGCAGGCCTCTCATTGTAAAGGACGCTTGCAGGCCGGTTACGACGCTGATTTACTTATCTTTGACCATACACTGACGCTGCAGGCCACGATCTGCCGGGGATTTGTCGCATTTGCAACCAGTGAGTGGAGCGAACGCCTTGGGTAGTCAGAACGTCTGTGATATCCAGACCTTTCGCCTGTGTTGTCCAGATAGTAATATTTTTTGCAACATTTTCCGGTATAGTGGTCTAGATGTCTTGACAAATTAACCAGAACAAGGTACAGTATTTCACAGAGATTGATCTGGAATTCCCGTAAACAAGCGTACAATATCCTGCCGAAGCACGGAAAGGAGGGGTAGCTGAAAGAAAACTTGAGCGTCTCACTTATGCGGTTCACGGATTATTTATCAGGATCATTGAACAGATCCATTCATCCAATAATAGGAGGTTGTAAATGACTCCCAACTCTCGCCTTGCGGCACCTTCCTGGGTGAAAAACAAGTCCACAGCGCTGCTCTTCACCCCTCTGGTCATCTTTATGTTGATACTCTCGGCCTGTGGCGGTGGTAGCACTCAGAGTAATCAGGCCGGTGCCAAGCACATTCTCAAAATTGCTACCCAGTCCTATGATTTCGCCCAGTCCGGTTTTAACCCCTATAACGGCCACCCCAATGCAGGTGTAGCGGGCCTGGTCTACGAGACCCTGTACTTTGTGAATGTGAACGACGGTTCGTTCACGCCGATGCTGGCGACGAGCTACCAGTGGAACAGCGATAATACGCAAGTCACCTTCGCTATTCGCCCGAATGTGAAATGGAACGATGGTAAGCCGTTCACAGCAAACGATGTTGCATTTACCTTTAACCTGATGAAACAGTACCCGGCGGCAGATGGCCTTGGTGTTTGGAGCTTCCTCTCAAGTGTGACTGCACCTGATGCCAATACGGTCGTGATGACCTTCCAGAAGGCCTACCCCCCTGTGCTTGTGAACGTTGCCGGGCACGTGTATATCATTCCGCAACACATCTTTGCCACAGCTGGCGACCCGACCCAGTATCTCACCGATCATCCTGTAGGTACCGGTCCTTTCGTGTTGACCAGGTACCAGACAGACCTGGCGGTGTACAACAAGAATGCGAGCTACTGGCAGGCAGACAAGGTGAAAGTGGACGAGATCCGCTTCCCCGAGTACAAAGACAACGCGACCCTGCAGTTGGCGCTGCCAAAGGGTGATGTCGATTGGGCCGGTTACTTCTCGCCAACGCTCCAGCAGGACTTCGTCGCGAGAGACCCGGCACACAACCACATCTTCATGGATGCCATCAACCTGTACTCGATATGCGTAAACCAGAAAAATCCTCTCGTCGGTGGCCAGGCTGGCCTGCCGGTTCGCCTGGCGCTCAGCTACGCGCTTGACCGCACTGCAATAGCCGCACAGGCTACTGCAGGCCTGGAACCTCCAGGTAGCATCACCGGCCTGGTGCTTCCAACCGCACGAGGCTGGCTGGACCCACAGTTTAGCAACCTGCCGACGACCGCCAACGTTGCCCAGGCTCAGAAGTACCTGACCGACGCGGGCTTCACCAAAGGGTCCGATGGCATCTTCCAGAAGAATGGCCAGCGCCTTTCTTTGACGCTGAGAAGCGTTGACACCTACTCCGACTGGAATGCGGCGGCAAAACTGATCGCGAGCCAGGCGCAAGCTGTTGGAATCGAGATCAAAAACGTGACGGTCGGTGAGAACGACTACTATACCCTGCGCACAGATGGCAAGTATGACTACCAGTTAATGTTCTGTGGTATGGTAGGCGGCCCCACTCCGTACTACCTGTACAATCAATACCTCAACAGCGCTCAGATCGGTGCGGGCAAGTTCAACTTCGTTGCCTGGAAGGATCAGGCAACCGACACGCTGTTGAACCAGTATGCCTCAACCACTGATCCTACTGCACAAAAGCAGGCTATCCAGGGTATTGAGAAGATCTTCGTTGAAAACCAGCCGTTCATTCCGCTGTGGACCGGCGCTGATTACGACGAGTACACCACCAGGAACTTCACCGGGTGGCCCGATCTGAGCAACCCATATGCCAGTGGCAGTCCCAACACTGCCCCTGATTACGAGATCGTAATCCTGCACCTGCAACCCGTTTAGTAGGGGCGATGTGGTCGTCCTGGGGCTGTCTACCTGATGTGGTCAGGCGACACATGTGTGGGGGTGATTTGAACAATCATCCCCACTTTCCAGCAGTAAATTAGCGTATAATGTCAGATATGTGAGGAAGTGGACTTTCAGGGCGAACGCCCCTTGTTAAGAAGGAGCAACCAGGTGCGTCATGTACTACGTCGCATTTTATTCTATATTTGCGCTGTCTGGGTGGCGATTACGCTAGATTTTTTCATTCCTCGCCTGGCCCCTGGTGATCCCGTCGCGGCACTTGTGGGGAGGATGTCAACGAAGGGATACGTCACCCCTGCAATGCAACAAACTCTGTCGGCCGAGTTTGGTCTGAATACCCACGATGCCTTATGGCTGCAATACTTTAAGTATCTCGGTAACTTATTGCACGGCAACTTAGGAAATTCCATTCAGTACTTCCCCACTCCCGTCGTGAAGATCATTGGCCAGGATATCTGGTGGTCGATCATGCTTGGCGGTGTTGCTGTTGTGATTAGTTTCACCCTCGGCTGCTTGTTTGGAATAATCTCTGCGTGGAAGCGCGGCAGCGCAGTTGATACGTTTCTCTCGCCCGCCATGAATTTCCTGTCTGCAATTCCTTACTTCTGGCTGGCGTTGATTATGCTCTTTATCTTCTCGTATTTGCTCAGCTGGTTCCCCCTCTCCGGCGGCTATGATTCAGCGAATATCGATCCGGGCTGGTCGTTTGATTTTATCGGCAGCGTCATACAATATGCCTTTTTGCCTGCTTTGACGCTGGTGATCTCTTCGCTGGCGGGCTGGATGCTGACGATGCGCAACTCGATGATTACGACAGTCTCAGAAGATTATGTCTTGATGGCCAGGGCTAAAGGTTTGTCCGAGCCCCGTGTGATGTTCAGATACGCGGCCCGTAACGCGGTATTACCCAATATTACCGGTTTCGCTATCGCCATCGGTGCGATTGTTGGCGGTCAACTCCTCACCGAGATGGTGTTCTCGTATCCCGGTATCGGATACGCGCTCTTCCAGGCCGTGACCGAGCAGGATTATGCAATGATACAAAGCATCTTCTTGATTATCACACTGGCTGTGCTGGGAGCGAACTTACTGGCTGACATGCTGTACGCTTTTCTCGATCCTCGTGTGCGCGTGGAAAGGAGTGCATAGTTATGCAAATCCAGGAAGTACCTCGCTCCGCGACCGCTGCCCCGATTGTACTCCTACCCGGAGATCCACTGTATGCTCGCCTCCTGCGCGTGCCACTCAACATCTGGCGAACGATGACGCAAAGCCGCAAGGTGACGGCTGGCAGCGCAATCGTTGGCTTCTTCATCGTGGTTGGGCTCTTCGGACCACTTATTATTACCACTAACCCCAACGCCACAGGGCCTTTGTTCATTGCCCACCCCTCCACAGCGCACTGGCTAGGCACCACCGTCGTTGGAGAGGATATCTTCAGCCAGTTGATCAATGGCACGCGCACCAGTGTCTTCTGGGGCCTGGGCACGGGGCTGGTGGTGACGCTGCTCTCGGTTCTAGTCGGCCTGGTTAGTGGCTACTTTGGTGGCTGGATAGACGATCTGTTGACTTTGCTGACCAATGTCTCGCTTGTGCTTCCCTCGATCCCCCTGGCGATAGTGCTTGCAGCCTACTTCCCACGCGGCCCATTGACGATCTCCCTGGTGATTGTGGTTACGAACTGGGCCTGGCAAGCGCGCGTGCTGCGCTCGCAAACGCTGTCGATGCGCAATCGCGAGTTTGTCGTGGCGGCACGTGCGAGTGGAGAGCACACCTGGCGCATCATCTTCTTTGAGATTTTTCCCAATGAGATCGGGCTGGTGGTAGCAGGCTTTGTGAGTACCACCATTTATGTTATACTTGCCTGGGCCGCGCTCGAATTTCTCGGCCTGGGTGACGGCTCTATCCCCAGTTGGGGCAGCATGCTGTACTGGGCGCAGCAGGCCGGTGCATTAGGTGGCAGCCTCTGGTGGTGGTTTGTTCCACCCGGCGTCTGTATCGCCATTCTAGGCGCTGGCCTGTCACTCATCAACTTCGGTATTGACGAAATCGCCGACCCGCGCCTGCGCAGCGAACGCCCCCCAAAGGTCGAGAAGAGCAGAAAAAAAGCGATACAAACTGAGAAAGCGGTAGCATAATGGTAACAAGTACGCTCCTCGAGGTCAAAGATCTTAATGTCGATTACCTGGCATCGAACGGGACGGTACATGCCGTAATCGATGTGAGTTTTAGCCTGCAACGCGGTGAGATTCTTGGCCTGGCGGGTGAAAGTGGGAGTGGCAAATCGACGCTGGCATATGCTATTACACGCCTGCTGCGCCCCCCTGCGATGATTACCGGCGGCGAAATCCTCTATAATCCCCGCGCTTCTCGTGATGAGAAGGAGGACACGAGGGAATTGAAACGCGCTTCGCAAGCTACGCTGAGGTCCCCTACACACGTCACATTGACTCGTCTCTCGAAGCGTGGGAATCAGGAACACCAGAAGAATGAGGTTGAGGAGCAGTCGATGGACCTGCTGCAATTATCTCAGGCGCAATTGCGGGATATGCGCTGGGACGAGCTGGCTATCGTCTTCCAGAGCGCCATGAACGCCCTCAACCCGGTCATGACTGTTGGCGCGCAGATTATGGACGTGCTGCGCACGCACCGGCCTCACATGGGGCCAGATTCGCGCAAACAGCGTGCTATTGAGCTGCTCCAACTGGTTGGTATTGCCCCTGACCGCCTGCGTAGTTATCCTCACGAGTTGAGCGGCGGCATGCGCCAGCGCGCCATCATCGCTATAGCTTTGGCGCTCTCACCTGAAATTCTCATCATGGATGAACCTACGACCGCACTTGATGTCGTTGTACAGCGCGAAATCCTGACCGAGATCATGCGCTTGCGGGAGAAGCTGGGGTTCTCTGTGATCTTTATCACGCATGACCTCTCGCTCCTGCTTGAACTGGCCGATAACGTCGCGATCATGTACGCCGGGCGCATCGTCGAGAAAGCATCACGGCGGGACCTCTACCTGCATCCCTATCACCCATACAGCTATGGATTGCTCAACTCATTCCCGTCAATGCACGGGCCGCGTCGCAAGATGTCTGGTATCCCTGGTTCACCGCCTGACTTGCGCGCAGCGCCGCCGGGCTGCGCCTTTCACCCGCGCTGTCCCTTAGCTTTTGACACCTGTCGTACAGTTTTACCAGCCCTTCGATCGCTGCGGGGAGAGGATTCTGAACAGCTTGTCGCCTGCCATTTATACGATCCACGATTCAACGCGGAACCGCCATCCACGTCCGACCTGGCAAGAAAATACGAAGCTCTGGTAGAAGGGAGCAGCGTCCAATGAATAAACTCGCTCAATTAGAGGGAGCTAACGCACGCCATGATACTGGGCCTATCCTGGAGGCGGTCCACCTGCGCAAAATGTTCCCCGTGCGCTCGTTGAACCCCTTTGGGACAAAGCAGGCTGTGCATGCCGTTGAAGATACGTCCCTTGCGCTCCACCCTGGCCGAGCTACGGCGCTCGTAGGAGAAAGCGGCAGCGGCAAGACTACTGTCGCACGTTTGCTTGCAGGCCTGTATACTCCGACTTCCGGTAGCATCCTCTTTCGCGGAGAACCGGCGAAATTGACAGATGGATCGCACCTGCGTTCTTATCGCCGCCACGTGCAGCTGATCTTGCAGGATCCTTTCTCCTCGCTCAACCCGGTACACAATGTGCACTACCACCTGGCACGTCCTTTACATATATACGGGCATGTACGTAACAAGACCCAGGAGACAGAACAGATCTTGTCCTTGCTCAATCGCGTCAACCTCAGCCCTGCCGAGCAGTTTATCCAGAAGTTTCCTCATCAACTCAGCGGAGGCCAGCGCCAGCGGGTGTCTATCGCCAGGGCGCTGGCGGTACAACCTGAAGTACTCCTGGCCGATGAGCCTGTTTCCATGCTGGATGTATCGATCCGCCTGGATATCCTCAACCTGCTGCTGCGTTTAAAAGAGGAAGAGCACCTTGCCCTGCTCTTCATCACACACGATATTGCCAGCGCTCGCTACTTTGCCGAAGACACCCTGGTGATGTACGCCGGTCAGATGGTTGAGGGGGGACCAAGCGATGAAGTGATCCAGCGTCCCATGCATCCCTATACGCAATTATTGATCTCCGCCGCACCCAACCCGGGCCACCTCAGCGCTGATAACAACGCGAGTGCCACCGATCTACCTGCTCGCGGCGAAATACCCAGCCTCATTCGCCCTCCGAGTGGCTGCCGCTTCCACCAGCGCTGCCCACACGCTATGCCGGTGTGCAGCCAGCGATTTCCCGGTCGCACGGAACTGGGAGGCGGTCGCTGGACCAATTGTTTTCTCTATGGCGATGGTGGAACATAACTTATTTCGATACTGTGACGAGGGCCGTAAAGATTTCCTCACCTAACATCTGGCCTGTAGCGGGATCGATTGTGCAATCGAAGCGGCCATCGGTCCAGATGGGATGAATATTCCCTCCAAAAGCGACGATCCCTTCATAGTCGCCGTACTGATTACCGGCATCGGCACAAGGATTATCAGCACTTTCGTCACTCATTGCAGTTGTCACCTTTACATTGGGAGCAAAGGAAAGCCCACCATCGGTTGATCGGCTGAAAAAGATATCCGTCTTGATATCAGCAGGATCGTTGCGAGCATCGTTCCAGCTCAAGTTGATTGAGCCACTCGCCGGGTCCACCGAAAGCCACTGGTTGAACTGGTCTTTCTGCACCCCCGTTGGATCGTCGTTGACACGCACAGGAGCACTCCAGCTTGCGCCGCGATCAGTCGAGTGGGACACAAAGATATCGGTCCCGTTTGATGCCGTCTCATCCATCCAGGAACAGTAGAGCGTGCTACGGTTGGCACTACTGCTACGGTCAGCATCGCAGGCGGGATAGAGCAAAGCATGGCGGCTTGCCATCGCCGGAATTGCATCATCGAATGCAACAACCGTCGGCGCGATC
>WNFA01003701.1_pt1 | contig 15790 bp, 21 predicted proteins | sample 5400481 | NCBI WGS metagenome assembly WNFA01 (sample SAMN13153340, study PRJNA577476) | soil metagenome | isolation source: 120 cm saprolite under Douglas fir tree site 2 hole 1 replicate 2 | place: USA:California | collected 2015-04-18
AACCCCTAAAGCTGAACCCTTAAACGATCCTGGTGCTGCTGAATTGATGACCGGTGATCGGGTCGCAGCGCCGTGCCCTCAAGCCGGCCGCTCTATTCAGCAACGCGAGCAGTTGTTTCCCTACAGCCGTAGCGGCTGTGCCCATCACCCTGCAGGCCTTAGACACGTTGTCCAGCTGCGGTGGCCCGCGCCACATAATGGTCCATTCGATGGCAGCCATGATCCGCACTGCCGAGTGCATTCATGGGTTCAGCCGTCGGGATCGAGTTTTGGCCAACGACACTACTAAGAAGATCGCAAACCGATGAAAAAGACGACAGCCGTCCATCAAGACCGGACAGCCGCGCCGCGAAGGGCGCGAGGGGCCCCCAAGTCGGAACATCGTTTTTCTGGTCGCTCAGCGAGAGCTGTCGCAAGAATTGCTAATCACAATTGCGAAGTACGAAGTGCCTGGATGCGAGCGTGCTCACTGGGGATGAAGCCTGGGCTTCCCTCCGCAAGCAAGTCTTCGCGCACATCATTGATACGTTGAGCCCCGGACCCGGCTGGGCTTCAAAGAACGAGAGGACGTCTTCGCGGATATTGGGCTCTTCATCGCTGGTCTGACGAGCGTAGCGGATTGGCTCGGCTCCATGACCGAGTTTTTTCCGCTCCAGCCGGGGGAGGTTGGCGGGGCGTCGTATCTCGAACGCTCCCGAGAACGCGCGAAGCGCGCGCTCGAAAAGATAGGCTGGGGCGCATGGCGCCTTCCTCGCACGCTGACCGACGCCGCCTATCGCCACTCCGTGCACTAAGTGCCGCGACGGTTCCGAGTGGACGCGCCATCTCGTTCTCAATCATTCCGGGTTTGAGAGCCGCGCAATCTCATGGTGTCAATATAGCGACACGCGAGACGCCGAGACGTCGCTTCGCCACGGTTTCGACATGCGCACAGCGGATCCCTTCCGATAAAGCGTGGGTCGAAGAGGCAAAAGAGAATCTTGGATGTTTGGCACGCTGCCTGCAACCTGCAAAAGGACTCGTGCCTGCAACGCGGGACACGGTTTGCTCGACAAATGCACAATAAAGCCCGGCGAGGAGAAAGTTACACCTACGTTCAATGTGATTGTGCCCGAGGGACGTCTCTCAAGCGAACAGAAAACCAAAGTCGCGGTGGCACTTGGTGGCACCTACAAAGAACTGACCGGGGTGCCAGAGAATCTCACCCAAGTGATCTTCATTGAGGTGAAGCGCGGCAACTCCTTCGTTGGTGGCGCGCCCCTCGACACCGATCAGATCAGCGTGGAGGGCCATCTCCGCGTCGGGCGCAGCGTAGAGGCCAAGCGTTCGCTAATAGAGCGAACAGTCGAAGCGGTCGCGCAAGCCGCTGCGATGCCGAAAAACCACGTGTGGGCTCATCTGGTGGATATGCCGGCGAGCCAGATAGCCGAGTTCGGTCACGTGGTGCCGGAGCCCGGCGGAGAGGCGGCTTGGATTGCGGCGTTGCCCGAGGCGGAGCGAAAGGAGATTGAGGCCATCGGCCCCGTCCGTCGGGCAAGTTAGCAGGTGCGAACGCTGGCATTGGTCTGGCGCAGAACCGAGCGCATCGAATCACTCGCGGCTTGAGACCCTTTATTCAGGCACTGCTAGCCAGAGCCGTCGAGAACAAAATCCGAGCATCGTCATGCCCCTGACGACTCGTTCAAGTACGCGGCGCTTGCGAACATGGAGTGCATGAATACGGGGGCACAAGCCGCATGATCGATGATCGATAAGAAAAACAACCGCGTTTTTCGTGCCGAGTAAATCCCAAGTTCAGGTACGAACAACAGGAGGAAGAGTCACATGACCAGCATGACCAGCACACTCGGGCCCCACACGGTCGATCACCACATGACCCGCGTCGATATCCCCACCGGTATGGTCTTCGACACGTTCTGCGACGCCTTTGAACAAGCTGTTCCGGTCTTCGACTTCGCACACATCCGCGACATCACCGAAAATGGCGGCACGTGGCAAGACATCGCCGCGGCAGTAGCCGCAAATGCTCCCAACGACATGATGCGATACGCGACGCTCGACATGACCGCGCTTTACGCGACCACCGACCATCGCACAAAGGCCGTCGAGTACTTCGTCGGAAACCATGTGATCGCCGACCAGATGGTTCGCCGGGACCCGAAAATCTTGCTGTACGCGCCCTTGCGAATCCTGGTCCACGGGGACGGCGACGCGGTTGTCTCAATCGACCGGCCCAGCACCGTCTTCGCCAGCCTGGGCGTGCGAGAAATCGACGAGGTCGGCAGCTTGCTCGACCACAAAATCGGAGCCTTGCTTCGGGGCATCGGCGTGGACACCGGTGACGCTCTCGGTCGCAACACCGACCAACAAACCAGCTGACGCGGAGCGTCGCACGACCTCATCGGTCCCTGCAGTGGCTCACAGACCTCTCGGACCGACTGGGTCGCGGCTCGCCGCGGCTGCCTAAGAAACCCTCCAGCACCAAGGAGCCACACCATGACCGCAACAGAGAACCAAACGATCCAACCGCAGTTCCGCACTGTCGACGGATTGTCGATCCGCCTCGCCGAGAGCGAAGAGCGGGGCGACCACGCCCTCCTGCTGAGCCCGTGGCCCGAGAGCCTGTTCGCCTTCGAGCCAACGTGGGCGCGACTGGCCGAACACGCGCATCTGGTGGCGGTCGACCTGCCGGGCTACGGTCATTCCGAGCGTCGCGACGAGCTGCTGTCGCCGCGAGCGATGGGTGAGTTCGTGATCCGCCTCGTCGACGCGCTGGGCCTCGAGTGTCCACACGCCGTCGGACCCGACATCGGCACCCCGGCCCTGCTCTTTGCCGAGGCCGCAAATCCGGGTCGCTTTCGGAGCCTCGTCATTGGCAGCGCCGGCACGGCCTACCCGCTCCAGCTGGGCGAGCCCCTGAAGGACTGGGTCGAGGCCCCTGACACCGAGGCCTACCGCAGCCTCGACTCGCGGGAGCTCATCGCCGGCTTCCTGAGCAGCTCTATCACGCGCTACGCGCTGCCCGAGTCAACGCGCGAGGACTACCTCTCGTCTTACGAGGGCGACCGCTTCGTCGAGACGATGCGCTACCCGCGCGCCTACCCGACTGACCTGGCGATCCTCGCCGACCTGCTGCCGAAGATCCAGACGCCAGTGCAGATCATCAACGGAGCGCACGACCCGGTGGCATTGCCGGTCAACGCCGAGTACCTCGAACAGCAAGCTCGACTTGCTCGATTCCGGGCACTTCGCCTGGGAGGACCGAGCCGACGAGTACGCCGCGCTCATCACGAGCTGGTGGGCCGATGGCTACACGACTTTCTGAATCTAGGAGGAGACGACGACGGACGAGCCGTTCCGCACGCCTCCGTTCCTTAGCTATATGCCCTGCTGTTCCTGGGAGGAATGCGAATCGGAGAGGCCGCGGCGCTGCGCTGGAGAGCCTACGACCCCTCGTTGAATCCGCTGGGTCGACTGCTCATCGCCTCCTCGTACAACCGGAAGAGGAAGCTCGAGAAGGCGGTCAAGACTGAGCGTCCTCGCGAGGTGCCAGTCCACCCTACCCTCGCCAAGATGCTCGCGCCCTGGAAGCTCGGCGGATGGGAGCGGCTGATGGGGCGTCAGCCGACACCGGATGACCTGCTCATTCCCTCGTTCGAACGCAAACATCTTCTCGACCCGCAGGTCCTCGAGCGCTTCCATCAAGACCTCCAGGCGCTGGGCTTCAGGCCGCGAAGAACGCACGACGCTCGGCGAACCTTCGTGAGCTTGTCCTTGGCGGATGGTGCGCGGAGGGACATCCTCCGCTGGATTACTCACGGCCCCGAGGGCGACATCGTCAGCCTGTACACGTCCCTCCCTTGGGCGGCGCTTTGCGAAGAGGTCACGAAGCTCAACATCGGCCTGCGCGCTGGTCAGCTACTCGAGCTGCGCAAGGCCTCGAATTCAAGCGGCGACCCAAGCGGAAGCGGCGGGGGCTTACTACAGTCCTTACTACAGACGCGGCGCGTCAACCCAGAAGCTTCTACATCGCGCGGGCTTAGACTCTCTTGCGCCAGTGCCCAGGGCGGGACTCGAACCCAATTTGAGGCGAAAAAAACTTTCGTCAGGTCGTGCGGTTACCCCACATCGCCTCGTCCTCACAAAAGTTTTCATCCCGCCCCGTCCGAATCAGTACCGCCGCTTCCGAGCCCAAACCGCGCTGGAGGGCAGCACTGGGGCAGCAAGAAAGTACCCCGCCGACCACTCAGAGAGGGCTCCGTTCCACATCGAGCTCCCGAGCCCTTTCCCATTTCGGCCTGTCCCATCGTGGTCGAGCCAGCATTGTTGCACGCCGCTCCAAGAATGACTTCATGAGCAGAGCCACAGGCTGGTCAGGTGGCGAGATCAAGCGGGAAATCTCGGCCCACCGAGGTCGCCCCGAAATCGCTTGCAGTCACCGGCCCTGAAGCATCAAAGCATGTAGCTCAGGTCGGAACCGTGCGTGGGGTAGGCGAAGATCGCGCGCTTGAGGTCGGATGCGCAAAGCCCCGCCTGGATGGCGAGCGCGAAGATATTGACCAACTCCTCGGCCTGCGCGCCGAGCAAATGCGCACCCAGGATTTTTCCCGTCCCTTCTTCGATGAGCACCTTGAATCCGGTGTGGGTCTCAGCTGTTCTGCGTGAGGAGTACCAGCTCTCGGTCAACTGGTGGTTTACCCGGAACTTGAGGTTGAGGTCGCGCGCCGTCGTGACGCCGAGTCCGACCGAAGCCAGGGGTGGGATAGTGAAGACCACAGTCGGGATCCCTGCGTAGTCTGTCTTGTGACGATTTCCGTCGAGAATGTTGGCCGCGACGATGCTTCCCTCGTAGGCCGCCACGGGCGTCAGCGGCAGGCCCGCGGTGGCAGCGGCGTCGCCGGCGGCATAGACGGCGGGATTGGAAACGCTCTGCAAGAAGTCGTTGACTGCGACGCCGTCCGGGCCGTGCTCGACATTCGCTTCTTCCAGCCCCAGATCCGCGATCTCGGGAACGCGCCCTGCGCCGTGTACGACGAGGTCGGCCTTGACCTGGACGCCCGTTGACGCGTGTACCGCAAAACCGTCAGGCGCTCGGTCGACCCGCTCAACACCCGCACCGAGCTTGACATCGATACCGTGCTCGCGCGACGCGGTCACCAACACTTCGACTAGGTCGGGATCGAATCCCACCAGCGGACGTGGACCGTCGTGCAGGATGGTGGCCTCGGCTCCAGTGCGCGCGGCGACGTGGGCAAACTCGAACGAGATGTAGCCGCCACCCACGAAGGCGATGCGGCGCGGGAGCGCGTCGAGCTCGAGGAACTGTTCGCTCGTGATCAGATGCTCGGACCCGGGGAAATGCAGGGTAGCGGGTTGTGCCCCCGTGGCGATGACGAAGTGTTCCGCCTCGATGTCCTCGTCTCCCACACGCAGCTTACGTGGCCCCACGAAGCGGGCGCGACCGTGCAGCGCCGCGATGCCGCCCTCGACGAATTTCTTTTCCCGTGCTTCCGGGACTGGGCGCGTGAACGTGCGCTTGAAACGCATTAGCGCGGGCTAGTCGATACGCGCCGCCTCTGCCTCCAGCCCCTTCCCCTTCATCCGCCGGACCCGATCCAGTGCCTCTGCAGCGCCTACGAGGACCTTCTTCGGGTCGCAGCCGCGGAGTGCGCAAGTTCCTCCGTACGGCCGCGAGTCCACGACGGCGACGCGACGCCCTGTCTTCTGCAACCTCCATGCGACCGGGGAAGCTGCCTCACCGGTACCGATCGCTACGAGATCGAATCGCTGACCCATAACGCACTTCCCTGTCGAGTTGACACGCGTGTCGATTGTACGAACTCATAACCATTTCTCCTGTGAGACGACGCGAATGCCTGTTGGGTCCAGCTGATTGCACGCAGCGGGCCAACATCGAACTTTCTGCTTTAGGCGCTTTCGACCGCGTTTAATCGGAAGGATCCCGGCGAGCGCATGTGGAAACGATGGCGAAGGGAAGTCTTCGCATCGCTCGTGTCGCTATAGCGACGCCACGAAATTAGACTGAGCCCCAGGATCTGTGCCGCGAAACACTACTTCGGTGGACTGCGCTGCTTATCCTCTCCATTCTGTCCGAGCTGGCGGGTCGCCCGGATCTAGCCATGGGATCGCAGGACAGTCTCTCACGAAGCGTGCCAGAACGCATGACGCGCCGCAGAGCGTGGGACGATGGTCTTTAACCCGATGCAGCCGGTTCGTAGGCGACGCCAGCACGGCGCAATCATGCCGTTTCGGCGCGTCGCCTGCCGGAACGGCCGTGTTCGCGTAGCTTGGTGTAGAGCCTCCTCAAGCCGATGCCGAGCTCCTTCGCAGTCCGCGCCCTCGTCCCGTAACAATCGAGATAGGCAAGGATCAGCTGGTCCTCGACCGCCGCCAGGGACGCGCCGAACTGCACGCGCACACCCATCGGATCGGCCGCGACGATCGGGTCGCGATCGAGCGTACGGCGGCACCATCCTTCGCCGGGGCGGAAGCGCGTCGGCGAACGCCCCGGAGTCGATCGTCTCTCCCGCCGCGGAGGAACTGAAAGGCGAAAATGCGCAGCTCAGGGCGAGCCTCGAAGGGTTGGAACGACGGATCGGAAACCGCGCCCGAACCACGCTCAATAGCAGCGATCGTGAAAATATAATTAACGGCCATTAAATATACTGGCTCCTATAGGAGCCGACCGGTTCTTACCCTACTTGGGCGCGCGAAAGGCAATCACTTTGCACCGAGAGGGCTCTGAGAAACAACACGTACGCTGATCGATTTGGCGGAGCGCAAAAGTGGCAAGCGCCCATCACTGCTTGCGAGTGACGCCGCCCCTACGCGCCACCGCGATCTGACGATCAAGGAGAGCCCCACTTCCCAGAAAACGCCCAGCTCCTTGATTGCATTCACAAGCTCATGAAAGTCAACCGGCTTTACCGGGCAAGGATCCGCCGGGATCTCATTCAGCTGCCGGTTGCCACCGCTCCTCGTTCTCGCGGTTCTGGTTCAGCCCAGTGATGGTTTTGCCACGGTCGTGAGATTCCGAGCTTCTTCATTTTGGTAATTAAGGTGGTCCGCTTCAGTCCCAGCCGGGCGGCTGCACCACGGGGTCCTCCCACAACCCAACCTGCCGCCTGCAATGTCTGCAAGATCAGGGCTCGTGTTGAATCAGTCAACGTAGCCGGTGCAGGAGCTACCGTCACTGGATTCTTGTCCGATCTCGGTAAAGGATTTGGAAGCACTCCGTTGTCCGAGCGAATCACCGCACGCTCGATCAAGTTCTGAAGTTCCCGCACGTTCCCGGGCCACGGATGCGAGGTGAGCGCACTCAGCGTTTCGTGCGGAATATGGGTAATTTGCTTTCCCATTCGCCGGCCAAAAATCTCGACAAAATGTGAGACCAACTTTGGAATATCTTGCCGGCGCTCCCGCAATGGCGGGAGCACGACAGGAAATACGTTTAGACGGTAGTAGAGATCACTGCGGAATTCTTTCCGCCTGACCATCTCGGTGAGATCGCGATGTGTCGCCGCAATCAGACGGACGTTGATGCGATGCGTCCGGCCGCCGCTTCCCAGACGCTCGAACTCCCGCTCTTGCAGGACCCGCAGCAGCTTAGGCTGTAGTGCCAGCGGAATGTCTCCGATTTCGTCGAGGAACAGCGTCCCCGTGTCCGCCATTTCGAAACGGCCAATCTTCTGCGCGACCGCTCCGGTGAAGGCGCCCTTCTCGTGCCCAAACAGTTCGCTTTCCAAGAGATTAAAGGGAATGGCCGCGCAATTGAGCTTGATGAAGGGGCGTCCGCAGCGTGGGCTGATATTGTGGATGGCGCGAGCGATTAACTCCTTGCCAGTACCCGTCTCTCCAAGAACCAACACGGTGGAATCGGTCGGTGCGACTTGTTCCACCTCCGCGAGTACGGATTCCAGAGGAGGGCTGTTGCCTATGATTTGTTCAAATCTATCTTCCGCACAATCCTGTTCACTTGACGGAACTTTGTTGACATTTTCCATAACTGCCTCTGTTCATCTCCATCCCTCCCTAATCACGCGGTCTCCTCGCTCATATCCAAAGGTTCGCTCTCTAGCAGCGTAGCGGGAATAGTGTTGTTGTCCCCTTGAACCGACCCTGCCCGGCACTGTCCAAATGACGGCCTGGCCGTCACGATTCGGAAACATCTTCGACGTCCTCCTTTGCTTCTATCCCTTGGTCCGACCGGTCCGCGTTCGTCTGCGCCCTCTCTCGCGCGACCCATTCACGGATATAGGCCGGACAGTTTCTGAGTTCGATTCCGTTCGCTTCGCTCAACGCCAGGAGTGTCATCGCTTCGCGGTCGACGAGAAGGACCTCGTTAAGGTCGATGGCCACAGCGCCCCTTTCCTGTCCGAGCAAGTCCCGAAGCATGTCCAGCTCCTGCGCCGTAATCCGGCCGCTTATGCACAAGACGACACAATCTTCGCTCATCACAAGTCGGTCGATTCTGCAGCTCACTGACTTTTCCCGTGCCAGCCTGTGAAGCCCGGCTCGCCAAGTTTGTGCACCGACTCCCGCCGCCTTTCACTGCACCGTTCGCGTCACGGCCATCGGTCGGCTCAAGTCGACCCCCGCCGCCAGACTCTTCTCCGCCGCGCTGAGGATCTCGGCCGACAGCCCGGGGTCAGTCACTACGCGCGACATCGTCACCGCGCCGATCATCGTCGCGACCGCCACCAGCGCGCGACGCCAGGCGTTCTGGGCCTTCGACTTCCCCGCCAGCACCGCGACGAGCCGCTTGAAGCCCTCCGTCGCCGCCTCGCGCGTCTTCTTGTCCGTGCGGGAGAGCTCGCTGCCGATCGCGGCGAGCGGGCAGCCCGAAGCCGGGTCGTCCCGGTGGCGTGTCGAGAGATACGCCGCGACCGCGGCGTTGATCGTCGGCTGGGCTTCCATCCCCATCCCTGCGATCGCCGCGTCCACCGCGTCGGCGCAGGCCTCCGCGACGAGCTGATCCTTCGAGGCGAAGTGCTTGTAGAACCCGCCGTGGGTCAGCCCGGCGGCCTTCATTAGGTCGGCCAGCCCGGTGGCGACGATCCCCTGCTCACGGAACTTGCGCGCGGCGGCCCGGACGATGTGCTTGCGGGTCTCGGCCGCCGCCTCCCTCGACTTCCTCATGTCTCACGTCCTCCGGAAAGAATTCTTTGGATTTCAGTCGACATCCAAATCATACGCGCCTAGAATATGGATGTCAAGCGACATCTTAACTGGTTTTCCGGCCTGCCACAACGCTCCTCGAGGTGGTAGCCAACCGACGAAAGCCACTCGACCCCGATCTCCTGGCTCTCGCGAGGCTGCTGGAGAAATGACATTGGAATGGTTTGGAACTGAAAATGGCCCCTCGAGTGCCAATCTCAATGCTTTCTGACGAGTCGTTTCAGGCCGTCGCTTGCTGCGCCGCAGGACGAGGCTCACTGATGGCGGCCAGCGTTGTCACGACGTCTTCGACCTCCACCGTCTTCGGCTTGTGTCCGCGAACATGGGCAGCAGTCCGAGCGAGGTCATTCAGCGCAAGGACTCCCAAGAGCTTGCCCGCTGCATCCACCACTGGCAGCCGCCGGATTTGGTTCGACCGCATCAACGACTCCGCGTGCTCTGCGCTGTCGCTCGGCTTGCAGCTTATGAGCTCCTTTGACATCGCGCAGGCGACAGGCAGTTCCCTAAGCGACTTACCCGTGAGGTACGCGCACATGCAGATGTCGCGATCCGTAATCATCGCTACGGCTTTCGACTCCGCGTCCACCACCGGCACGCAGCCCACATCATGATTCCACATCGCGCCGGCAGCCTCCGCCAGCGTGTCGTTGGACCCGCACGCGAAAACGTTTCGCGTCATCAGTTGCTCCGCAGTCATACGCACTCCTTTCTCTTTCCTTCTACAGCTCAACGCGGACACGGTCGTCAATTTCACGAACACCCAGCCCGCCGCCCCTGGCTGCGCCCAGCACCGCCTCTTTCTCCGTCCACGAGTGTACCGGACCCGAAAGAGTCACATTATCGTCGGAAACCACGACTTGAATCTGGTTCGCCTCGCGCTCGGCATGCCGTTCGAGAGCCTCTTGAATTGACTTTCGAAAGTCCTGCGGAACCGGTGTACGCTTAATTTGAATCTGGTTGTTGACCCCCCGCACGCCAATGAGATTTCGAATCGCCTCCTCTGCATCCTCGCGCTGACTCCAGTAGTCGACATCGCCCTCGAGCGTCACCATCGCGTTGGAAACCGTCGAGCGAATGCGCCGGTCAGGAACGAAGTCATTCCACTCCAGCGCGTGGCGTACCGCCTGGGCGATTTCGGTATCCGTTCGACCCAAGCTTCCAGGTGGCTTCACTTGAATATCGTTCGCTACATCGAGCACCCCGGCGACTCGGTGAGCTGCTTCTTGAGCGGCCATCTTTTTCGCCCAGCTGGTAACCGTGCCGGTCAAAGTGACAACCCCCTTGTTCACTCCAACCTCGACTGCGGCCTCCTCGACCCGCGTCTCCCATTTCAACTCACGAACAACGTCCTGCTGAATCTTCGAATCCGCTTTCCGAATTGCATCCATACGGTTCTTCCCTCCATTTGTAGCCACCCTAAAGGCAAAGTGCATTCCAAATAGACAGGGAGGAAGGGATGCGCCTCGACGCAAAAGCTGCGCTCTTTGAGCTCCTGAACGCAAGCAGTGCTGGCCGGCCATTCCCTGGCCAGTTCCAGACATTACCACCTCGAGTGTCATGGTCCGTGGCTTCCTCCTGGCAATCGGTGCGCTCCGCGCCGTCTTCTTCTCCCAAGCCGACCTTGTGCTCAAGAACCTAGCGCTCCGTCAGCAGCTGGCCGCGTTTGTCCGAAACGGAATGCGCTGGGAGGTAGGGAGTTCGGTGCTCGGCAGTTCGGTGCTCGGCAATTGTGGAAAAAACACTGTTCCTTGTACGGAAGCACGGTTCGCGACGCGACTGGTTGTAGCAGATCGGAGCACGGAGCTTTGCGTAATAGACGAAGTCACGCGACGGCGGGGGGAATACGTCGGCGCGGACCACGCACGCTCGACCCGGCAGACGAAGCCGTTATCCCCAAGATTCAAAGTGCTCTTTTTCGTCAATACACCGCTGGTCGCCTCTTGCGATCTGGTGACCAGAAATCACGAGCAGTCGCGCTCAGGTTTTTCCGGTGAACATCGCGGTCACCACTTCCAAGAGCTTTTCAACGTCCTGAGAGCTCAGGCGCCGGCTTCGACAGAAATCCGAGAGTCGCCGCAGCAAGTCGGGCGGGGTGCTCGGTTTCTTGTCGATTCCCGAAAAGAGCTCCGACAGAGGAACATCCAACGCATCGGCCAGGGCCGCCAAAGTCTTCACGTAAGCTACGCGATCGCCGCGCTCGATCATCGAAAGAAACGAGACGCTGATCCGCGCCTGGTGTGCCAGTCTTTCCTGCGTCCATCGCTCCGCTCGTTGGGTTCGCAATTCGCGAATGCGCTGGCCCAGCCGTTTTCCTATTTCCGACATGTTGCGTCAGTAATAATCGCTCGGATGCCAATGCCCTGAAACATTCCAAGGCGCGTTCGGCAAGCTTGTGATAGGTGAACCGAACGGATATTCGTGCTTGACCAGCCGTCGGATCGAATATTGTCCAACGACAGGCACCCGATCAGTCGTCGATGCCGTGTCTACCTATCATCAGCGACTTAGACGGGCATTGCGCTTCGACCTCACAGCCTCCAGCTCTGCACGCAGGTGTGGGTGACCGACTCTACTCGCGAAGTCTCCGAACCTCTTCCATCGAAAGAACCTGTTGGATTCGACGGAGGACATCAGCCCCGGTATCCCAGAAAGCCGCGCGTGACAGACCGCCAATTATTGATGGGTCGTAATGCTCAAGTTTTGCGGCATCCTTGCGCGCGAAGTCCAGAATGTTCAGGACTCCTTGTTGTACGCCATGCTTCTTGAGGGCGCTGTACAGCGGAGCGATTACGCCTCGAGCGCGGCCCATCACCGTCTTCGCCAAGTCGAAGGTCTTCGGGTTTGCTGACCGTTCCGCGTTCCAATCAAGTTCGCATGCCTCGACTGTGGACGCAGCCTCGTCGAGAATGGGAAGGACTGGCTTGCGTTCCTGCTGTGCCTGGTTCGAGGCCTCCTTCTTTGCGGATCGCTTTCGGGCTAGCTGGAGGAACGCTGCGAGTTGTTCCAGCACGGGCTCTTTCCATAGGTCCGATTGAGTTCTTCCAACTGCAAAAGCGATCCGGGCTTTGATGAGTTCTTCCGGTTCATCGACGGTGACGTTCTGAATGTTCTTCAGCGGGCTCGGGGCGTCGTCGTGTCCCAGCCCCTGGGCAAGAATTGTCAGAGCGGGATTTCGACGCGAAAACACTGCCGCAACTTCAAACGTGCGCCAGTGCTCCTTGATGCTCGTTGGCGTGGCCACGTAGACAAGTCCGTTGGCAGTACGCAGCATCTTCATGATGTTCTCGAACCATGCTTCGCCGCCAGGCAATCCGCTCTCCGGCGCTGAGGTCTTAAAGGTCTTTACCCCAGCCACTGAAAGAATCTTGTCGAAGGCGGCTGCTAGATCCTCGTCCTCCCGAGAAAACGAGACGAAAATTAACCGCTCATTCTCTGGCGCTGGCTCATCAGACTCTCCGACCCCAGCCGCCGATTCGATTGCTGTCGCTACTTGCACGAGCATCCGTTGTACGGCCGGGCCGTCGTCAGCCTGCATAGAGCGCGTCTTCTGAACGAGCTGCCTCGATACTGCGAGCAGCTCACCAAGCTGGTCAGCATCGGTCACAAGCCGCCTGATCTCGGGGTCTAACCTTCCATCGGGGAAATACATCTCCAAGAGCCCGGCCAGGGACGACATGAACAGCTGCGTGTGCTCGAGCTTTAGGGAGACAACCCTATCAGCAAGTCCACGAGCCTGGTGTGCGACCTGCTTGAGGCGCTGAATTGGCATGGCCCACCGTCCTAGTAGCAGGCCTCGTCTCGCGCCTCAAACATGCGCATCCCCTTGGTGGGCATGGAGTCACGGACACCTGCGTCTTCACCTACGGGCGCTGTTCCGTCAGAATGAACCTATGACCGATTTTCGATGCCTGCGCTGCGATCGCACGCTGCCCGAATCACAAAGGAACCCCGAGCATGTTTATCCGCATGCCATCGGCGGCTCCTTGGTTCTCCACGAGGTCTGCAAGCCCTGCAACGACCAACTCGGCCAGCATTTCGATGCGCCCCTGGTGGACAACCTGTTCATCCGGATGAAGCGCCATCGACTGGGAATCGCGAACCGCGACGGGAAGGTGCCGGACCCCCTGGGTGAGACTGTCGCCACGCTAGCGGATCAACCGCAAATCCGCGTCGAGCTTGATCGTGGGTCTGGCGTTCGAACTCTGCCGTCAGAAATACGGAGCACGGACTCGAACGGCAACGAACGCAGAACAATCTTTTTGGACAGCCGAGATCAGGAGGAGGTCCGGCGTGTCCAGAGCAAGGTGGAGGAACGAGCAGCGCGTCGGGGCCAGCGGGCAATTGTTGAGGTAGGGGAGGAAATTCGAACCGAGAATCCGAAGATCCAGTACCAATTCAACCTTCCAATCCACGATTGGATGTTTGGCCTGTTCAAGATCGCCTATGAGCTAGCCTTCTTCGCGCTCGGCTCCCCCTATCTCGACGATCCGATGGCGGCCAAATTTCGGTCATTCCTTCAGACGGTCCCGCCCAGCAAGGACACCCTGGATCGGTCCGGCGTTCTCGACCATGGCAAGGCAAGAGTCTACGGACCAGGCCTCGGCAAGATGCCCCCACGAGAGGGATTTCCAGAGAACTTTCACTGGGGAGAAATCGTCCTCGATGAAAAGGCAAACCGCCTCTGGGCAGAACTATGGGTCTTCGAAGCCCACGGCCTGGCGACAATCGTTAGTGAGTCCGCCTCCGCGTATCCCGCTGCCTCCGTTCGCACCGCTGTGGCGCTTGATGCACAACAGCGGCGTCACAGCGCTATGGCTCAGTCCACGAAGGTTAGAAGACGTTTTTGCTCAAGGAGCTGAGGAGCAGCCCACCCTAAGCAATGCTCAGCGTCTGCCCAAATGAATCGAACGATGACCTTGCCTGCGCATTGCGCTTTAAGCTGCTTCACAATGTGACCTCTGTCGTCTTCGGACATGCCGCCGATCAGCATTCATGGGTTCAGCCGCCGGGATCGAGTTTTGGCCAACGACAGCGTCATGCCAAAATGCGCCCGTGCGTGTATCTTATGACCGATGGCGCGCCAAAAAGTTCGACTGACGGATCAGCAATTTTCGCAGATCGCGCGCGCCCTGGCTGAGCCGCGGCGCTACCAACTCCTCAAGCAGATCGGCGCCCAAGAGCAGCCGACGCCTTGCTGCGTCCTGCAGGAATCGCACGAAGTGAGCGCTGCGACCCTGTCGCACCACCTCAAGGAGCTTGAGTCGGCCGGGCTGATCCAGTCCGTTCGCAATGGCAAGTTCATGAACCTCGTGCTCAAGCGAGAGGTTCTACGGGCTTATCTCGCCCGACTCGCGAACATTTGACGCCCCACCCGCGAGCATTTGCGAGTTGGCTTGACAGCGCTCGATCCGATAGTTAGATGACCGTCTAACAATTAGACCATCGTCTAACCATTCCCGGAGCGCGACAATGAGCAAGTTGAAGGGGAAAGTAGCTGTGGTGACGGGTGCATCGAAGGGTATTGGTGCGGGGATCGCTAAAGAGCTGGCGTCCGCCGGGGCCTCGGTCGTGGTGAACTATGCCACCAGTAAAGAGGACGCGGACCGCGTGGTTGCGGAGATCACCAGAAAGGATGGAAAGGCGATCGCGGTCCAGGGCGATGTGGCCAAGGCAGCCGATATCAAGCGTCTGTTCCAGGAAACGAAGAAGGCGTTCGGATCCTTGGATGTGCTGGTGAACAACGCAGGCGTGTACGCCTTCTCACCTTTAGAGGGGGTCACCGAGGAGGAGTTTCATCGCCAGTTCGGCATCAACGTTCTCGGTCTCGTCCTCGCGACGCGGGAAGCGCTGAAGTACTTCGGTCCAGCGGGCGGAAGCGTCATCAACATCGGCTCGGGCGTTACCGAGATAACGCCTCCCGAGACGGTGGTGTACACAGCAACCAAGGGCGCCGTGGATAGCATCACGCGCGTTCTTTCCAAGGAGCTTGGGCCGAAGAAGATTCGGGTGAACTCGATTAATCCGGGCTTCACGGAGACCGAGGGGGTTCACGCGATAGGAGTTCTTGAAAGCGACTTCGGCAAGCAGCTGCTCGGGCAGACGCCGCTCGGTCGTATTGGGCAGCCCCGGGACATCGCGCAGGTTGCAGTATTCCTCGCCTCGCCGGAGTCGGAGTGGCTGACCGGCGACGTCATTCTGGCTTCGGGCGGTTTGCGATAAACGCGGTGGCCCCCGGCCTGGTGGATACAGCAATGCTGAGGGCAGCCACCTATCGTTGGCCAAAACTCGATCGCGAGACTGGACGAGGAGTTGGCCCGGAGCGACGTTGGAGCAATGTCCCTCTTTCTCCCTCTACTGGGCGCTCTGCGCGCCGCAGTCAGGACTCACAGGAATCTGGCGCTTGAGAACCTGGCGCTTAGACAGCAACTCGCCCTGCTCCGCCGCCGGTCGAAACGACCACGGTTCGGGTCGCTGGATCGCGCCTTCTGGGTCTGGCTCTCTCGGCGTTGGGCAGGGTGGCGCGAGGCGCTCCACATCGTTCGCCCCGAGACGGTGATTCGCTGGCATCGAAAGGGCTTCCGTTCGTTCTGGA
>WNFA01002282.1_pt1 | contig 15789 bp, 14 predicted proteins | sample 5400481 | NCBI WGS metagenome assembly WNFA01 (sample SAMN13153340, study PRJNA577476) | soil metagenome | isolation source: 120 cm saprolite under Douglas fir tree site 2 hole 1 replicate 2 | place: USA:California | collected 2015-04-18
ACGCGCGTATTCAACGCTTCGGCGCGCTCAATTGCCGACAGCAGCCGCAGGAACTGTGGATAGTTGCGGCTGCGCGCGTGCAGGCGCTCGCGCTCCAATTCGCTCACATCATTGCGCAGCATAAGATCGAGAAAGTCGTAATAGTCGGCCGTCGCGGCGAACGGAAACTCGCGCGTGTAAGTCGTCTGCCCGGTATCCTCCGAAACGAACCCGGCCAGCAGGTCGAACAGGTGGTCGGTGGTCAGATGCGAGCCTTCGCGCGTGAGTCTGATCGGCAGGCGCAATTCAAAGAAGCGCAAACTCTCAGAAGTTGTCACGCGCCGCAACTCTTTGGTTGCTTCGCCGTCAAACGGCGATTCCGGATCGACGAGAATGTGCAGCAGCCGTGGCTGGTCGACTTTGTCGATCGTGTCCAGCGTCAGTTGCACCCGGTCGGCCAGGAACTTTTCAAACGCGGCATCGATGGGATAGTTGATCCGGCCCAAACAGCCGACCGCCTCGCCTTCTCCGGCGGCTTCCGGCGGCAGACACGCGGGACAGTTTGCGCACACTGCGGTTTCACTCTGCAGTAGCTCGACCTCTGTGGCCGACTCTTCGATCCATTTGAGCTTATCGGCGCCCGGCGCACTGCGGTCAACGGTAGTCAGGATCGTATGCAGGTTGCTGAGGCGGCCCCACTCGCGCAGATGCCGCTCTGAGTAGCGCGCGCGCAAAACGCATGGGTACTGGACGGCGAATTCGAGAGACATGGCACAAGACAGTAAGCAGTTCACCCCGTGAGATAGAATTTGTACGTCAGCCCAGATCGCCGGTCACATCTCATGGGATAAAGGCAGTGAGCAGTAAGCAGCAGGAATGGAGAGTAAGTCAAGAAGGCAGCCGGTAGGGTTCCATTTGAGAGTGATTGTCGTGCCAGGTAAGACGATCCACGAAATCGCACGAAGCCTCAGGAGTCTTGTTCGTGCGATTCGTGTGATTTCGCGGATCGTTCTTGTTCAAGCGAAAGAAAGCGCGAAACCAATCCAGGGCGCTACCGCCGGCAGGATGTCACTGGGACCGTAAGCTACCGCCGTGAATTGTAGTCGATGATTTCGACAATTGCTGAGAACGGAACCTTTACAATCTCGCCGTCTCCACGTTCGACCTTGACGCTCGGCGTGGTCAGCGCCTGGGTTGTTTTCATGCTGCGCACGACCCCGCGCACGCGGTTTCCATCGCGCGTCACAATCTCGATATTTGCTTTGCCGTAAAGCGGCCGCAGCGCCGCCAGGGCCTTAGTAACTTCCATTCCGAAAGCTTTCGTTAGTCGACGGGGTCGTCTGACTATACTTTGTCGAATCACATTCGTAAACCGGGGAAATTGCAGCAGCGCCCTGAGTTCAGTTCTTCTCTGCGCGATCTCCGCGACCTCAGCGTGTCTGCGCTGATTAAGGCGCCAAAACACTGGCCGCCGAGACGCAGAGAACGCAGAGGGGCCCAGAGAATTCCAAATTGGACGCCCCCCAGATTGCACGCAACCAATCCGCGCGATTAGGCGTATAATCTGTCATCAGTCACTCGACTGTAGTCTTAAACTCAGGAAATTTGGTCATGCAGCCTCAGCAAAGTTTCAGCGGCCCCGATCAGAGCGGTGCGGTCGTTTGTGCGCAGTGCGGCGCGCCGATGCCAAAGGAAATGCGGTTTTGCCGCTCGTGCGGAAATCGCCTGGGCGAAGGCCCGGCTGAGTACACTGAGACAGTTCGCCTGCCTCATGCTCAAACCGGACCTGGAGCTTCTAAGACTACACCGTTCTATGCCGCGCCCATGGCGCAAAGAGGAACCTCGGCGGTCTATTACCCACGCAAACGACGCATGCGCGGCATGACCTGGGTGTGGATCGCGATTGCGATCTTCTTTGCCAGCGGCGGCGCCTTGAGTTCGCTAATATCTCCCAAGTTCCGAGGCCGCCAGTCTGCGAGCGCTCCTGCTCCGAGCCGTTCCTATGCCGGCGTGAATCAATTCAGGACCGTCGACGGCGGCGTGACGTTTGATAACGTTGAACCGCCGGACTCGCCGGCTGACAAAGCCGGGCTGGTCGGTGGCGACATCGTCACGAGTTTCGACGGACAGTCTCCGAAGAGTCAAGACGAAATGATGGACCTCTTGCGCCGGACGCCTATCGGCAAAACCGTCGACGTGGTCTACCTGCGGGATGGAGAGACAAAGAAAACAAAACTGACTACGATTTCGGAAAGCGAATACAACGAACTGGATCGGGCCTATCGCAATCGGCCGGAAGGACAAGGGAAGTTTGGATTCCAATCTTTTAGAACAACGCCCGTTGCGGACCCCGAAACAAAGACATATGGCGTGCGTTTGAATTATGTCGACACAAACGGGCCCGCCGATCTTTTTGGCATCAAGGTTGGTGACATAATCACAGAGTTTGATGGCGTTCCGATTCGCACCCGGGATGAGCTGCAATACCGCGTTTACCGGGCCCTTCCGCATAGCAGTGTTCAGGTCACAGTGTTACGTGATGGACAGAGTATGAAAATTCCCGTAACCATGGGGCGAAATTGATAGTGATCTAAACTGAAGTTGCATACTCCCGCATCCGATTTTCCATCTCAAGCCTGACGTCTTCCCGATCTGCTTCGCTCTCGTCACCTTCAAAAGCTTCGAATAGCGCGTAGCGCAGCTCGGCAATCAGACGCAACTCCCAGGCTTCGCGACCAGCGTGCGAAGGGCGCGCAAACCACAGCGCATCGAAATCAGATTCGCTCACGGTGGCCTGACCGAAAAGTTCGGCGGCCAAAGCCGCCCGCGACTCAGGCCGCAGCAGCACCCGACGCAATTCCCAGCCATGCCGTTGGTAAGTAGCGATGATCTCAGAAACCGGTTCGCGGGTGTTCATCTTCGATCGCAAAGTATAGCTGAGTTGGCGGAGTGATTCAGGAATTTAACCGCGAAGGTCGCAGAGTTTCCCGCAGAGGACGCAGAGAAAAGCTCTCCTCCGCGTTTCTCTGCGTATTCCTCTGCGTCCACTCTGCGGTTAAGAAGCCGGCTTGATACCACGCAAGATTAGATCTTAAAACAATAGGCTGAGCTCAGCGGACATCGAAATAGCACTCCCTCAGATGGTCTGAGCGTTTGATGCCTGACCTTCTGGCTATTATCATTCGTTACGTCCAAGAGTCGTACTAACAAATGGCAATCAATCAATCTTCGCCTTTCTACAGCGCGCTCGAGCGCGCGCTGAAGTTGCGTGGCAAAGCAATCGAAGACATTTGTCCGCCTGACGATCTGATCGCGCGGCGCGTGCTGCACGACTACGGCGCGATCTTTGTGGCGCACGAGGCGGTCGTACCGCCGCCGATGTGTGTGTTTCGGGACGAAGACGCGGTCACACATTTTCAGAAAGCAGCCGGGAGAGCGACGGCAACGATCGGCGATGGTTTGATCGAGTTGCAGCCCGCGGCGATGACCGCGCTCTTGCGGGCCCGCGCGGCCGCGCGCGATGAAGGTTTGGATATCACGCCGCGGGATGGCGCCGAAGCCGCGCGCCGCAGTTACGCGGACACGGTGCGGCTGTGGAACTCGCGATTCTTTCCAGCGCTGGATCATTGGATTCGCGCCGGGCGGCTGACTCAGCCAGAGACCGAAACCTTGCGCGTGCTGCCAACGAACCAACAAGTGGAGGCAGTCCTGGAACTGGAGCAGGACGGAATATTTTTCAGCAAAGACTTTTCGAAATCGGTGCTTTACTCGATCGCCGCGCCCGGAACTTCGCAGCACATCGCCATGCTGGCTTTCGACGCGAATGAATTTCTTGACGGGCGCGTGCGCGAACTTTTCGCCGCTAACGGTTGGTTTCAGACGGTGCTGAGCGATCTGCCTCACTTTACTTATCTGGGTTTGGCGGAAGCAGAGCTGCCCGCGCGTGGATTGAAGCGAGCCGACGTAAATGGCCAGACATTTTGGATTCCTGATGTGGCTTAGGGATTTCTTTGTTTGGCATCCGACCTCTGGTCGCCGACATCTGACCTCTGCATTTTGTTCGCGGGCTCGCATCCGTTAACATTGGATAATTCCGACGCCACAGTAATCAAGGAATCCGCATAGCATGCTGAGAAATTATTGCTTCTTAATCATTTTTGCTGTCTGTGCCGGCGCGACGACTGCGCAGACAAAACCTTCGCCATCAGCTGCGCCCGGGCCCAACGTTCAGACGCGCGACAGCGCGCCTTTCAACCTCGCGGAGTATGGCGTCAGCTTTCAACCGGACGCTCGACTCATTATCGTGATGGCCGCGCTCGATGCCGCCGGATTCGATCCAACGACGGCGGGCCGAGAGCCTTCCGCCTTCCGCGCGCTGCTGAGGAAAGAGCAGGCAAATCTGGATGCTAATCTGCGCGATCAACTAACCACTTATTATCAGCGACACAAACTACCGGCGCCGGCCACGGCTGCCGATCAGGCGGCGCGTTACGTTTCGCTGGCCTACGCGCTCGGTCCGCCGCCGTCGCTTGATGCGCCGGAACACTTTGACGAACTTCCCGGCGGCGTGCTCGAGGTGTTGGACTTTGGGCCGATGGTGCGCGAGTTTTTCAAGCAGTCGGGAATTGAAGGGCGCTTGCCTTCCTATATGCGCGCGGCCCAGGCGGAAAGCGATCGCCTGCGCCAACCGGCGGCAGAGATGGTGCGAGCAGTGCTTTCGTATCTGCACACGCGGCCGATCCTGGTAACCAACGAGCGCGTGCGCGTAAAGAGTCCCGACAACAAGAAGAATGCCCAGACCGCCTACACCTATCGCCAGCATGAACGGCGGTTCTTTATCGTGCCTGATTTGATGGCCGCACCGGGCGCGGTCAACTTTCGCGTCATTGCTGATGATTATTACGCGATCGTTCCCGAAGGCACGGATCTATCTTCGTCTGAGCTGCGCCGCGCATACGTGCAATTCGTGATCGATCCGCTGGTGCTGAAATTCAACAAAGAAATCGCCGCGCGTCGCGAGCAAGTCAAACAACTGATCGATGCGCGCGCGAAGGCCGGAGGCGAAAGCTCGACCGATGTGTTCACGGTAGTGTCGAGATCTTTGGTTGCGGCCGCGGACGCGCGGTTTGAAGAGTCGCAGCGGCTGGCTCAACTAACTGACCTGCAACGTCTGCGCTTGCAAAAAGCCCGGGACGACGCTGCCCGCGCGGCTATCGCCAAGGAATCCCAAGCGTCGCGCGCGGCCATCGGCGACGAGACGATGGCCCGGCTGGCCGAAGATTACGAGCAGGGCGCCCTGCTTGATTTCTATTTCGCCGATCAGTTCCGTGACGTCGGCGTGTCGGGTTTTGATATCGCGAGTTTTCTGGGCGACATGGTTGCCGGCTTTGATCCAGGGCGCGAAGGCAAACGCCTGTTAGAAACCGCTGACGCCCGCGCGCGCGCCCGCGCCGCGCGCAAGGCCCATCCGGCTTACTCGGTGTGGTTGATCGATCCCGGCGCCGAAAGCCGGGATGCGGCGGACACTTCCCGCAGCTCGGCGCTGACCAGGAGCCTCAGAGAAGTCGAAACGTTACTGCAAGCCAAAAACTACGAGACCGCCGAAACCCGTCTGAAGGCGCTGTTGCAGGAAAATCCGGGCGACGCGCGTTTACTTTTCACCCTGGGGCAAACGGCCAGCCTGTGGGCGCGCGACACCACCGATGATGACTTGCAGTCGCAAAGACTAAACCGCGCGCTGGCGAATTATCGTCTGGCAACCCAGGCCGCCGCGCCGGAAACCGACAAAGCTTTGCTCTCACGCGCGCACGAAGCGATGGGCCGCATCCTCGCATTTCTCGAGCGCAATGACGAAGCGATGAAAGAATTCGAAGCCGCGATTAAGCTGGGCGAAGTAACCGGCGGCGCGTATCGGGATGCGATGGAAGGAAAGCGGAAACTGGCGCAGCCGTAATGAGAGCTAATCTCTTTATCATCGCAATCCTCCTGAGTGCATTAGCTTCCCAACTTCAACCCATGCCGAGATTCAAAGAAATCTTTCCACGCGTGACCATTCTTCTCAACCAGTTTCGGCACGTTCTTGACTGTGAAGTCCGCGATCTTCACGCCCTTTTCGATCTGTTTCCAGGTGAGTGGCATCGACACCGTCGCGCCCGCTTTGGCGCGCGCGCTGTAGGGGGCGGCGATGGTTTTGCCGCGCGCATTCTGCATGGCATCAACGTAGACCTGCTGCTTCTGGCGTTTTGCGAGCGAGCGTTGGGTCGTCGCAATCTTCGGCGCGCGGCTGGCGACTTCGCCTGACAGCGCGTGGGCGACGGCGGCAATCTTACCGTAATCGTATTTGGGTTTCAGCGGCAGATAAATGTGTATGCCGGACGAACCGGAAGTCTTGGGAAACGATGGCAGGCCGAGTTCGTCAAAGACGTCTTTGCAGACCAGGGCCACTGCCAGGACGTTCGGCCACGGCGCGGCTTTCGGATCGAGATCGAGCATCAGGTAATCCGGTTTGTCCAGGTGCTTGATGGTCGAGTGCCAGGGGTGTTGTTCGATCGTTCCCAGGTTGACGAAGTGCAAAAGCGATCCGATCGTCGTGAAAACGGCGTAGTGCAGCTCGCGTCCTTCCTGATTGATTAGCCGCGCGGTTTTAATGAATGGCGGCGCGCTTCCCAGGTCCTGCTGAAAAAACATCGGCGCCTTTATCCCGCGCGGATAACGTTGCAGAATTGCCGGCCGGTCCCTCAGGAACGGCATGATCAAAGATTCGATGCGAAGGTAATAGCAAAGCAGATCAAACTTCGTAAGGTTCTCGCCGGGCCAATAGACGCGATCGAGACTGGTCAGCGAAACCCGCTCACCGCTGATCTCCAGGATCAAATCGCCCTTTGGCTTCTTGAGCGAGAGAAACTCTTCACGAGAGACTGCGGGACCTTCAGGTCGCCGGCTGCGTTTCATGCTCTCCAGTTTTCGCCGTACTGCGGTCTTTTTCCTGTCGGCACACATAGGCTAGCGCGCATTCTAACACCTAAGGCCCGACGGTCTCGCGGAGGCCGCCCGCCGTTTCCGTCGTTGACATGCCGTATTCGCGGCCTCTATACTTGAAATTGAAAATGACTATCAATTTCATCAACCAGCGAAAATCACCGTTTCCCGTTGAGCTGTGGCCCTCAATAAGGGCGGGAATCCGATCTCTGGTCGGCGGGCCGCAACTCGCGGTGCTGGTGATCCTGCTGGCAAGCGCTTCGCTTCGGGCGCAGACGCCCGTACCCGCTAGTCCGTCCAGCTCAACGGTCACTACCAGCGAGTCCGCCAACCTGGGCGCGCCGGTTGAAAAGTCATTAGGGACATCGCCGCAACAACAGGTCGAGCAACTGCGAAATGAAATCGAACGCTTGCGGGTTGAAGTTGAACGTTTGCGGGTTCTGGTCGAAGCGAAGGAAAAGCAGTCGACGGTTTCTTCAATTCCCCCACGCGCTGCGCCGGCAGTTTCTTCGCCGCCCAGCGCCGCGCCTGACAGTGCCCGGATCGCCGTCGCGACAAAAGCGCAGGGTGGTGATTTGTCGGGAGCCGGCAATCTCTTACGAACCGATCGGATCACGATTGGCGGTTACGGTGATTTCCAGTTTCGCCAGTCTTCAATCAGTGAACGCGCTGACGGTGGTGGTACGCCGACTTTTCAGAACACGCGTCTGGTACTCAGTATTGCGGCAGTTCTGGCCGAGAAGCAGAATATAATTTTCAACTCAGAGATCGAATATGAGTTCGGCTCGCGGGAAATCGATGTCGAGCAAGCCTATGTTGAGTGGAAGGCGCGGCCCGAGTTTGGATTTCGAGGTGGGATAATCGTGCCGGCCATCGGTCGCTTCAATACCTTTCACGATTCCTACTTGAACCTGACCACTATTCGTCCGCTGATCAATCAATTCATCATTCCGTCAGCATATCGCGACGCCGGGGTCGGCATTCGCGGGCGTTTCAAACTGCCGCACAAGATGAAGTTCAGTTATGAAGCCGACCTGGTGAACGGCATGCAAGGCGTGAATGCCGATGGCGAGCCGACGCCGTTCTCGCGTTTGCTGGGTCAGTCTTCAGCGGCTGAGCCGGGTCTGGTTGCATTTCAGGCCGAGCGTCGTCGTAAGGCGATGGTCGGCCGCGTCGGCTTCTCCCCCATTCCGGGTTTGGAAGTTGGCGTGTCGGGCTACAACGGTCACTTCAATGAACAGGGATCGCCACCGCAATCGGTAACGATTCTCTTTATAGACGGCTCGTATCGTCGCGGGTCGCTCGTTATCAACGGTGAGTATGGTCGCTCGAACATTGTCGGCGGCATTCCGCGAAAGAGTCCGGCGCCGCCCGCAATCAACCTGAACGCTCCGCAGACGATTGCAGCGCTGGCCGAATTCGTGGCCCAACGCTCGCCGGGGCAGGACGGGTTCTACCTGGAAGGCACGTACAGGTTCTCTGCACCAATCGCGAAAAAGAAACTCGACGAGGGCGCCTACGTTGCACCAGTTGTGCGTTACGAAGTCGTGCGACTCGATCGCACGATTCCCGACTTCTATCTCAATCGCTCGCGAACCACGATCGGCCTAAACCTCGCTCCGTCTTCGACGGTGATCTTCAAACTGAATTATCTGTTCAATCGCACCTTTGGACCGGTTCCCAGAGTTCCGGCTGGAATTGGCGGCGCGCTTTTCGGCATCAGCCCATTGCCGCATCTCGATTACGGACGAAACGGTTTCACCGGATCAGTCGCGTACGTTTTTTAGGAGCGGAAATCGTGAAGCAGAGAATTGTGAAAGCGCTGGCGGGGTTCTTATTACTGACTACGACTCTAATGTTGGGATTTGTCCGGCCGGCATTCCTCTCCAGAACTGTTCAAGCCAAACCGGCGTACATGGATCGATACAACAGAGACGTGCGCGCCAGGCAGGAACTGATAAACAAATGCACGGTCTGTCATGTTGGCCGCGGTGGCGACACACGCAACGACTTCGGTGAAGCGTTTGAGGACGCCGGTTACCGCATCACGCCAAAATTGCGCGAGAAGTTCCCTAAGTTGTTCGTGAAGTCACGCGAGCAAACGCCCTAGATGTCAGCGCACCGGTGTCGCTGGAAAAGTGCGGAAGGCGAACCAATCACGCTCGCGCGTTGACGCTACGCACCGCCACGAATAATATCGATGCTCTGGCGCGAGTCGGCGAAAACTTAACTTCAATTCCCCCGGGGCATTCGTCTCAAATGAAGATTGCTTACTTCGATTGTTTTTCCGGCATCAGCGGCGACATGGTTCTGGGCGCCCTGGTGGACGCCGGCTGCGAGCTGAATCGCATCGAAGCCGAATTGCGGCGGCTGCCCTTCAGCGGTTGGAGCATCTCGGCTGAGAAGGTCGAGCGCGGCGCGTTATCGGCCACTCACGTGAAAGTGGAAAGCGGCGAGCATCATCCGCATCGCTCGCTCGATACGATTCTCGGACTAATTAGTCAGGCCGGGCTGTCGCCGCGCGTCACGAATCGCGCCAGCGAAATTTTTCGACGGTTGGGCGAGGCCGAAGCGCGCATTCACAACGTGCCGGTAGAAAAGATTCACTTTCACGAAGTCGGCGCGGTCGACGCAATCGTGGACATCGTGGGCGCGTCCGTGGGCTTTGAGTTATTGGGCATCGAGACGTTCGCGTGCTCGGCGCTGAATGTTGGCGGCGGACGCGTGCAAACCGCTCACGGGATTTTGCCGGTGCCGGCGCCGGCCACCGCCGAGTTGCTCCGCGGCGCGCCGACGTATTCGACCGGTATCGAGCGCGAATTGGTGACGCCGACGGGCGCCGCGATCGTGTCAACGCTGGCGTCGGAGTTTGGCGCGCAGCCGGCGATGACTGTCGGTGCGGTGGGCTATGGTGCCGGCACGGCGGAACTCCGCGAGCAGGCGAACGTCCTGCGGCTTTTCATCGGAGAGAGCGTCGAACAGAAGATCGGGCGCGATGACGTCATGGTAATCGAAGCCAATCTGGACGACATGAACCCGCAGATTTATGGTTACTTTGTTGAGCGCGCTTTGGAGGCGGGAGCGCTGGATGTTTTTGCCACGCCGGTGCAGATGAAAAAGAACCGTCCCGGACAATTGCTGACCGTGTTATGCCGGCCGGCGGACACCGATCGCCTGATGGATCTGATCTTTCGCGAGACGACCACCATTGGCGCGCGGACCTATCGCGCCAACCGGCGCACGCTCCAGCGCGAAAGCGTCGCGGTCGATACGCCTTTGGGAACCGTGCATCTGAAAGTCTCGCGGTCGAACGGGCACGTGCTGAACGTGGCGCCGGAGTACGAAGATTGCCAGAGGATCGCGGCCGAGCGCGGCGTGCCGCTCAAACAGGTACTGGCCGAAGCAGAGTTTTGCTTTCAGAAGCAGCGCGCGGACATGAGCGAGAAAGATTCTTGATGCCCAAAGAAATCCCGAATGAAAAACCCAACGGCTTGCTCGGCAAACGCGAGCGATTGTTCGATCGGTTGCGAGAGCTGGATTCGCTGCTGGTAGCCTTTTCCGGCGGCGCTGATTCCGCTTATCTGGCCTGGGCCGCGTACCAGACGCTGGGTGAACGCGCGCTATCCGTAACGGCGTTGTCGCCAAGTTTTTCCGCGCATGATCGCGCGCAGGCTGAAAGTTTCGCGCGGCATGTGGGCCTGCGGCATGAGTCAATCGCGACGCACGAATTCGAAAATCCTCGCTATGTCGCAAACAACGCCGACCGCTGCTACCACTGCAAGACCGAACTTTTTGTTGAGATGGAAAAGCTCGCTTCGGCGCGGAACTTTGCGGCCCTCGCTTACGGAGTAAACACCGACGACATGCAGGATTTCCGTCCCGGCCATCGCGCCGCCAGAGAACATCAGGTGCTGGCGCCGCTGCTCGAAGCCGAACTTAACAAGACGGAAATCCGCGAACTTTCGCGACAGGAGGGCCTGCCGACATGGGATCGTCCCGCTTCGGCGTGTCTCTCTTCGCGCCTGCCTTACGGGACGCAGGTGACGATTCGAAATCTGAGTCAGGTCGAGCGCGGTGAAGCGATTCTGCGCGCGCTGGACTTCCGGCAGTTCCGTGTGCGGCATCACGGCGAGATGGCCCGCATTGAGATCGCGGCGGAAGAATTGCCTCGTGCGCTGAAGATGAATCTCGAGCAAACTCTGGCCGAAGGATTTCAGCGGCTGGGATTCACTTCCATCACGCTGGATCCGCAAGGTTATCGGCAGGGATCTCTGAACGCCGCCCTCGCTAAAAAATAAACACCATGGACGAGCGGGACATCAGGCGGCTGCTCGAGCGGCTGCAAGCGGGCCGGCTTTCAGTCGAGGACGCGATTGAGCGGCTGCGCCATCTGCCATCTGAGGATCTCGGCTTTGCTAAGATTGATCATCACCGGGCGCTACGTCAGGGCTTTGCCGAAGTGATCTTCGGACACGGAAAGACTCCGCAACAAGTGACGGCGATTGTCCGCGGGATGCTGCGGCCGAAGGATTCGAAACACAATATCCTGATCACGCGTGCGGACGAGCGCATCTATCGCGCGGTCCGTCGCGTCATTGCAAAGGCCAAATTTTATCCGCTGGCCGGCGCGATTGCGATCCGGCGCAACCGGGTTATAACCGGCAAGGGCACCATCCTGATTCTTTCCGCCGGCACCAGCGACATCGCCGTTGCCGAGGAAGCCGCGCTGACCGCGGAGATAATGGGTAATCGGGTGGAGACTGTGCACGACGTCGGTGTCGCCGGATTGCACCGCTTGATGGAGCACCACGAAAAAATAAAGAGCGCGCGTGTGATCATTTGTGTTGCGGGAATGGAAGGGGCACTGCCCAGCGTGGTAGCCGGTTTGGTAGCGTGCCCGGTGATTGCCGTGCCCACCAGCACCGGCTACGGCGCCAGCTTCGGCGGGTTAACGGCATTGCTGGCGATGCTGAACAGTTGTGCGTCGAACGTCAGCGTGGTGAATATCGATAATGGATTCGGCGCGGGCCGCGTGGCCAGCGCGATCAACCGCGGGTGAGTCGTCTCCCGCCGAATTCACTTCGCGCTGCACCCATTTCTCAAGCGCTCGCCGCCAGTCCTGCCACGACCTCGATCGGCGGCAGCGGCACTGCCATCTCCTGGAGGGCTCCCAGAAGAGTCGTCTGATTCTCAAAGACAAACGCATTGCGCATTTCGAGAAACTCATCGAGGAACCGCTCGCGGCGTGCTTCAACTGCCAACGGATCCCACGGGTTCTCTTTTCCGTCTGAGAATACGTACGAAAGATCTTCGACGACTTGCAACAACAAAGAGTTACTCCTTTGCGTAATCCTGCGGAGAGACTTCTTGTAGTCCGCCATTCCCGGCAACGCCGGGAAGAGTCGTTCCATCACTGCCACTTCATTCCAGGCCCAGGTCAGTTGTGTGGTCACTGCCCCCAGACCGTGAATCCAACCGGTGATGTTAACCATGGTCGTGAGCCCCTGGTAGAACTCTGCCAATCGCGGATCCAGAAAATCGTAGTCGGGGTTGCAGACATCGCCGCGCAGCCGTCCCGTGCGCACCAGTTCATCCTTAATCGGCGTGCCGTCGTACGGCAACATTCGACAGAACGTCACCGGAGAACAACCATCACCGACGATCGTGCGCAAGAAATTGAGGTTGCCACGCACGGATTCAAACGTGCTGGATGGGTCGAGTAGCATAAAGCCGTACTCAAACTTCAGGCCGATACTCTTCAAGAGTTTCACCGCGCGAATGTTCTGCTCGACGGTGATTTGTTTGTGAAGCGTCTCCAATCCTTCTTCAGTTCCGGACTCGAGCCCCATGTAGACAAAGTAAAGGCCGGCGTCGCGCATTCTGATGAACAACTCGCGCTCAACCGCATCGGCGCGACAGTTGATTTTCCAGATCACTTTTCCGGCTAAACCACTGCGATGCAGTTCATCGACAAACTCGCCGGCCCAACGGCGCCAGACGGTACCGAACAGCGGAAAGTCATCATCCTGGAAGAGGAAGAGAGTGATGCCTCTCTCTTCATAAAGGCTGCGCATCTCGCGCACGACCTCGACGGGCTTGCGCGTGCGCACGATCCTTCCCGGCGCGGCGCGATAGAATGTATGGATCGAGCAGAACGAGCAGGTGCGAGCACAGCCGCGGCTAGCCAGTATCGGCATGATCTGGCGACCCAAAATCCTTTCCGGCTCGTAGTTGCGTTCCGGATAAGGCAATTGATCGAGGTCTTCAACCAGCGCCCGCGCCGGCGTCGCGATTACCTGGTTATCGCGAAGATAGGCAATGCCCTGGATGTCGTGCCAGTCCTCGCCAGTGCTGAGCGCATCCGCCAACTCGAGGAGTGTCATCTCGCCTTCGAAGCGCACGACGCTGTCCAGTTCGGGCACAAGTTCCAGCGTCTGCTGATAACTCAAACTAGGAAAATGTCCGCCCATGGCGAAGTGGCAATCAACGCCGCGCGCGCGCAAGGCGCGTATCAGCCCGCCGTAACGCTCAATGTAGAATTGGAAGATTAGCGAGAATCCGACCAGGAGAGGATCGGCTAAGACCACCGATTTCAGAATCTCTTCCGGGTCCGCCTCGACGTCCAGCACCTGCACGGCATAACCGTATTGGCGCAGTACCGAAGTCAGGTACCCGAGCCCCAGATTTCCTTGATGTTGAAAACCAATCAGAACGATGGGACGCGACGTGTTGCGCCCGCGCTCGGCTCCGGTGGGGCCTTGAAAAATGCGTAGCGGAATAGACTGACGCATACGTCCTCCTGAAGCCAAGCGACTTAGCAACCCGTCTGTGGAGCAGGCGGATTGCTAAGCGTCGGCGAATAAGGAACCAATTTCGAGGCGGCCGTTTACTTCCTGCCCTTGATAGCTGCGCTTATGCGGTTAGCCGCTTCCAACTGGGCCTTGAGCGTCTGGACATGCAAATCCAGTTGAGCCTGAGCGACCTTGACCTGAGTACCCAGGTCGAACTGCGTAAAGAAAGGCCAGGGTACCGGGTCACCATGAACTTGCGGACGGAATTGAAATAGTGGGGAAAGGTCTGTTATCGGTTTTCGCGTTGCCATTTTGGCCTCCTAAAGAGAAAGTGATGTAGAAGATCAGCAGCGAGAACAAGCGCCCTAAAAATCTCTTAGTGGCGCTTGTCCCACAGCAAGTACGACATCGGGGGATGTTGGGACGCGGGGGACTATATACCGTCTCGCAAGAATTGACAAGTGTTTTTGCAAGACCCCTTACTCGTTCTTTTGCCCTACTTAGGGAGATACGCGAACGCTGTCGGCGCGCTCCAGGTTGAATCTTGGCGGGCTCCGGTTCCTTCGCGGCGAACTTCTCCTTTAGCAAGCTCGGAGTCGTGCAGGAGCCCTCGCTACTGTAAAGATTCGTGGAAATTGAATCGTTCGCACAACAGTCTTCAACGTTTCTCCTTCGTCGCATTACTCGTGCCCGAGCTGCGGTTTCGCCCGAAAGCAACGAGCAGGAGAAATTTATCACGCTAAGAAAATAGTTCTGCAATCCCCCGAGCCGGCGCTGATTACGTCCAATGTAAGCAAGCAGTCTCGAAACCTCACAGGAGCAGCAAGAATGCAGAAGGGATGGCGGTCTAATAATTATCGCGAGTTCGTTATGCGCCGGCTCAAATTCCGTTACCTGACGATTGCGGGCCTCCTGCTCACTCTCTCCTCGTGTAGATCAGACTCGAAATTAGAAAACCCCGCCAACGACCTCAAATCAGCGGCGTCATACATCTCGCAGGCGGATCAGATGTATGCCCAGCGAGAGGATCTGATGCGCCTTCAGCAGGGAATAGTCTTTTTACGGCAGGCAGCGGTCGCCGATCCCAACAGCTACGAGGCTGCCTGGCGACTCGCTAAGTTCAATTATTATATGGCGACACATATCGATGGCAATCTACGCGACCAAAAATTTCGAGATGGGATAGAGGGCGGTAAGACAGCAGTGCAATTGCAAGGCGATAAACCTGAAGGCCATTTCTGGCTGGGAGCAAACTACGGAGGCAGTCTGGAATCCGAAACGATTATCGGTCTTGCGAGGATCGAGGACGTACGTAGAGAGATGGACACAGTGCTCAGAATTAACGAGGGATATCAGGACGGCAGCGCATACATGGTGCTGGGGCTGTTAGACCTGAAAGCTCCGAAGATTGTGGGCGGCGATCCGCAAAAATCCGTTACCGAGATGGAAAAAGGATTACGGTTTGGCGCAAAGAATGCGTTCCTCCATCTGCATCTGGCCGAGGCTTATCAGACAGTAGGGCGTTCCGCCGACGCGCGCCAACAACTCAACACGATTCTTTCAATGACGCCCGATCCAAATTACTTACCAGAACTTAAGGAAGCGCAACTACAGGCTCGTCAATTACTCGATAAGATCGAGTAAGCGAATTCCTTCTGCTGCGCTAAGCGTAGTGCGGCCCCACTAATTTAAGAATGCCCACGGTGTCCTGTCCCCCGCATTAAGCTCCGGTTACCGAAGGCACCGGTGTCGGAGGGGCAAGTTGTTCCGTCGGCGCCAGCGCTGAAAACTTCTCCCTCCAGCGGATTTTTCCGGTCGCCTGCATCACCACAAACAAAGTGATGATCGAACCAATCGTGATCGCCAGCCCGGTGAACCCTTTCAAGAAAAAGGCGTAGGAAAACGCCACCAGATAGATGAACTGCGCCAAAGCCGCTTCGCGGGCGGCGAAGCGCGTTCCGACCACGAGTCGCAGGTACGACACCACGAGAAAGACTGAGACGGCTGAGCAGATGCCGAATGCCAGATGAATCGAAACGTG
>WNFA01002283.1_pt1 | contig 15786 bp, 9 predicted proteins | sample 5400481 | NCBI WGS metagenome assembly WNFA01 (sample SAMN13153340, study PRJNA577476) | soil metagenome | isolation source: 120 cm saprolite under Douglas fir tree site 2 hole 1 replicate 2 | place: USA:California | collected 2015-04-18
ACGTCCTCGGCAAGCTGGTAGAGCTTTATCGCTTGGTCCAGCATCTCGGGCACCCGCGCCTTCGTCGCGCAATATTGTCCCATGCGATCGGCGATCAAGTCTTCGACAGGTGCCATCGCGATGCGCTGCCCCTTCGCCTCCTCTATTCCTCGACCCGCGCCGACGCGGGTACGATGCTCCCTCCAGCGAGGGAGCGTGGCGATGGCGAAAGTGAGGGTGGGCCTGGTCGGCTGCGGCTTTGCCGCGGAGCTGCACATCTACGCCTACAAGCGGGTCTACGGCGTCGATGTCGAGGTCGCGGCGGTGGCGGCGCGCGGCGATCACATCGTCGACTTCGCGGGGAAGCACGGCATCCGCGACAGCCATCGCGATATCCGCGCGCTGCTCGCCGACGCGGATATCGACGTCGTCGACATCTGCACGCCGCCGGCCTCGCACGCGTCGATGATCGTCGCGGCGCTCGAGGCCGGGAAGCACGTCATCTGCGAGAAGCCCTTCGCCGGGTATTTCGGCCGGGCCGGCGACAAGGCGCCGATCGGCAAGCATGTGCCGAAGTCGGTGATGTACCGGCGCGTGCTGGAGGAAATGGACGCGACCTGCGCCGCGATCAAATCCAGCGGCCGGCTTTTCATGTACGCGGAGGATTGGATTTATGCCCCGGCGGTGGCGAAGACGGTCGAGATCCTGAAGGCCACCAAGGACAAGATCCTCTTCATGAAGGCCGAGGAGAGCCACAGCGGCTCGCACGCCGCGCATGCCGCGCAATGGTCGATGACCGGCGGCGGCTCGCTCATCCGCATGGGCTGCCACCCGCTCTCCACCGTGCTCTACCTGAAGCAGGTCGAGGCGAAAGCGCGCGGCGAGCGCATCGCGGTGTCGCACGTCACCGCCGATGTCGGCAACGTCGCCGCCGGCCTCAAGCCCGAGGAGCGCCCCTTCATCAAGGCCAATCCGGTCGATGTCGAGGATTGGGGCATGCTGACCCTCACCTTCTCCGACGGCACCAAGGGCGCGGTCTTTTCCGGCGACATGATCATGGGCGGCGTGCGGAATTCGGTCGAGACCTACACGAGCGGCGGCTCGCTCTTCGCCAACATCACCCCCAACACCCACATGGTGAGCTACCTGACCGACGAGCGGAAACTGGACGGCGTCTACATCACCGAGAAAGTCGACCGCAAAACGGGCTGGCAATTCGTCTGCCTCGAGGAGGAGTGGACGCGCGGCTATCTCCAGGAGATCCAGGATTTCATGGAATGCGTGTCGCTCGGGCGCCAGCCGCTGGCCGATGCCGCCCTGGCCTACGCGACCATGAAGGTCAACTACGCCGCCTACTGGTCGGCCGAGGAAGGCCGCCGCATCGCGCTCTCCTGAACGCACCGAGGACGCGGCATGGCGGCGCATCGGCGCGGCGGGCGGCGTCACGACCTCGCTGACGACCTTCGCCGCGGAACTCACCGGCGATTTCACCACCGCACTCGGCGGCGCGACGCTCGGCATCGTCTACGAGACCCTCGGCGGCTGAGCGCTCGAGCGGATTTCTCACCCTCCCGATGATCAGGTTCAGGTGGATTGCCGGTGGTGGGGCGGATGCCGACGCCGGGGCGACACGCGAACGAGCCTGACACTGGCCGTGTCCCGGGGCAACCTGCGCCGTGCTTGCACCAGAATGCGGACGAGAGCGTCGAGGGCGTCGAGGACGCGCTCGTCGCCGCCCGAATCGAGGAGCTTCACATAGCGACCCAGTCGTTTGCGCATGGGGCTCGGTTGCATTCCACGGCGCCTATCGGTGTCTCGACTAGGTTACTCCCCTAAGCTCGCGCGTGAAACCTGGTGCGTATCCTTCATAAGGATGAGAAATCGCCACGGCGACGGCGCCCCGTGACGTGAATTAAACTAAGTTAGGGTATTTCTATCTTGAGGAGCCAGGAGCTGCAGGCCGATCCGGTCGAACGCACAGGCAAGGTGAGCGGGGCGGGCGCATCGGCTAGGACATCGCGGGTGGCGGCACCGTGCGGAGCAGATCGCGAATTTTCGCGGCAAGCTGCCGTTGGCTGTAGGGCTTGGCAAGAACCTCGAACTCTCCCGCGCCGCGGTGATGCATCCAGTGCTCGCCTGGATAACCCGATGTGAGCAGGACCCTCAGGTCTTGGCGCAGCCGCCGTGCATGGCGCGCCAATTCGATGCCGTTCACGCCGCCCTGCAGAACGATGTCCGAGAAGAGAAGGCCGATCGGCTCATCCGATGCGAGGGTCGCCATCGCTTCTGTCGCGTCGCGTGCGACGAGGGCGTGGTAGCCGAGGCTGCCGAGCGACGCAGCCACCGCGGCCGAGACGTCGGCTTCATCTTCGACGACGAGAATGGTCTTTCCAGCCTCCGCCTCGGTCGGCAGCTCGAATGCGCTCTCCGAGTCGTGCGTTACGGCTGCTTCGCTCTCCGCCCTGGGCAGGAAAAGGTGCACGGTCGTGCCCTTGCCGAGCACGCTCTCGATCGTGGCCGTGCCGCCGGACTGCTTGGCGAAGCCGTAGACCTGGCTGAGCCCAAGGCCGCTGCCCTTGCTTACATCTTTGGTCGTGAAGAAGGGCTCGAACGCCTGCCGCACGCCTTCGGGCGGCATCCCGGCGCCCGTGTCCGTCACGGCGAGCTTGACGTAATCGCTGGGCGCGATATCGAGCCGCGACGCGTCGGCGCTGGCCATGCGTACATTCTCAGCCGTGAAGCTCAGTCGGCCGCCCTTCGGCATGGCGTCCCGCGCATTGATCGCGAGATTGAGCATCGCCGATTCGAATTGCGTCCTGTCGATGCTGGATGACCAGAGGCCGGGTGCGGCGCTGATCCGGATTTCGGTCGCCGCGCCTACGGCGCCATCGATCAGCAGGCGCATGTCGGCCAAGGCTTGGTCGACCATCACGGGCTCGGGACGCAGCATCTGCCGGCGCCCGAAAGAGAGCAGCTGCGAGACCAGCTTGGCGCCGCGCTCGGCGGAGCGCAGGGCGTTTTGGGCGAAGGCGCGGACGGTCTCGTTGTCGGACACGGCTTTTTGCATGAAATCGATATTGAAGATCACGCTCGTCAACAGATTGTTGAAATCGTGGGCGATGCCGCCGGTCAGCTGACCGATCGCCTCGAGCTTCTGCGACTGGAAAAGCCGAGCCTGGGCAGCATCGCGTTCCGCCATCGCGTCGGCGGCGTGTTGCGCCAGCGTCTCGTTCAGCTTGCGCAGATCTTCCTCGGTTGATTTGCGGGACTCCTCGGCCGCCCGCCGGCGCGCCGCGGCCACCCGCAACGCCTCGGCGACCTCGTCCGCCTCGCCCAGCCCCGTCGGGCCGAACCGGGCGGGACCGGTCTCGTCCGCGGCGGCGAGCCGGTGAAGCACGGCCATGGGACCGGTGATTTGCCGGGCCACGAGGAGCGCCAGCACCAAGGTCAGCCCGAGAAGGCAGCCGCCGACGGCGAGCGTCAGCAGGGCCGCGCGCAATGACGGCGCCGTCAGCTCCGCCCGCGGCACGCCGATGTCCACGCTCCAATCGTAGGGCTCGGCGCGGCTGAAGGCCGTGAGCAGCGGAATGCCTTCAAGCGATACGGTATCGATGATGCCCTCGCGCTCCGCCAGAAGATGCGGCAGCAGCTCGGCGGATGCTTCATGCCCGACAAAGCGCTCCGCGTTTGGGGCACGAGCGACGATTATGCCGCGCCGGTCGAACAGCGATGCGACCCAGCCTTCCGGGATCGGCTGCCGCCGGATGACCTCGGCAAAGGTGTCGAGGGGCGGATTGAGCGACAGACCATAGACGATGCTGCCATCCGCTCGCCTCACGGGTACGTCCACCGGGACCACGGGCTGATCCCGTACAACGCTCTGATAGAGATTTGAGATCGAAGGGCGCCCGGTCGCGAAGACCTGCCGCAGATTCTCGGTCTCGGGGCGCCTGGGCAGGGGCGCGCCCCGCGGCAGCGCGGTGTTCATCACCTGTTGGCCGTCCTCCCGCAGCAGGACGATGTTGGCGCCGGGCAGTTGGTGCGCCACCACCGCCTCGGCCTGTTTACGGAACGCGGGGATGTCATCGGCTTGCAGTTCGGCCGAGAGCGCCAGCGTCTGCATCGCCGCGACCTCCGCCCTAAGCTCCTGCGTCACGCTCAGCGCCATGCTCCGGGCCAGGTCCAGCGACCGCTGGCCTGCATTCGCGCGGTGCTCCCGGTAGGTCAGGTACTCGTTCGCGAGGCTGAAGAGCAGCAGCGGTACGACGCTCAAGGTCACGAGCGCGATCAGCCGCGAGCGCAGCGACAGTGCGAGGCGTCTGCCGGGCAGAGAGGACGTGCGGTCGGTCACATCATCGGCCGTGCGCGCCATCGACCCGCGCTCGGATTCGCTTCATGGCTTGGAGGGGGAATTCCCGCCCCAGACGTCGCGGCGCCGCCGCGCCAAGGCAATGGCATGTCTTCTTTTACGAAATTCTGTCCATGCACACTACCCTAAGTGGCACGGGCGGGCAACCAAAAGGAAGACCGCCGACGCTCTACATACTATGGCACGCGCTTTGACCCGCGCAGGATTATGCGAGCATGGGGAGCGGCGCTGTGCGATTCGCCGTCGGGCGCGACATCCGCGGCAGCCTTGGGAAGCGCGATGCCGTCGCCGCAATCGAGCCCGTTTATCCGCAATGGCGGTTCCACTTCCGCTTCGGCGACGCCGTCTCGGGAGGCAAAAGCGGTGCTACGCCGGCGCTCTCGTCTCGCGGTGAAACCGCTTCGCCGCCGCGAAGCCAATGGCGACGAAGATCACCAACACCACGAGCTGCGTGACAACGAATGGCGGCTCGGACTGGGTCGGCGCCAGGGGCCGCAGGAACGGCAGCTTCTGGAACGCTTGCACGACCCCGACGAAGACATTCAGATAGAGTGCCAGCACCGCGCCGCCCACGTAAAGCCAGCGCCAGAATCCGCCGAGCCGATAGACATAGAACGCGAGGACCGCGACCGTCAGCACCACCAGTGATATGACGCCGATCGCATGCGGCGGTCCGAAGCTCGCGGAGTGAAAGAAGAATCCGGTGACGCTCGTCAAGATCGTGGTGGCGAGAAAGATCGCCGTCCACCCGTCGCGGCGTTTCGCGCCGAGCAGCTCGAACAGGACGACGACCCCGGAAAAAATGCCGACCAGGCTCAAAACAACGTGCAGCAGAGTGAACGTGGCTGTCGACATGCCCAAGATCATGACACGCCTCCTTGGCAGATCGTTTTGTGATGCGATGCTTTTGCGGAAATAGCCAGACCGGCGCGCTCGGTCAGAAAGCGTAGCATTGGCCGGTGCAGCGATAGTGATACGGGTCGGGCAAGGCATCCCGCGCGCCCATACCCGGCGCATGGACCGCGCATCGCTCGACCCTCACACGAACTGCCGGCGGGCCTCGGTCGGCTGGAGATAGAGTGCGCACGAGCGGCGCGGAACCGCCCGTGCGCCAGGCTGACAGATCGACTTTATTCCTTGGAGCGCCCGCCGGTCGCCGTGCGCGTCCCGCATTCTCCCTTCCACGTCATCTCGGCCTTGTTGCCGGTGAGCTTGCCGGTGGCGCGATAGCTTTCCCACTGGGCGGTGAAGGTGCCGTCCGGCTGGACGGTGCCCGAGATCGGCGAGGCGCTGCTGCCTGAGCCGCTCTCGACGCGACCGGTGCCATAGGGCGCCCGTTGCAGGCTGCCCGTGATCTTATTGTCCGTGACCTGCATCGGGAGGCGCACGGGTTCACATCCGCTGGACCGCTCGGTCGTGCCGGCGTTTTGGGCCGCCGGAGCATCGACATACCACGCACCATCATAAGGCCCGGCCGCGTGAGCCGGGAGCATGGGCAGCGCAAGTGCCGCCACAGCCAACGAGATCGTCGCAAGTGTACGTTTCATCTTTGTTTCTCCCTGCAGTTCAACGTGTTTGCCGGAATGCCCGTCAGTTCTCTTCAAATTCCATCCCAGCCGGTGACCAGCGTCCTCCTGTGCCAGAACCCGATCGGCGCCTGCCAGCATATCGCCGATAGTATGAGCCGCGCCGTCTTTCGGGTCAACTGAGCGCAGGGATAGACCAAGCGGGGCACGGAGCTCCAATCCGTGCGCCGCCTCATGCCAGCGCTCCGACGGCCGCGGCGCGCGGGGGCGATCGGCGTAGATCGCGCCGATGCCGGCGTGACCGCCGGCATCGGCGGCAGAGGTTTAGGCTGGCGGGTGCCCGGCCTAAATGTCATATACAGCACCTTTCAGGACATGAGGGCTGACCCATATGAAGCGATGTCAAAATGGTGCGCTCCGCGTGAGGGGGTCAGAGCTGCTTGCCGGAGCGTGCTCGCGAAGTCGCAAATCGCGAGGACCGCCAAGCTCGTTGACCTTGGGGAATTGAGGGAGGTAATCAATCCGACCGTGTCCGCCGCGAATGTCCCGAAAGGTGGCACATCCGGCCTTTCAGATGTCTGGCAGCTGTCTTAAGCTTGAACTCGTTGCCCATGATGCGGGGACCCGTCGGAGACGACATCATGGCTCTCATCCGGCATCGGCGCAGACGCCGTGGAATGAACTTCCTCCAGCCGATGCCATCACCGCAAGGTTTCAAGGCAGCATCCCATGGTCACTCTGCAGATAAACGGCGAAGCAAAGGCAATCGACGCACCGGACGACATGCCCTTGCTGTGGGTGCTCCGGGACCTGTTGGGGCTCACCGGCACCAAATTCGGCTGCGGCATCGCGCAATGCGGCGCTTGCACGGTCCACGTTGACGGCGATGCCGTGCGCTCCTGCATGCTGCCGATCGGCGCGATCGGAAACCGGACGATCACGACGATTGAAGGCGTTGGCGCCACGGCCGCCGGCGCGAAGGCGCAGAAGGCCTGGCTCGATCTGGAAGTCGTCCAATGCGGCTATTGCCAATCCGGCCAGATCATGTCGGCGGCGGCGCTCCTTGCCGGCACGCCCAACCCCGACGATTCCGACATCGATGCGGCGATGGCTGGAAACATCTGTCGTTGCGGCACCTATGTGCGCATTCGTGAAGCCATCAAGCAGGCCGCCCAGTCGGCTTGAGCGATCATCCGAGGTTCGACGATGTCCGAGGCGACAACAAGACGAGCGGCCGAAAGCAAAGCGACCGGGCCGACACGGCGTGCGCTCCTGAAGGCAGGTGCGGCGGCGGCCGGCGGGCTCCTGCTCGGCTTCCATATGCCTTTTGCCCAGGCCGCGGGCGCCGAGGCGGAAGTCTTGGCACCCAACGCCTTCATCCGCATCGACCGCCAAGGCAAGGTCACCCTGATCATGCCGCAGGTGGAGATGGGTCAGGGCGTCTACACGTCGATCGCCATGATCCTGGCCGAAGAACTCGACGCCGCATTCGATGACGTGCGCCTGGAACACGCGCCGCCAAACGACGCGCTTTACGCCAATCCCGTTTTCGGGCTCCAGGTCACCGGCAATTCCAATTCGATCCGTGCCTTCTGGATCCCGCTGCGCAAGGCGGGCGCCGGCGCGCGGGCCCTGCTCGTCCAAGCCGCGGCACAGACTTGGACTGTCGATCCGGCGACGTGCCGCACGGAAAATGGCGCCGTGCTCCACGACCCGAGCGGACGCAAGCTCGCCTATGCCGCGCTGGTCGGCCCGGCCGCGGCGATGGCGGCGCCTCAGGATCCGCCACTGAAGGCGGTGACGGATTTCCGGCTCGTCGGCAAGCCGCTCAAGCGGCTGGACACGCCCGACAAGGTCAACGGGAAGGCCGTCTATGGGATCGATGCCATGCCGCCCGGCGTCAAGTTCGCCACCCTTGCCGCCTGTCCCGTATTCGGCGGCAAGGTCGGGCACGTCGATGACAGCAAGGCCAAAGGCATTCCGGGCTTGCGCCAGATCGTCGTGCTGGACGATGTCGTTGCCGTGGTCGGCGATCATATGTGGGCCGCCAAGCAGGGCCTCGCGGCGCTCGACATCACCTGGGACGAAGGGCCGAACGCCGCCGTCTCGTCGGATGACGTGTGGAAGCAGCTGCGTGCCGCCAGCGACAAGGAAGGTGCCGTCGCGAACACCAAAGGCGATGTGGCGAAGGCATTGAGCGAAGGCGACAAGCTCGAGGGCATCTACGAGCTTCCCTTCCTCGCGCATGCGACGATGGAGCCGATGAACTGCACCGTCCATCTGACGCCGGATTCATGCGAGATCTGGGTCGGCTCCCAAGTGCTGGCGCGGGCGCAGGCCGCGGCGGCGAAGATCACCGGCCTGCCGCTCGACAAGGTCACCGTCCACAATCACCTGATCGGTGGCGGCTTCGGCCGCCGGCTGGAGGTAGACAGCGTTGCGAGCGCCGTGCGCATCGCCCAGCACGTGGACGGACCGGTCAAGATCGTGTGGAGCCGCGAGGAAGACATCCAGCACGATGTCTACCGGCCCGTCTATCGCGACCGTCTTTCCGCGAGCCTGAAGGACGGCAAGATCGTCGGCTGGAAGCACCGCGTCACCGGTTCGTCCGTCATCGCGCGTTGGTTGCCGCCGGCGTTCCAGAAGGGGATCGACATCGACGCCGTCGATAGCGCCGCCGACATCCCCTATGACATTCCCCATCTTCGCGTGGAATTCGTGCGCGACGAGCCGCCGGCCGTGCCCACCGGCTTCTGGCGCGGCGTCGGCCCCAACAACAACGTCTTCGCCATCGAAAGCTTCATCGACGAGCTGGCGAAAAAGGCGAACAAGGACCCCGTCGCCTTCCGCCGCGACATGCTGGGAACATCGCCGCGCCTCAAGGCCGCGCTCGACCTGGCGGCGAGCAAGGCGGGCTGGGGCAATCCGCTGCCGGCGCGCACCGGCCGCGGCGTTGAAGTTCAGACCGCGTTCGGCAGCTTTATCGCCACTGTCGCCGAGGTCGAGGTCGACGAGGCCGGCGAGATCCGCGTCCGTCGCATCGTCACCGCCGTCGACACCGGCATCGTCATCAACCCCGACACGGTGGCGGCGCAATTGCAGGGCGGCCTCATCTTCGGCACGACGGCCGCGCTCTACGGCGAGGTCACCATCGACAAGGGCCGCGTGCAGCAAACCAATTTCAACGACTACCGGATGCTGCGCATCGACCAGACACCCGCCATCGAAGTGCACATCATCAAGAGCGGCGAAGCGCCGGGCGGCCTCGGCGAGGCCGGCACCACGGCGGCGCCGCCCGCCCTCTGCAACGCGATCTTCGCCGCCACCGGCGTGCGCTTGCGGCGGCTGCCGATCGACCGCGACGTTCTGGCCAAACGGAAGCAGGCATGAGATTCATCTCCCGACGGCGCTCGCCGGTGGCGCGCTACGCCGTGCTTGGCATTGTTGCCGTGGCGGCGGTATTGCTCCTTGGCTTCTTCATGTTCGTGCTCGGGCCCGGGTCGACGGATTTCGCGGGCGGCAAGCGCGTCGCGCTCGCCGACTATCATGCCGCCAATCCCACGGGCGTTCCGGCCGAGCTTGCCAGTGCGGACATCGTCCAGCGCGGCGAATACTTGGCGCGCGCCGCGGATTGCGAGGCGTGCCATACGGCGAAAGGCGGCGTGCCCTATGCCGGCGGGCTCGCTCTCATCCTGCCGTTCGGCGCGCTCTATTCCACCAACATCACGCCCGACAAGGAAACCGGCATCGGCGATTATAACGACGCGGATTTCCTCAACGCGGTTCACAAGGGCATCTTCCGCGGCGGCGGCCGTCTCTACCCGGCGATGCCCTACCCCAGCTACACGGCCATGACCGACGCGGATGCGCTGGCGATCAAGGCGTATCTGTTCAGCCTGGCGCCCGTGCACGCGCCGACGCCCCCAAACACGCTGCGCTTTCCCTACAACCAGCGCTGGCTGATGGGCGTGTGGTCGCTGCTGTTCAATCCGGACAAGCGCTTCGAGCCCAATGCCGAGCGCGATGCGCAATGGAATCGCGGCGCCTATCTCGCGGAAGGCATGGCGCATTGCGGCGAGTGCCACACGCCGCGCAATCCGCTCCAGGCCTTGGACAACCGGAAGAAGTTTGCCGGCGCGGTGCAAGCCGGCTGGCGCGCCTACAACATCACCGGCGACCGCGACAGCGGCGTGGGCGCCTGGAGCGCTGGCGAGCTTGCGCAATACCTGGCGGCCGGGCACGCCGATGGGCGCGGCACGGCCGCCGGTCCGATGGGCGAGGCGGTGGACAAAAGCCTCAGTCATCTGACGCAGAGTGACATCGCCGCGATGGTCGCCTATCTGCGTTCGGTGCCGGCGATTGCCACGCCCGAGCTGCCTTCGCCGAAGCCGACACCGGCGCCGGCCGCTCACCGGGAGGGCGTTGCCGCGAATGTCGATCCACGCGGCAAGGCGATTTTCGAGGGCGCGTGTGCGAGCTGCCATGGCTGGACCGGCGTAAACCCGCTGATGCCCTTCGCCACGCTCACCGGCGGGCGAGCGATAAACGACCCGGCCGCGACCAACGTGGCGCAGATCGTCCTTTCGGGCGCGCAAAGGCAAATTGCCGGCGGAAGCGCCTTCATGCCGCCCTTCGGCCAGACCTATTCGGATACCGAGATCGCCGCCGTCGCCAACTACGTCACCGCCCGCTTCGGTGCCAAGCCCTCCGCCATCACCGCGGAGGAGGTGGCGAAGCTGCGCGAGATGAAGTGAGGCTCCCCCTCGCCAAGTATGAGGTCGCGCGCATCGCCTCGGCCGCCGAAGATCATCCCCGCGAACCAGGCCTTTGCGAGCGCCGAAACCGCGTCGGAGCCCGTGCGGCACAAGCAGATGCCGAGGCGTGAAGGCAGCCGTGCAACGTTCTCGCGATCGAGCGCCGCAAGCCCGTACGCGCGAACGGCCCAACATCTCGTTCTTTCCCCACACGAACCCTAGGTTGCGGCGGACATCGATTTTTGTCTCGCGACCCGGCTCTCCGACATTCCAAAAAAAGAGTTCCCTGGGCTCGAGGCCTAATGAAGCTCGGCAAATAGCGGTGAAGCGGGCCGCGAGCATGGACATCGCCTGGGCTGGGACATCGACCGTGCTCGAGTCGGCAGTCGCGAACGACCATCGCGCAAAACCCGGTTTATCAGGATTTGCCGAGATTTGCGCGCCTTCATTCGTGCTGGCGCGCGGGACGACCTAGCATCTTTCGGTAGTGGCGCCGAGGCGGAAGCGACCTGACGCTTCGCCCGCTCGCGCCGGAAGCGTGACCGCATTCCGATCGAAGGAGACGGGCTGTGTTGCCTCTCGAATGGATAGGCCTGCTGCTCGGCCTTGCCGTGTCGCTGGACATCGTCTGCGCGAAGTTTCGGGGCTGGCATTCCAGGCGGTCAGCGATCAAGCGCGGCCGCACGCTGACCGCGAAGTATGCGTTAGAGCCTCAGCGCGAATCCAAAGACATGAGACGCAGCAGGCGGGCCTTCACCGAGGCCCCGGTCGCGATCGGCGATGCACCCGGCGGCTTCGCCTCGCGCCGTTCGGCTCCATAGGATATCGGCGGTCGCGTGGAGCGCGATTCATGATCCGCATCGGCTGATATCTTGCGGCAACGCCATCAGGCCCGTGCTAGAATCGACGCTTCATAGTGTCGTTAGCGGGCGGCGTTCTGACGAGGGATGTCGACATGGCTCACTATCGAGACCGTCAATGCTCGCCGATGAGGGCGCCGACGCGATGGGTGGCGGCGGCCTGTCTGCTGCTGCCCGTGCTCGCCGCGTGCAACGAGAAGACGCAAGCCCAGGCGCCGGCCCCGCCGCCCCCCGCGGTCGGCGTGCAGCCGGCGATGATGAAGGGGGTCAGCCGGTCGGCCGAGTTCGTCGGGCGGATCAAGGCCTTGGATACGGTTCAGCTGCGCGCGCGCGTCGAGGGGTTCCTCGACAAGGTCCCGTTCACCGAAGGCGAGGAGGTGAAGCCGGGCCAGTTGCTCTACCAGATCGAAACCGTGCAGTACCAGGCTCAGCTCGATCAGGCGAAGGCCAATGTGGCGGCGGCCCGGGCCCAGGAACTCAACGCCCAGCTGCAATACAACCGCGCTTCGGAGCTGGTGAAGCGCCAGAACATCTCGCAGGCGACGGTGGACCAGGACAAGGCCAATCTGGACGCCGCCAAGGCGAACGTGATGCTGACCGAAGCCGCGGCGACCCTGGCGCAGGTCAATCTCGGCTATACCGCAATCAAGGCGCCCATCGAGGGCCGCATCGGCCGGACCGCCTTCACCCAGGGCAATCTGGTCAACCCGTCGAGCGGCGTGCTGGCGACCATCGTCAGCCAGGACCCCATCTATGTGCTCTTCCCGGTGAGCGTGCGTCAGCTCGAGGAGGCGCGCGCGGCAAGCCGGCAGGAAGGCAGCCAACTCACCAAGCAGATCGAGATCCTGGTGCGGCTGCCGGGTGGGCAGGAATATCAGCACCCGGGCATGTGGAACTACACCGATCCGCAGGTCGACCAGCAGACCGACACGGTCACCGTGCGCGGGACGCTGCCCAATCCCGATCGGCTGCTCATCGACGGACAGTTCGTGACCGTGCTGGTGCGCGAGCGCGCGCAGCAGCCGCGCCTTGTCATCCCGCAGGCAGCGCTCCAAGTCGACCAGGCCGGCAGCTACGTGCTGGTCGTTGGCGGCGACCACAAGGCCGAGATCCGGCGCGTCAAGACCGGTCCGGAGCAGCAGACCGATATCGTCATCGAGTCCGGGCTCAAGGAAGGCGAGGAGGTCATCGTCGACGGCGTGCAGAAAGTGCGGCCGGGCCAAGTGGTGCAGAGCACGCCGGTGGTTGCCAAGGGAGGGTGAGCCGGTGATCTCCGCCATCTTCGTCGACCGGCCGCGGCTCGCCTTCGTCATCTCGATCGTCATCACCCTGGCGGGATTGATCGCCATCACGGTGATCCCGGTCGCTCAGTTCCCCGACATCGTTCCGCCCCAGGTGACGGTGACGGCGGCGTATCCCGGCGCCGACGCGGAAGTCGTCGAGACCACCGTCGCTCAGCCGATCGAGCAGCAGATCAACGGCGTCGACAACGCGCTCTACTATCAATCCACCAGCGGCGCCGACGGCAGCTACACCCTCAACGTCACCTTCGCGCTCGGCACCGACCCGGACATCGACACCGTCAACGTGCAGAACCGCGCGGCGCTGGCGCTGCCGCAGCTGCCGCAAGAAGTATCCCGCCAGGGGCTCAGCATCCGCAAGAAATCGGCGGCGCTGCTGCAGGTCGTGCTGCTCTATTCGCCCAAGGGCACCTACGACTCGCTCTACCTCAGCAACTACTCGACGATCAACATCATCGACGCCCTGTCGCGCATCAAGGGTGTCGGCCAGGCCACCCTGTTCGGGCCGCTCGACTATTCGCTGCGCGTCTGGCTCGATCCCGACCGGCTGACCGCGTTGAACCTGACGCCGAACGACGTGATCGTCGCGGTGCAAAATCAGAACATCCAGGCCGCCCTCGGACGGGTCGGCGCCGCTCCGGTGACCAAGGAGCAGCAGTTTCAGCTCACCATCAAGACCAAAGGCCGCCTGACCCGGCCCGAGGAGTTTTCCGAGATCGTCCTGCGTGCCAATCCCAACGGCTCGGTCGTGCGGGTCAAGGACGTCGCGCGGGTCGAGATGGGAGCCAAATCGTCGGACCGCTACGCCCGGTTCAACGGCGCGCCGACGGCCGCCATCGGCATCTATCAGCTTCCGGGCGCCAACGCGGTCGATGTAGCGGGTCAGGTCCGCAAGGTCATGGACACGCTGGCGCAGCGCTTCCCGCAGGACCTGTCGTACACCGTGTTCTACGACACCACCGTGTTCGTCACCTCGACCATCATCGAGGTGATCCGCACCCTCGGCGAGGCCTTTGTCCTGGTCGCGCTCGTGGTGTTTCTGTTTCTCGGCAAGATCAGGACCACCGTCATTCCGCTGATCGCCGTGCCGGTGTCGATCATCGGCACCTTTGCGGTCATGCTGCTGGTGGGATATTCGGCCAACACGGTATCGCTGCTGGCGCTGGTGCTGGCGATCGGCATCGTCGTCGACGACGCCATCGTGGTCATCGAAAACGTCGAGCGCGTGATCGAGGAGGAACCCGACCTTTCGATCGCCGAGGCCACCAAGAAGGCCATGGCCGAGATCACTGCGCCGATCATCGCCATCACCCTCGTGCTGCTGTCGGTATTCGTGCCGGTGGCCTTCATCCCCGGCATCAGCGGCCAGCTCTTTCGCCAATTCGCCGTGGCGGTATCGGTCTCCATGCTGATCTCCGCGATGAACGCGCTGACGTTGAGCCCGGCGCTCTGCTCCGTGATGCTCAAGCGAGGCCAGCCGAGCCGCGGTCCGCTGCGCTACGTGCTGCGCGGCATCGACCGGGTGCGCGACGGCTACGTGTCGGTGGTCCGCCGCCTGGTACGCGTCGCCGTCATCGGGGTCGTGGCGGTCATCGGCGTGCTGGCAGGTTCGGCCGGCCTGTTCAGCAAGACGCCGCAGAGCTTCCTGCCGGAGGAGGATCAGGGCGCGTTCTTCACTGCCATTCGCCTGCCCGAGGGCGCGTCGGTCAACCGCACGCAGGCCGTGGTGTCGCAGATCGAGGACCTCGTCGAGCCGATCCCCGGCGTCCAAGGCGTCGTGTCGGTCGTCGGCTTCAATTTCATCGACGGGCTGGCCTCGTCCAACCAGGCGTTTTTCGTCATCCGCCTCAAGCCCTACGAGGAGCGGACCGCGGCGTCGCAGAGCGTCGGCGCCATCATCGAGACGCTGCGGCCCCGCCTCGGCGCCGTGCAGGGGGCCATTGCCTTCCCCTTCAACCTGCCGCCGATCATCGGCCTCGGCAGCACCGGCGGCTTCCAATACGTGCTCGAGGCGCTGCAGGGCCAGCCCCCCACCGATCTCGCGCGAACGCTCCGCGGCATGCTGGTGACCGCCAATCAGCAGCCCGAGCTCGCCGGGGTGTTCAGCACTTTTGCCGCCGACACGCCGCAGATGTATCTCGAGATCGACCGCGACAAGGCGCAGGCGCTGGGCGTCCATATCACCGACATCTTCAATGCCTTGCAGTCGACGCTGGGCAGCTTCTACGTCAACGACTTCAACGTGTTCGGCCGGACGTGGCAGGTCAATGTCCAGGCCGAGACGCCGTTCCGCAACTCGGTCGACGACATCTACCGGATCTATGTCCGCAGCGCCCAGGGCGCCATGATCCCGATCCGCGCGCTGGCCGAGGCGCGCGAGGTGCAGGGTCCGCAGGCGGTGATCCGCTACAACGGCTTCCGCGGCGCCGTCATCAATGGCGCCGCCAAGCCGGGCTTCAGCTCCGGCCAGGCGCTGTCGGCGATGGAGCGCATCTCGGCCGCGACCCTGCCCGCCGGCTACAGCTATGAATGGACCGGCACGGCGCTCCAGGAAAAGTTCGCGAGCGGCAAGACATCGATCGTGCTCGGGCTCGCGGTGCTCTTCGCTTATCTGTTTCTCGTGGCGCTCTATGAGAGTTGGAACATTCCCGTTCCCGTGCTGCTCTCCGTCAGCGTGGGCGTGCTCGGCGCGATCGCCGCGGTGGTGCTGGCCGGACGCAGCTTCGACGTCTATGCGCAGATCGGGCTCGTGGTGTTGATCGCGCTCGCGGCGAAGAACGGCATCCTGATCGTCGAGTTCGCGGTCGACGCGCGGCGCAACGGCCGCAGCATCGCGGACGCGGCCATCGAAGGGGCGCAGCTGCGGTTTCGGCCGGTGATGATGACGAGCTTCGCCTTCATCCTGGGCCTGCTGCCGTTGGCGATCGCCACCGGCGCGGGCGCGGCAAGCCGGCGCGCCGTGGGCACGCCAGTGGTCGGCGGCATGCTCGCGGCGGC
>WNFA01002286.1_pt1 | contig 15783 bp, 12 predicted proteins | sample 5400481 | NCBI WGS metagenome assembly WNFA01 (sample SAMN13153340, study PRJNA577476) | soil metagenome | isolation source: 120 cm saprolite under Douglas fir tree site 2 hole 1 replicate 2 | place: USA:California | collected 2015-04-18
CAGTGGCGTCGTGCGTCCGTGGGTGACCGAGGTGATGGCGCTTCGCGAAGCTGCGGAGGCGCATCGCCGCCTGGAAGAGCGCCGCGTCACCGGCCGGTTGGTGCTGCGGCCGGAGGATTAAGGCCCGCTCAACTGCGGAAACGGCGGCAGTCGATGGCGAACTTCTTCACCTTGTAGTTGACGATCCGCTCGGTGCTGTTGAGCAGTCGCGCCGCCTTGGACCGGTTTCCGCGGGCGCTCTTCAGCGCGTCGAGAATCAAGTCCTTCTCGTACTGCTCCACCGCCTCGCTGAGTGAGAGGCTCATCTGGGTATCCGAAGCTTCGGCGGTTTGCAGGGTCGGCGGCAGATGGTGACCATGGATTACGTTCCCATCGCAGACGAGCACCGCCCGCTCGACGGTGTTCTCCAACTCGCGGACATTCCCCGGCCAGTGATAGCTCATCAGCATGTCGATCGCGGGTGTCGATATTCGCTTGATGTTCTTTCCGTGCTCGCGCCCGTACTTCTCCAGAAAATGATCGGCCAGCAGCATGATGTCCGACTTCCGCTCCCGGAGCGGTGGGACGAAAATGGTGAATACGTTGATCCGGTAGAAGAGGTCTTCGCGAAAAGCGCGCTCGGCGATCGCCGTCTCCAGATCCTTGTTGGTGGCGGCGATCAAGCGCACGTTCGCCTTGAGCGAGTCGGTGCCGCCGAGCCGCTCGAACTCGCGCTCCTGTAGCACCCGGAGCAGCTTCACCTGCGTCGGGGGGTTGATCTCACCGATTTCATCGAGGAAGAGCGTTCCGCCCTCCGCCAGCTCGAAGCGGCCCTTCTTCTGCCCCATGGCTCCGGTGAAGGCGCCCTTTTCGTAGCCAAACAGCTCGGATTCGATCAGCGTGTCCGGCAGTGCGCCGCAGGCCACCTTCACGAAGGGCTTTTTTGCCCGGGCGGAGTTGTAGTGGATCGCGTGCGCGATCAGTTCCTTGCCGGTGCCGGACTCGCCGCGGATCAGCACGGTGGTGTTGGAGCGGGCCACCTGGGAGACCTGTTCATAGGCCTGCCGCATCGGGCCAGAGGTCCCGACGATGTTCGAAAAATCGTACCGCTCCTTGAGCTTCTGCCGCAGGTCTACGTTCTCCTCCACCAGTCGTTGTCGCTCGAGCTCGATCAACCGGTGAACCTTGAGCGCCTGGGCAATCATCGAGGCAACCACGCGAAGCAGACCGGTGATTCCCGAATAGTCCCGCTTGGGATCGAACTCCAGATCGACGCCGAGCGCGCCCATCGGCTTCTTGTTCAGAACGATCGGCACGCAGATGAAACTGAGCTCAGGGCCGCGCAGCTCTTTTCGCTGGACCGCGCGGTGCAAGAACAGCGGCTCGCGGCTAATCTGCGGGACCACCACCGGCCGGCCGCTCTGGGCCACCCGGCCGGTGATCCCTTCGCCGAGCCGATAGCGCGCCCGCTGGCCTTCGGTGTTGATGCCGATCGAAGCTTCGATCGACAACTCCTTCGATTGGTCGTTGAGCAGCGTCACCGCGCCGCGTACCACCCCATGGTGCCCCTCCAGCGTTTCCAAAACACGATGGAGCGCGGTCTTCAGATCGAGCGTGCTCGCCAACGCCTGGCTGATCTCCAGAAGCGTGGTGAGATTGACGATCTCGCTGCTCTGCTCTTGCGGGGTCCGAGACACTCCACAGATTTGTAGTAACTTTGTGAATTCGAGACAAGTTTGTATTGAGCTTCTGGCCACTCCAGGAGCACCCCGACAGATAGCAGGGCTTTTGGTCTTGGTTCGCTTTCCTCGCGCTGGAAGACTGCCTCCTTCATTCGAGCGCCGAAGAGTGGGGCCAGCGCCTGAAACCAAACGCAGGCTCACCGGCTGAGCGACTGGTCGCGATACACCACCCGGCCCGCAACGACGGTGAGCAGCGCCTTCCCGGTGAGCAATCTCCGGGGAGGGTCATCGACCGGATCCACCGACAGCGCGACGAAATCAGCGTCCATTCCCGGTCGAAGCATTCCACGAAGATCCTCGGCGAAAGAAGCATAGGCCGCCCCGGTGGTGAATCCGCGAAGCGCCTGCTCGCCATCCAGCCGCTGCTCCGAGAGCCACCCTCCGGCGGGCTCGCCCTTCGCGTCCTGCCTGGTTCGCGCCGCGTAGAGGCCGAGCAGCGGGTTGGAATCCTCGACGGGAAAATCGCTGCCGAAGGCAAGATGCGCACCGGAGTCGAGCAAGCTCTTCCAGGCGTAGGCCCCGGCGATCCGTTCCGGACCTAACCGCTGCTCTGCCCACGGCATGTCGCTGGTCGCGTGCGTTGGTTGCATGCTGGCGATGATCCCGAGCTGCGCGAATCGGGGAATGTCTTCCCGCCGTAGGATTTGCGCGTGCTCGATTCGATTGCGCGGATGGACGACCTTCGCATCGGCCGCCGCCCTGGCGAGAATGTCCAGCGCGAGAGTGTTCGCCCGATCGCCGATCGCGTGAACCGCGACCTGATAGCCGCGCGCGATCAGGTCTTTGGCGCGCTTCTCGAACTCGGACGGCTCCATCAGAAGCAAGCCCTTCTGGTTTGGCTCGTCGCTGTACGGCGCGTGCAAAGCCGCGCCCCGCGAGCCAAGCGCCCCATCGAGATAAAATTTAACCGCACGAAAGGTGAGCAGCTTGCCCTGAATGCTTGCGAGATCCGGGATTTGCTTTTCCCGCTGGTAGCCTTCGCCCATCGCATAGACCCTGAGCGGAAGCGCGCCGAGCGAATCCCATTGTTGGAAAAGGCTCAGCGTCGGCGAATCGGTTCCCGCGTCATGGACGGAGGTGAGCCCGACCGAAACGCACTTTTCCAGGGAGGCCCGGAGACGCTTCTCTCGCTGCGCCTCTGTTGGCGTCGGCATCTTCGAGACGACGAGCCCCATCGCGTTGTCCACCAGCACACCCGCAGGCTCGCCCTGGCGGTCGCGGATGATCCGTCCGCCGGGAGGGTCCGCAGTGGTTGCGGCGACGCCACTTCTGCGCAAAGCCTCGGTATTCACCCAGGCGGCGTGGCCATCGACGCGGGTGAAGTAGACCGGAGTGCTCGGGAACAACGCGTCCAGCTGCTGCCGGGTGGGAAAGTCCCTCTGTCCCTTCGGCCAGGTATTCTGATCCCAGCCCCGCCCCACCAACCACTCGCCCTCATAGCTCCCCGCCGGCGCGGTTTTCGCCAGCTCGAGAATCTGCTCGACCGATGAGGTCCCGGCGAAGTTCAAGATGGAGAGCGTTCGCCCCAGACCTGCCAGGTGCGCGTGCGCGTCCGCCAGGCCGGGGACGATGGTGGCCCCGCGCACCTCGACCACGCGCACCCCGGGATGCGCCGCCTGAAGCTCCCGGCGGCCGCCGACCGCGACCACTTTGCCCCCCCGGGTCACCATGGCCTCGGCGAGCGGTTGCTCTGGCATCAGCGTCCGCACCCGGTCAGCGGCGTAGAGCACGGTCTCGTCAGGGCCGGTCGGTTCGGGCGAAACGTGTTTCATGCATGCGCTCCCGGACAGCGCCGCCGCGATAACGATTGCCAGGCAGATGCCACGGTGTCCCCGGCTTTCGAACCGGGAACCGCACCCAATCACTTCGGCAGCTCGGGGGCACGGGTGAAGGTCGCGGTCCCGGTGAGCGCTTCTAAGAAAGCTTTCAGCGCCGCTTTGTCCTTCTTGCTCAGCTTTACCCGCTTGAGCTTTTCGTCGAGGTTGGGGTTCTTCTTTCCACCCCCCACCATGAAGTCGATCGCCTCATCGAGCGTCTTCGCGCCGCCGTCGTGAAAGTAGGGCGCCGTCTTGGCGATGTCCCGCAGGGTGGGCGTCTTGAATTTGCCGTCATCCTTGGGATCCTTGGTCGCATCCATTCGGCCGTGGTCGCGCTTTTCACCCAGGTCCCAGGCCCACCCAACATTGTGGAATTGAAAGTCGGTGTAGAGCGGGGGCACGTGACAGAGCGCGCAGTTCGCCTTCCGGAAGACCTGGAATCCGCGCTTGGCCTCGGCGCTCACCGCTTTTTTGTCGCCCTGCTCGAATTTGTCGTAGGGAGCATTTCCCGATTTGAGCGCTCGCAAAAACGAGGCAAGCGCCATCGGAATGTTGTCCGCCGTCGCGGGCGAGTTGAACGCGCGCATGAAATGCGCTCTATAGGTGCCATTGGTGTTCAGGGCGACGGCAATGCTCGCCGGATCGGCGCCAAGCTGTCCCGTCCAGGCGGCCTTGGAGACGGCCTCAACCGTGGGGCTCCTCCCATCCCAATAGAAACTGGTGTGGTAGGCGACATTGAGCATCGTCGGTGCATTCCTCTTGTTCAATGCTCCGCCCACCTTCGGGCTCACCGGCCTTCCCTCGGTCCATGCCAGGTCCGGGTGATGGCAGCTCTCGCAGGACATGCTGCGATCCTTGGAGAGGAGCTTTTCGAAGAAGAGCATGTATCCGAGCTGCACCTTCTCCGGCGTGGTCGGGTTTTCTTTCGGATCCTCAAGCGCGGGCAAAAAAGGCGGCGTGCGCGGGATTGGGGGGGCCGGGGGCAGCTGGATCGCCCCGTCGGCGCCGGCGGAGGGGGCGGTCTCCTGGGCAACGGCCTGCGTACCCACGAGTGAAAGTGACAAGAGGAGCGCAATACCTGTACCCAGTCGCATCGTTCCCTCCATTTCCGTCGGAGGGCGAAAGCTAAGGTTCCGCTCCGGGGGTGTCAACAATCAGCTTGGTTGATCTTCGGGAGTGGGCTCGTCGGGTGCTTCCACTTCGGAGGGAGGACCCGCAGCTCCTTCGTCATCCGTCTCGCTCTCGGGCAATTTCGAAATCGCGGTGACCTTGTCGCCGGCGCTCTCGAGGGTAATCAACCGCACGCCCTGCGTGTTCCGGCCGATCACGGAGATTTCCTTCACCTTCATGCGGATCAACATCCCGCTGTTGGTGACGAGCATCACCTGGTCGCTGTCCTTGACCTGCACCAGGCCGATCACCCGTCCGTTGCGCTCGGTGGTCTTGATGTCGATCACGCCTTTGCCACCCCGGCCCTGGAGGCGGTATTCGGCCTCCTCGGTCCGCTTGCCGTAGCCGTTTTCGGTCACGGTGAGGATGGTGCTTCCCTTCTCCACCACGTCGGCGCCGACCACTTCGTCGCCCGGATCCAGGGTGATGCCCTTGACCCCGTAGGCGGCCCGGCCCATCGAGCGAACCTCGCTCTCGGCAAAACGGATGCTCATCCCGCTGGCGGTGGAAAGGAGAATGTCCTTCGTCCCATCGGTAATCTTCACCGCCACCAGGCTGTCGCCGTCTTCGATCGACAAGGCGATGATCCCCGCGGAGCGAACGTTGGAGAAGGCGGTCAGATCGGTCTTCTTCACCAACCCCTTCTTGGTCACGAAAAAGACGAAGTTGTCTTCGCTGAAGGTCTTGGTCACCAGGACCGCGGCCAGCTTCTCCTCCGGCGACACACTGACCAGGTTCACGATCGCCTTGCCTCGCGCGGAGCGGCCAGCGAGCGGGATCTCGTGCACCTTGAGCCAATAGAGCTTGCCGCGGGTGGTGATCGGCATCAGGTACGCGTGAGTTGAGGCGACGAACAAATCGGTGACGAAATCGTCCTCTTTGGTCGCCGCGCCGGTCTTCCCTCGTCCGCCGCGCCGCTGAGCCCGGTACTCGGTCAGTGGGCTGCGCTTGATGTAGCTCGCGTGGGAGCGCGTGACGACCATGTCCTCTTCGGCGATCAGGTCCTCGTTGGTCAACTGGCTGACCTCGCCGAGGATCTCCGTCCGCCGCGGATCTCCGTACGTCGCTTTGATCTCTTTCAGCTCCGCCTTGATCACTCCCACCAGCGACGACTCGTGGCTGAGGATGTCCTGGAGCCGGGCGATTTCCCGGATCAGGGTGATCAGCTCTTTGAACAGCTCCTCGCGTTGCATCCCGGTCAGTCGCTGCAAGCGCATGTCGAGAATGCTCTTCGCCTGCTCCTCGGAAAAACCGCCCTGCGAGTAATTGTGCGATAGGCCGGCGTAGCTCGCCTCTTCTCCCCGGACCCGAGAAACGAGCAAATCCATTTGTGCCTGGACCTGGGCGGGGTCGATCCGCGAGAGCGCGCCGAAGCGGGGGTGCTCGTAGAGCGCGGGCGAAAGGATATTCATCAATCCCCAACGCGCCTCGTCCGGGTCGTTCGACTTGCGGATGACGGTGATCACCTGATCGATGATGTCTTGCGCGACGAGCAGACCTTCAACGATGTGCAGGCGGCTCTCCGCTTTGCGCAGCTCGAAGCGCGAACGCCGCGTCACCACCTCGCGCCGGTGGGAAATGAACCGCTCGATCAGCTCCTTGAGGTTGAGCGTTCGCGGCTGGCCGCCATCGATCGCCAAGAGCACCACCCCAAAGGTCGACTGCATCGGGGTGTGGGCGAACAGGTTGTTGAGAACCACGCCGGTGATCGCGTCGCGCTTGAGCTCGATCACGATCCTCATCCCATGTCGGTCCGATTCGTCGCGAATGTCGCTGATTCCCTCGAGCTTCTTGTCTCGAACCAGCTCGGCGATGCGCTCGATCAGCCGAGCTTTATTCACCTGGTAGGGGATCTCGGTGACGATGATGCTGTCGCGCTCCGTTTTCTTGTGCACCTCGATTTCGGTGCGGGCGCGCATGATGATCTGACCGCGGCCCGTTTCGTAGGCGCGGCGAATTCCGTCGACCCCGGTGATCAAACCATAGGTAGGAAGGTCGGGCCCGGGGATGAACTTCATCAAGTCCGCCACCGTCGCCTTGGGCGCATCGAGCAAGTGCAAGGCGGCGTCGATCACCTCTCCCATGTTGTGGGGAGGTATGTTCGTCGCCATCCCGACGGCGATCCCCGAAGCCCCGTTGACGAGCAGGTTGGGGAATTTGCTGGGCAGGACCAACGGCTCTTTCAGCTCGTCGTTGTAGTTCGGCCCGAAAGCGACGGTGTCCTTGTCGATGTCGGCGAGCAGCTCTTCGGCCAGCCGCGACATTCGCACCTCGGTGTAGCGCATCGCCGCTGGCGAATCGCCATCTACGGAGCCGAAGTTCCCCTGACCGTCGATGAGCAGGTAGCGCATCGACCAGGGCTGAGCCAGGCGCACCATGGCGTCGTACACCGCGATATCGCCGTGGGGGTGGTACTTCCCGATCACATCGCCGACCACGCGGGCGGACTTCTTGTACGGGCGGTTGTGGAGATTTCCCAATTCGTGCATCGCGAAAAGGACGCGGCGGTGCACCGGTTTGAGGCCATCGCGCACGTCGGGAAGGGCACGCCCGATGATTACCGACATCGAGTAGTCGAGATACGACTTGCGCATCTCGTCTTCGATCGTGACCGGCACCAGGTTTCCGGCGCCGAAATCAGGCGGGATCGGCGGTTGCTTGTCCGAGGGTTCGTCCATGAGTAGAGGGTCGAGGTAACAGGTGGTTCAGTCGAAAAAGATGGCCGCGAATGATGCCCTCAGCTTCGACTTTGCGAGGGAGAGAATAACGCCCCGTTGGCGTACTATCGACCACTTTCGACGAAGTTTCGAGTTCCCGGACTTTGGTTTCCAGGACCCTAGAAGCTCACTCAGCGCCCGAGGCGGTTGCGCTGGCCGCCGGTCGATCCTCCAGGCTGGCGAGCAGACGCTCGGCATCCGCGCCCAGTGGGCCCTTCGGGTCCAAACTGCGGGCGCGTTCCAGGGCATCTCGCGCGCCTCCCCGATCGCCTTTGAGCTTGAGGGCGATCCCGAGATTCAGATGGGCTTTGGGATTGCTGGATTCCATCGCCTGCGCTTCCCGGAAGAGCTCGATCGCCCGGTCCACATCGCCCCCAAGCAGCGCGTCCTTTCCGCGCTGGATTTGCTTCTCGGAGTCGTTTATCAGATCCACCTCGAGCACGGTCTTGCCCGCAAGGTTGAAGATCAGCGCGCGAAGGACGCCTCCCCAGTAGAACGTGAGTCCCTCGGCCGCCACCACTGCCGCCAGGGGAATGTCTGGAAGGAGCTGCTTGCCGCGGAACTTGAAGCGAACCTTGGTGTAGCGGCCCTTGTTTGCCCAGGCAATGAACTGGTCCTTCAAGCTGGAGAGCGTGGCCTCAATTCGGTTAGGATCGACTTCAATGGGTAGCTCCCGACCCCCAACCTGAGCCCCTTGGGTTTGGCGCGCTTTTCTCTTCGGAGACCTCTTAAGGGAACCCCTCGTTGATCTTTTCCCCCGAACCGTAGATTTTCGGTGTTGACCCTTTATCATCTGGGTCAGCATAGCGCCGGTACAGCCGCAGGGGTACATCTGCGGGGCCGCGGCGCGTCAGGAGTGAGTGGATTGCCATGACGATGTTCTCCGAGTCGCTTCGCGGGTTTTTGAAGCCCATTTCGTCCTATCTCGAGGACGACTCGGTCACCGAAATCATGATCAACGGGCCGGAGGACATCTGGGTCGAGCGGCACGGCCAATTGGTCAAGACCCAGGCGCGGTTTTCGGAGGAGGGCCTGCTCGCAGCAGTCCGGAACGTCGCGCAATTCGTCGGGCGCGAGCTCTGGGAGGAGAAACCACAGCTCGACGCCAGGCTTCCGGACGGCAGCCGGATCCACATCGTTCTTCCTCCCGTCGCGCGCCGGGGTGTGGTGATCACGATCCGCAAGTCCCCCAAAGAGAGGTTGACGCTGGAGGACCTCCTCGCCCGCCAGACGCTGACCGATCCCATGGCGCGACTGATCGAGGCGGCGACCCAGATGAGGCTGAACGTGGTTGTCGCGGGCGGAACCGGATCGGGCAGGACGACGCTGCTTAACGTCTTTTCGTCGATCATTCCCGATGCCGAACGGGTGGTGACGATCGAAGAATCGGGCGAGCTTCAACTTCGGCACCGCCATCTGGTGTCGCTGGAAACGCGGCTTCCCGACAAATCCGGTCGGGGCGGAATCGATATGGCCGATCTGCTGCTTTCGGCGCTTCGACTGCGGCCCGATCGCATCGTGATCGGAGAAATCCGGGGCCGGGAATGCTTTCATTTCGTGCAGGCGCTGAATACCGGGCACGGCGGTTCCATGTGCACCTGCCATGCGAACAGTCCGCTGGACACCCTTCGACGAATCGAGTCCTTTTCGCTGATTAGCGCGCCCAACTTGCCGCTGGTCGCGGTGCGAGCACAGATTGCCTCGGCGATCGGCCTGATCATCTGCTGCACCCGATTCCCCGACGGCGCCCGAAGGGTGACCGCAATCTCCGAGGTGCTCGCACTCGATGAGGCCGGGGACTACCGAACGCAGGACATCTTCGTGTACGCACCGGTGCACCGCCAGCCGGATGGCACCTTGCTCGGGTATCACTCGCCCACCGGGATCGTGCCGAATTTCGCTGAAGAGGCCAGGGCGTTCGGCTTCAACGACCTGAGCGATGAATTCTTCGATCCGGCGACCTATGGACTTCCGGCGCCCCCGCCGTTTCGAAGCGAACATGCCCAAGGGGTGCGTTGGGCGACTTCGTTGAAGCATCGCGAGAAGGGTTTGCCCGAGCCAGACGCGCTTAAGGTGGAGCGGAGCAGCTGGGAAGCGAATCTGCGTTCGGGGCGGGCGGAAAAAGAGGGAGCAGCTCCGATCGCCGCTGCACGCCATTCTCGGAAAGGGGTGGACGAAGACCGGACCACGGCCCAGCGGGTGTCGACGCGAACGGTCACTGCGAGCCCGCTCCGATCGGAGTCGGACGTCCCGCACAACTCCTTTTCGATGGACCAGCTTCTGCAGAGGCCAGAAAACGGAACGAACAACGGTCCGGCATTTGTGGCGGACTCGCGCCTAGAGTCCAAGGTGCTGCTGTCACCGGATCTCGTTGCGGAGATCAACCACCTGACCACGCCCCTAGAGGCTCCTCCTCCGTCGGGGACGCCGGCCGAGGCGGTTATCCCGCTCCCGCCCAACAAAGATCGCCGCTAACCTCAATTGAGTCTTGAGCTCAGTTGGGTGCACGCCACGGGATGCCCTTGCGCGGCGTTGGCTCGCTCGCTGGAGACCAGGGAGTGACTCACCAGCATCGACAGAACGTAGTCGCGGCTGCGGCGGATCAGCGACGCATTGCGGCATTGCTTCAGCTCGTCGTAGGCCTCATGGGGGGGAAGGGCGAGCATCAGCTCGGCGACTTCCGCCAGCTGAAGGCTCTTGAGGTCCTTGCCGAAGAGTCCTTTGGCCGCTGCCTCTACTCCCACGACTCCCGGCTCGAAGGAGACCATCGCCAGATCGTAGGCAATCAGCTCGTGCTTTTGGAGGATTCGGTGAATTTTGTTCGCGGCCACCGCCCGCTGGGAGCTACCGCGCAAACCCAGGGAAGCGGCAATTCGCAAGGAGAGCAGCCGCTCGCACCTTCCGTCGCCCGGTGGCTCGATCCCCCAAAGGCCTGACCACATTCGCCATAACCACGGGAAGCCCTCTTCTGGCGCCGACCCGAAGTACTCAGGACAGCCCAGTTGCGAGACGTAGATGGCAAGCAAATCTTTTGGCAGACGGGTGAAATCGGGCTCTTCGGCCGAGCGGAAGCCTTCCGCGGGGCTCATCTCCCGAGTCGCTCCGGCGTCTCGCCACAGCTGGGCCCGCAACTCCAGCTCATTGTCCAGCGGGGGCAGCTGGGACGCCAGGCGGAGATAGGCCACGGGCGCGAGAACGCCCGCAAGGCCCAGCGCGAACAGGATGATCCACAGGGTCAGCCTCACCTGCAGCAAATGGTATCAGATCTGCTGGTGAGGCCGACCCCGAGGGGACACCGCGCTAGTTGTTGGTTTTCTTCTCTTGTTTCGTCGCGTTGCCGCTTGCGTCGGTTTCGGTCTTCTCTTTGGTGGTGCTTGTGCCGTTCGGCTGCTTCGAAGAACGTGTCGTCTCGGTGTCCATCCCACCCTTCGCGTTCTTCTTCGTGCTCTTTTCCACCTTCTCCTGGTCCGTGGTGGTCTTCATCATGTCGCCAGTCTTGGTGGTTTTCTCGGCCTTGTAGGACGAGCCCTTCTTACCAGTGGTCATCTCTTCTTTGGACTCGGTCTTTTGTTCCTCGGCAAAGGCCGGGGCGGCAAAGAGCACGAACCCAAGCGCAGACAAGCCAAGCGCGGTTTTGTTCATTACGTCTCCCTTGGTTTAGGCGCCGGGCCCCTTGCCACGGCGGCACGAATCAATGTGGAAACTGCTGCGCTTGGTGGCAATCTCGCCAAGCAGCAGTTAACGGAAAAAGAGTCCAAAAACACACGAAGCGAAGAAGGCTTCGTCTACTTCCTTGATTCCAGGCTCTGCAGCCTCTTCTCCATGTCGCTCAGGCGCTCGGACAAGCGATCGAAATCTCGCCGCATTTCCCCGCCATGCACGACGAAGCCTTCTCCGCCCGGCAGCTCAAATGAGCTCATCATCGAGCTCAGGTCGTGCCCCTTGGGCTTTTCACGCAATTTCGCGTTCAGCGTCATGCTGCGCTTGTCGCGAATGACCAGCACCGGCACGGTCTGTCCCGCTTCCTTGTCCACCAGGGTGCGACGGATCGAGGACAGGTTCTTCACTTTTTGCCCGGCCACTTCGATGATTACGTCGCCCGGTTTGATTCCCGCCTCCGCGGCGACGCTGTCCGACTTGACGCCGTTGACCAGCACGCCGCTCTCCTCGGGCGCACCCAGGACGCGGCGCACCTCTTTGGAGATCTGGACCGCTTCCACCCCAAGTCGTCCACCCGCGAAAACCTGAAATCCCAAGTGATGGCCGTCCGACTCGGCCTCCGCTTCGGATTCAGCGAGCGCCACGCCACCCGCCAACAGTGAAAACACGATCATCGAAGCCATGCGTCGCATTGCACTCCTCCTTGTGTGGGAGTCTCAATGAGGGAATGGCCCTCGCTATTGCGTTGCGAAATTTTTCGCAACGGACAGCGGGAAAGCTAGATGTCGAAGTAGAGCGCGAACTCCATCGGGTGGGGGCGCAGCCGGACAGCGTTCACTTCCTTCTGGAGCTTGTAGTCGATCCAGGTCTCGATCACGTCCTCGGTGAACACGTCTCCCTTGAGAAGGAACTTGTGGTCCTTGTGCAGGCAATCCAGCGCTTCATCGAGCGATCCGGGCATCTTGGGGACGTCCTTGAGCTCCTCCGGTGACAGTCCGTAGATATCCTTGTCGAGAGGATCGCCCGGATCGATCTTGTTTTCGATTCCATCCAGGCCGGCCATCAGCTGAGCAGCGAAGGCAAGGTAGGGATTGCACGAGGAGTCCGGCGAACGGAATTCGAGCCGCTTCGCTTTCGGCGACGGGGAATACATCGGGATGCGGATGGCGGCAGAGCGGTTGCGGCTGGAGTAGGCCAGATTGACCGGGGCTTCGAATCCGGGGACCAGTCGCTTGTAGCTGTTCGTCGTCGGATTGCAGAGGGCCGCCAGCGCGCGCGCGTGCTTGAGAATGCCGCCGGCGTAATAGAGGGCCGTCTCGGAGAGTCCCGCATATCCGTCGCCGGCAAACAGCGGGCGCCCCGCCTTCCAGAGCGACTGGTGGGTGTGCATCCCGCTTCCGTTGTCGCCAAACAACGGTTTTGGCATGAAGGTGGCGGTCTTGCCATGGCGCCAGGCGACGTTCTTCACGATGTACTTGAACCACATCAAGTCGTCGGCGGTTTTCACCAACGTGTTGAAGCGGAAATCGATCTCCGCCTGCCCTGCGGTGGCAACCTCATGGTGCTGACGCTCGACCTGGATCCCCACATCCGCCATCACCCGGCACATCTCGGTCCGGATGTCCTGATGACTGTCGGTGGGGGCCACCGGAAAGTAGCCCTCTTTGTACCGCGGCTTGTAGCCCCGGTTGCCGCCGACCTCTTCTTTGCCGCTGTTCCACTGACCTTCCAGGGAGTCGATGAAATAGAACGCCTGGTTGTAGGAAGAGTCGTAACGGACCTCATCGAAGATGAAGAACTCCGCCTCCGGCCCGAAGTAGGCGGTGTCGGCGATGCCCGTGCTCTTGAGGTACTTTTCTGCCTTGAGGGCGACGTTCCTGGGGTCTCGCGAAAACGGCTCCTTGGTGATCGGATCGGCGATATCGCAGATGATCGAGAGCGTGGGCTCCTTCATGAACGGATCCATCACCGCGCTGGTCGGGTCAGGCATCACCAGCATGTCGGACGCGTGGATCTCCATCCATCCACGAATCGACGAGCCGTCGAAGCCGAGGCCCTCTTCGAACGATCCCTCGTTCAACTCGGGCAAAGGGACGGTGAAGTGCTGCCACAGTCCAATGAAATCCATGAACTTGAAATCCACCATCGTCACGCCGCGATCTTTTGCGAGCGCAAATACTTCTTTCGGGGTTTTGGTCATTCCGCGCCTCCTCAGCTTGTTTATTCGGCCAAAATTTTCGGCACACAGTAGACGGGCGGCGTTCCCAAGGGAAGAGGCAGAAGGCTTCAGGCTTAGATTTTGCGAGAGCTCCGATTAGTGGCGCGCCCTCGCTTGAATCGCGGGCGAAGGAGGACGATCCCGACGGTGGCGCTGGCGGTATCGATGGCGGCGGCAGCAACGCTCGGAACGGCAATTTATCTGGTAAGCACCAGCCTGCCCTACCTGGTGGATTCCGCCGCGGCGGATCCGCAGTTCGGCGCTGTCAATCGGTGCCTGATCTCCCATCTGAGGGAGCCCCGCGCCGGCTTTGCGGTCTCCCCCGGCGGGACAAAGGTCGCCGCCTTCGGGGCAAACTCGGTGGCGATCTGCACAAGAGGCTCTCCATCCGACGGAGGTGAGTCCCTTTCCGGGGCGCTTCTTCCTCTCCCCGGCATCACCGCCGCCAGCTTCGACTTCGACGGTACCCTCTGGCTTGCTGCCGCGCGAGGACCGCATCCGGAGCTTTGGATGGCTCCCGAAGCGGCCGGGAAACCTCGAACGGTGGGCGAATTCGCACCGCTCGCGTTGACGGGCGTGGCCAACGGACTCGCCGCGGTGGACGGCTCGGGGCGCCTCGCTTCGTTCAGCTCGCAGGGAGCGCTGACCGCTGCCGCCACCGTCCCGCCCGGGTCCAATCCGCTGCTCGCCTCCAACTCCGACGGCAGCCTTCTTTCGGTGGTCACCGAAAACGCGATTCACGTCTTTCGATCCGCCAGTTTGACGCTGGTGCGCGCCGAGTCCCCATGCCAGGCGGAATTTCTCTGGTGGCTACCGGACCGCACCCATGCGCTGATCGCCTGCGGGCCGAACGCAGCCTGGGCACTCCTCATCGATGTCGTCACCGGCGAACGGGAATCCGCAACCCCCTTGAATTGGGCCCGTTCGGCGCTGATTCCGCGGCTGGGCACCTATGTCCAGGGCTGCGAACAGCTCCCGTGCAGCGTCGGGCCTCCGCAGTCGGTACGCTGACTTGGGCGGCCGCCAGCTCGCAAAGAGGCGATCCGACGCTGACCAGTTGAATCTCGAACGACAGCTGCCTACGATCGCGAAATTGTCGGAATCAGAGCGAACGATGTCCGAGCAACTGGGTGAACGAGAGCGCGAAGTGCTCCGGGCGATCATCCAGGAGTATATCGTCAGCGGTGGGCCCGTCGGCAGCTCGCAGCTCGCGCGGAGGGCGGAGTTTGACGTGTCGGCCGCGACGATGCGCAACGTGATGGCCGACCTCGAGGAGCTTGGCTACATCCAAAAGCCGCACACCTCGGCGGGGCGGGTTCCCACCGACATCGGCTACCGCTTCTACATCGACTGCCTGGTAAAGCTGCACGAACCGGAGCCGCAGGATCGGGAGCTGATCGAGCACGGAATCAAACGCCAGGGCAGCAACGACGAAACCTTCCAGGACGCGTCGAAGATGCTGCACTTCATCACCCGCCATGCGGGGGTGGTGTTGATGCCGAGGCACTCGGCGCTCTACTTCCGGCGGATCGAGTTCGTCCAGCTTCGCGGGGATCGGCTGCTCGCGATCCTGGTTGGACAGAACGGACAGGTGCAGAACAAACTTTTGTCGATCGACTTCGCGATCACGCCGGAGGAGTTGGTACGGGCTTCGAATTACTTGAATGAGTTGCTCAAAGAAACTCCGATCGACGAAGCGCGCTCGAGGATCCAGGCCGAGATGGAACAGGATCGGGCGCTCTACGACGTGCTCGCGAGCAAGGCCTTGAAACTGGGGTTCGCGGCAACGGACATCCAATCCGGCGAGCGGGTCCTGATCGAGGGCGCTGGCTCATTTCTCGAAGCACCGGAGTTTGCGGACGTGGAGCGGATCCGCGCCCTCTTTCGCGCTCTGGACGAGAAGAACAAGCTGCTCAATCTCCTCGATCGGGTTCAGCGCGCCAAAGAGATGCAGATCTTCATCGGCGCGGAGAGCGAATTCTCATCCGCGGGCGAAGTGAGCGTGATCGCTACCCCGTACGGGACGCCGGACCAGGTGCTCGGGACAGTCGGGGTGATCGGTCCGACGCGGATGAACTACCAACGAGTCATCCCGCTGGTGAAGCTCACCGCGGAGGTGCTTTCGCGCGTGCTTGAATAAGCGCGCCCTCGACCGCGACCCTCCAGCTCGGCCTTTGGGTCAGCGGCGCTGCGCGCGTTGAAAACAACGGACGCGCCTGATACCCAAGAAAAGGAATCCATGCCATCCACCGTCTTCCGACCGGCCGACAAGCCGCTGCTCAACCTCACGCTCTTTGTCCTCACCCTGGGAACGACGTTTGGAACGTTCCTTTACATGTGGAGCGGCGGCGGGCCAACCACGCTGTCCGCGGTGAACGGATCTCTGATCTTCAGCCTTTCGCTGGTGCTGATCCTCGGCTCGCACGAGATGGGGCACTATGTGCTCGCCCGGATCCACAAGGTCGATACGTCGCTGCCCT
>WNFA01004549.1_pt1 | contig 15777 bp, 12 predicted proteins | sample 5400481 | NCBI WGS metagenome assembly WNFA01 (sample SAMN13153340, study PRJNA577476) | soil metagenome | isolation source: 120 cm saprolite under Douglas fir tree site 2 hole 1 replicate 2 | place: USA:California | collected 2015-04-18
GTCTCCCGGAAGTCGCCGCCTTCCTGGAACGGCCCGAGGAACATGAGGTACATCCGGAAGGTGTCTGCACCCCACTGCTGGATGTAGGAGTCGGGGATCACCACGTTGCCCCGCGACTTGGACATCTTCGCGCCGTCCTTGATGATGAGCCCGTGCGCGCGGAGCTTGGGGAACGGCTCCTCGAAGTGCACGTGGCCCAACTCCCGCAGCACCATGGTGACAAACCGGGAGTACAGCAGATGCAGCACGGCGTGCTCGTTCCCGCCGATGTAGCTCGTCACGGGGAGCCACGTCGTGGTGCGCTTCGGGTCCCACGGCCGGTCGTCGAACTCGGTGGATGGGTACCGGAGGTAGTACCAGGCCGAATCGAGGAACGTATCGGAGACGTCGGTCTCGCGCCGCCCTTGCGCGCCGCACTGCGGGCACTTGGCGTAGTACCACTCCTTGTGCCGCGCGAGCGGGCTCACCCCGCTCGCATCGGGGCGGAAGTCCTCGATGAACGGCAGCAGGATGGGGAGGTCTCGCTCCGGCACGCCCACCGGACCGCAGCCGTCGCAGTAAATGATGGGGATCGGCGGGCCCCAGTAGCGCTGCCGCGAGATGCACCAGTCGTGCAGGCGATACAGCACTTGGGGGGTGGCGAGACCCTTGGCCTGGAGCCACGCGACGATGCGACGCTGAGCCTCGCGACACGACAGCCCGTCGAACTCCCCCGAATTGACGAGCACTCCGTCCTCCGTCATGCTCGGAAGCGGCTCCCCCCTGCCGGTACGGACGACCTCGCGGATGGGGAGCTTGAACTGGGTCGCGAACTCGAAGTCACGCGCGTCGTGGGCCGGTACGGCCATGATCGCTCCAGTGCCGTATTCCATGAGCACGTAGTCCGCGATCCAGATGGGGATCGCCTCGCCCGTGGCGGGATTGCGCGCGTAAGATCCGAGGAACACGCCGGTCTTGGTCTTGTCACCGACGCGGCGGGACACGAGGTCCCTCCCCAGCACCGCGCGCCGGTACGCGTTGACCTCGCGCCGCTGCTCCTCGGCGGTGACCTGATCCACGAGCGGGTGCTCGGGCGCGAGCACGAGATAGGTCGCGCCGAACACCGTGTCGGGGCGCGTCGTGAACACGGGGATCCTGGCGCCGGCCGGCGTTTCAAAGATCAGCTCCGCCCCTTCGCTCCGGCCGATCCAATTGCGCTGCAGCGTGCGCGTCGAGTCGGACCAGTCGAGCTGGTCGAGGTTCCTGAGCAAACGCTCCGCGTATCGGGTGATGTTGAAGAACCACTGCTCGAGGAACCGCTGCTCGACCTTCGTGTCGGGATGGCGCTCGCAGAAACCGTTGATCACCTGCTCGTTCGCCACGACGCTCATGTCCTTCGGACACCAATTGACCGCCGCCTTCTTCCGGAAGGCGATCCCCGCCTTGAAGAGCTGCAGGAAGATCCATTGCGTCCACTTGTAGTAGCGGGGGTCGGTGGTCGAGAGCTCGTGACGCCAGTCGAACATGCCGCCGAAGCGCTTCAGCTGCCGGCGGAAGGTCTCGATGTTCTGGGGGATGAGCTTCGCGGGATGCGTGCCGACCGCGAGCGCGTAATTCTCGGAGTGAATGCCGAACGCGTCGAACCCGATCGGCTCGAACACGTCGTATCCGTGGAGCCGCTTGAACCGGCCGTAAATGTCGGCGCCGGTGAACGCGAACATGTTCCCCACGTGCAGTCCCTCTGCGGAGGGATAGGGGAACATCATGAGGTTGTAGAACGGCCGGCGTGGCTGGTCCAAGTCGGGCTCGTTGGTGCGCTCGCGCGCCCATCGCTCCTGCCACCGCGCTTCGACGACCGCCGGGTCGTAGCTGGGCACCTGAGTCATAAGTGCATGAAAATAAACAGGCTTGCCCCGCCGGGTAACCCTGCGTAGCTTCGCTCCCGACCCTCGACATGTCCAGCCGCACCCAGCAGCTCCGGCAGAGCTTTCTCCTCATGGGGGCCGTCGTCGCCCTCGTCCTCGTGGCCGGGTTCGCGCTGCTCTCCAGCCGCAGTGTCACGCGTATCGTCGAGCGGCAGGCCAACGAGCGCGGCCAGGACGTGGCCACGCACGTCGCGTCCCTGGTCGGGATGTACCTGGGGGAACGTCGCCGGGAAGCCGAGGCGCTGGCGCGGTCGCCCGCGGTCGTGCGGGCGGCGCTCGACGCGTCGCAGCAAGCGATCAGCCGGCGCCTGCCGCAGCTCGACACCCCCACCCTGGAGCGGATGTTCAACCAGCGTCACGTCTTGGGTGGAGATCCCGAGCTCGCTGCCTACTTCCGCGACTACGTCCAACGGTCGGAGTTCTCTGAGCTTTTCTTCACGGAAAGCCACGGGTACTCCGTCCTCGCCTCGAACCGGACCTCCGACTTCGTGCAGTCGGATGAGGAGTGGTGGCGGCAAGCGGTGGCGGATGGCCTCTACGAGGGTGCGCCGCGGTACGACTCGTCGGCCGCCGCCGTGTCGCTCGAGTACGACGTGGCCATCCGGGCGCCGCGCCTGAGCGCACCGGTGGGGGTGCTCAAGGCGGTGTTCCCGCTCGATCGCCTGTCCCAGCTGCTCACGGCCGCCGACGCGGGTGCCGGCGTTCGGCTGCAGGTGGTGGATGCGCAGGGCATGCTGATCGTGGGAGGGGGCGGAGGCGGGGGCAAACCGAATCAGGCCGACTTGCTGCACCCCATTCCCGACGCCGCCGCCGTGCCGCGCCGGGAGCGACCCGACACGGCGACGGTACCGGGGCCGTCGGGCGAAGACCTCGTGGTGACGGTGCCGGTCGACAACGGCAAGTGGTGGGTCGTGTTCCGCCAGCCCGAGGGGACCGCCTACGCGGCCGCGCGCACCACGGCCGCGAACATCGTGGTCTGGACAGTCGTGTTGTTCGGGGCGACGCTCGCGCTGCTGTTCGCGTTCTGGCGCCGCCTCAACAAGCGCGTGACGGAGCCGGTGAAGGCGGCGGGGGCGATCGCGAGCCGGGTGGCGGGCGGCGACCTCTCTGTGACCGTCGAGCGGTCTGGCACGGCCGAGGTGGGCGACCTCCTGACCTCGGTGCACAGCATGGTAGTGGCGCTGCGCCGCCTGGTCGGCGCGATCCGTTCGGCGGCGGACGAGGCGGCGGCGATGGCCACGGAAATCTCGGCCTCGACACAGCAGATGAGCGCGTCCACCGAGGAGATGTCCGCCACCTGCCAGGACCTGACCAAGCGGGCGGCGGAGCAGGCCCAGCTGGTGCGCGCCGGGGCGGACGATGCGGCCAAGATCCTCCAGATCGCGACCATCCTCGCCGCGGGTGCCGAGGACTCGGTGCGACGCAACACCGCCGTCGCCGAAGTCGCCCGGCGCAACAAGGACGTGTTGGATCAGAGTACGGTGCAGCTCGGGACGCTCGCAGAGGAGGTGACCCGCGGTGCCGCCGAGGCCGAAGCGCTGGCGCGGGCCTCGGCCGACATCCAGAAGTTCGTGACGCAGGCCAAGGCGGTCGCCACGCAGACGAACATGCTGGCCCTGAACGCGGCGATCGAGGCGGCGCGCGCCGGGCCGCAGGGACGCGGCTTTGCGGTCGTGGCGGACGAGGTGCGGAAGCTCGCCTCGGTGGCGGCGGCGGCGGCGGGCGACACCGCCGACACGGTGCGCGGGGTGCTCGCCCGCGTACAGGCGACCCGCGATCGGCTCACACAGCTCGCCCAGGGTACGGGCGTCGCACGGGACGCCGCCCAGACGGCGGCCCAAGGTCTCGGGACAGTGGCCGCGGAGGCTCAGGCGAGCGACGTGTGGGGCCGGGAGATCGCGAAGATGGCGGGCGAGATGCGCGCCCTGGTGGAGGAGATCAGCGCGCGGCTCGGATCGGTCGCCCAAGGCACCGAGACCCTGCTCGCGTCGGCGGAGGAGATCGCCGCCTCGAGCGAGGAGCAGAGCGCGTCCACCGAGGAGATCGCCTCGTCCGCGAATCAGCTCGCCGAGGCGGCCGACAAGCTGACGGGCGCGGTGAAGTCGTTCCGCCTGTTGGCCGACGAGGAGCCGCCTCCCCAGCAGCAGGCGGCGGACTAGTCCCCGAAATTCACCAAGCGGACGAGGGCGATGTCCGAGACCTTTGCCAGCGCGTCGAGCACGCCGTTGGTCAGGGGCTGATCCACCGAGATGGCCGCGAGCGCGTCGTGCCCCGGAAACGCGACGCGGGCCTGGTGGTAGCTACCGATGTTGATCCCGGCCCCTCCCAGCAGCGTGCCCACGCGGCCGATGACCCCGGGGACGTCGCGATTCCGGATCACCAGCATCCACCCCTCGGGCGCGACGTCGACCTGGTAATCGTCGATCCGAATCACGCGGCCGGTGCGACGCGCGTGGCGGATGCCGCGTTCCTCGGCGATGAGCAGCGCGTTCACGAGGCTCACCGGCTCGACGCTCATCCCCGAGAGGAGCCCCTCCACCGCGGCCATCAGCACCGGCCGGGGCGCCGCGTCGTCCTTTCCGCCGTAATCCACCTCGACCGCCTTGACCGGCCCATCCACGAGCGCCATCGCCAGGCGGCCGAGCCGGCGCGTCAGGTCGAGCAAGGGCCCGAGCCGCCGCAACAGATCGCCTGAGATACCGGGGACGTTGATCGCGAACGAGAGATCGCCGACCAGCAGCGCGTCCCGCACGGCGCCGCAGATCTCCACGCTGACCCGTTCCTGTGCCTCCGCCGTGGAGGCCGCGAGGTGCGGTGTGAGGATCACGCGCTCGAGCTTGCGGAGCGGCGCGTCGGCGGGCAACGGCTCCACCGCGAACACGTCGATCGCCGCGCCGCCGATGCGTTTTTCGCGAACCGCCTCGGCCAGCGCCGCTTCATCCACCAGCTCGCCCCGCGCGGTGTTCACGAGGACGGCCGTGGGCTTCATGAGCTTCAGCCGCTCGGCGTTGATCAGGTGATGGGTCTGCTCGGTGTGAGCCACATGGAGCGTGACCACGTCGGCCTGACCGAGCAGCTGATCGAGCGGCAGCAGCTTGATTTGTAGCTCGGCGGCGCGCTCGGGCGAGAGGTACGGATCGTGCCCCACCACGTGCATCCCGAACGCGCGGGCCAGCTGAGCCACATGGCCGCCGATGCGGCCCAACCCGACGATCCCGATGGTCTTACCGCGGAGCTCCGTCCCCTCGAACCGCTTCCGATCCCATTCGCCGCGGCGCATCGCCTCCGCCGCCCACGGAATGTGACGGGCCTGCGCGAGCAGGAGGCCCATGGCATGCTCCGCGGCACTGACCGTATTCGCGCCGGGCGCGTTCATCACGGCGATGCCGCGCCGCGTGGCGGCATGCACGTCGATGTTGTCGACGCCGGTCCCGGCGCGGGCGATCACGCGCAGGTTCGGGCCGCGGGTGAGCAGGTCCGCAGTGACCCGGGTCTCGCTCCGCACGATGAGCGCGTGAGCGCCCGCGAGCGCCCGCTCGAGCTCTTCGCGCGGCTTGCCCGCGCAGTTGGTGACCTCGATCTCCGGCGTCTGCGCGAGCAGCTTGAGTCCTGCCTCCGCCACCTTGTCGGCCACCGCCACGCGGTAGGTCACGCCACGAGTCCCGCGAGCAGGTCCAGGAGCTGGTCGAGGGCGGCCACGGTGTGGTCGCCCATGTGCCCGATGCGGATCGTGGACTCCTTCAGAGGTCCGTACCCCGAGCCGATGGTCCAGCCCGCCTGCTTCAGTGCCCCGACGATCTGCTTGGCGCCCTTTCCTTCGGGCAGCTTGAGACACGACACAGTCCAGCTGCGACGTCCTTCCCGCGGCAGATACCCGATGCCGTGCTGCTCGCTCCATTCCTCCACACGGTGCCGCATCGCATCGTGCCGACGCCAGCGCCCCTCAGCGCCGCCCTCGCGCTCGATCCGGGCCAGCTGCGCCTCGAGCGCATACAGCAGGGAGATCGCGGGCGTATTGGTCGGTTGATGCTTGGTCGTGGCTTCCAGGAAGCTGACCAGATCGAAGTACAGCCCCCGCGCGGGGAGCGTCCGGGCCCGCTCGAGCATGCGATCGGATGCCACACCGAGGGCCAGGCCAGGCGGTAGGGCCAGCGCCTTCTGAGAGCCGGTGAGGACGAAGTCGAGGTCCCAGCGATCGGTCTCGACCGGCGAGCCCGCGAGCGAGGTGACGGCATCCACGAGCAGCAGTACGTCGTCGAACTCACGCACGACGCTCGCGAGCGCCTCGACGTCCTGGAGCACGCCCGTCGACGTCTCCGAGTGGACCAGGGTCACCGCGTCGACCGGCGTGCGGCGCAGGGTGTCGCGCAGCATGTCGGGCTCCACGGCGCAGCCGGGCGGCACGTCGAGCCGGACGCACTCCTTGCCGCAGGCGCTCACCAGCTTGGCGAAGCGCTCGCTGAACGAGCCGTTCACGAGCGACAGCGCGCGGTGCCGCACGCCGTTCCGCACCGCCATCTCCATGAACCCGGTCGCCGAGGTGGTACCGACGAGCACCGGCCGAGCAGTCCGGAACAGCCGGGCGAGCGGCGCTTCGATGCCCGCGAGCAGCTGCTCCATCGCGCCCGAGCGGTGTCCGATCATCGGCCGCTGCATAGCCGCGAGGACCTCGGGGTGGACGTCGGTGGGACCGGGCAGAAAAAACCGCCCGAACGCGGGCGGCGGCGGGACGCGTGCGGTCATGCGCTGGCGCGGGCGAGATCTTCGACGAGCCCCTCCTCCACGACTTCCTTGGTCTTCACGAGGCGCACCCCTTCGTCTCCCCAATCTTTGAGCAGCTGCTCCGAGACATCCTTGTCGATCCCCTTCACGGCGTCGGTGACCACGAAGAGCCGGGTATGGGGGCGGCGCTCGAGCAGGCCTTCGACCGCCGCCTTGTCGCACACATCGGTCGCCACGCCGTACAGCACGATGTCGTCCGGCGCGAGCACGTCGAGCACGGTCGGCACATTCTCGTTGGTGAACACGTCGAAGCGATGCTTGTTGAACAGGACATCCCCCTGATGTGCTCGTAGCCGATCGGCCAGCGCCTTCGCATCGGTCTTCGCCGGCTCGATGACGAGCGGATCCCTGAGTGCCGTCTCGGGAATCTTCTTCTGGCCGGCTGTGCCTCGCATACAGTGTGCCGGGAAGGTGCTCTGCCAATCGGGAGTGTCGGAGATCTCGGGATGCCCCATGACGTGATCGTCCGCGCTCGCCACGATGCGGATGCCGTGGCCGTGCGCGTAGTTCGTCAGGCGCTGTAGGTTCGTGATGATCCGCTCCGCCTCGGGCACGTACAGCTTGCCGTCGGCGTGCATGAAGTCGTATTGGGTGTCGACATCCCAGAAGATGACGCGAGCCATGGCGGGGAATCTCTCCGATGATACCGGAGCGTGTCAACAGGAGGGACGACGGAAAAAGTCTTTGCCCGCCCTAGAGTTTGAGGATTACGGCGACCTCATCACAACAGTTGTTGCGAGGGCACCTCACGCAGTCCGCCCACACCTTGAGGGGGAAGTGCGCACGCTCGGCGGGTACGAAGCCCGCCTTCAGAAAGAACGCCGGTTTGCGGGTCAGCGCGAGGACTTCGGCCAGCCCGTGCGCGCGCGCCTCGGCGATCAGGGCCGAGACCAGCGCGCCGCCGACGCCCGTCCCTTGCCAATCCGCACGGACGGCGAGGGCGGCGAGCTCCGCGAGGTCTCGAGAGTAGACCTTGAGCGATCCGCAACCGATGACCTCGCCCGCCGAGGCCTCCGCGACGACGTATTCCTTGATGTGCCGGCAGAGGTCGTAGTTGCTGCGCGGCAGCAGGTCGCCGGTCTGAACGTACGGAGCCATGAGGGCTTCGAGCTGCGGCACATCCGCCAACACCGCTTCCCGCAGCGCCACACCAGAGAGACCCGGAGCTCCGTGCGCCGCTGCTCCCTGCTCCCGGAAGATGGGTAACGCACTCACGCGAGGATCTCCTCGAGAATCGCGACTCCGCGCTCCAGCTCCGGCACCGTGATCACAAGCGGCGGAAGCAGCCGAATGACCTGCGGCCCCGCCGTGACCACCAACAGCCCACGCTCCCGCGCCGCCGCGACGATCGGAGCGGCCGGCTCGGCCAGCTCGAGCCCCCACATGAGCCCCCGCCCCCGCACCTCGCGGACCCGGGGCGCCCCGGCAGCGAGCCGGGCGAGGTGCGCGCTCAGCCACTCGGCCTTGCGGCGAACGTCCGCGAGGAACGCGGGATCGGCGATCGTCCGCACGACCTCGAGGGCCACGCCCGCGACGAGCGGCCCGCCACCGAACGTGGTGGCGTGGTCGCCCGGCTTGAGCGCCGCGGCGACAGCGCTCGTCACGAGGACCGCCCCCATTGGTAGCCCGCCGGCCAGCGGCTTCGCGAGGGTGAGGATATCGGGCACCACGCCGGCCTGCTCGTACGCGAACAGCGTCCCCGTGCGACCGAGGCCGCATTGCACCTCGTCGAAAATGACCGCCACGCCTCGGGAGTCGCACAGTTCCCGCAGGAATCCCAGCCACTCGGCGTCCACGGGGCGCACCCCACCCTCCCCCTGCACTGGCTCGACGATGACCGCCGCCGTGCGGGACGCCGACACGGCGTGATCCACAGCGGCCCAGTCCTCGCGCGCGACGATCCGGATGCCCGGCACGAGCGGCTCGAACGGCTTGCGGTAGTCGGGACGGTCAGTGGCCGCGAGGGTCGCGAACAATCGTCCGTGAAACGAGCCCGAAAACGCGACGATCTCGCTCTTGCCCGACCACTTGCGGGCGAACTTGAATGCGGCCTCGTTCGCCTCGGCCCCCGAGTTACAGAAGAAGGCGCGGTCGGCGAAGGAACGCGCGACCAGCTCCTCGGCGAGCCGCTCGCCGGCCTCGCTGCGGTAGAGGTTGGAAACGTGAATGAGCCCCGAGGCGAGGGCGCGCTCGAGAGCCACCCGGATGACGGGATGATTGTAGCCGAGCGCGTTCACGCCGATCCCGGCCACGAAGTCGAGATACCGCGTCCCGTCTTCCGCGATGAGCTCGGCGCCCTCCCCCGCCACGAACAAGGGGCCGACGCGAGTGTACACGTCGAGCAGAGCCGGCGCGGTCGGCATGGCCGACGCGCCTGGGAGAAGGGTGGTCACGCCGGTTGGACGGCGGGGGCGAGAATGCGGGTGCCGGCTCCGGCGTCGTCCAGGAGATGCATGTCACCGATGCGGACCGCGCGCGCTCCGGCACGCAACGCGGCGGTCGCCGCGCGGAGCTTGGCCGCCATGCCATCGGCTGCCACGCCCAGCTCGATGAGCGTCTCGACGTCGCCCACCTCGAGCGTCGGCCGCACCGCCCCGTCCACCTCTACGCCCGATACATCCGAGACCAGCAGCAGCTCGGCAGCCCGGAGCGCACCGGCGATCGCCGCCGCCGCGTCGTCCGCGTTCACATTGAGCGGGGGTCCCTCCGCCCCGGACGCCTCCGGAGCCATGGGGGCGATCACGGGTGTGAGGCCCGCGAGCAAAAAGCTTTCGAGCAACGCCACGCGCACCTCGGCGATATCGCCGACGTGTCCCAGCTCGCTGGAGGCGGGCTGGGCCGTGAGCAACCCGCCGTCCACGCCCGACAGCCCCACCGCGTCGAGTCCCGCGGCGCGCAACGCCGCCACCACCTGTCGGTTCACGGGTCCACCCATGACCAGCTCGACCACTTCCGCCACCTCCGGGGTCGTGACCCGCCGACCGTCCCGCTTCTCGACCGGCAGCCCCAGCCGGCGCGACAGCGCGCTGACGGCCCGCCCGCCGCCGTGCACCACGACGACGGGGTCGAGTCGCACGAGGGCCCGCGCGCACGCGGCGAGCCACGCGGGGCGATGGAGCTCGTTGCCGCCGAGCTTGACGACGCGAGTGCTCAGCACGTGAGGCCCGCCGTCTCGGGCAGCCCAAGCATGACGTTCATGTTCTGAATCGCCTGCCCTGCGGCGCCCTTCACCAGGTTATCGATCGCGGCGATCACCGTCAGGCGCGGCCGGCGGACGTTCGCCACGGCCGCGACGCCGATGGCCACGCGATTGCGGTACACGACGTCCTTGAGCGACGGGAGCGCGCCGTGCAGCACCGCCACGCAGGGCTCGTCGGCGTACACCGTGTCGTAGATCCCCTCTGCCGTCGCCCGATCGATGGCACGGGTGAGCGGGACGTGAATCGTCTCGAGGATACCCCGCTTGACGGGGAGCAAATGGGGCGTGAAGACGAGGTCGCCCGTGAATCCGCTCTCCCGCGCGAGGGTCGCCCTCAGCTCCGGGAGATGACGGTGCTCGTTTCCGGCCGCGTAGGCGCGGAAGTCCTCGGCCACCTCACCGAACAGGAGGTCCCGCTGGAGCGCCCGGCCCGCGCCCGTGACGCCCGAAGCGGCGTCAATCACCACCTCCCGGGACTGGTCGATCAGCCCTTCCCGAGCGAGCGGGAGGAGAGCGAGTAGCGCCGCGGTCGGGTAGCAGCCGGGGTTCGCCACGAGGTCCGCCGCCGCGACCTGGGGACGGGTGACCTCGGTCAGACCGTACACCGCGTCGGGGGACAGGCGGAAGTCGGCGGACAGATCCACCGCGCGCTTGCCCAGGGCCCGAGCCTCCTGCACGTGGCGCGCCGACACGCCGTGCGGCAGGGCCGACAGCACGACTTCGGCCCGCGTGAGGGGCGCGTCCTCGATCCGGACGAGCGCGATGCCGTCACGCCGCTCGCCCGCGGCCGACTGGGCCGTCGCGAACGCGACCGACGCGCCCGGATGGCCGGCGAGGAGTCGCAACAGCTCCTGTCCCACGTAGCCGGACGCCCCGAGCACGCCGACCGGCACCCGTGCATTAATATTCATCGTTACGTAAAAATATTCACTCTGGCACGAAGTGCAAGACCTGGGTTAGCCTCCCGCATGATCGCGAAACTCATTCCGACCCTCGCCGGGCTGGCGCTGGTGCCGGCACTCGGCGCGCAGGCTCCCACGGCCGTCTCCCGCTCCGCCCCGCCCCGGCCGTTCTCGCTGGACGACGTGCTTCACGTACGGGACGTGCGCGATCCCGAGATTTCACCGGACGGCGCCTGGGTGGCCTACACCGTTTCGACCTCGGACACAGCCGAGGATCGGAACAAGAGTGCGGTCTGGATGACGAACTGGGACGGCACGCGCAACGTCCGCCTGACCACCTCGAAGGCGGGTGAGAATACGCCGCGTTGGAGCCCCGACGGGCGATGGCTCGCGTTCCTCTCGAGCCGCGACGACGAGCACACCCAGCTCTGGCTGCTCGACCGCCAGGGCGGCGAGGGGCGCAAGGCCACCACGCTGCAGAGCGATGTGGATGACTACGTGTGGGCGCCCGACGGGAAGCGGATTGCGCTGGTCGCGGAGGACGCCGACACGGCCAAGCCCAAGACCCCAGCTCCGATTGTCATCGACCGGTTCCAGTTCAAGCAGGACGAGGGCGGCTACCTCGGCAAACAGCGGCGGCACCTCTACGTCCTCGACGTGGAGTCGGGGAAAACGACCACGCTGACGTCGGGAGATTACGACGAGCTCTTGCCCGCCTGGTCGCCCGACGGCAAGTCCCTCGTCTTCGTGAGCAAACGGCGTCCCAACGCCGATCGCGACAGTAATTGGGACCTGTACGTGATGGACGTCGCGCCGGGGGGAAGCGCCGCGCCACGCCAGCTCACGACGTTCGAGGGCCCGGACAACGATCCGGAGACGGAGAGCCGACCGGCGTGGAGCCCCGACGGCCGGTCGATCGCGTACCTCCAGGGCGGCCCGCTCAAGCTCATCTACTATGCCGTTCAGAAACTCGCGGTCGTGCCCGCCGCCGGGGGCGCGCCACGTATCCTCACGGCGGCGCTCGATCGCAACGGCGCGAACCCCGTGTGGTCGAGCGACGGGTCGTCCATCTATTTCCTACTCGAAGACGACCGCGCGGTCGGGCTCGCGCGCGTGCCGGCAGCGGGGGGAGCGATCGAGCGCCTCGCATCGGGCCCTCGGGTCGTGAGCGCGTTCGCGGCGGGAGTGAACGGTAAGCTCGCCGTGCTCGCCTCCACACCACTCGAGCCCGCCGAGGTGTTCGCGCTGGACGGCACCACGTTACGGCCGCTGTCGCGCCAGAACGACGCGTGGCTCTCGCGGGTCAGGCTCGGCCCCGTGGAGCCGATCAGCTTCAAGAGCCGCGACGGCACGGCGATCAACGGCTTCGTGGTGAAGCCGCCCGACTTCGTGGCGGGAAAGCGCTACCCGACGATCCTGCGCATTCACGGCGGCCCCGTGTCGCAGTACCAGAACGAGTTCGACTTCCAGCTCCAGACCCTCGCCGGCCACGGCTATCTCGTGGTCGTCGCGAACCCGCGCGGCAGCTCCGGCCGGGGCGAGCAGTTTGCCGCGGCGATCTTCGCGGACTGGGGGAACAAGGACGCTCAGGACGTGCTCGCCGCGGTCGACTACGCGGTGGCCCATGGGCTCGCCGATCCCGCGCGGCTTGGCGTCGGCGGGTGGAGCTACGGGGGGATCCTCACGAACTACGTGATCGCCCAAGACCGCCGCTTCAAGGCGGCGGTCAGCGGGGCCAGCATCTCCAACATTCTCGCCGGGTACGGTACCGATCAGTATGTGCGGGAATACGAGGCCGAGCTGGGCGTACCGTGGAAAGCCGCCGACACCTGGGTCAAGCTGTCAGTGCCGTTCCTGCACGCAGACCGGATCAGTACGCCGACCCTGTTCCTGTGCGGCGACAAGGACTTCAACGTCCCGCTCCTCAACTCGGAGCAAATGTATCAGGCGCTCAGAAGCCTCGGCGTGGAAACCCAGCTGGTGATCTATCCGGGCCAGCACCACGGCATCAACAAACCGAGCTACCGGCGTGACCGGCTGGAGCGATATCTGGCGTGGTACGACAGGTACTTGAAGCCGTAGGGGCGCAGCATGCTGCGCCCCTGGATCATTCGACCCGTTCGAGGCGCGGGTTGGGTCGGTAGCTCCGACCCACCTTCGCCAGCGGTTTCCCCTCGACCCGGACGACGTCCGCGGTGAAGTCGAAGCGGCCCTGGAACAGGCTCGACCCCACGCCGTACATGTCCACCGGCACCTCCTGCTCTTCGAACTGCCGGATCTTTTCGACGGTGAAGCCGCCCGAAACGACGATCTTCACCTGCTGGAACCCCTCCGCATCGAGCGCCCGGCGCACGTTCCAGACGAGCTGCGGGTTGACGCCGGTCGGCTTGAAGGTGCCCATCTGCGGAATCACCGACTTGTCGACGAGGGTCTCCGACGTGTCGATCCGCACGCCATAGAGCCGCTCGCCCAGCGCGCGCGCCACCTTGAGCGCGGTCCCGACACAGTCGTTCTCGAAGTCGACGAGGGTGATGAGGCGCATGTTGCCGTCCATGAGCTCCGCGAACTTCTTCGACGCGAGCACGGTGTCGCCGCCGTAGGCGGCGATGAGTGCGTGGGGCACCGTGCCGACACCCTCGGAGCCCCACCACGATGCCTGCGCGTCGGTCGATACGCCGATCGCGCCCGCGATGTGCGCCGCGTACCCGTCCCCGGTCTGGACCAGCCAGTGGTCGTGCCGGGCCGGGAAGAACATCACCTGCTTCGGCCTCGCCGCTTCCACGACCAGCCGGGTGTTGGTCCCGACCTTGGTGCGGCGGGCGAGCACACCGAGGTACAGGGTCTCGAGGTGGGCGAACGCGTCGTACGGGCCCTCGATGAGAAGCACCGTCTCCCACGGCGCGATCTCGTCGCCGTCGTACAGCGCGTACACTTCGAGCTCCGGCCATTCCATGCTGCAGAGCTTGAGGATCGCGATCGCCTCGTCGATGCCGCCGAGGAACGCGTGCACCTTGCCGAACACCTGCATGGTCACGCATGGGCGGTGGTCGTCCTTAAGCAGCAGCTCGCGCGTACGGACGAAGTATTTGTCGGAGTAGTAGCCCTCCCGCATCTTTTCGACGGGGAGGTGGAAGATCTCGGGGTCGAGCCGTGGCCTGCGGACCATCCGTGGATAATACGTCGCTCAGCGCGCCGCTGGCCAGCCGAACGTCGCCATCAACGTGTCGCCGCTGACCAGCGCCACGCGGCGCGCGATGTCGTCGAGCCGGCCGCAGCGGACGCGAGCCGCCTCGGCTGACTCGGGCGGAACGACCCGCAGGCAGACGACGTCCACGGCGACGGCGAGCGCGCTGTCACGGCCGGTCCGCGGCGGCTCGGGCCGCTCCAGCGCGACATCGAAGTCCAACTTCTCACGGCCCAGCCTGAAGCTGACGCGCCGACCGGTCGTTTCCGGAACGAGATCCACGACCTGCCGGCTGGACGCGGTGTCGCCCCGCACCAGCCACATGCGAACAGTCACGCGGCGGGGCGGAATCACCGCCTGGGCACTGAAGGCGACGGCACTGTCGATGACGGTCGCTTCCTCACTCGCTCGGGTCTCTCCCGCGGCGAATGCCCGGCTGACGGTGATTTCCACCCAGACCACGCGCCGCCGGCCGACGCCCGGCGGCCCGAAGGGGTACAGCACGGTGGTTCCGCCCCACGCGACCCGAGACCACCGACGATAGCTGTCCTCCTCCCACAACGGCAGGCCGCGACGCGAGCGTCCGACCTGGCGCCGGCTGAAGAACAGCCCTGCGAGGTTCACGGTGTCCGGCTCAGGGAGCGTGCCGAGCAACCCTTGGAGCTCGGTCGAGCCGGCTCGCAGCGCGAGCCGCATGTCCGTCTCCGGCGGGCCGCTCACGGCCGCGCTGGCGAGCAAACGCGTCTCCCCGGCGGTACGCTCGACCACTCGCAGGTGGTACGTCACGCGGTAGTTCGGGGCCTGCGGGGCGGCGGTGACCCCGACCGACGCGCCCATCCCGAGCGCCGCCACAATCAGGTTAGCGCGTGACGAACGTCGCACGTGTGGCCTCGATCGCTTCCGACCCCGGCCCGCCCCAACGGCTGTGCCCCAGCCAGCCCGCCGCCGCGCCGGCGACGAGGCTCGCGGTCATCCAAAAGGCCAGCGTGCGCCCGCGGATCCGCGGACGGGGTACCGTGCGGGCGTGCGGCTCGCCGGCAGAGCGGGCGAACGCGACCCGCAGCTCGAGATGGCTCACGCGCGCCTCGGCGCAATGCCGGCACCCGGCGAGGTGGCGCGCCAGCGAGGCGCGCTCCGGGAGACTCAGCTCGCCGTCCAGCTCGAGGTCGATCTGCTGTACCCATTCGTCGTGGTTCATGGCAGCTCCTCTCGCACCCGGTAGCGCAACGCCCGGCGCTGCATCCAGCGCACCGCGAGCGCGTCGATCAATGCGCGGAATGCGCGGTTCCACATCCCGTACTTCGTCTTCCCGAAGCGGCGGGCCCGGTGGCGCACGGGCACCTCGGTCACCAGCCCCCCCTGCATTCTGACGAGCGTGGGCAGGAACCGGTGCATTCCGCTGAACAGCGGCAGCGCGCGCAGGGCCTCGGCGCGAAACGCCTTGAGGGAGCAGCCGGTATCGCGGATCGTCTCGCGGTTGAGCCGGTTGCGCACGCCATTGGCGATACGGCTCTGCAGGCGTTTCCAGCCCGAGTCCCGCCGGTCCACGCGGTACCCGGCGACCGCCGCCGCCCCGCTCCGATCGAGCTCGGCGAGAAGGACGGGGATGTCGGCCGGATCGTTCTGCAGATCCGCGTCGAGCGTCACGATGACGCGCCCGCGCGCCGCGCCGAAGCCCGCCGCGAAGGCGGCAGTCTGCCCCGCGTTCGCCGCGAACGCCACGATGTGAATCTCGGGATGTTCGCGCTGCAGCGCCTTGAGGACGTCGAGCGAGCCGTCGGTCGAGCCGTCGTCCACGGCCACGAT
>WNFA01002288.1_pt1 | contig 15768 bp, 15 predicted proteins | sample 5400481 | NCBI WGS metagenome assembly WNFA01 (sample SAMN13153340, study PRJNA577476) | soil metagenome | isolation source: 120 cm saprolite under Douglas fir tree site 2 hole 1 replicate 2 | place: USA:California | collected 2015-04-18
GCAAACCTTCTGGAAGCTGAAAAGCGGATATACGGCAGAGAGCCTATTATCATCACCACACCTCCTGTTCAGCCTGCTCAATCTACAACTCAACAATTATCTACATTACCTCGCCTGACTGGCATCCCCGCTCGTATTCAAGCCATACTCGAACGCAAAGGGCAGGTCATCCTGTACGGGCCTCCTGGAACTGGTAAAACCTACTGGGCAGAGAAAGCTGCGCGTGAATTAGCAGCGCGTTCAAACTTTCGCCAAACGTTTGAGCAGCTCACAGACGAGCAAAAAGCTCTCCTTCTTGGAACTGGCGATCAGCCTGGTGGTATGGTGCGCATGTGCAGCTTTCATCCAGCCTATGGCTATGAGGATTTTCTCGAGGGGTTTCGCCCGGAGCCTGTAAACGGCCAAATGCATTTCATACTACGGGACGGCATCTTTAAAAAGCTGTGCAACGATGCCGAGACCCAGCCAGATCACAAGTTCTATTTGATTATTGATGAAATCAATCGGGGCGATATTCCTCGTATTTTCGGTGAGCTACTGACCGTGCTCGAAAAGGACAAGCGTGGCACCGCGATCCTGCTTCCACTGACAGGTAGTCTGTTTCGAGTGCCGGACAATGTATATATCATAGGCACCATGAACACGGCTGATCGGTCAATTGCTCTGCTGGATACCGCGCTACGGCGGCGTTTCGGCTTTATTGAGCTGATGCCAGACATCAGCATCCTTGGAGACACGATGGTGGCTGAAATACCACTTGGCTCCTGGCTCAAAGCCCTGAACGAACGCATCTGCGAATATGTTGGGCGTGATGCCCGCAATTTACAGATAGGTCATTCCTACTTGCTCGAAAAGGGACGACCTGCAGGCGATTTTGCTACGTTTGCGAAGATTCTCCGGGAGGATATCTTGCCGCTACTCGAGGAGTATTGCTACGAGGACTATGCAACGCTGGAAAAAATCCTGGGTTCCAGCTTGATTGATGGGCAGAAACAGCAGGTACGCCAGGAACTCTTTGATCCTTCCAATCGTAGCCTCCTGGTTCAAGCCCTGTTAGCGCCGACACCAGATATGATCACCTCGACGCAAGCACTCACCTCAGCAGCGCAGGCAGTGGATGAAGAGGGAGAGGAAAACGGTGAGGATACAGCGGACGATCAACCATGAGCAGCGGACCGATCCTCGTTGACCTGCAAGAATGGTCTCAGAGAACCGCTACAGATAAGGGATCACCACTCGCAAGGGTCTTCTTGGAGGATACAAATGCAAAGATGCTGGCGCAAAAACTGACATCATCGGGAATGCTGGACATCAGGGAACTGCGTGAGGGATTGTCCCTCTCGTCAACCTCCTATGTCGGTAGGATAGCACTGGGAAATCTTCTGATCACCGTTCAGCCGAAAATCACTGGCATGTCACTAGTTCGCTTGCTGCGCTATGCCTATGGACTGCGTGATCTCAATACTAGCACAGAGGTTGCATACAGCAGTGAGAATCAGGCATTTCAGGAATTGTTCATTCAGCAGTTGATCGCAGAAGTCAGTGAACTGGCAGCACGAGGGCTGTATCGCAGATATGTGCGAACTGATGATATGCTATCCAACCCTCGAGGGAGAATAGACCTTCAACGCATCGCGAAGCAGAACGGGGTGAACCAGGCAACACTTCCCTGCACGTATTATCCAAGGCTGGAAGATTGTTTGATCAATCAAGTGCTGTTGCAAGGTCTGCACCTGGCTGCGCATCTGACGGACGATAGCAGGCTGCGCATAAAACTCTACAGGTTGGTGAATCTCTTTCAAGATACCGTCTCTTTGATCAGCCTGGATTATCAAGCGCTGAAGCGATTGCATCGGGAAATGGATCGACTGACCGCTGCATACAGGCCTGCGATCACGATTATCGAGATGCTGCTTGAAGCTGAGGGGATTTCCCTGGCAGAAGGCCAGCCGAGGGTACAGCTCCCAGGATTCCTCTTTGATATGAATCTCTTTTTTCAAGCGTTGCTCTCGCGTTTTCTGAACGAGCATTTAGCGGGATACGACGTGCGCGACCAGTACAAGATCAAGGGCATGATGATCTATGATCCTGTTCATAATCCCAAGAGACGTCGAGCTCCAACTCCCCGTCCTGACTACGTAATTATGCAGCACGGACAGGTGAGTTCGATTCTAGATGCCAAGTACCGGGACCTGTGGGAACATGATTTGCCCATACACTGGTTATATCAATTGGCGATCTACTCGTTAAGCCAGCCTGAAGGCGTGGATGCAACAATTCTGTACCCAACTATAGAAGGGCAGGCATGCGAGGCGAGGATAGAGCTACATGATCCAGTGTATGGAACAGGACGTGCTCACGTTGTGCTGCGTCCTGTGAACTTGATCCACCTGGACCAGTTAATCACCGGAGAGAGGAAGATAAAGAATGAGAGGGAGCGGACTGCTTTTGCCAGGTGGTTGGCTTTTGGAGAAGATTAAAATAGAACTAGCTCTTGTTTAAAGCAGAAAAACAGACCACCTTGTAGAGCGCCTCATCGGAGGGAAAATCCGATGATTGCGCGTCACTTTGCGCAGCGATATATTGACGGACTCAATGGCATTGGTCGTATAGATGATCCTGCGAATGTCCTCTGGTGTCTTTCGCCAGCAAAGTCTTGGAAAGCCGCATCCAGGCAGGTATTGCCCTGCGATTATTCAGCATAGTAGAACGGCACGTCGGAACAAAGCACAACAGTTCTTTACTTGGCAGCGATCCGCCCGATGTTGTTCCCGACCAACTCGGTGAACCAGACCTTCTGGCCGCGACCGGTTGTGATGCCGAAAGGCAGGCTTCCGCTCGTGGGAACCGGGAACTCGGTGATGATCCCGCTAGTGGTGATCCGCCCGATGTTGTTCCCGTGCGACTCGGTGAACCAGAGGTTGCGGTCTGGACCGGCCGCGATGCTCTGAGGCAGGCTTCCGCCAGTGGGAAGCGGGAACTGGGTGATAACGCCGCTGGTGGTGATCCGTCCGATCTCATTCCCGTCCAACTCGGTGAACCACAGGTTGTGGTCGGAACCGGCGGTGATGCCCTGAGGCAGGCTTCCGCTCGTGGGAATGGGGAACTCGGTGATGATCCCGCTAGTGGTGATCCGTCCGATCTTATTCCCTTGCGACTCGGTGAACCAGAGGTTGCCGTCGGAACCGGCCGTGATGTCTTGAGGCAGGCTGAAGTTAGTGGGGATCGGGAACTCGGTGATAACGCCGCTGGTGGTGATCCGCCCGATGTTATTCCCAAAGAACTCGGTGAACCACAGGTTGCCGTCGGGACCAGCCGTGATGTCCTGAGGCAGGCTTCTGCCAGTGGGGAGCGGGAACTCGGTGATGATCCCGTTGGTGGTGATCCGCCCGATGTTATTCCCAGTGAGCTCGGTGAACCACAGGTTGCCGTCGGGACCGGTCGTGATGCCCCCTGGCTCGCTAGGGGTCGTGGGAACCGGGAACTGGGTGATAGCACCGCTGGTGGTGATCCGCCCGATCTTATTCCCAGAGGACTCGGTGAACCAGACCTTGCCGTCGGGACCGAGGGTGATGCCGAAAGGCGCACTGCTAGGGGCGGAGAGCGGGAACTCGGTGATGGTGCCCACTTTGGCCCAGGTGGGTGAGGTGGTCATACTCCACAAGAAGAGCAGCGTGGTACAGAGCACCACGAGCTTGGGGATGCTGGATCGTAGACGAGAGACGTTCATCGATTTTCCTTCCATCCTTTCTACACACGAGCGCACCTTGGGGTGAGGATCTGGTAAAAGCTGTGTTACAGGCTCGACAGTATCAGATCCGAGCTTACTTAGCGCGCTATACGTATATACGTTACAGGGTTACAGGGTTATTGGGTTATTGGGTTATTGGTAAAATCCAGCGCTTGCAACTCCTCATGACATTCGGCGATGCGCTCCATGCGTGCGGTGATGAACTCATGGGGAGCGGTAATCGCCAGGCCGGTCAGCCCGCGCATTGCTGCTTCATACTCCAATGCGATTCGTTGTCTGAGTCGCGCCACGTCACTTCCCTGCTCCATGTTGTCTGCTCCTTCCGTTTCCATCGCCAGTACATCCGTTGCTCTTGTTGCAGAAACTGCGCTATCATGGGCTCCTCCATGCTATAACAGGGCTGTACTGGACATATTCTACATAAAGGCTGCCCAAATATTGTGTATTCTCGTGCAAGTGCCCTGCGGAAACTGTGCAGAAATCGTGCAAGTGCATGAAGAGGTATGCTAAATGGCAACTGTGCCTGTAAGGTATCCCAACCGCATCCGGGAGTGTATCAAGTTAAGTGGCTACACCGTGCAGGAAGTTGCGGCGAAAACGGACATTCCTGTGCGGACACTCTTTGATTATTGCGCAGGACGTACGGCCATCCCCAGGGAACGTCTTGAGATGATTGCTGAGCTGACTGGCTATCCCATTGAGTATCTTAGCCCGCTCCATGTGAACATCAATCATAGCTCTTCCGCGACGACCCTGCTCTGGAACGTTCCGCATCAACGCAATCCCTTTTTCACCGGTCGCGAGCAACTTTTACAGCACCTCTATGACACGCTTCACACGGACGGAACCGCAGTATTGACACATCCACAGGTGATCAGCGGTCTTGGCGGAGTCGGGAAAACGCATATCGCCATTGAATATGCCTATCGCTACCATGATGAGTACCAGGCTATTTTCTGGATCAAGGCCGACACCCGCGAAAACCTGCTCGCGGATTTCATGACCATTGCCCAGTTCTTGAACCTGCCAGAACAGCATGCCGAGGAGCAGGCGCTCGCCGTTGCTGCGGTCATTCAGTGGTTCAAAACGCATCCGCAGTGGTTGCTGATCTTTGACAATGCGGATGACCTTGCAATGGTCCAGCAGTTTATGCCACCTGCTCTTGGCGGTCACATTCTCCTGACGACACGCGCTCAGGCGGTGGGAGGGCTTGCCCAGCGGATTGATGTGGAATGTATGACCCCCGAAGTAGGCGCGCTCTTCTTGCTCCGTCGTGCCTCCCTCATTGCGCCAGGTGCTTCACTGGAACAGGCATCGCCGGCGCAATGTGAAAGCGCTGTAGCGATTGTGCGCGAATTAGGCGGCCTCCCGCTTGCCCTCGACCAGGCCGGGGCCTACATAGAAGAGTCTTCGTACCACCTGGAAGGCTATCTCAAACTATACCGTCGCCAGAGAGCCGCCTTGTTGAAGCGGCGTGGAGGATTTGCGACGGACCATCCCGCTCCTGTTGCCACGACATGGTCGCTTTCTTTTGAGCGAGTTGAACAGGCGGACCCCGTTGCCGCTGACCTGCTGCGTTTGTGCGCGTTTCTTGATCCTGATGCTATTCCTGAAGAAATTTTGCTCGAGGGGGCACGTGAGCCTGGCTCGCAGAGCGAATCTGTCTCGTTAGATCAACTGCGGATAAATGAGGCCATCGAGGTCTTATTGCGTTTCTCACTCATTCGGCGCAACGCTGAAACGGGAACGTTGACGATTCATCGCCTGGTACAGGCAGTTCTTCAGGACACGATGGATAAGGAGATGCAGCGTTTATGGGCAGAGCGAACGGTACGAGCAGTTAACCGGGCTTTTCCTCAAACGAGCAATGTGTATAGTGCTTCCGGTTATCCTCATCGTGCTGTACAGCTATTGAGAGTATCTATTTACGTTGACCAGGAGCATGGTGATAAAGAAAAGCTTGCGGCTGCATTGTGGAATCTTGCGGTTCAACAACAGGTATTGGGAAGGCTCTCAGTGTCAGAACAGAATCTACGAGAAAGCATAGCGCTCTGCCGTGAGATCCATGATCCATTCAATGAAGCAAAGGCGCATCAGTATTTTGCTCTGCTGCGGGCTTATCAAGGGATATTTAAGGAGTCATCCCGACATCTAGATATTGCATCATCTTTGTTCAAAGAAGCAGACGCAACCGCATCGGAGGGGATCGTTTGGGCTTATCGATCACTTTATCTACTGCTTGCTGAGGATATTCCGTCGGCGTTAGCAGCCGCAGAGCATGCTCGAAAACTAGCTGATTTAGAATGCAACGAGAGAGATATTATCCGCTCAGAATGGCTACTTGGATGGGCATCTGTTCGGCTGGGTTCCCAGAAGAATGAGCAGGCCACAAAACTGCTCCAAGGGGCAGAATTGCATTTGAGAGATGCGCTTGATCGCTGTCGTCACATGAACATGGTGGATTATGAAGCCGACCTTCTGCTAGCTTGGGCACGGTTGCATTATGCTAAAAGTGACAACGATCAGGCGAAAGAATGTGCTACAGAAGCATTAGCCATCACCAATCGCTCGGCTTTCCGTTTATTGAGAGCCGATATCCACAACCTTCTTGCTCAATTGGGAATTGCTGATGGCAACTGGCGAGAGGCTAAAGATCACGCTCAAGCAGCCTTTGCTGATGCATTATGTGATGGTGCTCCTTACTGTTATATGCCTGCCTTAGAGAAGGCGAAGCATTTGTTAGACCGGATAAAACCCTACTATCCGATGGAGGTCTCTCATTCATGATTGAGATTCGAGATCGATTTGTCATGTTTATACCCCCAAAAGAGGCAGCATATCTAATGGGAGACTTCACCGATTGGGATGAGAGACCCTTACCTATCAGAGAACCAGTGACCATCGAATTTCCTCGAGGAGCCTATATCGAGTATGCATTTCTTGATACTAATATGCAACCTCTTGCTGATCTGACGAATCCTGAGAGGCCAAAGAATCCCTGGTATGATTACCACCGTTCGATTACTCTTCCACACAACCGTTTTCAGGTGCCACCACGTCCGAAAACCTTCCATGGCAGTGTTTGCAGGTACACTATCGAATCGAGGGTCTTTGCAGATCAGCGAACGTACTATGTGTATGAGCCTGTTCATTCTCCGTCAGCGACGCTCTTTGTGCATGATGGGGAAGCGTTCTACCTGAAATTACAGTTTCATCAAGTGGCCGAAGCGCTGATAGAGCAAGAGCTAATCAAACCGGTACGCCTGGTCTTCATCGAGCCACATATCCGTGAATCAGAGTATTGGTTCAATGAACGCTATGAAGCCTTCTTGCTCGAAGAAATCCTGCCTAGTGTGGATCGCCATTATAGCCCGACAGTAGAACGAGGACTATGGGGTGCATCGTTGGGAGGGTTGGTCTCAGCGTGGCTTGCATGGAAGAATCCCCAAATCTTCTCAAAAGTAGGAAGTCAGTCCGGGTGCTTTACGGCTCACCCTGAAGGTGGGGACGAATATCATGATCCCGAGTGGCTCACCGTACAATTCGCTGAAACACCTTGCAGGCCGCTGCGCCTGTACGTTGAAACTGGACAGATTGAATGGCTGTTAGCTCCTAACCGTCGATTTGCAGCGATGCTGGCGGATAAGGCATATCCACATACCTATCAGGAGCGACCAAGCGGGCATAACTGGGCAACATGGGAACAAGGACTAGCGCAGGGTCTACTATATCTTTTTGATAAAGCTTTTTAACTTTGTAATCAGGATAGCGGAACAGCCGGCAAAGGCCGATAATGAGTTTTAACAACCAAGATCGGGAATGTTTTGTCACCCTGAGCGGAGCGAAGGGTCTCTCTCGATGGGCAAAGAGATCCTTCGCTCCGCTCAGGATGACAGTACCGACTTTGGTCGTTAAGGCAAGGTTCAATTTGGACGAATTGTCCTTGATAGTTTGAACAGTCACACCGTGTCACCCTGAGCCCATTCGCTTCGCTCAGGGTAAACTCCGCGAAGGGTCTGTCGCGAGCGGCAGCGAGATGCTGAGCGCAGCGAAGCATGACAGGGCTGGACCTTGCTGGTGGTGAGGAACTGTCACGTTCATTTGAACCATGCCTAAAGTTCATAATCGGCTGTGGGCGCGATACAAAAGTTTGGCTCTCTGTCGGATTTGGTGAAGCTCGCTTTACGGATTACCCGAAAGCCTGGCCGCATCCTACCGAAAGTTTGACCAGAATGACTAGAAGGAGTTCATCGGCTCTCATGGCCGGATCGTCCATTTTTTGCCAGTTCCCAGTTCCTACCCGGCAACGGAGCGCCGCTCAAGATCATGTGCATGCAGTTCATAGCGCCAGATAGGAATCTCCCGCCATTGCCAGGGCGTGCGTACAATTTCCTCAAGCGAAACATCGCCACACCAGTACTCAAGCCCATATCTGGTCGCCCGATGTCCGATCACCACAATCGTTTTCCCGTCATACTCATGCAAAACATCACGCAAAAAGGCGCCCACGCGTTGGACGACCAGAAGGAGGCTCTCCCCGTTAGGGAATGGCTCCGTGATGCGCAGCGGGAACTCTTCCTCTACCTGAGCGGTTGGATAGTGTGTCAAGGCACCATAATCGTACTCACGGAGCCGAGCATCTAGCATAAGAGGCAGATTACGTCCTGAGAAGGCGATCTGAGCAGTGGTAGACGCACGCTGAAGGTCCGAGCAGAAGATAGCATCCAGGGCTTCTGTCGCGTAGTGCTGCCCAAGCTCCTGCGCGAGCTGTCGCCCAAGCACAGAGAGTGGCGCATCTGCGTGACCAGAAGCGCGTCCTGCCTCGTTATCGACGCTGGTCATATGGGGGGAATAGAAAAGAGTCAACATCTCTTTCTCCTGTTAGCTTTTTCATGATTCTCTCTGTTCGATCTTCTTCACCCGTTCATCCAGTCCTCGTCGCTTACTCACCTCCAACTGGATGTCGAGAGGAGGAACCAGGACTTCATATCCCTGCCAGTTGATGGTCTCCAATCGATTGGCTGCTACTGGCCCATATTCGGTAATCCCGTTCTCATCAACGTCCTCACTAACTCCTCCTATCCATTCGATCCGCGTATGCAAGAAGGCTCTCCCAAACCAGTGACTGATCCAGCCTTGCGAGTCTTCGACTGGCTGGATGAGCGCGTCGAACAAAAGGTCTCCCAGGTAGTGAGCCCCTGCGTCATCAACAATCAGGTCCAGATCACGCGGAGCCACGTCGAGTCCCCGTGCAGCCAATGCTGCACTTCCTGCAAGATACCACTGAAGACCCTGCCCAGCGACTTTCTCCAGGAGAGCCAGGAGTGCCTGTTCCCAAGGAGCAGGATGGATGCGAGCTGTTTGCAAGACGATCTCTTCGGCTGTACGCGCGAAATGCCGGTAGAAGATATCGAGATGTGGAGCATTGGCCGGGAACGTCTTGGCGAAACCATCTTCATGTGGCGTAAAAGAGAGTTCTCGAACGGCATTGTAGTATGCTGGGTCCAAGTCAGAGATAATGAAAGAGGTTTGCATTCCTTCTGTCCTACACAGTGTTTTCATGACATTGTCATTCCTCCTTTTTCTTTTGGCAAATTGCTACTGCGATTCTCTTTTCCCTGGCAAAGCATACCATGATATTGCTGACATCTTCTGTCTTATTTGTAAGGCTGCTCTCGTAAATAGATTCGCCGCTGTGCAAATCTGACCAGAAATCTCTTTCCTTACCTCTCAAGCAAGCGGGCATCACTAAGATGGCGAAAGAGCCTACGGGATGCGCAAGAGGTGCTGACCTGACCCCCCTCTTTATCCCTTCGTGGTTGCACCAATTATCGGGTGCTAAGCAGCATCCTGGTCAGCATTTCTGTTGTAGTGCACCCGCCTCTATGGTATACTCAGCCTGGCAAATGACGTTTTGCAGAGCAGAAAGGAGGGGAATATATGGACAAAACATTCGTTTCAACTGGGCAGTATGTGCCCTCTAGCTTACTTTGTCTTGAGAAAAAAGAAATGAGGAAAAACATCCATGACCGAACATCCTTTCGTGCTTGCACCTTTTTACAAGGGCTGGGATGTCTATCAGCGCCATCTGGTCAAGGCTCTTGTCCCGCTTTCACCTGATCAACTTGCTTTCCATGCAACGCAAGATCTTCGCTCTATTGGTATGATTGCGACGCATATTGTGGCCGTGCGTGCCAGATGGTCGTATTATGTGCTGAAAGAGGGCGGCGAACAGCTCATTCCAATTGGCAAGTGGGACCGTTCCGACCAACCCGCCAGATCCGCTCCTGAATTGGTCGGTGGACTTGAAACAACCTGGAAAGTGATCAATGAAGCGCTTCACCGCTGGACCCTTGCCGATCTGGAGGAGACACTACGAGATGTCGACGACGACACTGGCGAGGAAGAGATCTTCACGCGCCAGTGGGTCATCTGGCATCTGCTTGAGCATGATCTGCATCATGGCGGGGAATTCTCGTTCTCACTCGGCATGCATGGCCTGGCAGCAATCGATCTGTAGCATAGAGGCAACAGGCGTGCTTGGGGTGGAGATGGAGCTTACCTCCATCTCCACCCCCCGATTTTTGGTGGAACCTCCCTACGTGGTCGGCTTGTATTGAAGGCACAGGAACATCTATACTACTTCCTAAGTGGATGTCTTGCTGAGCAGGACACCAGAGCGGCCCCGAGTAAGGTGGATGACAATGGCGTCTTCCACCCGAATAGAATGCAATCCTGGGGCCGCTTTCTTGCCTCCTCCAAGAGTTGTACTCAGCACTTTGCCAGGCTCGTTGCGCATCCCGTGGGAAGAGCCGTTTTGACGCCTATCTGATGAAAGAAATCCGAGAAGCAAGAGGATTCTTTGCTGCTCACACAGTCTACATAAAGCCAAGGGAACCCGGTCTACGTCGATGAGAAAATCGCCAACAACAGGAGGATGGTGCAAAACGTAGATATTTGGGAAAGGAGATATACGTATGACAACAAGACATCGCGAAAAAGACGTAGAGCGCTTCGAGCAATGGGCAAGCACTTATGAAAATTCCTGGCTGCAACGAGCCTTTTTTGATCGGGCACATCAAGCGACGCTTGCCCTGGCAGCAGGTATCGTCCATCAGCCTGTGAGCGTCCTTGATGTCGGCTGTGGAACAGGAAAACTGTTGCGTCGAGCCAATACCTATTGGCCGGAGGCGCAATTGATCGGCGTAGACCCGGCAAATGGCATGATAGAGATGGCGAAACGCTTGACTCCCAACGCCACATTCTTTACAGGCATGGCGGAAGCATTGCCGCTAGAGGACGCCTCGGTTGACCTGGCACTGAGCACCAGCTCTTTCCACCACTGGCAGGACCAGGCAGCAGGTATACGCGAGATAGCACGCGTGCTCCGTCCTGGGGGATACTTTATCCTTGTGGATGCCTCCTTCCCAGACTGGTTGGTGCGAGTTTTTCGTATGAAGCGCTTTCATAGTCCCGCTCAACTGCGAACGCTCTTCATCCAAGCGGGATTACATGTCCAGACGCAGCAAACACTCGCCTGGCGCAGATGGCTTGCCACTGTTGGAAACAAATGAGGAGGCAGGACAAAAAAAACCTTAGGACCCCCGAATCAAGTACACGAAGACTGAAATGGTCAAAACCCCGATCGCAATCGCAAGGAAGGTGGAACTCAATTGTAATCGTCGTTCCTTCTTCTTAATGAGCGTCAGTTCATCATCGGTGAGATAGCCATCGGGATAGAACACTCTCATCGAGAAGATGATGGTTGCAAGCAGCAGACATAACGGTAGAGCGTAGAGCAGGGCTGAGATCACCAGGGTTGAGATCACTTTCCCGGCAAAAATAGCTCCTGAATAAAAACCGGTCAACACTCCTGCTATCGTAATGTTCGTGGTTGCAGTGGCATCAAATTGCTTCACCACCTCAGGGAGAGGTCGGGTGAGTTTGCCTGGCGGTACGCTGCTTGACTCAGTCTGAATCTGGAGGTGTGTGCCACAATGGGGACAAATGGGTGTGCCTGGAGTAACAGGTTGTTTGCAGTTTGGACAGGTATCGTTCGTAGCCACAATATCCACCTTTCTTAGATGTGTCTCTTCACAAAAGCAACGGGATGCAGTATATATTGTATCCTTTATGGTCCTGATTGTAACTGTTCAGATATTTACCTGCAAATGGCATAGGGCAAATTGATCGCCCAAATATTCCTCCTGGTCTCGTATATGAAGATCATGAGCGTTTCACACGTCAAACTGTTCAAACATGAGGAGAAAGACTACATGTTCCGAAAACTTTGCATTGTTCTCACTCTCATGGTTCTTGTTAGCGCGATAACTGCGTGTAGTTTTGGGGGAGGGACCAGTTCAATCGAGGTACAATCTTCCACCAGTTGTAGTTCAGCGACAGGGCAAGATACGACCTGTACAGTGAGACTCAGTAATAGCTCGAGTTCTACAGGAAACTTCGATTGGACAGCTTCCAGTTCACCATCTGGAGCGCAATTTAACCCATCTTCAGGCTCGGTGGCTCCAGGAGCAAGTTCTGATCAGATTCAGGTGACTGTACCAGCAGGAATATGCCCATTCACACTTACTTTTACCGGTTCTAACGGAACATCTGTTAGCAGCGATCAAACGAGTTGTTGACGATGAACTGCCAGTACATCACAATATATGAGTCACCTTTATATTGGCAAGCCGTTACTGGGACTGGGAACGACCTCTTGACGTCAAGGAGTTGCTGCCTGTTCCTTGTGCGCAGGAAGCGGTGGCTCTTCGCCTCCTCTCTTCAGTATCGCGAAGGCAGCAGGAATGCTGCCAACGAAAACCAACACATAGCCGAGGACCTGAAGCAGACCCAGACCTGTCCCGTAGGCGAGAGGTCCCATCACGAGAGGGCTCACAATGATCAGCCACGCGGCCCAGCGGGGAATCGCTCGGGCTCGCAGCAGAGCAATCCCCAGGAGCACATAGCCGAGCAGGTGTCCGATGACCCAGCCGCCATGCATGAGGTAAACCCACTGGTTTGCGAGATATGCGTTCTGAAACCTCGGGAACTGCGTGCCGAAACCTAACTGCGCCAGCATGTTGATCCAGAAAACCTCGCCAGCGAAGAGGCTCCAGACGACGCTTCCGACGAACCCGCAAGCGATCCCGATGGTGGCAAGCCAGGGAGAACGCTTCATCGCCAGGCGACCCAGATAGAGGTAACTCAAAGGATAGATATACGCTGCGATGAAGGTAAAAGCAAAGAAGAGCTGAAGCAGCAGAGGACTCGCGGTTCGGAAATCAACGGCTATTACTGTTGGGTTTACGCTACCCCCGGACGCCGGGCAATTGGGATTCCCATATCCACCTACGGGACAGCTAACAAACCACAGGGAGACGGTGAGCGGCGCCAGAAGCAGGCACAGCGCGAAGAAGGCGCGGCGAAGCCGACGATAAACGGGCTCAGCCGTTCGAGGCTTTCTGGATTGGTGAGAGAGCGCCATTCTGAAAATCCCTTTCTCGACTCGATAGCTGGCGACGCTGCTGCGAGTGATCGACTAAGAGCTGGTCTTCACGTCAGTTCCTTCTGCGGAACGCGGCTTTCGAGACTGACGAACCCATTTGGCGAAGGAGCCGAAGAGCCAGGAGCACGATCCACCCCCAACCGATGATGATGGCGATGCGTTCGAGCAGGCCAGCCGGCGCGTTCGGGAGGACGCCACTTTGATCGAGTACCGCCACGACGAGGCACGCGATGAAGAAGCCCACAAAGAGAATCCCTGTGATCAGGGAGGAAAGGGCCCAGCCGCGCCAGGCGGGGTCACTTGCGAAGCGTCGCGCCAACACGAAAATGGCAATCGTCAAAGAACCGAAAGCGAGAGGTGCATTGGCACCATGGATCGTTCCATGCAGGGTATGGGTGCTACTTGAGGTACCTGGTGGGTAATAGCCCAGGCTCGGATCGGTGACAAAAAAGCCAGCGATGAGGAGGGACAGCCCAAAGATGCCCAGCAGCAGTGGTCCCCAGACCGCGCCTTTGCCCGATCGAAGCACCTGCCGGAGTCCGAGAGCGAAGCAGAGCATGAGCACCCCACAGATGAGGAAATTCGCGATCTGCATCCAGCCTTGATTGCTCAGGCTGAGATCGCTGACAAAATTGTGCCACGCGCTGTAGCCGGGACCTGTCGCACCCTCGACCAGGAACACCAGGATGAAGAGGATTGGGCCAATTGCACCACACGCGATCAAAAGTCTGGTTATCAGGGGGACATTCAGCGTTTGATGGTTCTCGGTCAGCATACAGAGACCTCCCTTTCCTTTGTTCGATCTCAAAAGGTTATAGTGATAGCTCCTCGCTTACGATAAAGTAGCTCCAGGGAAGTGTGCTTCTTTGTTCGGCGTTGACTGGCGCTCTTCGCTCAGTGTTCTCAGCACTGCCCGAGCCGCGGGAATACTGCCAACGAACAGCAACAGGCAGCTCGGAAACTGGAGATAGACCCCAGGGAGAGACGGGAAGAACGGGAAGAGAAACACAACCAGGCGACTGAACGTGATGAGCACAGCGGACCAGATGGGAACTGCCCGTGCCCGCCAAAGCGCCAACCCAATCAGTGCCGGACCAAGGACGACGCCGGGAATATCCACAATGTTATAAAAGCTCATGACCCCATCGTTATTGAACTGCTTGACCATGGTAATGAGCAAAGGATTGCTTCCCGCGCGCACGATGTCATAGGTGAGAGACTCGACGGCTGCAGCTAGGGCTGGCAGAGGCAACATGCCGAGCAGCACGAGAAACGCACCAATACTCGCCAACCAGGGAGCGCGGCGCATGGCGAGCCACGCCATGACCAGTAAGCCCACAGGCAGCAGATAAAAAGTGATCACCGCAGAGATGAGATGGATCTGAACCATGACGACATTTGCACTCGCGTACCCAGCCAGGAGTCCGGCTTCTCCGGTCTGTGAATTGTAATACCCCGGATTTGTGGCTACCATGACAAGCGTTGCTGCTGCTCCCAGGACGATGCAAGCAGCGAAAAACCAGCGCTGCAAGCGATAGATAAGTGGAACTGATTTTTCCAGGGGTGACCGATGTTCTACAGAACTCATCGTGATCTCCTTCCTTGAAGCAAAGTGTCCTTTCATTCACCACCGGGCTGAAGAAGATGCTGGATGAGCAGTTGTGCCAACCAGGTTTCATAGCGCGCAGGCTTCCAGCCACGTTCCACAACCAGCATGCGATAGACATCATAGCTGGTCAGCGCCCACAGCACGTCAGTCGCTTCCTCAAACGACAGGCCAGGACGCAGCGCTCCCTGTTCGCTCAGGGAGGCAATCAGCCGGGCCTGGTTCTGACGCCGTCTCGCCTCGATCTGTCGTGCCAGATCCGCCAGTTCGGGGGCCACGGCACCGGCAGTTCGCAGCAATTCCAGTGAGCTTGCCAGCGGCTCGTAGGCCTGGCGGGTGATCTGAGCCACGAGCGACAGTCGCCGTGACGGGTCCTCCGCCGCGCGCAGTTCTTCGATGAGAAGCTTGACGGGCGTGCTGAACGCCTCAGGATTGATCACCTCAGCCAGCAGCGCGCGCTTGGAGCCAAACACGGCGGCAATCGTTTTGGGCGAGACTTCAGCGAGCTCGGCGATGGCTTCCAACGTCGTCGCCGCATAGCCCTGGCTCTCGAACAGTGAACGCGCTGCTTCCAGAATGCGCTGGCGTGTTTCCTCTGCCTGACGTTGGCGCACGCGTGAGTGATAGGGGCGTTTTTTCTCGTCGGGCTCAGATGCATGTTCCATAAAAGGAGTATACACTATTCGATAGGTGAAATACTAGTCAATAGACGCTTCTCTACAGAATTTCTCCAGGGAAGAGTTCTGCAATTATCTATCTCTTCCAAACCACTTCAGGTACTTCACCGCCTGCTTATTGGACTCGCCTATCATCTCCAGGTCCTTTGCGTTCAGGGGCTTAATCAGCAGTAGTAGGCCGGCTGCCAGCGCCAGGAAGACTATGCCGGATGCCACGAACATCACA
>WNFA01002289.1_pt1 | contig 15766 bp, 14 predicted proteins | sample 5400481 | NCBI WGS metagenome assembly WNFA01 (sample SAMN13153340, study PRJNA577476) | soil metagenome | isolation source: 120 cm saprolite under Douglas fir tree site 2 hole 1 replicate 2 | place: USA:California | collected 2015-04-18
ATCTCCGGAAGCTCGACCGCTGCCAAAACTACGCGAGGCCGTGCGCGCTTCACCGGCCTCGCTGAAAACGATTAGCGAGAACTCCAAGTTAGCGCGCTTCCGTGAGCTGATCCCGGCCCTGGAGGAGCCCGGTTTTGGCCCAAGAGCGTTGTAGGCCGTCTCGCAGTCGGGCCCCATTTCATCGAGAAAAAAAGTGCCCGTATCGGCCATTTCGAAGCGGCCGATTTTTTGCGCGATTGCTCCGGTGAAAGCGCCCCTCTCGTGCCCAAACAGCTCGCTTTCCAAGAGATCAAAGGGAATCGCCACGCAATTGAGCTTGATAAAAGGACGTCCAGAGCGCGAGCTGACGTTGTGAATAGCGCGGGCGATCAGCTCCTTTCCCGTCCCCGTCTCTCCCAGAACCAGTACCGTGGCATCGGTGGGTGCCACACGTCGCACCTCCACGAGCACCGATTTGAGAGCAGGGCTGTTGCCGATGATATCTTCGAATTTCTCTTCTACGTAATCTTCTTCAATTCGCGAAGCTGAGTTGAGTTGTCTATTAGAGAGTGCCCTTTTGCTCCGAAACCGCGCTGATCGTTGCTGGTCGCGCGTCTTTTCTCCAACCGAGCTTGCGGACGAAGGTGTAGAAGCCGGGCGTGAACAGCAGACCGAATCCGGTGACTCCCAGCATCCCGAACAGCACTGCCGTTCCCAATGACTGGCGCATCTCCGCTCCTGCACCCGTCGCCACGGTCAGAGGAGCGACACCCAAAATGAATGCGAAGGAAGTCATGAGGATTGGGCGCAGACGCGTGCGAGCAGCATGCACCGCGGCCTCACCAGTCGCTACGCCATCGTCCTCCTTCTGTTTTGCGAACGCCACGATCAGAATCGCGTTCTTAGCCGCCAACCCGACGAGAACGACGAAGCCGATCTGCGCCAGGATGTCGATCGGCAGGCCCCGCGCCGTCAAACCAGTGACGGACGCCAGCAGGCACATCGGGACAATCAGAACGATCGATAGCGGCAATTTCCAGCTCTCGTACTGGGCGACCAGTACCAGGAAGACGAACAGGGCGGCCGCGCCAAAGACGAGGAGTGTTGGCGTTCCGCGCTGCTGTTGCTGGAAGGCGAGCTCAGTCCATTCGAAGCTAATGCCCGTTGGCAGAACCTGGTGGGCAAGCTCCTCCATCCGGTGGAGAGCCGTTCCTGAGGCCACGCCCGGGGCAACGACGCCCTGGACCTCGGCCGCCGGATAGAGGTTGTAGCGAGGCACGCGATAGGGAATGGTACGGTCGATAAACTGCGCGACCGTTCCGATGGGTACCATTTCACCGGATGTGTTGCGCGCCTTCAGACGTGCGATGTCCTCCGAAGTCTGTCTAAATGGGCCGTCTGCTTGCGCGATCACCTTGTACGTTCTGCCAAGGTAGTTGAAGTCGTTCACATATTGTGAGCCGAGATACAGCTGGAGCGTTGAGAAAAGGTCCGTCGGGGTCAGTCCTACCTTCTGAGCTTTGACACGGTCGATGTCTGCGTAAACCGACGGCGAACCCGTATTGAAGAGCGTGAACACGCCCGCGAAATTGGGGTCCTTGTTGGCCGCTGCAACGAGAGCCTTCGCGGCGTTTACCAGGGCTTCCGAGCCGAGGCTGCCGCGGTCCTCTAGCATCATCTTGAACCCGCCGGCGTTGGCCAGCCCCTGGACCGGAGGCGGTGGGATTGTCAGCACATAGGCATCCTTAATCACCGACAGGCGTTTCCGGAGGTCCGCCAGGACCGAGTTCGCAGTCACGCCGGGAATCGAGTGACCATAAAGCGAGGGCAATCCGGAGAAGATCGTTCCCGTATTGGAGGCGACGGTACTAGTCGTAGCTTCCAAGCCTGCAAAGGGCGCCACATGTTCGATCCCGTGGGTTTTCAGAATGATGTCCGTGGCCTCCTTCACGACTTGCTCGGTTCGGGCGAGACTTGCCCCAGGCGGAAGCTGAACAACGGTGATCAAGTATCCTTGGTCTTGCTCGGGAATGAAGCCAGTAGGCGCCCTGGAGAATTCGAGGCCGGCAAGACCAATGAGCCCGACATAGACAACGAGCACGATCGCTCCGCCTCGCAGGATGCGCCGAGTGACGCTGCTGTAGCCCGCAGACAGCCAATCGAAGCTTCGGTTAAAGCGCTCGAACCCCCGCTGTAGCAAACGACGCGAGAAGCCAAACCGCGTCGTGGCGTGGGCATCGTGGGGCTTGAAAAGCAGGGCACACAGGGCCGGGCTGAGTGTAAGCGAAACAAAGCAAGAGATGACCGTGGAGGCGGCGATGGTCACCGCGAACTGTCGAAAGAATAATCCGGAGATACCGGACAGAAAGGCGGATGGAATGAACACCGCGCACAGCGTCAGCGCAATCGAGATCAGCGCACCGCCCACTTCATCCATGGTCTTATGCGCGGCTTCCAACGGCGACATGCCGAACCGGATGTTTCTTTCCACATTTTCGACCACCACGATCGCGTCATCGACAACGATGCCAACGGCGAGAACTACGCCAAACAGCGATAAGTTGTTGAGGGAAATTCCGAGCATTGCGAGAACCGTAAAGGTCCCTATCAGGGAGACCGGGATCGCAACCACGGGAATGATCGTCGCACGCCAGGTCTGCAGAAAGAGAAACACCACCCCCATTACAAGAACGATTGCGACAAAGATGGTTTTAATCACCTCGTCTATCGACTTGGCGATGAAGATCGTGGGGGCGTAGATGATTTTGTAGTCGACGCCGTGCGGGAAGTCTTTCCTGAGCTCGCGCATGGCCGACTGAACTTCATGATCCACCGCGAGCGAGTTTGCTCCGGGCTCGGCGTAGATCACCAGACAGGCCGCGTCGCTACGATCCATGAAGGCAGTGGAGCCGTAATCGGCTGCGCCAACCTCGACCCGGCCAAGGTCCCGAATCCGGGTGACTCGCCCTTGACTGTCGGACTTGACGACGATGTCGCCGAATTGGTCTGGGGTGGACAACCGACCGAGGGTCTCGACGTTGATCTGATAGGCGGCGTTGGCCGACACCGGCGGCTGATTCAGAACCCCCGCTGAAACTTGCAGGTTCTGGGAGCGAAGCGCCGCGAGAACCTCGCTTGCACTCAGCTGGCGTGCCACCACTTTGTCCGGATCCAGCCAGATTCGCATCGCATATTCGCGACCGCCCTGGAACTGGACGTCGCCCACCCCCGGCAGTCGCGCCAGAGTGTCCTTGACGTGCAGGGTCACGTAGTTCGAGAGGTACAACGGATCGTGAGAGTTGTCCGGCGAGTAGAAGTGAACCGCCAACAGAATCGTGGGTGTCGCTTTTCGGACTTGGACGCCTAGGTTTTGAACCTCGACTGGAAGTCGCGACAGCACGTGCTCGACGCGGTTTTGCGTCAGCGTCTGCGCGACGTTCAAATCCGTTCCGATCCGGAAGGTGACGGTGATGGTGAGATTGCCGTCGCCGGTGGATTGGCTGCTCATGTAGAGCATATTCTCGACGCCGTTGATCTCCTGCTCCAGCGGTGTCGCCACGGTGCGCGCAACCGTTTCCGCCGACGCACCGGGAAAGGAGGTCGTGACCTGCACCGTGGGCGGGACAACTTCCGGGTACTGCGCGACCGGCAGGACGCTGAGCGAACCAAGGCCCAACAACGTCACGAAGGTGCTGAGAACAGTCGCGAAGCGGGGGCGATCGATAAAGAAATGCGTCAGGCGCATGGGACGATCCGTCCTAGTCCTGACCTGCCGCAGCGTACCGGATCGCTCCGTCGTGCGCTTCGACCTTTGAGCCTGGCGCCGCGGAGGGCAACCCGTCGATGATCACTCGGTCGTTCGGGGTCAGGCCGGATCTGATGACGCGTAGGCCACCGCGGATCTCGCCGATCTCGACCTGCTTGGGAGTGACGGTGCCGTCTGCTGTGACCGTCATCACCAGATGCCGGGACTGGTCAGGGATGACGGCCGAGTCCGGCAGCAGCAGTGTCGGTGCCGGGGTTCCGACGGCAAGCCTCACTCGAGCAAACTCGCCGGAGGTGAGAAGCAAATCAGGGTTGGGGACGGTAGCTCGAGCATGGATGGTGCCACTCGATCGGTCGAGCACGTTGTCGACAAAATCGAGTTTGCCTTGCCGGGCAAACTGCGCCTCGTCGCTGAGTGCGATTTCGACCTTGTCGGCAAGACTGCCGTTGAGCTTGGATCGGTCCCTGGAAAAGGCCAGGAAATCGGACTCGCTCATATCGAAGTCCAGGTAAATTGGATCGAGCGAGACGAGGGTGGCGAGTAGTGTCGTTGGACTCGTCGCGGCGCGGCTGCCGGCGATCAAGTTACCCACCGAGACGAGGTGGGTGCCGATCCGTCCGCTGAAGGAAGCCGCAATCCGGCAGTGCTCGAGGTCGAACCGTGCGTCGCGGATCTGGGCTTTCGCATCGTCGACTGCAGCCTGGGCAGCCTGCTGATCAGCCATGCGTTGGTCGACGCTCTGGGCCGTGGTCGCCTCGTCCCGCAGCAGCGCCTGGGCGCGCGCGAGTTCGCGGTTCGCAAGGTCGAGCCGCGCAGTCGCGCTTTCGAGTTGGGCCGTGGCTTGTGCCAGCCTGATTTCGTAGGGTCGCGGATCAATGGTGAAGAGAAGATCGCCCTGATGGACGACATCTCCGTCCTTGAAATGTATCCCGTTCAGCGTCCCGCCGACCTGAGCGCGTAGTTCTACGTGCTTGACCGCCGAGAATTGGCCAAGGAATCCTCGTTTCGAGTCGAGCTCACGGACGAGCGGTCTGCTCGCGACCACTTCGGGGATCGGGTTCGGATGGGTGTTCGCGACCGCGTCACCTTGGTGATGTGAATAGGCGAACCACCCACTTCCGATCACGGCCACTGCTATCCCAAGCACGATCGATTGCTTTGCCACCGACCGCCTGCCGGTCCGCGGGTCCTGTTCTCCGGCCCGAAACCGGCCGCTAGCGTCATTCACTTCGTCGTCGCCGCCTGTGACGAGCGCTATCTTCCCCACAAGTTTCTGGCTCAATGCTCTCTCCGATCGTTTAGTTACTTCGTCAGACACAATTAAGCTCAGAAAAAGTCATCCCGGGGTCTCCACGATCTCGCCGACGACCTGTGCGAGCGTAGTCTTGCGCAGGCTGTCTTCCAGCGCCCGTTGCGCTTGATCCTGGACTTTCCTCATCGACGACTTGATGCCGCAGCTGATGGTGCAGGCCCTTTGGACCGGGTAGTCGTGGATCGCGAACGCCTTAGGTTGGTCGACCGCGCGGTAGATTTCCAGGAGAGTAATCGACCGCGCAGCACGCGCCAGCGAGCAGGACCCAGATTTTCCCGTCGCGGTACGTACCAGACCCGCCTTCGACACCTTCGCCAGCACGCGGCGGACAAAGCTGGGGGAAGTGTTCACGCTTATAGCTAACTCTCGCGACGGCACGCGCTCGCCGGAGCGCGAGGTGAGCGCCGCCATCACGTGGACTGCGATCGAAAACTGGAAGTTGACTGCCATACTGCGCCTTTAACAAGCACAGAATGAGGGGTCAAGGCGAAGCTAGAAACCTGGCACGTCCTCTCATTTTTCTGCCTTCCGATCGGCATTCATTCAGCGCATCTACGCACTGCTTGACACCTACTTAAAACTATCTTTAGAGATACTACAGACTCAACTAGGAGCTAAGTCCACGTGACAAGCCCTCAAGGACTAGGAGAGCACCTACTGGAAGGTCTACAAGTGACAGCTCGCCGGGGACCACCTGGCGGAAGGTCGAAAGATCGACGCGCTGAAGGCGCAGCTGCGCGACTGTGCCGCAAGGCCGAAACCGATTGTTAGCAGTGAACCCAGCGCCGCGAATCCTTCTTCGGCCCGACCGCAATCAAAACCGAAAAAGGTACCGCTTCAACGTGCATCCACAAAGCAGAGCTCAAAGCATGGGGCAGGCGACCAGAACAGCACGATCACTGAAACTGCTTGCATGGTCCCGACGCCGTCCCAAGAGACGGGCGGAGAGATCGACAAGCCGGGCTCTAGAGAACTCTTCAAGATGCCGAATGAGGTCGGCGTCTGGAAATCGGTCGTGCTCGACTTTGCTCACCAGGCGAGTAACCAGGATGAACTCACTTTCACAGTGATGGATGACTTCCGAGACCTGGACAAGGTTTCGCGCCGAAGACGGCAAGGGCTCTCTGGGTGTTGTGGAGCAGAGCTAATGAGAAGCAACAGCCTGACTCAGAGAAGTGCCGCGTTTGGCTGTTTGATCGGTATGAGCATCCCTTGGCGTGGTCGCACTTGCACGGCGGAGACATCAAACTCAGCGATGATTGAGCTGAGATCAACCATCATCGTCTACGATCTTCTTGGGCGACTGCTCCCCTAGTCGTTTTATCTCGGCGAGGATTGTCTCCATGAACCGTGCCCGTGCGGGTCCAGGGAAGTAGCCCTCAAGGTTGTCAACGACCGGTCCCTTGGGCCGGTCGTATAGGTCATGCTTCATGTAGAAGCTCTTGGGCGGAGAGTCGTTGATCCTGATGAAGATTTCTCGCTCCGACTTGAAGATTTCGACCTTGGAGCATCCTCCGCCTTCGTATTCCGGCTTTAGCCTTCCGTCTGCGTTCAGAAGGAGCGTCGAGAGCAGCTGCGAGTTCGCTGGGTTGACGCTGGCGTTGGCAAAATCGTTCGCCTTAATCCCGTGCTCAACCGGGCCGACCTTCCCGCCCAAGTAGAACGGCTGCCAGCCGACGCCCATAGTCGTCAGGCCCATATGCCAGGAGTGGTTGTAGAACCTGCAGAAGTAGAATTCCCCAGTGCGGATCGGTGCAGCGGTCAACAGCCCGTAAACCGAAATGATGCGATCCAAGTCGCCGACTTGGCGGACGTCGATACCGTCCTCATCGTGGCTCCCCGTGAGCTGCGTGCCGGCGCCCGACACCCGGACTCTCCCGGACGCGAGAAGCCCCCAGTAAAGGTTGCTCACCCGCTGTTGAAGGTGCTGGTTCTCGGCATCCAGCACACTCGGTCGATCTGACGCGGCCTTTGCCATGAGTACGAGGTGGGCGCGCTCGATGGCCTTCGTCCTGATGGTACCGAGCCACTCCTTCCAGTGGGATGGCAGATCGAAAGCGCCGCGTGGGACGGCGAGATATCCGCCTCCGAGGACCAGGGGCTCCTGGAGCTCAGCGCCGGCGTCCAACGCGATAAGCGCGTACTTCTCGCCAAGAGCGACGGGAAAGTCCATGACCGTCATCCTACCGAGTCAAGTCCGCCATTTCACCGAGATGCGCCGGACAACGTGAGCCCAAGCGAGTCGGAGAATGCGGTGTGGATCACGTCCCATGGAACAGCCAGTCCTGTCGCCAGCACGCGAGTCCCCTCGTAGAGGATGCCAACGAGGTGAAGCCCAGCATCGGTCACCGAGACCACGGGTCCGCCGCTCAATCCTGCAAGCGCGCGTCCTTCGACGTCTTCTTCCAATTGCCGCGCGAAAGTGGCCGCTTCCGGCTTGCTCATCCAATCCGGCCGGAGGGTTTCACAACCAAGATTGAGCGTGAGCTTGGGCTCGCTCACGCCGGCGGCGTCGGTTTTGTTGGCGTGCACGATGAAGCCCGGAAGCGACATGAGACCGTAGAGGGGGCGTTCCGGACCAAGATCGCGAGCGAATGACGGGAATCCAGCTACTGCGACCATTCGATATGCGTCGTGCGTCGCTGCCACGTCCCACGTCTCCCTGCACTGCCGTGCGAGATACACGGCTCGATCTCCGTCGAAACTTTCCATTTTTAGCCCGGAGGGGGCCTTCAGGATCGCCACATCGCTGGAAGGGGACTTCCAAAGAATGTCAGTCCGCGAAAGCGGAAAGACCTCTGGCAGTAAAGCAAAGCCTTCGACGAACCGCTCTTCTCGATCACGACCGGGAAGCAGCATTCTCCATGGGAACTGCTGAGCAGCTGCGCAGTCCACGACATGCTTCGCCGTCACGAGAAAAAACCCGCCCGCTATTGTTACGCCCGTCAGCGTCGCGAGGTTCCGCGGCCGCTCCTTTTCAGGGCCGAAGGCAATCGCGGCAACGCGCGGCATAACGAAAGCCGGGGTGCGCATTCCGGCCATCGACTTGCTCGCGGGGCACGATCTTGCTCGGGTCGAAGCCGAGTGCCATGGGCCCGAAGGATATCAAGGGGCTGGTGATCACGCAGCGTCCGGCGCCGCCCTGGGTGGCGCCGAACGAATGGCGAGAAAACCCTCAGCAGCAGCGGTGATTCGCCCATCTCGATCGGTCGCGAGGCCCCTGATTCGCCAGCTCGCCAAGTCGCCTCAGGTGTGCGAGAAAACTGTGGGGCGGCCGTTGACAGCGGCGCGCCCATTTAACCGGGCCGATCGGAGGTCGGCGCCGAATGCAATTCTTGCCGAAAAGATAAGTGTCCCCGACGGGATTCGAAAACACGGGGTCGCCTACTTTGCAGCGGCCTCGATCACGCGAGCGACCGCGGCCGGCTGCGAGACGAAGACGGCGTGGCTTGCCCGCAGTTCGGTAACCTTGGCGCCCGAACGCTTGTACATCCAGCGCTGAAGCTCGGGGCTCACCACGTGATCCTGCGTGGTCAGGATGGCGTAGCTAGGCTTGGTGCGCCAAGCAGCCACAGAGACGGGCGCGCCCAGGGCTTTCTCGGCGAGCTGCTGCTGCGAGTCCGCCAGAAACTGAGCTTCCGGCGCCGGGACGTCGGCCGCATAGGTCCTGGCGAATTTCGCGGGCGGGAGGAAGAAATACTTGTCCTGCGTGCCCCGATTGTTGGCGGCCCGCATGGCGTCGTTGGGCGGGGCAAACTTCGATAGCAACTGGCCGCTGGCTTCCCCTGCATCGGGCTGGAGCGCGGCCACATAGACCAGCGCGCTGACCTTGGGGTCGGCGCCTGCGTCCGTGATCACCGAGCCGCCATAGCTGTGACCGACCAGCACCACGGGGCCCGTCTGCTGATCGATGATGCGCTTGGTGGCGTCCACATCCTCGGCGAGGCCAGTCAGCGGCTCCTGCACGATCGTCACGTGGAAGCCGTGCTTGACCAGGATGTCGTGGACGGCGCGCCAGCCTGCGGCGTCCACCAGGGCGCCATGGACGATGACGATGTCTTTCGCTGCCACCTTAGGCTCGGCGTGGGCCATGGTGCTGCTCATGGCGATCATGAGGGCAAGGGTAATGCTCTTTCGTGTAAACATTTGAGTCTCCATTGGCGTTTCAATTTCGAGGGGATGCTGAGGCGTCAGGCCGGTCGGCTCTTCAGGCATAGGAAGTCAGCTGGTTCTACGCGCGGCGGCGGGCTCCGATGATGAAAGCAGCCAGGACGACTGGAACGTCCCCAACCACGCGCCAACGGTGGCGAGTTCCGTTCTGCACGACGACATCGCCGGGAGACAGCGACACCTCAGCGCCATTATCAAGGTCGAGTGCCAGGTTGCCGGAGATAACGACCCCGAAATCGGTCGAGTCGGTCCTGTGCATGCCGGGTTTGTCGCCGTGCTCGATGTGCATCTCGGGAAGGTCTCCTGATGCAACGAAGTCTCCCGGCGAGTACGTCGCCATGATGAAGCGAACGCCACCCACGGGTGGGAATAGAGCGCTCCCCCCCGGATTGTTCCCCGCGTTCGGGTAGGTTGCGGGCTCGTCGGCACTCCAGAGGACGGCGAGCTCTCCTATGCCGGGGATGGGCATTCCATCGACTTTCTCGTCTCGCGCAATAACAGCCCGACCCTTGTCGTCGTGGCCGGTGACAACCTTGCGTACCTTCATTCCCTGTCTCCTTTGTCCTTCGTGGACGTGGGCGTCGTTGATCTCAAAGCGGGCGGCCTCATTCACCGCACGCACCGACGCGACTTCGTACAGCACCATCTCGAACTTCGCGAACGCCGCGATCCTGCGCATGTGCTCTTGCATCTCGGGACTGCCACGCAATGCGTTAAAATCCTCCAGTCGCCGCCACTGCGAGTAGCCGGCAACATGCGTTCCGTCCACGCCACGGTGGAGGCTCGCTGAGATGAACCCCGGTTGACGAGCGACCATCCTCTCCGTCGCCTCCTCCAGAATCCGCACCAGATCGGCCTGTCGCTCTTTTTCCACCGTGAAGACGTTGATGACCGTGAGAACGGGTGCTCCGGCCTGGATGGTCATGGTTTGCATGGCTGCTCCTGGGGCTCTTGACCAACTGTTCGGGCACTCCTGCTTCCTATGCGCTTGATTGCAGGAACACTCATCGTCTCTCCTTCATCGAGTCGCTCGTCGGCGGAAGCTCCGATCTTCTCGTCCTACGGGCGGCGGACTCCACATGGGGAAGCTTGATGGCACTTGCGCCCGACGGACCGGGCGGCGGAAGCGACCTCGTAGACTGGCTATGGCTTGACTGGCTTCGCTCCTACGAATCCGGCTAGCATGCGCTCCAAGCCCTTCGCGGAACCGTTGCGCCAGCTCTCAGCCAACGACCCTGACATGGCATCGGGGAAGATGTCCTCCTCCTCGTTCTCCACTCCATCGAAGATGGCCCGCGCAACGGACTCCGGAGAGGCCTTCGGTATGTCGAAGCCGCGGGCCGCATCTGTGTCCACGGGTCCTGTCAGGACGGCATGAACGCTCACGCCCTCTCTAGCGAAGAGAGTCCGCGATGATTGCGTCAAGGAGAACGCCGCCGCCTTCGCGGCCGAGTAGCCCGGAACGAGCGGCATGGGTGCCAAGGCGTTCATCGACAGGTTGTTGACGACGGCTCCCCGAGAACGAATCAACAAAGGCAGGAAGGCCTGGGTCACGTCATACGGACCGAACAGGTTGATGGCGAGATGCTCTTGCAACGAGATTCGATCGCTCATCTCGCTGACAAGGGCGACGCCGGCGTTATTGACAAGGACATCGAGAGACTCCACTTCCGCGACCGCTCTTCGAATCTGCTCCTTGTTGGTGATGTCCAGTGTCAGCGGCGTAACACGCCGATCGGGGTGCACCAAGGGTTGCCGCGTACCGGCATACACCCGCTTCGCGCCTCTGCTCAAAGCTTCCTCGACCAGCGCCCTGCCGATGCCGCGATTGGCACCGGTAACCAGAACTGCTTTGTCTGCGATTCTCACTGTTTCCTCCTAGTGTGGTTGCTGGTGACGCGAACGTCCGGCACGAGGCCGTCTGGCTCGTCAATGGCGCGTGCTCGATACAGCGCGCCTCGACGCAAGGCGGTGGGGCTTTCTGGAGGCTTGGACCAAATTGTCATTGTGTAGCGGTTACTACACAACTAGCACCGTTGCGTTGCGTGTCAAGTGATTTTATAGTGTGCGCTATGGAAGCAAAGGAGCGGCAACCACGGCGGGGGCGACCGCGTGGATTCGATCGTGCGGAGGCAGTTCGCGCCGCGCTCGCGGTCTTCCGGGATCGGGGTTACGAGGGGACAACGCTCACTGACTTGCAGAGCGCGATGGGGGGCATCTCCGCCCCTAGCTTCTACTCGGCGTTCGGCTCAAAGGAGGAGCTCTTCAAGGAGGCCGTCGCCCTCTATCGCGAGACCGTCGGCGCGGTCAATGCCCGTGCGCTTGTGGAAAGCCCTACTGCGCGCGACGCGATTCGCGAGATGCTTCGTAGTTTCGTCGTGGCCTTCACCAAGGCGGGCGAGCCGCGTGGCTGCCTGCTGGTCCTGGGCGCGATCAACTGCACGAGAGCGGGCGACGTGCATGACCACTTGCGGGACATGCGGCGCGCCACCCGCCAAGGCATCGCGCGCCGCTTGAAGCAAGGGGTGGAGGAGGGCGAACTCCCGGCGAGAGTCGACGTCTCGGCCCTCGCTTCCTTCTACACGACGGTTCTTCACGGCATCTCGATCCAAGCACGAGATGGGGCATCGCGTGACTCGCTCATGGCGACCGTCGACCACGCGATGGCGGCGTGGCCAGCGCGATAGTGCTCTACCCCTTATCGAGTTGCATCAGCGTCGCGCTCCGACATCGCGAAGGCTAGGGTTTCGAGGCGTCGCACTTGCTCCTCAAGGAGCGCGATGCGTCGTTCAAGAAGCTCGCCCTCGGTTACCTCCATCGCTGCGGCAAATTCAGCAGCTCGACGAAAGAAGCGGCGCCACGGGCTTCGGGCACAACGCTTTGTGAGCTCATCTTTTCTCCTCAGGTCCCAAGACTCACGGGATGGCTTCCCCTCGTCTTCGTCGCGCTGCAATGGGATTTCTCCGGAAGATCATAGGACCGATAAAGGGCGATCTGTAAACTTCGATGCTCCCTTGCCTCACCGGAACTGTCGTGGCAGGCCCTGCGGCCGCGCTACACACCGGCCTCGCAGGGGGAATTCAAGGCGTATGGACGAGCGGGCACGCTAAAGTCCGCTTTCAGCGCAACGACTACTGGAGCGCGGGCACGTCGTCTTGCCAGGCACCTTCCGATCCCGCGTTAAAGCGGGCGTGGGCAAGAGGCGGGCCAGTGGACGGCAAGCCCAGATGGTCGAGGATCGCCTTCACCGGCCCGGGCTGCGTGACGTAGGCGAGCACTAAGCGGCGGCCGCCGCAGGGACAGGTGAGCACGTCCTCGCGGAAGACGCGCATCAGCAAATCAGCCCAGGGGATGCGTGATGGGTCCGCAAGCCGCTCGGGCCTCGCGGTGGCCAGGTCGGGGCCGGTGGCCTCGGTCACCGCGCATGCGATGTCCTCCGTTGGCCGCGGTGCGGAGGCGCAGAGCTGTGCACTCGCTGATGTCTCGGAAAGCAGCGGGACGACCTGCCTGCGCCAGCGCGATGCGGGCGCGAAGACGCCGTGGTAGCGGACGAGGTGAGCGCGTGATGGCGGAACCAGCGTGGCGAGGCGGGGCAGCAACTCGGTGGGCTGCAGCAGCAACGTCTGGCGGCCGTCACCGAGTGGCCGCTTCAGCCGTTAGGCGAGCCGGCCGTCGGGGAGCTGGGACAGCCGCTCCTGCGAGAAGGGAGGGCGGGCGCCGTAGCCACAGAGCTGAGCGAGCCCCTTGCCCCCTTGCGGTCGTTTGCGTGCAAGCGCACCTCGGCGTGGAGCGAAGAACCCGTCGAGGTAAGCAGGGAGCTTTCTCGCCCGCCAAGTGACTGGCGCGACGTCCGCAAGTTGGATAGGAACCGCTTCGGCGTCTCAGAGCTTTGCCAATTCGTCGGCTTTGTTGGAGAGCGTCGCTTCGACGTCGGCCTGATGTAGCCGTTCGATTGCCGCCCGAGCGAGCTGCGCGGAGTCGTTCTCATGCGCCAACGGCGCGGCCGCGCAGCCTGCGAGGGCAATTGCGAGCATGACCATCTGTCCATATCGGGCGAGAGGCGTCATTTGTGATCTCCGTTGCGCGCACCGTCGTCGACCTGAACGCCACATCGCACGGATCATTCCTTCTCGCGCGTCCTTCCATGCGGGCTACGGATTGACGAACTGCAGTACGCTGCCGTTTCCCAAGTAGACGCTCGTCGGGTCGGCGCGGTCGATGACGAGCGCGGTCTGACCGGCCTGTGCAGTCGAGCGGCGCAGCGTCTCCTCGGTGTCGACCGCGGTCCACGACTCAGCTCCATCGTCGGTCCGGAACAGTCCACCCGCATGCATCCAGGCGAAGAGGCGCATCGGGTGTGTAGCATCCAAACCCAGGTTGAGCAGGCGATCGCCGCCGAGGCCGATGTCCGCAGGGGCGAATGTCTGCCCCCCATCGAGCGAGCGGATCACTCTGCCCGGCAGCAAGCCGGCGTAGATGACCTCTGGCCGCTGCGGGTCGAGAGCGACGGCTTTGATATCTGCCCTCACGCTAAGTTGCTGCAGAGTGCGGCCGCCGTCAGTGGATTTGAAGATGCCGCGACCGCCGGACCGGGATCCAACGTACAGAACGTTCGCGTCGCCAGGATCGACGGCGATGGAACCTAGCGGGAAAAACTGCAATTGCTCGAACGACTGGCCGCCATCGTCAGAGCGCAAAAGACCTCCAACCCCCGACGACACATAGACTCGGCGCGGGTCGGATGGAGCAAATGCGATGCGTGTGGAAAACGAAAAGTAGGGTGGGAGGCTGATCGGGGCTTGCGACCAGGAGCGTCCCCCATCGCTGGTCCTGAAGATGGCGCCGTCTCCGCTGGGGGGATACAGATTGCCGGCCACGAGGTACGTGTCAGGGTTGTCCGGCGCGGCCGCGACAGCCTGCACGTTGGTAATCATATTTCGAGGCAGCGCATCGCCGATTACCTGATACGTTCCGGGCGAACCGGTGGATCGGAACACTCCCACGGAATTGATTCCCACGACCAAAAGCCTGCCGGCGGCATCGATGGCCAGGTCCTCCACCTGCACCCCACGATAGCCGTTGTGGATTGGGGCAAACGTGGCGCCGGCATCATCGGAGCGAAACGGTCCGAGCGAGGTGCCCGCGTACACGACCGGGGGGTTCTGAGCGTCGCCCGGGCTGACCCCGACGCTGGTCACGCCGAACCCTAGCAGTTCCGCCTCGCCGAGCCCGCTCACCCGGACAAAGTTGAGACCGCCGTCTGTGGAGCGGAACAGGCCCTGATTCCCGAGTGGAACGTAGAGCACCGAGATGTCGGTTGGGTCAAAGGCGAGGCCGTCTACCGTGCCCTCGGGAAGGCCCGCACCGACCCTTGCGAACGACTCCCCGCCATCCGTCGAGAGAAACAGACCGTCGCCAGCGAGGAACAGTGTGCCATCGTCCGTCGGGTGCGGATAAACACCGATCGAAAAAGCTGGTGCGTTTGGGAGCAAGCGAAAATTGAGTCCGCCGTCAGAAGACACATACAAATCGCCGAGATATGCGTCTCCAACGTAGACCACCTGCGAATTTGTTGGTGCGACCGACACGGGGTAGGCGCCCTGCACCATCTCCAGTCCTGCACCCACCCTGGAAAACGTGCGTCCGGCATCGGTCGATTTGAACAGGATTCCGGCCTGCAGCGGATCGTAGTTCGCCACCGCGTAGACGACTGCGGGGTCTGCCGGGTCTACTGCGCAGTCCGCGAGGTTGGGATTTGGCAGGCGAACAAGTAGTTCAAAGGTTTCGCCAAAATCCGCCGTACGGGAGATGCCATCTTGCATGGTGATTAAGTAGGCGATGTCCCGCGCCGAACGCGACTGGCAGAACCCCAAAGCGCAGGGCTCGACTCCCTCGGGAGTGAGCAATCCGCGTTCCCCGCGCACCCAGCTCTGACCGCCATCGAGACTCTTGTAGACGCCGGGGCGCCCGGAGGTTACGAGGACTTCGTCCCTTCCGCGAAAAAGAAACGACTGACTTGCGCTGGCCCATACCAAACCGGCTTCGGGCCCTACGTCGGTGACCGAGCCTACACCCGGGCCGCGGGGCAGCTTCGCTAAAGCGGGCGGAGCGCAAAAGAGTACGGATCCAAGGCAAAAGCCTAGAACAGTTGATCGCATATTCCCCTCCCGACAAAGAGCTCCTACAAACCCACGGAGTGCTGGAGCTCTGGCTTGCCCTTGTATCACGTGAACTGGCCAACCGAAGGTCAAGTCACTGTGTCTCGCCGAGGCGAGCTCGCGAAGACAATTTTCGAAGCGGCGTCCAGTCCTAGTGAACGGACATAACGGAGCCCTTGAAATCCATCTTTAGATTTACTATGGTCTTATAAAGTGATGCAACGCGCCCCATCGAGAGAGAGTCCAATGCCCAAAACGCCAGCGAGAGACGATTACTTTGCGCAGTCCTTCCGCTTCACGCCCGAACAAGCCGCCACCATCAAGGAGGAGGCGAAACGGCTGGGGAGCACGACCGCGTTCGTGCGGGAGCTCATCGACGAT
>WNFA01002290.1_pt1 | contig 15766 bp, 9 predicted proteins | sample 5400481 | NCBI WGS metagenome assembly WNFA01 (sample SAMN13153340, study PRJNA577476) | soil metagenome | isolation source: 120 cm saprolite under Douglas fir tree site 2 hole 1 replicate 2 | place: USA:California | collected 2015-04-18
CGAAGGCAGGCGCTACAGGCGCAAAGGCCGTTAGGATGGCCAGGCTTACGGAAAGAGTAATGCGGTAGAGCCTTCCGATCATCGTTTTATCATCCTCTCGCGACAGAATCATCTTCCCCTATCTTCATTCTTTCCCGAATTATAGCTAGTGAATGCTAAGTTGTTTAAACGTCTGGTGAGCCTGAATTGTTTCATCTATTTTCCGCTGCGGGACGGCACAGACTCATGTATTGGACGTGAGAAACGCCCCTAGGTCAAGCGCGATATAGCTTCCACATTTGCCTTAGAATTGGCTCGCGTCATTCCTTGACAATCGCTTGAGGGGCCGATAGGCTTGGCGCGCGATGAGGCCGGAAGCCATATTTCGATTGCTGGAAGACCTGGGAGCGATCCGGCAGGGGCATTTCGAACTGACTTCGGGCTTGCATAGCGCGACGTACGTGCAGTGCGCGCTCGTTCTGCAATATCCCAAGTATGCGGAGCAACTGGGCCGGGCGCTGGCTGCTGAGTTTATGGACCTGCGTGTGGATTGCGTGGCGTCTCCGGCGCTCGGCGGAGTCATCATCGGGCACGAAGTGGCGCGCGCGCTGCCGCTTCGCGCGGACGGCTCTCCTGTGCGGGCGATCTTTGTCGAACGCGATGCGACGGGCAACCTGACTTTACGCCGCGGATTTCGAGTCGAGCCGGACGAACACGTCCTCGTGGTCGAAGACGTGTGGACGACCGGAGGCTCGACCTACTCGACCATCCGCGTGCTTGAGGAGGCCGGCGCTCGCGTCGTGGCCGCAGGAGCGCTGATCGATCGAAGCGGCGGGCAAATCGAATTGCCAGTGCGCACCGAGGCACTGATGGAACTAAAGGTCGAGAGTTACGACGCGTCGGAGTGTCCGTTGTGCCGCACCGGCAGCATTGCCATGAAGCCGGGCAGCCGGTTCGCCAGCGCCAACCCATAGCAACCATCCCTGCTGTTCTAATCTTCAAATTCCAAATGGAGATACGCGTTCGGCAGGGAGTGTCCGTGGGCGTGCGATAATTGTGCGCAGTCCTCATGCATAACATCAAACTCACTCTGGCGTACGACGGAACCGATTTCAGCGGATGGCAGATCCAGCCCGGACAGCCGACAATCCAGGGCGCGTTGAGCGATGTTCTGGAGAAGCTCACGCAGCAGCGGCTGCAAATTCAGGGGGCGGGACGCACGGATGCGGGCGTTCATGCTGCCGGGCAGGTCGCAAACTTCAAGACTCAATCCGAACTGAGCGCCGGGGAGTTCCAGCGGGCGTTCAACGCGCTGCTGCCGCCTTCGATCCGAGTCGTTGCAGCCGAAAAGGCCGGACCGGACTTTCATGCCAGGTGGAGCGCCGTGGCGAAAACCTACCGGTACAGAATCTTTCGCGGACGCGTCGTTCCGCCATTTCTCTGGCGGTACGTGCAGCATGATCCTTTTCCGTTGGACTTTGGTGCGATGGCGGAAGCCGCGCGGGAATTCGAGGGCGAGCAGGATTTCACCTCGTTTGCGGCGTCTACCGGCTCCGAAGAAGATGACCACGAGCGGACGATGACACGTGTGATCTATCACTCGGAAATGGTGCGTGTTACTGGCGCGGAATTGTACAACTCGGGGGAAGAGTGGGTCTACACGGTTCGTGGGAAATCATTCTTGCGCTACATGGTGCGCAAAATTGTGGGGACTTTGATCGACGTCGGAAGAGGAAAACTCCGCCCGGAAGACATGCAAAAGCTTTTCGAAATGCGTGATCGCTCGAAATCGGGGTCCACAATGCCGCCCCAAGGCTTGTGTCTCGCGGAAGTGGAATACCCTGACACGGCAAACCCAGAAGGCTGTAAATGAGCGGGTGGTGGGTCACATTGCTTAGTGGGACAGGCACTCTTGTCTGTCCGATGCGATTTCGCCACAACACAAGCGGACAGGCAGGAGTACCTGCCCTACCAAAACCGCGACATGGCTCGGCAGGAATGATTCGAGTAGAATACTTATGATACGGATGGTCCTGACGCGACGTACGGATTGCCTTCGCGCAGAAGCCCAAGGGGCACGAAAGCAACAAACCGCATTCTAAATGGGAGAGGGGAATTGAAGAATGGCTGAAGAAACTGCACCGCAAGGCACGACACCGGCTGCTCCGCCCCAGGCGCCGCCCGCAGCAGCCGGTGCGCCTCCCGTGGAGGACGCCGCACCGAAGGAAGTGAAAATAAAAGTGCGAAAGCCCAAGCAGCGCTCCTGCGATGAGAAAGATGCCAAGGGAAAACTCTGCGGCGGGCATTTGAAACGCTGGTACGACTACCCGAAGGAATTGGAAAGCAAGATCGGGAAGGATGCCGAAATCTACCGCTGCGAATTCTGCAAAACGTTGTACAAGCCCGACCCGAAACAGATGCCGCACAGTTATACGTTGCGCTACTAGGGGTTTGGCTCCTGAATTATTTTTGTGGGTCGCGGCCCCGGCGGAGCCGGGATATTCGACTTCAGCCGCGACATCCAAACGTTCCAAAAGGGGGCTTCAGAGTCTGTGTGACAACCTGTGCGCGAAACGCTTTTGTAGCGTCGGCCTTCAGGGCGACACTGTGGATTCAAGCACATGCCCGCCTGAAGGCGGGCGCTACATAGACCAAAACCAGGTTCTCACACAGACTCTTCAGCCCCTGAAGCTTCAGGGCTTAAAAGCTCCGTTGGAGGCCTTCTCATGTCGGACCTGAAGCTCCGACCCACAAACCAAGTCTCGGCACACTCGGGGGCGGACAAATTTCCGAATTCGGGAAACTTGGTCTCATTTGAAATGAGCACACAATGCAAGAAGAGGGCCTGATTTTCGATTGGAATACAGCGGGCGATTACGTTTTTCCCGCCACGGGAAAAGTCACGCTGGATGACGAGACGCTGCGCGACGGCCTACAAAATCCCTCGGTTCACAATCCCTCCATTGAAGAAAAGATTGAAATCCTCCACCTGATGGAATCCCTCGGAATTGAAATGGTGAATATCGGATTGCCGGCAGCGGGCCCTCGCGCCTATGCGGACGCGGAGGCGCTCGCGAAGGAAATTGCCGGCGCAAGGATGAAAATCCGTCCGAATTGTGCGGGAAGAACGCACGAGAACGATATCCGTCCCATCGCGGAAATATCGCAACGCGCTGGAATCGCGGTGGAAGTGGGAATGTTTCTCGGATCGAGCCCCATTCGCCGCCAGGTGGAAGACTGGTCGGTCGATTATCTCCTGAAGACGACGGAGAACGCCGTGAAGTTTGGCGTCGCGCAAGGATTGCCGGTGATGTATGTGACCGAGGACACGACTCGCACGGATGCGGACACCGTCCGCGCGCTGTATTCGACGGCGATTCGTTGCGGGGCGCGCTCCATCGTCCTTTGCGACACGGTCGGGCACGCCACGCCGATGGGCGCTTACAACCTCGTGAAATTTGTGCGCGAGAACGTGGTCATCCCGTCGGGTGAAACGATTCGGGTCGATTGGCACGGCCATTGCGACCGTGGATTGGCTGTGGCGAATTCCTTCGCCGCGATCGCGGCGGGTGCGAACCAGATTCAGACCGTGGCGAATTCGCTTGGCGAGCGCGTGGGAAACACGCCGACAGAGTTGATGCTGGTCAACATGCGCCTGCTGGGCATGATTGACCGGGACCTCTCAAAGCTCAAGGAATTTTGCGAAAAAGTGGCGCGGGCAACTCACACGACGATTCCGCCGAACTATCCCGTGATGGGGCGCGACGCCTTTCGGACGGCAACCGGCGTCCACGCCGCCGCGATCATCAAGGCGTACCGAAAGGGTGATTCCCGGCTGGCAGATACCGTGTATAGCGGCGTCCCGGCATCTCTTTTCGGATTGGAGCAGGTGATTGAAGTGGGACCCATGAGCGGGAAATCGAACGTGCTGTACTGGCTGGAAAGACACGGAATTCCTGCGAACGAGGAACTGGTTGTCAAAATCTTCGATGCAGCGAAGAATTCTTCCTGCGTTCTAACCGACGCAGAAATCCTTGCGCTATGCGGGGAAGCCTCGCCCCGATAGATGCCGGATACCCGGAAACCAAATGGCGACCCAATTCCCTGGAAGATCCAATGCGACGATACGATGGTTTCCGTAGCGCCTGCGTCCCGCCGGCTCCTTGCTCTTTCCTGGAACTCCAACACCGCCGGCAAGATGCCGGCGCTACCTCGGCATACTGCCGCGTCGGTCCAATACAATTTCCGGCCTGTTAGCCATCAACCCGAAATGGCTTGCAGCTTCGACCTGCATCATGACGGCAAACCTTTTGTGTTTGACCGCTGCGATGGAATGAAGGACACTGGCTTGCCTCGCCGCAGAAGGGATATTTGCATACGCGGCGCCGTGAGCCGTGAAACGCTATTTCTTATTGTGCGCGATCGGGATTGCAGTGACTGCCTTCACCCAGAATCTTACGCGAAAGACGGCCGCCGCGGCGCTTCAGGATGATGCCCGCGTCGCTCACGTCCTTGAATTCCTCCGGGCGAACGCTTCCGCGACAACCGACGAGCAAGTCCGCATTACTGAAATTGCGGCGCCGCCTTTCCATGAAGCCGCTCGCGCTGCGTACATGAAGAAATTGCTCTCGGCGGCGGGCCTTCGAGTAGAAATCGACGCGACCGGCAACGTGATCGGCGAATATGCAGGCGCGTCGCAAGACATCGTCATGCTGGCGGCTCATTTGGATACGGTATTTCCCGCGGGAACCAATGTGACCGTCAAACGGGAAGGCGGCCGGCTGCTTGCTCCCGGAATTTCCGACAACGGCACCGGCTTGGCCGCTCTGCTGGCGGTGGCGCGGGCATTGCGTGAGGTAAAGATCAAGACGAGCAACACCATTTTTTTTGTTGCGGATGTAGGCGAAGAAGGGGAAGGGAATCTTCGCGGCATGCGGGCGCTGGTGGACGCGTATAAGAAACGCCTGAAGTACGTTATCGCGCTCGACGGATCCGCGACGGAGTACGTCACCACGGCGGCGCTGGCGTCCCGGAGAGTCGAAATCGCTGTCACTGGCCCGGGGGGACATAGCTGGTCGGATTTCGGCTTGCCGAACCCCATTCATGCGCTCGGGCGCGGAATCGCGCGCTTTGTCGCAGCGCACGTGCCGGAGTCTCCCAGAACAAGTTTCAATATCGGCGAGATTGAGGGCGGCACGTCGGTGAATTCGATTCCGTCGCGTGCGCTGATGAAAGTGGATTTGCGGTCCGAATCGGAAGCGGAACTCAGCAAACTGGAGGCTTTCTTGCGTGATTCGGTCCAGTCCGGCATCGACGAGGAAATGGCCGCGGCGCGCGATCGCGGAATGGCCGGCGGTTCGAGCACGCTTGATTTGAGGGTCAGCGTGCTTGGAGTGCGGCCCGCCGGAGAATTGCCGGAGAGCTCGCCGCTGCTGGCTGCTTTGCTTGCAGCGGACACCCGGCTCGGGAATCGCTCGCGCCGTGAACGGTCTTCGACCGATGCGAATGTCCCGTTGTCGGCCGGCATTCAGGCAATTTCACTGGGGGCCGGCGGCCGCAGCGGCGGCGCCCATACGATCGAGGAATGGTATGATCCCACGAACCGCGACCTGGGTTTGCAGCGCGTCGCATTGACATTGCTCGCCGTAGCGGGCTTGGAACCGTAATCGCAGTTCGCAATGCCCGCACAATCGCGGCCTGCAACGCTTCCTAGAGTTTTTCCAAGCCGTGTGCGAAGAAACTGATTCAGGGATTATCCCGGAATTCAATCGACACAAGCTCGCCGTCCCAGTTTTTTTCCTGCACAAGTTGATAACTAACGTGCGCGCTTCGCCCCCGAAGCGCCGCGCAAGCGGGCCTTTTCGCGACGGCATTCGCACCGGCGGACTTAACCGCAACTTGGGAGAAGTCTCCGGAATGGAGATGCATTACAATGGTCTGTGCCTTCAAAGTGATTTGGATTTGCGGCGCAGCCGTGCAGTTTACGTCTGTAATCGTTCCCACCATTGAATAAGCGCGCGTCGCGGCAGGCGCGGACGTCGCTGCAATTGAGCTTGATTCGTCTTGCGCCCGCGTGGTGGCGGCTTCATCCTGTTGCGACCTTCGTTTTATTACGGGTGCGGAGGATTCACCGCCCGGTTTGGTTTCCCGGCTTATCGCTGGCGTGGTGGCGGGGGCTGCTTCGTTGGCCTTCTTGTATGCCGTGTACTGCTGCGCCTGATCAACAGTCGTCAGGAATTTGTCCACCAAAGAGATGATATTCGGGTCTCCCGAGCTTTGGAGCTTCCTGGCGATGGTTCGCGCTTCGTCGAAGCGTTCCATGCGCGCCAGAACTACGGCAAGGTTGTATTGAAAGTGAGGCTCGCCGGGCACAGTGTCCACCGCACGCTTCGCGGCGTTCAGCGCTTTGTCGAGCGCGCCGGGGTCATTGGCATATAAGAGGCCGAGATTTGACCACGCCCAACCTAGTCCCGGGTTGAGTGCGACGGCTTTTTCTAGCGCCGATTTGGCTTCCGCCATTTCTTCGGAATCTACTCCTTGTGACATCAGGAGCATGGCGTGATAGTAGTAGGCCAGGGCGCTCTTTGAATCCAGCGCAACGGCGCGTGAAAAATACCTTTCGGCTTCGTACCGTTTGTCCTGGCGGAACAGCAGCAGGCCCATGCTTTCCTGCGCGGCCGGAAGGTTCGGATCGAGGCGGATAGCCTCTTCGAGTTTTTTGTTCGCCGCTTCCAATTGGCCACGATACAGGTCGAAGTCTCCGAGTCTGGCTTGCGCCTCGGCGGGAGAAATTGTGCGGACGGAATAATCCTTTGCATCCGGTCTGGGCGGGAGCGGAACGACGTACTCGAGGTACGACGTCTTCGCGATGGAGGACTGCAGCGCCTTCTGAAGCTGCGCGAGATCGCCGAAAGCCTGGCTTGCCGCTTCGACTGGGTCGGCGCCATTCTCAACGAATGAAATATACTTGCTCAGCGACTGGTCTTTTAGTTTTACTGGATCCAACATCAAGTAGTGAACCAACGCCCAGGACTCAGCGTAAAAGATGTTCGTCTTGTCTGCTTCGTTGTAGTAAGGGGATTGTTGATCTACCTTGAACAAGATATTGAACGGCAACAGCTTGTTTTGCCGCAGGACGTCGAGTTCTGAGGAACTGGGTTGCCCAAGCTTCCCTCCCTTGGCAGTGAGGGTCGCACATCCAAAAAAATCGGCGAACCCTTCATTCAACCAGATGGGAATATGCTGATAGTTCAGGTTGACGATCAGGTGCAAGTATTCGTGGTAAATGGGCAGGTAGGGGTATTCGCCTTCCACGTCAATTCTTAGCGCGATGTAATTCTTTTCTTGTCCCGGAACGAAGAGTCCCGCAGGGTGAGTGTGACCCTTCTGGGCCCAGTATTCGGGGATGAGCTGGGAAAGCGATTTCTCGTTTTTCACCGCGAAAATTAGAATCGGTATTCCCGGGTCCAGCTTTACGCCACGGTTGAGCGCCTTGGAATAGAGGAAACGAATCTGTTCGAATTGGTCGGCAAAACGCCGCGCCGTATTCTCGCCGTCGTTGCTGGCGACAATGAAATGCGGCGTCTGGACCTCGGTCCAGGTCTCCGGTTTGTCAGCCGGGGCTGGTTTGCCCGTTGCGGATCCATTGGCAAGCAGAAACCCACAGAACGGCAAAACAATGCGGACGTACCGGCCGGGTGACATAGCAAAGTGTGTATCGCACGGGTTTGTCGCGTGTCAAGGCCCGGAGTCAAGGGACTGCTTGTCTACGCGTGGGGGGGTACGTGTGCGGCGGATCGAACGGCATCAGGGAAAATCCCGGAGTTCGATGGTCTGGATTTCGCCATCCCATCGCTTGTCTGATACGAGTAGGTAACTGACACGAGCGCTTCGTCCGCGCAGCCCGGGGCAAACCGCATTTTTCGCAGGGGGATTTGCAGTCGCAGGCTTGATCGCCAATCGCGCGGCATCGGCGGCGTGCAGGCGCATGACGATGGTCTGCGCTTTCAGCGTGATCCGCACTTGGGGCGCTTCCGCGCAGCTCACCTCCGTGATCGTTCCAACCATGGAGTAGACGCGCGCTTCAGCGGGCGCCGAAGGTGCAACAGCGGGTGCCGGAGGAGGCGGGGCTTCTTCGCGAGTCCTGCTGGACGCTGTTTCCACCGGACTGTCGTCGGGCTCAGTCTTCCGCTCCAGGTGAATGGGACCGTCGGTGGAAGTCACCGGTATTGGGCTGCCCGTGGATGCAGGCGGCACGGAGGTGTGCGGTTGGGAGATTTGCGCGATCAGATCGCCAGCTTTGTCAGCCGTCTTTAGATCGGTTGAAGAGTTGCGAATTTGTTCAGCGGCCTTTCGGGCCTCCTCGGTTCGTCCCAGGTTCTCGAGAATGACGGCAACCTGATATTGGTAGCCAGCGTCACCCGGCACGAGTGACGCAGCGTGTTGCGCGGCATCCAGCGCTTTCTGCAGCGTTTCCTTCCGCAACGCGTAAATCGAGGCGAGGTTGAACCATGCGGGCGCGAAATCAGGACTGAGCGCGACCGTCTTTTCGAATGCCACGACTGCGCCCACTGGGAGGCCCACAAATCCTCCGCGCGACATAGCCACCATGCCCTGCCCGTAAAAGGCAAGCGGCCTTTTCGGATCGAGCTCTGCTGCGCGCACGAAATGTTTTTCCGCTTCCTCGAGTTGGTTTTCTTGAAGCAGCAAGAACCCCAGGCTTTCTTCAGCGCCTGCGAGGGACGGGTCAAGCATTATGGCGGCATCGAGTTTGGTCCGGGCATCTTCACGCCTGCCGCGCTCCAGGTCCAATCCCCCAAGGAGTGCTTCCATTTCGGCAGGGGTCAATGTGTGTGCGGCAGAAACCTTCTCGCTACCGCCAGCCAGGATTTCGGCTGGCGTCGAGGTGGTCTGTTTAATGTAGGACTCGAGCCTGCTTTGCAGTTGATTCAAGTCACCAAACACCTGGCGGGCCGCTTGTAACGCGTCGGCTCCGCTCTCAACCTGGGCGACATATTGGTCAAGAGACTTGATTCCTGATCCTTGGGGGTCCGTGAGGAGGAAATGCACCAGCGCCCGCGATTCGGCGGTGTACACGGTGGTCTTGCCTCCGGAGTTGTAGTAGCCCGAGGCACGGTCCACATGGATTACGAGGTCAATAGGGAGCAGCGGGCTCTCCCACAAGGCGCTCAAGTCCTCGGGATCGGGCCTGCCAATTCTGGCCCCCTTTTCGGTGAGAGTCATGCCCCCGTAGACGTTCCCGTAACCTTCTTCCAGCCATGGAGGCAAACCGTGGTAGCTCAGCTTCAGGACCAGCCGCGCAAAATCGTGGTAGATATCCTCGTAGGGTATCTGCCCGGAAACATTCGTGCGCAAAGCAATGTAATTCCTTTCCGAACCGGTCAGGAAAAACCCCGTGGGCTGCTCGTGCCGTTTGTCGTAAGGATATTCCGAGAACAGCGTGGCGAACGACTTGCCGTCCCTTGCGGCCAGGATTTGAATGGGAATTCCGGTGTCGAGATGCGCATCGGGCATAGTCGCCTGGAAGACTCGGCGGACCTGTTCGAACTGGTCCGCCACGCGGCGGGCCGTTTTTTCGCCGCCGTCACTGGCCACGACAAAATGCGGCGTGCGAACTTCGACCCAGGGTTCAACCCTCTCGTTCTTCTTGTTGTCGTTCTTATCCGCGGCTCCCGCGGCGGGGCAGAGGATTCCAGCAAGCATAGGCACGGCGAGCCACGCGGACCATAAGGGAATGACTCGAGGATGGCGACGGACCCGCACTGCTGTTACATGTAGCAAGCTGCCAACCCCCTGTCAACGAGGTAAATCCGCGTGCGACTCATCGCAAAACTCATCCCAACCAAAACTCCTCGAAGTTGCGATTCGAGCTCGACCCGGCTGGTTGCCTTTGGTTCGCGGTGCCACTAGACTCGGACACTCCATGAGACGTATGCCGGCGCAAACCCGTTTTCGCAAACTTTCCGATTCTCCGCGTTCAGCGACGCGCAACCAGTGAGCCTTCGATTTAAGGCCCACTTGGGGTTGCTCGTTTGTTCGCTGCTGTGGGGCATCACATTTGTCGTCGTTAAGGACGCGCTGGTTGATTCTTCCGCCTTCGCTTATTTGGCTGCACGTTTCACGCTGGGTGCTGTGCCAATGGCGTGGTTCTATCGCGCGGATCTTCGCAAACTTTCACCGGCGGAATTTTGGGCCGGCGTGCGGATCGGGGTTCTCATGTTTGGCGGCTACGCGTTTCAGACCGCCGGGATCGCCGAAACGACTCCGTCCAAAGCCGCCTTCATCACCGGATTCAGCGTGGTTCTGGTTCCGGTATTGATAGCGGTCCTTTGGCGGCGGCGCATCAGCGCTTGGGCGTGGATCGGCGCTTCTGCCTCTCTGGCAGGACTCTACTACCTCACGGTTCCGCGCGAGGGAATCGCCGATCTCAATCGTGGTGATCTGCTGGTGACGGGGTGCGCGGTTTGTTATGCGCTGCAGATTATTTTCATCGAGCGTTACAGCACCGAGCATTCGCTGGCCGGCCTCAGTTTTCTGCAGGTCGCCGTGACGGCGGCGTTTTCCATAGCCGCCATACCTCTATTCGCCACGACCCATTTGGAGCCGTTCCGTTTTCACCTCACGCCAGAACTGATCTTTGCCGTTATCGTCACGGCCGTGTTCACCACGGCGATTGCCTATCCACTTCTGGTTTGGGGGCAACGCCATACCAGCGCGACTAATACTGCCCTGATTCTCGCGAGCGAACCAGTCTTCGCCGCGATTACGTCATACATCGTGCTCCACGAACGCCTTGGGCCGCGTGGACTTGCAGGCGCGGCCCTCATCCTTGCGGGGATTCTGGTTGCTGAATTGAAGGGCCCTGTCCGGGCCGCTGAACAAACCTGAGGCGCGATCGGAGTATGTGGATTGCTGGTCCCATACTTGACTTCGCCGCGCGGCGTTTGGTGGGGCCCCGGCCTGGCCGGGGCGATTCCTGCAAATCCATCGCGGCGCAAAACCGCAGGCGAGACGCCGGCGCCGCTAACCCGCGCTGTCGGCGCAAAATACAATGGCGGCGGAGTTCAAGCTACACCCGTTGTGAGAAATCCAAGCCAAGGGGCGGATTAAGAAAATCAGCAGAAGATGGTCATTTGCTTTGGTTAGCGGTTTCGGGTGCTTGAACGGTTGCAGCCCGTCGCGCTAAGTAGGTTTCCAGTACCTCATCGAGTTCCTGCGAGCGGATGGGCTTGGTGAGATAGCCGTCCATCCCGGCGGCCAGGCATCGCTCCCGGTCGCCTTTCATGGCGTGCGCGGTCAACGCAATAATGGGTATGCGGGCGCCTTTATGTTTCTCTCTCTCGCGAATCACCGCGGTGGCCTCCAGGCCGTCCATTTCGGGCATCTGTACGTCCATCAAGATCAAGTCGTAAGTATGTTTCTCGACAGATTCAACGGCTTCGCGGCCATTGGCCGTGACGGTGACGCGGTGTCCCCGTTTCTCGAGCAACCGCGTCGCCAGCCGTTGATTCACAGCATTGTCTTCCACAACCAGCACGCGCAAGAACTCGGTTGGATCATGCGCATCCCCAAGAGAGTAGCGGGTGATCAGGGGAATAACGCCCTTCTGTTCTTGTGCCCCGAGCACTCGGGCGATTGCCTCTCGCAGTTCAGATTGCCGGATGGGCTTCAACAAATACGCTGATACGCCCAGTTCCTGGCAACGCGCCGCATCCCCTCGATGGCCCGCCGAGGTCAGCATCATGATGACGGCGGTCGATAATTCGGGCCTTCGTCGGATTCGTTCGATCAGTCCGAAGCCGTCCATATTCGGCATATGCATGTCGGTCAGAATCAGGCCGTAGGCCTCTCCGGCTTCCAAGGCGGAGGACAGTTTCGCCAGCGCCTGCTCTCCATCTTCCACCGATGTCGACTTCATCTCCCATCGCTTCAACATCCCCTCAAGAATCCGGCGGTTCGTTCGGTTGTCGTCTGCTACCAGGACCTTGACGCCTCGCAAGATCTCAGCCGGGGCAATCGTCCCCACTTCAATCGATTTCCACGAGGTTCCCAGCCGCGCCGTGAAGTGGAACTGGGATCCCCGCCCCATTTCGCTTTCGACCCACATCCTTCCGCCCATCATCGCCACCAATCGCGCCGAGATGGTCAGTCCCAGTCCGGTTCCCCCGTATTTCCTCGTCGTTGAGCTATCCGCCTGGGAAAACGGTTCAAAGATCAACTTCTGTTTCTCCGGAGGAATCCCCACGCCTGTGTCCGAGACCACAAAATGCAGGATACGGTCACCGCCTTCTACTGCGTCCACTCCAACCTTCAATGCGACCTCTCCCGCATCGGTGAACTTGATGGCGTTGCCCACGAGGTTGACAATGATTTGGCGCAAACGGTTGGAATCCCCCCGGGCCATTTCCGGCACCTCGGGGGCCACTTCGCACAAGAGTTCGAGTCCCTTTTCGTCACCCCGAAAGGCGAGCGTCTTCAGCGTCGCTTCCAAATGATCGCGCACATTGAAATCAATCATCTCCAGGTCGATTTTCCCCGCTTCGATTTTGGAGAAATCGAGAATGTCGTTAATCACCGTCAGCAGGGAATCCGCCGATATTTTCACAGTATCGAGGTATTCCCTCTGCTCGGAAGTCAGGTCCGTTCCTAACGCCAGGTCGGTCATCCCCACTACGCCGTTCAGCGGCGTCCGGATCTCGTGGCTCATATTGGCCAGGAACTCGCTCTTCGCCCGGCTGGCCGCCTCGGCCAATTCTTTCGCATCGTTAAGCGCAGCCTCGGCGAGTTTCCGGTCCGTGATATCGACACCGACTGTTCCCACCAGCAGCTCTCCGCCCGGTCCCTTGATCGGAAATCTAAACGCCAGCCAATGATGGGGGACCCCGTCTGGGGTAGGGACGACTTCCTCGAACGTCAGGGCCCGTTTTGAAGAGATCACCTCCTGGTCATGAGCGCGAATCCTCCTGGCAATTTCCTCGGGAATCCAGTCGGCTAAATGCTTTCCTCGCACATCTTCCAGGTTGATGTTGTAGATCCTGGCCATGGGTTCATTGATGTAAAGGATGCGGCCCTGATTATCTTTGATCAAAGCGATCGCCGGGATGTTGTTCATGAAGGCCCGGTAGCGCTCCTCACTGGCCTCAAGCTCCCTTGCCTGAACCGAAAATCTCCGGTCCAGAAGGGATGTCAACACGGCGAGTCCGAGAACCATGAAAGTAACAACAATAATTCCCGCAACGCCGAGCGAAGAAATTCCAACGGCACGCGTCAGGCTCCGGTCACTCAATGGATGAGGTGTAAAACTGGCGGCAGCCATGCCGGTGTAATGCATGACTGGGATGGCCGCCCCCATCACCAATGCGCTGGTTGCCTTCTTCCAACCTCCTGCCGAAGTTTCTCCCCGGAAATAAAATGTCAGCAAAAGAGCCACGAACGAAATTACGATGGCGAGGACAACCGAAAGCGTGACGAGCCCCGGAGAATAGTGGCACATCGCCGGCAGCCGCATGGCAGCCATCCCGGTGTAGTGCATCGCCGCGATGCCGCCACCCATGAAGAGGCTGCCGACCAATGCTCGGACTAACCCCATTTTCTGCCGGCTCACGACGAATAGAGCGATGGAAGAGGCAAGGATCGCAGCCAGGAGGGAGAGCAATACGGTAGGCCAGTCGTATTGCACGGGGATAGGCAAGCGTAGGGCGAGCATCCCGATGTAGTGCATTGACCAAATACCGATCCCCATGGCGAAGGCTCCGCCGCTCAGCCAGAGGAGACGCACACGCCCGTTCGCTGACGTTACCCTCCCGGCGAGATCAAGTGCGGCGTACGACGCAAAGACCGCGATAAGAACAGATAGAGTCACAAGTCTGTAATCGTAGGAACCAGGAATAAGGGAAGCAGAAAACATCATTGTTCCGCCTTTGAAGCTTCCGGTATCGGTTGATGTCGAGGCAATATGGCGCCGATCGCCGGATAGCTGATGGGTGTCACAGGGGCCGAAGCACATGCAACGTACAGCCTGAATGGAAAGGGGCTTCCTTTCCCGCCGAAATATTGAAGTGAAGGTAATCGGCTCATTTGCTTTGCTCCACGGTTTCTGACACTTGCACCTTCCCGTTCCGTCGCGCTAAGTAGGTTTCCAGTACCTCATCGAGTTCCTGCGAGCGGATGGGCTTGGTGAGATAGCCGTCCATCCCGGCGGCCAGGCATCGCTCCCGGTCGCCTTTCATGGCGTGCGCGGTCAACGCAATGATCGGTATGTGGGAACCCTTGCGTTTCTCTCTCTCCCGAATCACCGCGGTGGCCTCCAAGCCGTCCATTTCGGGCATCTGTACGTCCATCAAGATCAAGTCGTAAGTATGTTTCTCGACAGATTCAACGGCTTCGCGGCCATTGGCCGTGACGGTGACGCGGTGTCCCCGTTTCTCAAGCAACCGCGTCGCCAGCCGTTGGTTCACGGCATTGTCTTCCGCAAGCAGCACACGGAGGCTGGCATCGGGATCGCGCGCATCCGCCAGGGCATACCGCGTGAGTAACGGGATCGCGCCGTTCTGTTCACGTGCCCCGAGGATGCGGGCGACGGCCTCGCGCAATTCGGACTGCCGGACCGGCTTCATCAAGTACGCTGCGACACCCAACTGCTCGCAACGCGTTGAGTCTCCCCGGCTGCCCGCTGAAGTGAGCAGCATGATCATCGCTGTACACAACCCCGGTTTCCGCCGGATTTGCTCAATGAAGCCGAAGCCGTCCATCTTCGGCATAAGCAAGTCGCTGATGATTAACCCGTATTGTTCCCCCGACTCCCGGGCGGCAAGCAGTTCCGCGATAGCCTCTGCTCCGCCTTCTACCGACTTGGGTCTCATCCCCCAGTGCGTCAACATTCCATCCAGAATCCTGCGGTTCGTGCGGTTATCGTCGACGATCAAAACCTTGACGCCGCGCAGGATCTCCGCTGACGCAACCGTTCCTACTTGCACCGGCGCCTCGGCTGTTACCAATGACACTGTGAAATGGAACTGGGTCCCTTGTCCCGGCTGGCTCTCCACCCACATATTCCCGCCCATCATCTTGACCAGGCGAATTGATATCGTCAGTCCCAGGCCAGTTCCTCCATACTTTCGCGTCGTCGATGTATCCGCTTGAGTAAATGGTTCGAAAATCGATTTCTGTTTCTCAGGCGGGATTCCGATCCCCGTGTCGGAAACCGTGAAATGCAACATGCGGTTGTCACCTTGACCGGCATCGACCTGCACCTTCAATGCAACTTCACCTTCATCCGTAAACTTGATGGCGTTGCCAACAAGATTCACGACGATCTGGCGCAGCCGGCAGGAATCTCCCCGAACTCCTTCCGGCACTTCCGGAGCGATCTCACACAACAGTTCCACACCTTTTTCATCCGCTCGCAGCGCAAGAGTTTTCAGCGTCGACTCCAGACAATCGCGAATGTCAAAATCAATCACCTCCAGGTCGATCTTTCCGGCTTCGATCTTGGAGAAGTCGAGGATGTCGTTGATCACGATGAGCAGGGAATCCGCCGACAATTTCACAGTCTCGAGGTACTCTCGCTGCCCCGAGGTAAGGTCGGTCCCTAACGCCAGGTCGGTCATCCCCACTACGCCGTTCAGCGGCGTCCGGATCTCGTGGCTCATATTGGCCAGGAATTCACTTTTGGCCCGGTTGGCGGACTCGGCCATCTCTTTGGCGCCCTGAAGCGCGGCCTCAGCCTGCTTCCTGTCCGTAATATCGATGCCGACCATTCCGACCA